>Ga0055449_10000325_pt1 | contig 13608 bp, 9 predicted proteins | sample China_Galinas_PW_2_FD_57739 | JGI IMG/M metagenome (GOLD analysis project Ga0055449, IMG submission 57739) | Wetland microbial communities from San Francisco Bay, California, USA, that impact long-term carbon sequestration - China_Galinas_PWB_D1 | ecosystem: Environmental > Aquatic > Marine >... | reverse complement strand
TAGACTGATGGCACGTTGCGGCGCGCGTCCCGGTGCGGCCTCCGACTGAGGTATCCTCGCTCCGGTGTGACGTGGGCCTGGGCCGTCGGCGTCCGGCAGTAGTCGTGGTTCGCGGCTGCGCGGACGTGGGGCCACGACTTACCGGCCAACGGGTTCGATCCGGGATGGAACCGAGTGCTATCGAAGATTGCCGCGATTTTCGCCTTGATCTTGCTTCCGCTGAGCGTGATGCTGTGGCGACAGAGCATCGCGTCGCCGGTGCAGCACCGGTACGATGTCACACTCTACAAATCGCTGCGCATCTACCTGATCGACGGCGTGTGCAGCATGCGGTTGCTTTCCATGCCGACGAAGGTCGCCTCGCGAACCGGCTTTGACGCCGAGCTGAGGTACAATCCGACGCCGAAGAAACGTTCCCTCCTGCTGTCCACCACGCGCCAGGGCCCGCTGACGATCACGTGGCTCGTCTTTCCCTTCTGGCTCACGACCGGCATCCTGATGGCGACGTGCTTCCTTCCGGTGGTCACCGGACCGATGCGCCGCTGGTACCGGCACCTTCGCGGCTACTGCATCGAGTGCGGCTACAATCTGCGGGGCAACCGCTCCGGCCGGTGCAGCGAATGCGGCACGTGGTTTCGGTAGAATGACTCCCCGACACGGCGCGAATAGTTTTCGGCGTTGAATGCTCGACTTACGCTCCGCCCTTCTGCTCGATCTTCTTCCAGGAATCCTTCAACGTCACGGTGCGGTTGAAAACCAACTTCGAAGCCGACGAGTCGGGATCGACGCAGAAGTAGCCATTTCGCTCGAATTGATAACGCGTACCCGCGGTGGCGGCGCCTACCGACGGCTCGACCCTGGCATCCGGCAACACCTCGAGCGAGCTTGGATTCAGATTGTCCAGGTATGTGCCACCATCCGGCACGTCGCCGGGATCGGGCGTGTGGAACAGGTGATCGTACAGGCGCACCTCGGCCGTCAACGCGTGCTCGGCCGACACCCAGTGGATCGTCCCTTTGACCTTCCGGCCGTCCGGCGCATCGCCCCCGCGCGTGGCTGGGTCGTACGTGCAGCGAACCTCGATCACCTCCCCAGCGTCATTCTTCACCACACCAATACAGGTCACGAAGTACGCGTAGCGCAAACGCACCTCTTTTCCCGGAGAAAGCCGGAAGAACTTGCGTGGCGCGTCCTCGCGGAAGTCGTCCTTCTCGATGTAGAGCACGCGGGAAAACGGCACCTTGCGCGTCCCGGCCGAGGCGTCCTCCGGGTTGTTGACCGCTTCCATCTCCTCGACCTGGCCCTCGGGGAAATTCTCGACCACGAGCTTCAGCGGCCGCAGCACACCCATGACGCGCGGCGACGTCTTGTTCAGATCCTCGCGGACGCAGTGCTCGAGCAGTTGGAAGTCGATCGTGCTGTTGAACTTGGCCACACCGACCCGATCGCACAAGGCCCGGATCGACGCCGGCGTATAGCCCCGCCGCCGCATGGCACTGATGGTCGGCATGCGCGGATCGTCCCAGCCGGACACGTACCCGCCTTTCACGAGATCCAGCAGCTTGCGCTTGCTCATCACCGTATACGTCAGGTCGAGACGGGCGAACTCGATCTGCCGCGGGTGAAACACACCCAGTTCGGACAAGAACCAATCATAAAGGGGCCGATGGTCCTCGAACTCGAGCGTGCAGATCGAGTGGGTGATGCCTTCAATCGAGTCTTCGTTGCCATGGGCCCAATCGTACATCGGGTAGACGCACCACGTGTCGCCGGTCCGATGATGCTTCGCGTGAAGAATGCGGTACATAATCGGATCGCGCATGTTCATGTTCGCGTGGGCCATGTCGATTTTGGCCCGCAGCGTTTTCGACCCGTCCGGAAACTCCCCGGCCCGCATTCGGCGAAAGAGATCGAGGTTTTCCTCGACACTGCGATCTCGATACGGACTGTCGGTACCCGGCGTCTTGAGCGTGCCGCGCAGCCTGCGTACTTCGTCAAGCGGCAGGTCGCAGACGTAGGCCTTACCGGCCTGGATCAACTGCTCGGCCCACGCGTACATCTGCTCGAAGTAGTCCGAGGCAAAGAGCAGTCGATCCTCCCAGTCGAAGCCGAGCCAGCGCACGTCGGTTTTGATCGCCTCGACGTACTCGTCCTCCTCCTTGACCGGGTTGGTGTCGTCGAAGCGGAGGTTGCACTTGCCGCCCTCGAACTCGTTGGCGATGCCGAAGTTCAGGCAGATCGACTTGGCGTGCCCGATGTGCAGGTAGCCGTTGGGCTCCGGTGGAAACCGCGTGTGAACGCGCCCGCCGTGCTTGCCGGCGGCGACGTCCGCGGCGATGATCGAGCGTACAAAATCGAGCGAACGTTCCCGCTTCGCTCCCGACGACACCTCGTTGTTCCCACTATCTGTCATTTGGTCTGCCACTCAATGACTCGATTCAGACCGGAGTCACTTGTCATAAGGCCCTGTGCGTCATGAAGTTCCGGCCGGCAGCTTAGCAGAGCCCGTGGCCTCCTACAATCGACCCGTGCGACGCCGATCGGCCGTCGTACCGAAAGAAGAAGCGGGCAATCGCAGTCGATCACCCGCTCTTGTAAGACCCACGATCGCCGATCGACGAACCCGCTACGGCCCGCGGCGACCGCCACCCCGCCGGCCGCCCTGCGAACCGCCGCGTCCGCCCGGACCGCCCTGTCTCGGACCGCCGCGCCCCGGACCACGCCCCATCTCAATGCCGCGCTCCTTCGCCCGCGCCCGCATCGCACTGAAGTACGCCATGGTCCGGGCCATCTCGTCCGCGTTGCGAGACTCGGAGCGCGACTTGCGGTCCTGCTTGGACTGCGGCCGCATGATCTTCCGCATCTGATCGCGTTCTTCCTTGGTCGGTCGGTGCTCGTCGGCCCGATCCTGCTCTCGTCGGCGCCGGAACTGCTCGCGCATTTTCTGAAACTCGTCGATCTGCTTGTCCAAGACGGCCGTCTTCTCGTCTGGCGGGGCGTTGTAATACTCGTCGACGCGCGCTTGCATCTCCGATCGGAACACCTCTCGCATGTTCTCGGCGATTTGGCGCTTCTGCTCGATGGAAAGGTCGTCGCGCGCCATCGTCTCCCGCATCTTGCCAAAGTCCGGGCGCTGGCGCTCCGCCACGCGCTCCTTCATCGCCTCGACCGTGAACTCGGGCGGCACCGTAACGGCATTCGCATCGGCCCGACTTCCCGCACTGATCCCCCACGCGGCCGCCGCCACCCCGACCAAACCGCCGATCGCAATCAACCAGATCTTCGCTTGTGACACCGCCGACTTGGCGACCCGCGGTTTCGATTTGTAATACGCGCCCATGGTCTCGAGCACTCCTAGTTTTCGTAGTCGCCCACGTGACCGTCAATGTACAGGTAGCGGCGCTTGCCTTGCTCATCGGGCTTGTCCGTCGCCGCGTGAAAATCGCCGTAATCGCGCATGACCCAGATCATGTTGTCGGAAATGGCCCGGCCCGTAAACTGCGACATGCGCTGCGCCAGCTCGTCGAGCTTCCTGCCGCCGATGCCCGGCCGATCCGTTCGATATTCGTAGCTCGATTTCTCCGACTCGAAGTAGCTGCGTCCGGAGTTCGGCGCCAGCCGGCCGGAATCCTCGTAGTCGCTCGGACACTTGAACACCTTCGGCTCACCACCCGAATAGTCGAGCAGGACGTCGGCGATGTAAATCGGGTGGTCCAGGTTGAACAGCGGCGCCGGGCCAACCGAAGGCATGAGCGACGCATACGGCATGACGCCGTTGCTATTCGACAGGTACTCCTGAAAGCCGACGCCGATTTGGTGCAGGTTGCTGGCACACGCCGCGCGCTTCGCCTGAATGCGAGCTCCCTTTATGCCTGGCAACAAGATCGCGATCAATAACGCCAGGATCGCAATGACGATCAGCAATTCGATCAGTGTGAACGCTCGGCGTGGGCGCACGATATCCATCCTTCTGATCAGGATAACGTCACAATGCGGTCCAATTCTACAGGAAGTCGGCCGGGAAGGATCGTAAACTTTCGTCAACTCCCCGTGTGCAATCGCCGGACCGGGAGCCGTCGCGCCGCGGCCGGGAGCGGATACGCCGGGGCGGCGTGAACGCCGTCAGAAGCCAAGGAGCCGGCCGGCCACCACGCCGATCGAGACCAGGAGAATTGCCAGACCGGCGAGAGCCAGGCACCAGCTGAAGGCGTCCGCGAGGCCGTCCAGCCGCGTGACCGGCCCGCCTGGCGTCGTCAGGAAGCCCGAGGAGTGTGTCCCGGACGGGCGCGAGGCCAGGGTACCGGCCGCCAGCCCGTCAGGCAACTCGGCTTGCGGCTGCCCGAGCAGACGGCCGCACTGAGCACAAAACACCGCCTCCGACCGGTTTGGAAACCGGCAATCCTCGTGCGGGCACTCCACCAGATGATCGCGGGGACGAGCCATAGGTCACCTACCTATATTGTACTGCGCGCCCGGCCGGAAGTCAGGTCGAAAGTGGTCGGAAACGGCCACGCAATGGAATGGCGCCTTTGAAACCCACACCACTACGGCGCGGGGATCTGGGCCGCAGCTCCTCGAGTCAGCGTCGCCCGCACACTGCCGGTCTCGAGCTTTCGGCGCAATCGCTCGAGCAGCCGATCACTGACCGGTAGGTGCTCGCCCTCGGATCCCCTAATCACAGGAACCAGTATCACCTGGAGTGGCTTGCCCTCGTCCTCGAACGAAAGGGTCACAGTCGTAGTGTTCGCAGGTACGGCGTCGTCGATCGGCTCCAGCATCATCGGGTGCAGAGCACGGATCCACTTCATGCCGAGCGTGCCCGAGCCCAGTTCAGCCACACCCAACTCCGTCTGCTGAAACGCGTCTATCAAGCGAGGGTTGGCATAGAAGTCGCCGCCAACAGCGGTCCCGACGCCGTGGAACTTGATCGTGTAGTACCGAATGAAAGCGGGATGCTCCGTTGTCTGCAGATACTCCGTGGTCTCGATGTCACGGTATGCCGACGGCGAGGAGTCGAGTGTGGCATTCACCACATTCGTCCCGAAAAACCCGCCGATCGCACCCATCATCGCAAACAAGAAGACGACGCCCGCCGTCTCCGTCCTGGACCCTTCCAGGAGCGAGGTTCGAAACACCAGGACCAACGACAGGGCCACCATGATCGCCACACCCACGGCAATCCCGATGATCCATTGCGCGGGCGCCTCGCCCTGTGGTTCAAAGCGACTGGCAATGTAGATGAACAGGGGAAGTACAAAGACCAGCAAAACGGCCGCCGAGGCGAACAGCCCCGCCACGGTCCTTGCGGCATCCGGCACGAACGGCCTTCCGCCCCTTCTCGTGAGAACGCCCTCATCGGTGAGATTCAAGAAGCCCCATAGCCGTGCGGTGTGAACGAATCGTTGTGGGAATCCAACCACGGTCACGTAGTCTCCAGGCTCCACCGACAGATCGCAGTTCTTCGTTGAACCAAGAGGCATCCAACGATTCGAGTAGAACGTTGTGAACACGTGGCCCTTCGTGTCCGGATCGATGTACTCCGCGCCGCACGCGAACCGGATGTTGGTCACCTCCTCGCCTGGGGCGACCGTCGGCACCGCGGCCAACTCGTCGTCGACCACGGATCGCTTCCGCGTGATGGGCTTATCGCGATCGCAGACGACGCTCCCTATCGTGAGGATCCTCGCGATGGTTGGCTCGCCGTCACGCACGTATTTGAGGACGCCGGTACATCTCGAAAACCACAACAGACGGGCGGCCCCCGCAATGAATATTGCGCCGCCAACGTACGGTAGGCCGTGGAGCACGAGGACGAAGAATTTTGCCTCCCGAATGAATGTCGTGAAATTCGCCGTCAGAAAGATCAGACCCAAGATCACGAACCCGCTCGTCCAGCGCCGTCGGCTTCGGCAGACCGGGCCGTCGCGGACCTCGTCAGGTATCCCACGCGGCGTAACCGAGTCGAATACGGTGCCGTGGCGAAAGTGCGCCGGAGGACGGAACGGGCCCAGAGCATCGACGGCCGCCCGCAGTTCGCGGTCCGACCAGCCTTCCAGGCGATGGGGGCCGTACTTCGTGCCATGTGCTTTGAGCGGCTTTGACATCCTGCGGAACCCTGATGGGTCGACATTGTGCGCGACGAGGCATGGCAGCATGCTTCCGCTGCCGAGAAGCAAGGCACCTCGCGCCGGGGTCTGACTACGACGACCGTACTACAGCCCGAGCTTGTCTTGCAAATACTCCACGCAGCGCGACTTGTCGATGCGCTCCTGGGAAGCGTCGTCGCGGTGGCGCACGGTGACCGTGCCATCGTCCTTGGTCTGGCCGTCAATGGTGAAGCAAAACGGCGTGCCGGCCTCGTCCATCCGGGCGTAGCGCTTGCCGATCGACTGCTTGGCGTCGTACTGACACGGCATGCGCTTCTTGATGTCGCGGAAGATCGGCTCGGCGATTTCCGGCATGCCGTCCTTGGCCACCAGCGGAAAGACGGCCGCCTTGATCGGCGCCAGCCGCGGGTGAAACTTCATGAACTCGGGCGACGCCCGGTTTTCGTCGAAGCTGTACGCCTCGGTGATCGCGGCGAGCGTGAACCGGTCCACACCGGCCGACGGCTCGATGACGTGCGGCACGAAGCGCTCCTTCGTCGCGTCGTCGATCACCGCGAACGCATCCTCCTTGCCCTTGGACGCCCTGCCGTGGGCGTTGAGGTCGAAGCTGCCGCGGTGGGCGACGCCCTCCAGCTCCTGCGTCTCCTCGGAGAACGGGAACAGGTATTCGATGTCCGTGCAGGCGTCGCTGTAGTGGGCGAGCTCGTCCTCGCCCTGCTGGCGGGGGCGGAGTTTGTCGCTCTTGATGCCGAGCGATTCGTACCATGCCAGCCGCGTGTCCCGCCAGAACTCGTACCACATCATCGACGTGTCCGGCTTGCAGAAAAACTCGATCTCCATCTGCTCGAACTCACGCGAGCGAAACGTGTAGTTGCGGGGGTTGATCTCGTTGCGGAAGGCCTTGCCGATCTGGGCGATGCCGAAGGGAATCTTCACGCGCGTCGAGTCCATCACGTTCTTGAAATTGGCGAAGATGCCCTGGGCCGTCTCCGGCCGGAGGTACGCCTTGCTCGTCGAGTCCTGAAGCGCGCCGACGTACGTCTCGAACATCAGGTTGAATGCCCGCGGCACGGTAAGCGTGCCGACCTCCTTGGCATCCGGGCCGAGGATTCGGGCGAACGCGGCGACGTCGATCGAGTCCAACGGGACCACCGAGGTGGCTGAGCTGAGCTCCTCCACCGACACCTTGAAATACTTCGCGGCCTTCTTGCGCGCCTTGTCCTCCGATTCCTCGTCGTCGCTCGTGAATGCGAACATCTGGCCGTCAGCATCCCTGCCCTGGATCACGCTGAGCTGGTCAGCGCGATAGCGGCTTTTGGTCTCCTTGCAATCCACCATCGGATCGGAGAAGCCACCGACGTGGCCGGAGGCCTCCCACACCTTGGGGTTCATGATGATCGAGCAATCGACGCCGACCATCTGGTATTCGGTGCCGTTGGGGCCGGGCGGCGGATTCTGGACCATATCGAACCACCAGGCGTCCTTGATGTTGCGCTTGAGTTCGGTGCCGAGCGGGCCGTAGTCCCAGAAGCCGCCGATGCCGCCGTAAATCTCGCTGCTGCCGAAAATGAAACCGCGCCGCCGACACAAGGCGACGATCTTCTCCATGATGTCCGTTTGTTTGCTCATGATCTCGTTCGCTCGGGATGCCCGCTCAACGCTACGGCGAATACTCAGTCCTATGTCCCTTGATTCCTGCGTCCCATCAGGTCGCACCGCTCCCTGACGGTCGCGGTTCTGATTCTTCGTCCTCTTGCTTTGAGGGGCGGATTCACACGCCTTCTACTCGAGAACCATCAATACATCGGCACGGAGAGCCCGCGTCTGTTTATTGGCGGGTGGAGCCCGCCCTACCATTCGGGCCGGTCTATTCCGTTCGATCGCCGTGACGCATTACAGGCGGTCCGCGAAGCGGACCCTACGAGACCACGCCGCACGGCCGGACCCTACGTATCCGGGAAAGGCGACGGTTGTCAAGCCGAAGCACCCCGGGATGGAGGGAGAGAGGAACGGAGCGACGGAGCGATGCAGGATCAAGGCGAGCCTGCGCCCCCCGCGACGCGTCACTTGGGGCATATGGAGTCGGCCGGGCCGCGAAGCTGAATCACCAGGAGGGCCACATCGGCCTCATCGATTAAGCCCGACCGATCCACGTCGATGGCGTTACACAGCGGCGCGGTCGCCAGCTCCGGCTCGGACAGGCATCGCTGCAGCGCTGCGAAATCCGCCAGGTCGATCGTGCCCGAAAAGTCGTAGTCCCCCGGAGTCTTGTACAGGAGCACATGCTGATCGACCGGCACGTGTGTCACCAAGGTCGACGTCTGATCCGGCCAGTCCACGCGAAGCTGGTCGACGGACGTCGCATCCGCCAGCCCGAAGTGCCGCTCGAACGGCCGGCCCGACAGGTAACTCCCCCCGCCGATCACCTCTTGCATCTGCGAATGCTGGCCGGCGGTCACGTGAATCCTCGCGCCGACCCCGTCCACGCTGACCCCACACCCGCCGAACAGCTCCACGTCGAGCCCGTGGCCGGCGGACGTGGTCTGATTCTCCAGCAGGATCGTCGGCTGATTGGTATTGGAGACGACAAGGTCCTGGTCACCGTCGCGGTCGTAGTCGAAAGCGATCGCCGCCCGCGAGTCGCCGACGAAATCGGCGTCGCTGCCCACGGTGTGCGCAAAACTGCCGGTTCCGTCGTTTTCAAATAGCACGGCCGGCGAATGGAGCAGCGCGTGAAACGGGTCCTGAGAGGCAATCCACTGGTCGAACCCGTTGACCGCGTAGAGATCGAGGTCGCCGTCGTTGTCCGCGTCGAGCCACTCGGTGCCCCAGCCCCAGCCGGTGTCGGCCACGCCGCGGGCCAGGGCCTCATCGACGAAGGAGAGCGTCCCCGTCTCGACCGTCTGGTTGATCAGCAGCGTGTTATAGGTTCCCGTGCCGAAGTGCACTCCAGAAGTACCCGGGTCTGTGATGTTCGTGCTGTACACGTCGAGATCGCCGTCGCCGTCGAAGTCGGCCACGGCGATGCCCATGTCGTTTCCCATGTGCGTCGCGCCGACGGCGAACGTCTGGTCGGTGAACACACCGCCGTCGTTTCGGTAGTACGCGTCCGATGAGTGGTCAACGGCCACGTAGAGATCACTGTCGCCGTCGTTGTCGAAATCGGCGAAGGCGCAGGTGAAACTGTCCCGGCCCAAAGTGCCGAGGCCAACGTCGAGCGTCACGTCCTGGAAATGAAACCCGCCGAGGTTTCGGTAGAGCCGATTGTAGCCCGAGAACAAAGCCGGCCCTTCCGGTCCGTAGAACAGCCAAAACGTGACGTAGACGTCGAGCAGGCCGTCGCCGTCGTAGTCGCCCACGCACATGCCCCCCTTGATGACGCCCTCCGGCGAAAAGCCGGAACCATCCGTCACGTCGGTGAAGGTGCCATGGTTGTTCCGGTAGATCTTGCAATGCGGGTAGTCCGCGTTGGTCTCGTCATCGTTGATGAGCAGCAAATCCTGCCAGCCGTCGTTGTCGAGATCCGCGAACATGGCCGTCTTGCCGAGGCCCGTGTCTTCCGGGAGTACGTCGGCCCCGACCTTCGTGAACGTCGACCCCGAAGGGCCGAGATCGTTCCGCCACAGGCTGTTGGGAATCCCAAGCTGATTCAGCAGGAGAAGATCGAGGTCGCCGTCGCGGTCGTAGTCGCCGACGGCCGCCCCGTCGCCCATGTTGCGCTGCATTGCCGCCGCAGGCACCAACCACGTCGACGGCAAGGTGTCGGTGAAGTCAAACGTCGGACCGTAGTTGTTGACGTGCGTCAGCCCAACGTCGCCGTTCGCTTGGACGAAAGAGAGTTGCGCCACCGCCGGGCGGCACCAACCGGCGCACACAATCGCAAATCCGACAACGTAGCTGATCGACCGAAATCGCATGACGCACATCCGCAATATGAAAAGGGCGAGGCCCGCGCAAATGCCCGATTCCTTGCGCGCCCCGTACATTCTCATGACCCGTGTTCGACAACGCCGAAATCTACGGCGTCGTCTTCGGTTTTTCCGGAACACATCCCGCCTTCACGGCAGCCTCCGGATCCGAAGACGTATGGTTGCCCATCAGAAAATTCTCGTCGGTGGAGCCATCACAGTTGTCGTCGACGCCGTTGCACAACTCGGCCGCGCCGGGATGGATCGCCCCGTTGCCGTCGTTGCAGTCGGTCGCCGGGCCGTAGTGGCAGGTACTCATGCCCGGATTACCGTAGCCATCGCCATCGATGTCGACGCACCCGGGCCCGTCGACGGCAGTCCCAGGCAACGCTGAGTGCCCGAAAGAGGCCGTCTGGATCGCCGTGGTCGTCCCCGTATCCGCCAGCGCCGAAAGGGCCGACGTCTTGAACACCATGCCCAGTGCGGCCACCAGGCCTGAGAGCAGCAACACCGCGCCCAGACTATATCGTGTGCGTATCACCTGTCCCCATTCCATTTTCGAAGAGACGCTCCCGCGCTTCGGGCCCGCAGTCAGCACCGGCCCATCAACCTGAGCCCGCAAGATTCTAGCGTCGCGCCCCTGAAACTCAACTCATACGCGCCATCAGAGGACTCTGAACTGCACGGCGCGCCACGTTCCGATATTTCGCCTGCGGTGTCGCATCGTTCCGGCCTCGATTTTGGCCCGAAAAAGAGAGGGCAGGGCAAACGCCCGATACGGCGCTTGCCCTGCCCATGATCGCATCATCACCATCGCGCCCCGCCGAGGCGGACCGCGCGGCGTGTGTGTTAGTTATTACACCCATTGTTCGGACCGGGCGTCTCCGTCGAGCCGCCCGTCAGTCCGATGAAGTCCTGATAGAAATCCTCACAATCGGTGTCGGCGGTACACGGCCCGCCGTTGTTGAAGCCGCCGTTGCACGTGCCGCCGTTGCACGTGGCCAGCGGCCGCGTCCGAATCGCCAGAATCCGCTGAATCTGGAACGAAACGTTGCCGCCCATGTCCAGACCCTCGGGCGCCACCGGCGGCGTGTTGTCGCGGATGTCGGACTCCAGCGCGTCGATGCTCGAGTCGGCACCGGCCCGCTGGTTGAAGATGTCCAACTCAGGCAACGACTGGACGCCGCCACACTGGTATCCGCCGGTGTTTTCACGATCCACGCCGAGGAAGCTCATCTTGATGCGCGGCTTGCCATTAACCTCTTCGACGCCCATCGCAAAGTTGACGTCGACCTTCAGGCAGTACTTCCACATCAGACAGTCCGTGGAGATCGTGCCGGCCGGCTCGTTCTCCAACTCATCCAGGTTGTCCGAGTTCAGCTCGGAGAAGTCGCACGTGGCGATCGTAGCCGGATCGTCGTCAACGATCGAGTTGTTGTTGCGGTCTGCGATCATCGCGATCGTCAGGTTGGACACGTGCAGCTTGACCTCAACCGGATCGGTCCGGCACGGATCGTCGGCGGCCGCACCCGGCGGGCACAGCGGATCGTCGTCGATCAACAGCTTCGGTGCCTCGTCGATCTTGGCCTTGAGGATCATCTGCGTATCCGGGCCGACATTGAATCGCCCGGCCAGGAGCTTGCCGATGATGCACGAGCGTCGCAGGCCGGTGAGCTCGCACGACCCGGTGGAGTCGCATGCACCCGCGTTGTCGCAGGTGCCGACACCATCACACGTACCCGACGGAACACAGGTTCCACCGCCGAAGCAACCGATATCGAAGTTGCACGGGTCGCCCGCGTTGGAGCTGTCGGCTGAGCAAACCTTGCCGCAATCGGCGTCCGCGGTGCAGGCGGCACCGGCGTTGGTGCTACCGGCCGAGCACATGCCCTGACAATCCGAATTCAGCGTGCAGAGGTCACCGGCGTGCGCACTACCGGCCGAGCATACCTGCCCGCACTGAATGTCGAGCGTACACTGCTGTCCGGCGTTCGGTGTACCAGCGGGGCACACGTGGCAACCGGCATCCAACGTACATTGCTGCCCAACGTTCGGCCCGTCCGTGCAGGCCTTGCGCGGGTACGCATCACAGTTCTGCGTCTGCCAGCCGACGCAACGCGCCCGACGGTTGTCGTCGGTGATCGTACTGCAGTCGTCCGGCATGAACGAACGAAGCTCGCGAACGTGCGTGAAGTCGGTCTTCAGCTTGCCCGTCTGTGTCATGTTGTAGAAGAGCTGGTTGAAGACATCGTCCGAGATCGCGATCGTAATATCCGACGCGGCCTGACCCTTGAAGTCTGTGATCGGCGGCTGCGGGACCGGAGCGTTCTTCAGCGGCGTACCCGGGATCGGGGCCGCTTCCGGATCGATCTTGTCCTGCTTCGGCTCGAACGCCGAACCCACCGAAATCGCCAGACCGCCCGGCGTGATTTCGACCCCGGTCAACTTGCTGTTGACCTGTTTGGAGTCGAAGTCGTTGAGCGCCTCCTCGTCGTTCTTCATTTTGACGAAGTCGAGGTCCATCGGATCGCCGTCGAGCGAGTCGAATCGATCCAGCATATCGTCGCCCGTCAGCTCGAAGTCAAACGTGCCGAGATCGAGGTCGACGAAGCCGAGGGTAAAGACCTGCACGAAGAAGTTCGCTACGTCGAGGAAGAAGCCGGCCACGCAGCCGATGTCGACGTTGCCGCTGAGCTTGGTCGCGTCGTTCGGATCGGACTCGCCGATGTCGAAGTTGAAATCCAACGGCTCGCGATCCTCACGCGGCACGTTGGTCTGGAGAATCCGGTCCTCCGTCACGTCGAAGCTCAGGTTCATGTTCTTGCGAACCAGCAGCGCGTTGACATCCACCGTGACGCACGAAGCACACAGGCAACCGCCGAACGCACACACGCAGCCGCTCTGGCAGTAGCCGCCGAAATGGCCCTGCAGGTCGATCGGGGGCACGTCGATCCGAACGCCGATCTTGTCCTGCTGCGGCGTGACCGAGACGCCGAAATCCAGATCAAGCCCGGTGTTGCCGTCCTTTTCGATTTCGGCCCCGTTGATCGTCAGCGACACGTCCGGGTCGCAGGCGTTGTCCACCGAGAACTTCTTCGCCGGCGGCCGCTGGTCCCGGAGTTTTCGCTTCACACGATCGCCCATGCACTTCTTGTTGCTGTCCTTCTGGGCCGTGAAGACCTTGGTGATGCCCGTCGTGTTCACGCCGAGCACGAACGCCCGTTGAACGAAGTTCGCGGGATCCCCACCGGCCGCGATTGTCGGTGCGTAGTCGGGAGCCGGCACGATCGGACCGACCGCGAACGTGAACGAATCGAACGTCGTGTTGAAGTTCTCGTCCATCGCCCGCGCCACGAGATAGTTAGAGCCCGGATCGAACGACCCGGTCGTATTCCCGGCGGCAATCCCCTCGCGCAGGTTGGTCACCGGAATCATCACGTCGAAGTCCAGGTCGTATCGGTCGCCCGTGTTCACGCCATCTCCCGGCGTCTCGACCTGAGTACCGGTATCGATGTTGAAGCCGTTCACGTCGGCCTCAGTAATCGGCTTGCCGTGGCACACCGTGCCGACCACGTGCGTCGGCCCACCGGCGG
>Ga0055449_10000324_pt1 | contig 13612 bp, 11 predicted proteins | sample China_Galinas_PW_2_FD_57739 | JGI IMG/M metagenome (GOLD analysis project Ga0055449, IMG submission 57739) | Wetland microbial communities from San Francisco Bay, California, USA, that impact long-term carbon sequestration - China_Galinas_PWB_D1 | ecosystem: Environmental > Aquatic > Marine >... | reverse complement strand
GGGACGGGGAGGTCGGTGATGAAAGAGCGCAGGGTGTCGGGACTGCTTTGCTCGGAAGTGCTGGCGCTTTTGAGCGACTATGTGGACGGAGAGCTCGACTCGGTCGCGGTCGAGAACGTGGAGAGCCATCTTCTTGGTTGCCCCAACTGCGAGCGGTTCGGACGGAACTTCGGCTCCATGGTGGTGTCGCTTCGAGGCGAGTTGGCGCGGAGTCGGGGCATGCAGCTCGATGTCATCGCACGATTGCTGGCGCGGCTACGCGAGTCCGACGCGAGGTCTTGATGCATCTGGTTGCCAGCCGGATGTACTGTCGTCGAGCGCTTCGCGCGTCGTTGACTCTGTGCCTGGTTTGCGCCTGTGCCTGCACCGGGGCTATCCAGAACCTCGGCGCACGTTTGGCCACGAACAAGATTTCAGGGGTCTTCGCTCTCGACGAAACGCAACGGAACGCAACCCGGGCTGCCGTCGACCGCGCGATTGCGAGCGCTCCCGAAGTTCTGGGGCCGCGGCTCGATCTTCTCGTCGCAACCGTCGACCGCGCGATCTTCAAGGGCATGAACGAAGAGAGCGTCCTGCTGATCGAGAAGCAGGTCGACATTCTCTTGGACAAGGCGCTTGCCTGGGTCATCGACGAAGCCGCGCCGATCTTGGCAACTCTGAGCGATGAACAAATCGCGCACGCCGAGCTTGAGCTCGACAGTCGCCTACAGGACACGCGTGAGGAGCTCAACGCTCCCCAGAATGAGCGAACGAGCGGGCGACAGGACAAGTTCGTCGAGGCGATCGAGAACTGGACGGGTCGACTCAGCGACGATCAAGAGAGAGCGATTCGTCTGCACGTGGCTGCAATGCCGGACGAGGCGCCCGATCGGCTCAGAGCTGACGAAAAGCGGCTCGGGCTGATCGCCGACGGATTGCGTCGGCACCCGGGGGCTTTGGCGATTCGAGACCTGCTCTGGGACGCGTGGCTTCAGCGCGAGGACTGGGGTCCGGGGACCCGCCCGGCCGAGGCGCGCAGAGCCGACGGTCGCAAGACCCTACTGTTCATCTATGGGCTACTCGATGCCAAGCAGAGGGATCATATGAGTGAACGCCTTCACGAGATGCATGGCACCGTGAAGCGCCTGATGGGCATGGCGGAGGGCTAATCGTGCCGAACGCGGACAAAGCAGAGATTCCTCGCACTTACAGGGTGGGAGCGCTTGCTCGAGACCTGATCTCGATCTCTACACGCGTGCCCGCACTGGTAGCGATTTGGTTGGGCGGGCGATTGCCCCCGACCTTGCGCGAGCAGATCGTCGTCGCGGTGGCTAGAGTCAACGCCTGCCGCATGTGCGAGCACGCGCACACGCGAATGGCCCTCGAGGCCGGTGTATCCAATGCCGAGCTGGCGGCCCTCGAGAACATGGATGAGGGAGCGTTCGATCGATTCACCTGGCTAGCGATCGCTCATGCACGTGAACGCACCAAGGCCGACTTCGTTCGACCTGCGGGGGGTCGAGCCGACGAACTGCTGATCCAAGAGCTCGGGGCTCAGACGTATCGCGATGTGGAAGACGTCGCGCGTATCATGACTGTTGCGAATCGTATTGCGAATACACTCAACGCCCTTTCGGACCGTGCCCATGGGAACCCGGTGCCGGGTAGCCGACTTCTGGACGAGCTCGTCATCAACATGCTTTTCTTGCCAGGTGCATGGCTGGGCACGCTGGTGGCGGCCGCGCGCCAGCGGAAGTCGCCAGTTGCGGTTTGGCGACAAGCGCGTCAGCCCAGAGTCGCGCCGGGACCCGGGTCTCGGGATTGAAAATCGGGGCGATCGGGAGGGCCCGTCTTGCGCAGTGCGTTACTTGGCGGAATACTTGGTTGGTTGCGGGGTTAAGGTGTTTCGAATGGACTTGGAAAGGCCAATCGTACGGGGGGATGCATCGCATCGGCTGGCGCAGCGCGCCGCCCTGATGGCTTTCCTCGTGCTCGCCATGCCTACCCTTTCGGGTAGCTCTGGCGAGCTTTCCGAGTGCGCGAACGTGACTTTGAGGCCCTCCGTGGTCCAATCGGGGTTCCTACGGACGCCGGTTCCCGAGCCGATCGGAGCCTGTGCCGACGGGGCTATCGACTCCTCAGAGGACCACCACCCCAGCTGCCACCAACCAACTCCTCCCTCGATTCGGATCTATGGATCTCCGACGGTGGCCGAGACCAGCGCTCGGAGATTTACCAGCAGCGAGCTTGCCCGTTCCGGCGCTGCTCGCGGGCCCCCTTCAGCTTGACGAGGCCCCGGTTGGGGTTTCGTCTCCAGAGTGTGTGAATGCCCCCGGTCAGCGGGGCAACGCTGTGGTCTGAACGCGAAGGCGGATTGTCATGTCGAAAATCGAGTCGAAGGGCGGGTTGTTGAGCTCGTTCCCTGTTGCAGATCTCAAGGCCGGGTTCCTGGTCTTTCTGATCGCGCTTCCTCTTTGTCTGGGAATCGCGATGGCCAGTGGATTTCCTCCGATCTCCGGAGTCTTGACCGCGATCATCGGAGGCATAATCGTCAGCTTCCTCGGGAGCGCACGACTGACGATCAAGGGCCCTGCAGCGGGGCTGATCGTCATCGCGCTCGGCGCCGTTCAAGAGTTGGGGCAGGGGGACCCGATGCTGGGCTATCGCCGCGCTTTGGCGGTCGGGGTCGTCGCAGCCTGCGTCCAGATCGCACTTGCTCTGCTTCGAGCGGCCTCCATCGGCGTCGCAATGTCGCCCTCGGTGGTTCACGGAATGCTCGCCGCAATCGGCGTGATCATCATTTCGAAGCAAAGCCACACGCTCATCGGGGTCGCTCCCGAATCGAAGGAGCCTCTCGCACTACTTGCGGAGATCCCTCACAGCATCGCGCATGCCAATCCGGAAATCCTAGCGCTTGGTCTCGTCTCTCTGATCATTCTGTTTGGTTGGCCGCTGATTCGACGAGCCTGGGCGAAGAGCATCCCCGCACCGATCGTCGTTCTTGCATTTGCGGTCCCCGTGAGCTTCATGCTCGATCTGGACCACTCCCACGCCTATCAATTCCTCTCGCATCAATTCCACGTTGGGCCCGAGTATCTCGTTCGGCTGCCGGGCTCGCTTCTAGGCGCGTTCGCCTTCCCGGACTTCTCGATGGTCTTCAGCGCCGCGTCGATCAAATACGTCGTGATGTTCGCACTGGTCGGCACCATCGAGTCGACCTTGAGCGTGCTTGCCGTCGATTTGATGGATCCCGAGAGGCGACCCTCGAACTTGAATCGAGACCTGCTGGCGCTTTCCGTAGGCAACCTCATCTCGGGACTTGCTGGCGGTCTTCCGATGATTTCCGAGATTGTACGTAGCAAGGCCAACGTCGATGCAGGCGCGAAGTCGCGATGGGCAAACTTCTTTCACGGAGCATTTCTTCTCGCGTTCGTGGCGCTTGCGCCAGGACTCCTGAGCGAGATTCCGCTAGCCGCACTTGCGGCCATGCTGGTGTATACGGGCGCCAAGCTCGCCTCACCGCGCGAGCTCGTTCACATCAAGAACATCGGCATGGATCAACTGGCGCTGTTCATGACGACGCTACTCGTGACGCTCGCCACGGACCTGCTCATTGGTGTCGCGGCGGGACTCGTCCTCAAGGTGATCCTTCACCGCGCCCGAGGGGCGACGTTCCGACAGCTCCTCCGGTCGCGCGTAGAGCGCATCGACGAGCCCAACACCGTGCGCCTCGTCTTGCACGGCGCAGCTGCCTTCACGATTCTGCTTGCGGTTCGAAAGGCTCTGGCAGATCTCGATCCAGCTATTTCCAACGTGGTGATCGACGTGAGCGACGTGACCATCGTCGACCACACGTTCCTCAGCAGAGTCAGTGAGCTCTCGAACGAATGGCCGAACGCCAAGCTCGAGATCGTCGGCATCGACGAGTTCAAGCCGCACTCGCCTCACCCACACTCGACGCGCCGGAGAGCCACCTAATGACATCGACAGCGCCCCAGCTGATGGGACCTTCGATGAAGGCAGCGAGCTCGTCGACAGAACGGACTCGGCTTCGAGAAACGATCGATCGGGCGGCGCACTTGCTTCCCGAGCAGTCGCCGCTCCACATGTTCGTCCACCACAACACGCTTCACGCCTTCGAGCACCTTCACTTCGAGCAGGCGGTTCTCGAGGCGCGATCGCGGTTTGGAACCGAACCTTATCAAACAGAACGTGCGTTTGCAGAGTGCGTGAAGACCGCGAGGATTCGACCGGCCGACATCGAAGCGGTTCTCGCTGAGACGACAGAGCCATCCAATGTGCCGGTTGTGCTGGGCGGTCCGACGCGAGCACAGCTTCACGCGATGCGACTCATGAACCTCTTCGAGATTCCAAAAGGAACGGCGCTGCAATGGATGCTCGAGGAGACACGGACATTGTTCCGATTTCACCCGAGCGTCCCATCATCGGCTCGCGCGGCCATCTTGCAGTCCGCGGAGCGCATCTCGGGCGACCCAGGTCCAATGACAGCGACAGCCCGTGAAGAGCAGGCGCTCGAGCATCTCTGGAAAGAGTTGCTGGCGGTCGCGCCCTCCGTGACCCCTTCGACCGACGGGCTGCGGCTCCGCGACCAACTACTCAGCGCCTATGGGGTCGACACTGACCAGCTCGTTCACCCGCTCCTAATCCGTTTCTGCGCCGCCTTCGTCGACCAGGGGATCGCCTACTGGGAGATGCCGGGTCGGGAAGGCGGGTTGCTCGACGGATTTCGAGCCCTCTACGGCCTGGGCTCAGGACCCCTCGACCCTTGGATGCGCGGCCTGTCCTCGGAGCTGAGGCGCCAGCGGGCCGAAGGATGGGATGCGGAACGAACGATCCTTGCCAGCCTCGAGGCGATGGGTGTCGCCGAGATACAATGGGAGCAATACATCGACGAGACGCTCCTGTCTCTACGGGGTTGGGCGGGCATGATCCGACAGCTCGAACTCCGTCCGGATACCGCTCCAGTTGCACCTCCGAACGCCCGCCTCGCGGATTATCTCGCTCTCCAGCTCACACTCGATCTCCAAGCCGCTAGGTACGCGCTTCGGATGCATGCGGGCGAGTCGGTGGACCCCGCAGAGGCTTCCGGGCACCTCAACGACGAGACGAAGCAACGACAGTTGAACCTCGAGCTCGTTTACGAGGCTTTTATCGTGGCGCAGTTGACTGGCGTCGGACCCGCCGAGATGGCCAGCTCCGCGCGTGCAAAGACGTGGCTCGAGGCAGTGCGCTCATTCGACTCGGACGAACGCAGACGACTCTTGCATCTCGCCTACGAGCGCCGGCACCGGATTAGCGTGCTCGACGGCCTCGTAGGTCATTGTCGATTGGGCCGCACACCATCGCAGAGCGCCAGCTTCCAAGCGGTGTTCTGCATCGATGATCGAGAGGAGTCGCTTCGAAGGCATCTCGAAGAGCTGCGTCCCGACGTCCAGACGTTGGGATACGCTGGGTTTTTCGGAATCGCAATGGCGTACCGAGGAATCGAGGACATTCGTGCGAGGCCCCTTTGCCCCGTGGCCGTGCGTCCAAGTCACTATATCTACGAACGGGCGCTCGACGAAGAGGAGGCTGCAGCCTTCGTGGAAAGACGTCGGCGCCAGGGGAAAGTGACCCATTCCATCGGACTTGGCAGCAAGATGCTCACACGTGGTGGCTTGCTGTCTGCGCTCTTTGGTTTTCTTGCCATGATTCCATTGCTCGGTAGGAGCTTGTTTCCCCGCGCAACCGAGCGCCTTGCTCACTGGGCTCTACACAGCACTGCGCCGGTTCCCGAGACTCGCCTCTGCATCGAGGGAACCGGCGAAGTCCGTCCCGACGGACTTGCGGCGGGTTACACGCTCGACGAAATGGCCAACGTCGTAGCCAGTGTGCTGACTGCGATGGGGATTCAAAAAGATCTCTGCTCCTTGGTGCTGATCGTCGGGCATGGGTCGTCCAGTCTGAACAATCCCCACGAGGCCGCCTACGACTGCGGCGCTACCGGAGGCGGAAAAGGAGGACCCAACGCGCGGGCGTTTGCGCAGATGGCCAACGATCCTCGAGTTCGAGAACGACTCCGCAACAAGGGTCTCCCGATACCCGACTCGACTTGGTTCGTCGGCGCCTTTCACAACACCTGCGACGATTCGATGGCGTACTACGACGAGGATTTGCTGCCGAAGGACGTGGTCGACGCCCTGGAAGACGTGAAGCGTGCGTTCCAGGTCGCATGCGATTTGGACGCGCACGAGCGATGCCGCCGTTTCGCGTCCGCTCCTCTGGATATGGATCCAGAGTCCGCACTCATCCACGCCGAAGCGCGCGCGTATGACCTCGCACAACCGAGACCCGAGTGCGGACATGCGACGAACGCCGTCTGCATCGTGGGACGAAGGTCTCGAACGCGGGGCCTATTCCTGGACCGTCGTGCATTTCTGGTGTCCTACGATCCCACCGAGGACCCAACGGGAACGACCTTAGCTGGGCTGCTCAGGGCCGTTGGCCCGGTGGGCGCGGGAATCAACCTCGAATACTACTTCAGCTTCGTCGATCCCAAGGGGTACGGCTGTGGCAGCAAGCTCCCACACAACATCGTCGGGCTCATCGGTGTGATGGACGGACATTCGTCGGATCTGAGAACAGGTCTACCTTGGCAGATGGTGGAGATCCACGAACCCGTTCGATTGCTGACGATCGTCGAGGCGAAGACCGAGATGCTGGAGCGAGTGCTCGCCGACGAAGCGGCCCTCGCGAACCTCGTAGACAACGAATGGATCCAGTTCGTGGCCTGGGACCCCGACAGCGAGGCCTTGTCGGTCTACGAAAAAGGAAAGTTTCGACCCTACGCCGTGGAGAATCCGGCCATAGCCGTGGTCAACACGTCGGCGGATTTCTATTCGGGAAGACGCGGTAATTTGAGCCCGGCTCACGTGAGAGCCGGACTCGTCTCAAGTGGGGCCGCATGACCGAGATCATCGTACGCTGGGCGGTACTGGGTATCGTCGGGTTTCCAGCCTTGGCCGTCTTGGCATTGGGCCTGCGCGCTTGGCTCTACCATCCGTGGAGCGAGCGAACGACGGTCGGGATTGTGGCGTCGGGATTCGTCGCAGCGACGGTCGCCTGTGTCGTCACGATTGCCTGGTTGTTGGCGGCTGGCCTCGGCGAAGTTCGCGTCCCACTGGGTGCTTGGTTCTCGGCGGGACACTACTCGTTCCAATGGAATTTGGTTGCAGATCGTTTGTCGATCCCGTTTGCAACCTTCTCGACTACGTTACTCGGACTCGTTGCCGCATTTTCGCGCCGATACCTGCATCGAGAGCCTGGCTTCGCGAGGTTCTACCTGCTGCTTGCGATCTTCGGGGCCGCCGTGGAGTTCGTGGTGCTTGCGGGAAGCCTGGACCTCGCGTTTCTCGGTTGGGAGCTGGTGGGGGTTACATCCGCGCTGCTGATCGCGTTCTTTCACCAACGGCCGGGACCCGTGGAGCATGGCCTTCGAGCGTTCGTCACATACCGAATTTGTGATGTTGGATTGCTCGCTGCCGGCGTGGCCCTGCACTTCCTGGTCGGCACCTCCGACGTGGGTCCACTGGTCGGCGGGCCCTGGGCGGGCTTCGTCGTTCCACCCACCTGGGCGGGAGCGACGGTCGTCGGTCTGCTGATTCTCTGGGCTTCGATGGGCAAGGCCGCTCAACTTCCGTTCTCAGGCTGGCTTCCTCGTGCGATGGAAGGTCCCACTCCATCGAGCGCCGTGTTCTACGGGGCCCTGTCGATCCATCTCGGCCCGTACCTCTTGCTGCGCGCCGAATCGATCCTGCAGTCGTCGTGGCTGGCGGCAGGTGCCGTGGTCGCCGTCGGTGCATTGACCGCTCTTCACGCTACGTTCGTCGGGCGAACGCAAAGTGACATCAAGAGCGCGTTGGCCTATGCATCGATGACGCAAGTCGGATTGATCTACGTCGAGATCGGCCTCGGGTTCCGGTACTTGGCCGTGGCGCACATCGTCGGCCACGCCGCGATCCGCACCCTCCAGATTTTGCGTTCGCCGAGCTTGCTCGACGACCACCATCGCTTGGAAATGGCCATGGGCAGACAACTGCCTCGGACGGGCGGCCACCTCGAGCGCTTGGTTCCAGATGCTCTTCAGCCTTGGCTCTATCGGGTGGCACTCGAGCGCGGCGGATTCGACGCGTTCTTGAAGGACTGGATCGTCTCGCCGTTCCTCCGGCTCATGGGTTGGATCGATCGGGCAGATCAGGCCTGGGTCGACTACCTCAGCAAACCGAGTGTCGCGCGGCAACGGAAGAAACAGCCGAACGAGGTGCTCCGATGACCACGACATTCGCGGCTTTCCAGCTCCTTCTTCTCCTTCCGATGTCATGGGTGGTTGGGCGCTCCGACTCGTCGCGCTCGGCGCGCGTTTTGGCAAGGCGCACCATGCTCGCCGCGGGCGCCATCGCCCTCGCGCAGCTCGTTTGGAACACCTTTGATTTCCCGAGCCTCGGGTGGTTGGAACAATGGCTTTCGATCGAAGCTTCACCGCCCTGGGTCCCAGCTTTCTCGCTGATCTCATGCCTAATGGGGTTCACCGCGGTCTCTCTCAGCCCGATCCGTGAGACCCGCCCAACGACGTTTCGCCGAATCCTGCTGCTGATCTTGGTCGCGTTGCTCTTTCTTTCGGCTCGGAACCCCATCGCCCTCGCGTTTCTGTGGAGCGCTTCGGCCGTGCTGACCTGGTTGGAGCTCAGAGACCTCAGAAGCGCTCCTAAGATCGCAAGACTGTTTGCGATCTATCATCTGCCGAGCTCGGTTGCGTTCGGACTCGGCGTCCTCTTTCTCACTCAGGGCCGCATATCTGCGGGCCTCGTCCTTCTCTTGGCGGCAATCGCCATTCGAGAAGCGGTGATTCCCCTACACAGCTGGTTCCCCCCGTTCGTACAGTTTGCGCCCATGGGCGTCGTAGTCGCCTTTTTCGCGCCGCAGCTGGGCGTTTACGCGCACATGGAGCTCCTACGTGGAGCGCTTCCAGAACATCTCGCTCATGCCGTAGCCTCCTTTGGCGCGCTCACGGCAGTGGTAGCCGCAGCATTGGGTCTCGCGCAAACCCACGCACGCCGGGCTCTGGCGTTCCTGGTCATGAGTCAGACTGGTCTCGTCGCGTTTGGTCTGGATACGAGCTCCGCGGTTGCCCAGATAGGCGCTCTTCTCACGTGGCAGGTCATCGGCGTTGCGACGGCAGGATTCGCGATGACCCTGGCGTCGCTCGAAGCGCGTCGCGGTGACGTGTCGCTTCGACGGGCTGCGGGCAGCTTCACGCGAACTCCGCGCATGGCCGTCGCCTTCTTGTTCATGGGTTTCGCGAGCGTCGGTCTCCCGCTCACACTCGGATTCGTCGCAGAGGATCTGCTGGTTCAGGGATCGGTCGAGGAGTTGCCAGTTCTCGCTTTCGCCCTGATTCTTGCGACCGCACTCAACGGGATGTCCGTGATGCGAGCATTCTTCAAGCTCTTCAGTGGTTCGTCGGAGCACATCGGAGAGCAAGACTTGACGAGACGAGAAGCGGGAACACTGACCGTGGTCATGGCAACCCTGCTACTCACGGGCTTGTTCCCCGGAGCCGCCGTGCGTAGCCTCGAACGCGTGGCCGATCCGCCGCACATCCGCCCCGATTCTGCGCATGTCGGGTCGGTCGACTGAGGAAATGATATCCTTGGCGAGATGAGCCCCTCAGACCCGAGTCAGGCGCGGGCCTACGAAACGCAGTTGCGCCGGGCCACGTACGCTTCTGTTCTCACGGCGCTGGTCCTGATCGCGGCAAAGCTCTTGGCGTGGCTATGGACGGGGTCGATCAGCGTGCTTGCATCGCTGGTCGATTCGCTGATGGACAGCATCGCGTCTGCAATCAACTTGGTGGCCGTTCGATATTCACTCGCACCTCCGGATGCCGAGCACCGCTTCGGTCACGGAAAGGCAGAACCGCTGGCCGGCCTCGCTCAGGCCGGTTTCGTCAGCGGCTCAGCAGTGTTCTTGCTGTTTCACGCGATCGATCGCCTTCGCTATCCACGCCCTCTGCGTGACATCGGGATCGGCATAGTAGTGATGGTGTTTTCCATCCTTTCGACGGCCGCATTGCTCACGCTTCAGCGCCGGGTGATCAAGAAAACCCAATCCACCGCAATTCGGGCGGATGCGCTGCACTATGCGACCGATCTGCTGACAAACCTCGCGGTCGTTGCCGGCCTGCTGCTGGCGTCTTTCGGCTGGGGCTGGGCGGATCCCGTTTTCGCGATCGTCATCGCGGTTTACATCTTCTACAGCGCAATCCGTATCGGCTTCGAAGGGTTCGAACAACTGATGGATCGCGAGTTGCCCCGAGACACCCAGGAGAAGATCCTATCGGTCGCGAAATCGCATCCAGACGTGCTCGGGGTTCATGACCTTCGCACCCGGCGTTCTGGCCGCCTGCGGTTCGTTCAACTGCATCTCGAGCTCGAGGACCACCTGCCTCTCACCCGGGTACATGCCGTCGCCGACCAAGTCGAAGCGCAGATCCTGACCCTCCTGCCAAACGCCGAGGTCATCATTCACCAAGACCCTGCGACATCCGCGGAAGAGACGGATCACGAACCGTGGCGCTCGGACGCGAACGCCTGAGCCAACAGGTGGGTCGGCCGAAACATCTTGGCTGGTCGCGCGTACCGGTGGTCATGCACAAAGGGAAGAGACGCCTGAAGTATTCGATTGGAAACGCAGCCGCACTAGTTCTGGGCGTTTCGTTGCTCAGTTCGTCTGGCTTTGCGTCGTTTTCGGCGCTCAAGCTGGACCGGGTTCACAGCAAGGTGGCTTTCACGGCTGCGACACTGCTCTTCGACGTCGATGGAGAGTTCAGGGACTTCACCGTGAACATCGATGGCGATCCGGCAAAGCCCGAAACCGTGAAGGTCGAGGCCAACATCGACGTCGCTTCCATCGACACCAAGAACCAGAAACGCGACGATCATCTGAGGAGCCCCGCATTCTTCGACGCCGCCAAGTACCCGAAGATCCGGTTTGCGTCGATCGGGGTGAAGTCCGAAGGTGACGAGCTGATCGTCAAGGGCAACCTGACCATCCACGGGAAGACCAAGTTGGTCAACGTGCCGTTCAAGGTCGTCAAGGGCAAGAACGGCGCAGGGATCGACACGACGACCTACAAAGCCAAGCTCACCATCGATCGAACCGAGTTCGGCGTCGGAACGGACAGCATCGCCGCAAAGATAAGCCTCGAGGACGAAGTCGAGGTCAAGCTCCTCATCGTCACGTTTCAGTAGTGTGCGCTGGATTCAGAATGCATCGACCCCGAGGCCCACAAACCCCGAGACGTGCGGGTTGTCGACGAGCCAGGCTGTGGGGAAGGCCCAGCCCACGCGCGCATAGACCTGCCAGCGGCCCCAGCGAAGATCGGTGAACAAAGCCAGGCCGCCGATGCCGCCAAACTCATCGAGAAGTCCCTGGCGGTACGGGTCGTTTACGGTGCCCCCTGAGACGAGCACGCCCAGCTCCTGTGGCTTGTCTTTCTTGGGTCGAATGTGGGCGCTGAGCTGCCCAATCGCCAAGCGGCTCGAGATGATCGCGGACCAGGGTAGGCCCGGGATCACCAAGACGTATGGATTCATGCCGCCGACTCGCATGCGCGTGATATCGTCCTGATTCCATCCCCAGTTGAAGGTCTCTTGGAGCTCCAGGCGGAAGCGCTCCCCGGTCTTCCAGCCCGCACGTAGCCACTGATTCAAGGTCCAGATCGCCTTCGTCGGATCGTTGCGGGCCGGCTCCGTGGTGACGAATCCCCAGGGACGCACGTTCGAGCGCACGTCCACGCCGACCGATGCACCGGCCGCTATGCCCTTGATGCGCGGAAAAAGCTTCGACGCCCGAAACTCCTCAGCGTCTGAATCCACGTTCCAGTAGATGTACCCCAGCCGTGGCTCGAATACGACGGTGTCGGGCGGAAGAACGTAACCTTGCGATTCACCCCTGTTATTGCCGAACAGCCAGTATCGCACGTTGGTGTCCACCTCGAAGGTGTGGTTGTCAGCAAAGTGCCATTGGAGCTTTGGCAAGAGGACGACGTAGCTCGCGTTGAAGCCGAGCCCCGAGACACGAAGCCCCTGCTGGTAATACTGATGAAGCAAGCCCGCAAATACGGCCTCACCGCGAAGTGCCACCGAGAGCTCCAAGTTCTCGGCGAGGGGAATGCGCTCGATCTCCAAGTGGATGGTATCGGTGTTGTAGTAGAGACGAACGTCGCCTTTGCCGACCTTGTCTTCGCCGGTGGCTTCGAAGAGCGCGAATCCGAATCCGGTCACCTCGGGGATGAAGGCGAAGTCCGCACCGCCAGCTGCCGACCCGTGCCAACCCTCCGCCCGTGCTGTGGACGAGGCGAGCGTCAGGGCAAGCAGGGCAATGATAAATCGCATGGCCGAAGCGTAGTGCTGTAGCTCCCGACTGCATATAGACGATCGCCGCCGGTCTACGTCCGCTACTCTGGTTCTAGTCACTGTCCTCGTCCTCTGCTTCGTCGTCGCCCGCGATCGGTCTCGCGCCGGCATCCCCCGTGACATAGACCTGGGCCGCACCGTACTCATAGACGAGCTTTCCTCCGGCCTCCCCGGTTCTGAACCCCAGTCCGAAGACGATCAAAGTGCCGAGAAACGCACCGAGGGAGACCGCTTGCCGTGCTCTGCCCTCCTTCAGTACCAGCGGCCCGGCCATTAAGACGAGGAGCGCAGCGCTCGCCCAGACGAACGCCTCCGCGGCCTCCGCGTGGGCCTCGATGTGCCGTTCGGCGACTGCCTCTTCGACGCGCTCTTCTTCGTTTTCTCCCGTGTTCATGGCCAGCACGCCCGATCCGACGAGGACCGCTTGCAGTGAGAACACGAGAACCCAGACACGACGGTCGAACCAACCGCGCCACCAACCCAGTAGAACGCCCCCGCTGATCAATGGCATCAGGACGGCGAGCGCGATCGGCAGGTGAACGACTTTGGGATGAAAGATGAGCTGGTCCATGGTGGTAACCTCCGAGCGTATGTTGCGCACAAGTGATGCCCTCGCGCCATGCTGCGGATGTCATATGCGAATGATCTCCAGCGCTTGGTCGGGTGCCGTGCTACATCCGACGGATAGCATCGATGTCGAAATCGCCCCTCAGTTCCGAACGACGCCTCCTGATCGGGGTCTTGGTCGCGTTCCTCGGCGTTGCTGTCTTCGCTGCCATCGACATCTCGGCCGATCTGCATGAAGGCACCGCCATTGGACACGTTCTCGTCGAAGGCGGAATCCTCCTGGTGGCGCTCCTGGGATCGATTTTCATGGCTCGACGACTCGCGGTCACGCTGCGGCGCGCGCGCGCGGCTCACGAGGAAGTGCTCGCGTTGACCGAGCAGCTCGAGACGAGTCAGGCCGACGCGAGCCGGTGGCGAAGCGAGGCGCGAGACCTGGTCAAGGGCCTTGCCGAGGCTATCGACCAGCAGTTCGATCGCTGGAGCCTCACGCCTGCAGAAAAAGAAGTCGCTCTGCTCTTGCTCAAGGGATTGAGCCACAAGGACATCGCGGAAATGCGTGCTGTGACCGAAGCGACCGCCAGGCAGCAGGC
>Ga0055449_10000322_pt1 | contig 13688 bp, 9 predicted proteins | sample China_Galinas_PW_2_FD_57739 | JGI IMG/M metagenome (GOLD analysis project Ga0055449, IMG submission 57739) | Wetland microbial communities from San Francisco Bay, California, USA, that impact long-term carbon sequestration - China_Galinas_PWB_D1 | ecosystem: Environmental > Aquatic > Marine >... | reverse complement strand
CCAACAAGAGAAGAGACAACGGAACGAGAGATAAGAACCGCGAGGCGCCCGCGAGGCGCCTTTTTCATGCCCAAGGGAAAACAAGCGACGGTTGAGAGAGGCGAGTCTCTGCCAGCACCTGCTTCGAGCACGTCGCCAGCGAAGACACAAGAGCAACCCATCCGACTCGCCCCTCGAAGTAGGCCAGGGCCGCGCCCGTGGCCAACCTTCGCCCTCAACCGGGACCTTTAGCTCTTTGTCGGTTGGCTGGGGACCCAAAGCCTGGCACCGGCAGCGAGCCCTGCAAGCCCCGGGAAACCGGAGTTCCTTTGGTTTCGCCTGCGGCTCGGGGTTCCGGGTTCGCTGTCCGGTGCCTTTGGGCCCCATCAAGCCAACCGACGGAGAGCAGGATGACAAGGCGAACACGGCGCCATAGCGGGCTCTCGTTCGGCCAAGGCGTGCCCAGATCACCCCTGGGCTCTGATTCGGTTCATGATGATCCGGCGGATCAGCCCATCCCTGAGCACGAAGGGCATGCGAGGCTTAGCACCTATGGGGCGGAGAGGGCCAAAAGCAAAGCGCACCCGCAAGAAGAAGGCTCGAAAGAGACAAGCGCGCCAAGAGAGGAAGCTCGCCGAGAAACGAGAACAAGGCGCGTTCGAAGCACTGCGATCACGGCTAGAGCTAGACGAGCCAAGGGCAAATCTCAAGCAACTCCGCGCTGAATTGGATGCCTGGCTTGATCCCTTCGATGCATTCGACGTAATTAGCTCGGTCGCACTTGCCGCATATCTGGACAGACGTAGTGATAGCGGCTCGCATCCCCAACTAGCGAGCTACGTAGTCGAGTACGTGACCGTCCACCTTCTGCGTCGTGACAGGCGCGCGCCTGTTGAGGCTGACCCTAATCCAGCCGGCTGGAATGGCGACATGCAGGCCCTTGACTTTCTCCTAAATCGAACGCTGATTACCTCGCGAGATGCCGAGGGAAGAAGTTCGCCAAGCACAGAGTCGTTGACGCAAGCGCAGCGAATGTCGCAGTTCCGCTACATGACCCAACAACTTTTTGCCCACGATCCAGTGCCTCCAGAACGCGAGCTCGACAGGTTGATGACGCTCTTTCAGCCGTTCGAAGAACGGCTCTACCAGCATCTAGGGGTCACCGCAATCATGGCTGCGGCAATTTGCACCGCGACCTCGGTTGTCAAGGCAGAAGGCCTTGCATCGTTCTTTGATCTCGGTGACATAGGCGATCCCTTGGCGGTCCGCGCAGAGCTCCAATGCCGCGCCGATCGACGCGACCCACCCGAGCTGGGCCTCATCATCCACGAGGGGATTGGCGAGGCAATTCAAACCTCGCCAGCGAAGCTGGCCACGATCATTGGAATACCCGCCGCAAACGTGGAGGCATTCCTTGCGCCCCTGGCGATCCGCTTTGGTGAGATTCGCGACGGCGATCCATGGCAACAGATCCGAGTCCTGCGCTCCAAGCCAGTATTGGAAGACGGGAAAGGCAATTGGCTAGTGCCGGTGCCATACGACCTTCTCTATGTCGTGCGCGGCGTGCTTGAAGACGCGCTACGAGACATTGGACTTCTCGAGGACTTCCAAAAGCGGCGTGCCGAGTACCTGGAGGAAGAAGCGCGGTCAATTTTCAAGGAAGCGCTGAAGCCGGACCTGGTCCTTCGCTCACTGTCATATGAGCACTCCGAGGATGGAGAAGTGAAGTTTCCCGAGGCGGACGCCCTAGTCGTCGTCGACGGCATTGCCTTCGCCTGCGAGGACAAGGCTGGAGGACTCTCGCCCGCTGCGCGGGGTGGCGAGCCAAGGGCGTTAGCAAAGGCGTTCAACCGTCTGCTCCTAGAGGCAATCGAACAGGCCGAGAGGACCCGAGCCGCGCTCAGTGGCGGGCAAATCATAAGCGGCGTCGATGAGTCGACTAAGACGATCGAGATCGATCCTGACCAGGTCTCGCGCGTCGTCCCAATTGCAGTGACTCTCGAGGACCTCTCCGGACCCTCCTCCAAGCTCTGGGAGCTGATGGACAAAGAGCCCACCGGAGTAGCTCCCGAGGATTGGCCCTGGATTGTCAACATCGACGATCTCGGTTGGTTTGCCGATGAACTTCCGCTCGCTGCTGAATTGGTCCATTACGTGATCGTCCGACAGCGACTGGCATCTGCGGGCGAGATGACAATCGGCAACGAGGCGGATTGGTTTCGCTTCTATCGCAACCAGGGAGCCGCTCGCGCGCAAGCGATAGTTGAAAACGCACAAGAGGGAAATTTCAACACACGCCTGCTATCAGTCAGTGACGCTCGCCGTGGTCGCTTCGATCCTGATCTCCCCCCCGCTGATCTCGCCGTCACGCCACTTCTAAAGCGGCTCGATGAAGAGCGACCTGTTGGCTGGCTAACGACCTCGCTCGCCCTGCTGGACTTACACCCCGAACAGGGTGCTGAAATCTTGTGGGATCTCCCCCGACGCTTGCAGCGCGCCAGCTCTGGATACGTTGGGACCGCGTCTCTCCGCCCCGCTGCTGACCCAGACACACTGCTGACAATTCGGATTGGAAGCCTGGACACGGGGCCGCATAAGCGCGCGATTAGGGAGGAGCCGGGTGTACTCCGTAGGGCTGTCTTGGCTCTAGACAACCCTCTTGAGCGCCTCGCGGTCGCGTGCCGAGCAGAGCAACCCACGCTCGCGTCATGAGACGTGCATCAGCAACCGCACGCTTGGCCCACGGGACTTTCCGTCCGATGAAGCCTTGAAATTACGCGCGTGAATTCAGAGTATTTGCAGAGACGAGTCGAGTACTTGCACTGACAAGGCATTCCGGCTGTAGTCGATGGCCAGTCACGCGTTGTTCAATCCATCGAGCGTCAGCATAAGCGTCTTATCTGGCGAGATGCGAACGAAGCGGAATGCCACGGATCTCGCAGGGATCTTGAGGAAGATCATGATTTGGCGCTGACAATGCGGACCGCAAAAGGAAATCCACTCGCAGAGGCTTACTATGCACGCTTTGGACTCTCTACTAGGGAGATTCCCATTCCGCGCGCTGTTCACGGGAGCTTCTCTTTCGACTACACGCCGCGGGTTCCGGTGGTTTAGCGCGTCCCTGGGTCGGCCAAGCCGCATCGAGGCACTGTCTTTTACGATCGCCCTCGTTACTACTAGTCGTGATTGACCTTCATTTGGCGTCGCCACCTCTGGGTGCGATCGTTGTTCCGTTTGCGGGTGGCGACCTCGGTTTGCGCGGGATTGTCATGCCGTGTCCTTACGCCGTCTTCGCGGACTCAGGAGCTCTGTGGGCGACTAAGAAGCACGGAGCTTCCGCTCGTCGTCCGAAGCGAGTGCCTTGTGAGCAGATCAGTGGCGCTCGCAACTCGCGCGAAACGGAAGTGCTACGAATGGCCTGATGGGTTCTACTCGCTTGGGCGCATCGCAATGGCTTTCGATAGTCCGGCAGCGGACGCCGTGGCGGGGTAGATGCTTCGGGCGGCGGCCGGAACCCTGCATGCATCGTGTCAACGGTCACACTGGGTAGATGCTCACTCAGCCAATTCCGCCGTGGCTCCTTTCGCCCGTCGCTCGGGAGCGGCGCCCCCCCGTCCGGCCAAAGGCCCGGCTCCTGCCGTTTGGCGAGCTGGACCCGTTGGACTTTGAGCGGCTGTGCTTGGCACTCGCCAGGGAGGACGGCGATCCAGAGGCGTGTCGGATGTACGGCGAGCGGGGACAGGCCCAGAAAGGCATTGATCTCTATGCACGGTTAAGCAGCGGACGTTATGCCACTTACCAATGCAAGCGCTACGAGAAGGTGCTCGACTCAGACATCAGAAACGCCGTCGCGAAGTTCCGAGAGGGTGACTGGCTCGAGAAATCCGACCGGTTCGTCTTCTGCACCAGCCACCCAACTGTCCGCACTGACCAAATCGAGGAGATCGAGCTGCAGACGGGTGTGCTCCGGGCCGACGGTGTGGCATTCGAGGTCTGGGACGCCGAGGACCTTTCCAGGCGCCTCAAGACGCGACCACGGATGGTGCTCGACTTCTTCGACCGCCCATGGGTCGATGAGTTCTGCACCGAGTCCCTCGTCGATCATGATCGACTGGACGCCGCAGAAATCGCGAGACTCCGGGCGCGGCTCCGCAAGTTCTACGACGGACTTTTCGCTCGCCAAGACCGCCTCGTCACTGACGATACGCCACTCTCAGATCGCTTCGTTGCGCCCGATGTCTTGCGTATCCGCCATATGCCGCAGGCAGTGAATTCCGCATCTCCGACGGAGCCCAGCGGCACCGGTGACCGCGATCTACGTCCACCGCGCACGCTTACTGGCAGGGCCGATGCGCTTCTTAGCGAGCGCATCCCCTCACGGGAGTGGTTGCAGACCCACCGCCGCACGCTGCTTCTTGGCGGCGCCGGCGCCGGTAAGAGCACTCTCCTGCGATGGCTTTGCCTCGACCTCCTAGGCGAGGAACCACAGTTCGGAGGTCCGGCTGCCGACGAGGGTGCATTTTTGGCTATCTGGCTGCCATTTGGTCGATGGGTCGCTGCGATTGCCAACGGGGACCGCGACCTCTCGCTGCCGGGGATGCTTCAGCGATTCTTCGCCGCCTACGCAGCCGACGAGCTGTGGCGGCTCGTAGACAAAGGACTAAGGGATGACCGCGTCGTCCTGCTTGTCGATGGCTTGGACGAGTGGAGCGACGAGTCCTCAGCGGATATCGCCGCCGAGCGCCTCCAGCAGTATCTGTTCCAGCGCTCGCTGCCCGCGCTTGCCGCTTCGCGACCCGAGGGCTTGCGGGTCCTACGAGCCATTGACCCAGAATGGTCAACTGCGGAACTAGCGCCTCTGTCAGGGGAGCAGCAAAATGGACTGCTTGAGCGTCTCGGCGCTCCCGAGCCAGCGGCGAACGCACTGCTGCGGCAGACGGCCGGCGAGGCCCGACTGCATCACCTAGCCACCAACCCGCTCCTTCTTGGCTTGATGTGGCGCCTTCAAAACGCTGGCGTGGCACTGCCGTCAAATGCGCAGGCTGTTCTCAGCGAGTTCATCCGTTGGCTGATTCGCACCCAAGCCGCCGTGCGCCGCCGCATCGCAGAGGCCAGCAACCCACTAGACCTAGAGGATGACGAGGTGGAATCCGCGCTTGCGGCGTTGGCGTTGGCGGCCCAGGAGTGGCCGTCACCCGCCGTTCCGGTTCTCGATGCCCGTCGGATCCTGATGGAGTTTCTCATCAACGACAACGCGCTCGGCCTGGCTCCGGATCGAGCGCGGGCGCAAGCACGCCTTCTCATCGAACAGGCACGCGGCCCGATCGGTCTCCTCAGCCAGGTCGACGATGACCATCTGATCTTCGCCCACCGTGCGCTGCAGGAGCACTTGGCAGGCCGGGCACTTAGCGCGCTGCCACTGGATCGCCAGGTGGACGTGGCGAACTCACATGCAGCCATGCCAGACTGGAGAAACACTCTCGATGCGCTGGTCTGGATGGCGCCGTCCAAGGCAAACGCCGACGCGGTGGTCACCGCGATCAGCGAAGCCGCCGACACACCCCAAGCTCGCTGGGTCATCATGCCCCTGCTCGCGCAGCTCGCACTCAGTGCAAACCGAGTGTCTCCCGACGCTCGTGAGAAGCTATTGGAGAGTTCAGTCCGCTTCGTCGAATCAGACGACCGCCCCGGCCCCCGCGGCGACGCGCTCGATCTGCTTCTCGCCGGTGCCGAAAAAAATACTGCGGAGCGCTTTGATCGCTGGTGGCCATGTCGCGCAGAGGATCGTTCCGGCGTGCTCGACGCAATGCAGGCGTGGCCAGAAGAACTCGACACCCAGGAGCTTTGGTGGCACGCGCTCGGCGACGAGAACACGGCGACGGCGCGCAAGGCGGGTGCCCTGCTCGTCGACCGACTTGCGGGCAACACGAATGCGGAAGAGCGGCTGTCCGATCTGCTGCGACGCCCGTTGCCAGTGCATTCCCGCGCGGTGGCCCTTGAGACCCTCGCCCACGGATGGAGTGAATGCGACGAGCTTGACACCTGGATCCAAAGGGCCCTGGAGAGCGCCGATCCCAACCTGCGGCTCGTGGCTCTCGATCACCTGGTGCGCCGCGGAAATCGAGATGAGCACCTCCTAGACAAGGCCTTGGAACTTGCGGACGATTGGATCGGCCTGGATTTCGGCCGACGGGAACAGGCCGGCGACGTACTCGTCGCAGGATGGCCAGACCACGAGCGGGTCCGCGATGCCGTGCTGCAGACCGTTGACGATCAACGTCGCGGCCGCCCGATCGACATACAGCTGGCGGTCTGGCTCGCTGTGTACTCGTTTAGCCAAGACACGGCGATTCGCGCCTGGGCGGAAAAGTCGCTACAGACCGACCGACCCTTTTTGTTGCTCTCGTCGGGCGGGTGGCGCCTTCTCGGGGAACGGTACCGGGAGGACGCCGAGATGCTGCCGTTACTTGAGGAACTGTTTACCGCCCCAGATGCCGCCCGCGAGGTGGAGCTATGTGAACTTGCAGTCGGCCTGCGGACGCCAGCGGCCCGTAGGTATCTACTGAGACTACTTCACGATCAGGATCGCTTTCTATCGGCGAGCTGGCCTTTCAGGAGCCTCGCCGAAGGTTGGCTCGATGACGACGAGATTCTCGACGAGCTGCGCACGTTTGCTCGATCCCGTGACATTCGGGTTGCCCAGGTGGCGCGATTGCTCGACAAAGTCCTGCCAGAGCCCGAGGCAACCACGCTGCTTCTCGAACTGAGCCGGGACAAGACCAACGAGCGGCATGCGATTGCGCTGGATGCGCTGTCCGACCGCGACGATCCAGCTGTGCGAACCGAGGCGTTTGAGATCGGCTGGAGCCGCCGACACGAGGATCGACCCTTTGGCGAAAGAGTCGCCGCTGTACTGCTCTCGCGTTTCGGAGAGCAGCCTCGCGTTCGACACTTCGCGCTCGAATACCTGAACTCATCCGACGCAAAACTCGAACTGCGCGCCATCGCCCTGGCGGGTCGCCACCACGCCGACGTCCGCGAGGCAGTTCGTCGTGTCTCCGGCCCGCTGCCCGTGGAGCTGCGGCGTCGTTTTACCCAGCGAGTCTTTGAGGAGCAAACGCGCGACGGCAACATCACGGCAGCTTGGCGTCTGGAGTACGACGGAATGGCGGCCGCCGCAGCGGCCAGCGCAGCTGGTGCGACGGTGTCCGCCTCGGGACGAGAAGAGCTCATTCGCGAGGCGGTGGACGCGCTACGTGCCCGTAAGTTCGACCATGAGGTCGAGGGTCAGGCGGGACTCTGCGCTCTGCTTGAGCTCGGTGAGGTTCGCCGTTTCGCCGAACAGAACTTCGCCCACGACCCCAACAAGCCCCTTTGGATTGAGTTTGGAACCCTGCGCCGGAACTGGTGGATGGCTGCTCGCGCCGCCGCCCACTTTGAGGCAGTCCGAGACGCCCTAGGCGAGACGATGGCGGAGCGCTTCAACAGCCGCGACGATAGTCACGCGCTTTGGGCCACCATCGCCCCCTTTGCAGTCCAGTCACCCGTGCTTCGCGAGGCCGCTCTTGAATTCATCCGAGAGCACGGCACCTCAGCACGTCCCGAGCTCCTGCGCTTCTTGGCCGCCGTACGCCCACGGACGCAGGAGCTGGCTGACGCGCTAGTCCCGGTCGCGAAAGGCCGGGTCCTTGACCGCAGCGACGCGCGGACTGCGCTGCTGCTCGCCACCGAGTTACTGGCCGAGCACTTCCAGGGGGACGCCGAGGTCCTCGCGGCCCTCATCAAAGATGGTCCTCCTACCGAGGGCGAGTTGCTCGCGCTAGCCATGGGCTGGCGCCGTAACCCTGATGCCCTTTCCCGCTTCGATGCGGCCCGCCGCAAGCGCCTACCACTCTCACTCGACGTCGGTGTCAGGCTCCGTCTTCTGATTGAGCAGAGCGACGAGGCCCTTGCTGCCCTGTTCTCTTGGTTGCCGGAGGGAGAGAGTCAAGGCTGGCTCGTCGCACCGCCGACGACTGCGGCAGTGCGACGCACCGCAGGCGACCCGGCGTTCGCAGAAGCCCTGAGGCTTCACCTCAAGAGAGGTGGCACGCCGTCCGAGATTGGGAGCGGCGCCAGGCTTCTGGCGGCCGCAGGTTGCCTGGACCAGGAAACGCGTGGAACGCTCGAAGCCGAATGCGACGCGGCGCTCACCGGGCCAGACACCGATCTAATTGGTCTCGACCTGATCGCCGAGGAACTTCGACCGCTGGGCTGGATCTTGTGGGACGCACTCCACGGAGCCGCGACGACCGATCTTGGCTGACTACTGCCCAGGAAGAGACCCAAATTCCCTTTCGCGACCGGAAGAGTTGAGCCGGACCGAGTTCCCGTCAGAACGGCGGAGCTAGATCATCGGTGCCCTGGCTTCCGCTTTCGCGTAATTTCGAGCGCGTCGGCGGACGCCGCTCACGCTCCCGAGTTGGACGAAAAGCGACATCGGCCAACGAGATCGATCCGTGCCTATGTGCTCTCCTCTCTTTGGGTCCGTCGCTTACACCGACGGGCTATCCATCGTGCTTCGCAATGAAGTCCTGATATTTCCTGCCTTTCTCCAGGAGGCCGTCGATATGCTTTAGCGTCTTGGCATTGAAGGCCCGCCTTGCCAGAGGATGCCACCAGCTCGGCCGATGCAGCAGCAGGCCTAGGTACGACAAGCCTCTGTTGATGGTCAGGTAAGTAGTCGCTAGGGACTCGCCGTGGGCGTCGGAAATTCGCTCAGAGAACTCTTCTCGAGCCGCCATCTCGGCCGCCGAGGCCAAACCGCTGTATCCAGCAGCGATTGCCATGTAGGCATCGGGGTCGAGAGCATGACCGAGGATCGCTCGGTTTTCATCCCACACGTCGCGTCGGCCAAAGTCATGTGCGGCTTGCAGCCATCCCCAGGTCTTGTGTTCCCGGAGGCCAAGAAGCGCTGGCAATGACTGCAACAGCTCCTCGTAAACGAGCAGGGCGGCAACCCGTGCATTCGAACGGGCGGTGTTGCGGGCCAGGGCCCACGAAACCAACCCGTTTAGCACGCCGCCCACGATTACGCCCCCGAGGGCAAATAGTCCGGCCTCCACAACAGGAAGCCTAGGCGGCCAGACGGCGCTCCCCGAGAAGGCAAGGAAGGCCGCCACCGACTCGATGCGGGCGGTGCGTTCGCGAACCCCCGCGGTTGCGAGTTCGATCCCCGCCCTGTCATCAATCGCTGCCATACAGCGACTATCCGCCACTCGGCCTTTGACTCTGTTGAGGGCGAACGCGACGGTCGCCGAGATCGCCAAGCTGATCGGCGCCTCGGCCTCCCAAGCCAGGCAGGGCCAGACGGCTCAGGCTCAAGGCAAACAGAGAGATCGTTCCGCTCGGGGCACCAGGCACGGCTCAGCGCGAAAACAGCCATAGGCGGGGTCTTCGCTAGTGCGTCTCCTGGTGGCGACGTCACGAACGGCGAGAATGGGTGCGTGCCGGGAGACGACCTCAGTCAGGCCGTGAATGCAATCGCGCGACTTGGCGCTGGAGCCGAGCTAACCACCACGATCCGAGCGATAGAGGCATCGCTGACGGGAAAGCAGCGCCGCGCCGCCGAGCGGACGCTCGCCAGTCACGAAATCGACGAAGCGGTGCTGGGGGCCGCACTCAAGATCAAGGATCTCGCTGGACAGATCCACGTCGTAATCCACGCGGTTGGCATTCTGGTCGTGATCCCGTACATCCTGGCGCGAGACGAGCGCATCGAATCGCTGTCGCTCGGCGCTGGCAACACGGGACGCGAGCACGACCTGGTAACCGACCGTCGCATCGCCGAGTTCAAGTTCATCCAGTGGCGCGGCGGCTCGGAGTCAATTCGCTAGAACAGCCTCTTTATTGACCTCTTCAACCTCGCATCGGCCCAGACGACCAAGCGCCGCTGTATGTATGTCGTCGACCGCGAGCACCCTGACCGATTCCTCGCGAACCGACGGGCGCTTTCCAGCGTGCTGAGTCGCAACGCAGCCGTCGCAGCTCGCTTCAAGGCACTACATGGCGAGCGGTTCAAAACGGTCGCCGACTACGCCGACTACATCAAGGACCGCATTGAGATAGTCGACCTGCGGGACCTCGTGCCGGTCTTCGCTGCGTAGTCTCCAGCGCCCTGCTTTTCGCTCACGGGGTTGGGCCGCGCTCCACTTCGCGAGACCGCCAGTCTGGGACGGCTAGCCGTTGAGCGACGGCTTCTCGTCTAGGCCGAGCTGGTTCCGGCGTTCTGCGATGAGGGAGTCAAGCTCCTCTCCGACCACCTGTCTCTCTCCGTCGATCACCATGTGCGGCTCGAAGAGTCCATGGTGAAGGCCAAGGGTCGCAGAGTCGATCGCCTCAGCAAGAGAATTGGACTCCTCTTCCCGACGGTCGTTGCGATTGCCGTCGTTGAAGTAGACCAGAATCGCCATGACTTGACCATATTCGACAATGGCACCACGATGAACGGAGCTGGAAAGGACGCTGACGATCCACGAAGGCGCTCGTCGGATATCAACTCACCAAGGCAGCAACACCCGCAAGAGCGCATGGCCCGACGTGTGCAGGACATGCTGTTGCACATGCATTACAGGCACGCAGACGAGCCGATTCGCGGCCCGGACGAACAAGGAGCCTTCCCAGGATGGCAGCAACTCGGCGCAGGCCTCATCGGCGGTGGAGTTCCGCCGGTCGTGGTCGACGCCAACGTGCTGCGGAACGAAATCCGACGTGCCTGCCGGGGCCAGCGCACAGTCCTCGTCACCGCAACCAACGCGGGTGCGATCCGCCTGTTTGCAGCTTCCCATGTAATGGCCGAGCTACACGAGCATGACGAACGTTGGGCGCGCGAATCGACCGTGTCATACGCTGACTTTCAAGCCCGCTGGGAGGCCGAATATCGGCCGCTTGTGCGCGAAGTGCGCGACGGGGATCTGAGTCCCGCGCTACTCGATCCAGCCGAGCGAGAGCGAGTTGAGCGTTTGGCTGCCGTGGAACCCGACGACGTACCCTCAGTAATCCTCTCGCTGGTACTCGGTGCCTTCTTTTTGAGCGAAGACGCCCGCGCGGTGCGAGCCGTTTACGGATCAGACGTCGACCTTGAAGCGCACCGGGGCTGGCTTGACGTCTTGAAGGCTGGCGGCGATGCCGGCGAGCTCGGCAAATCACTGTTCGTGGCCGGGGGAGTGCCACTTGCCGGCGCGGCGGGAATTATCGCGCTCACTCGCTGGCTTGCACAGAGATTTTCACCATGGTTACCGGTTTCGCTCGGCGTGGGGGTCGTCGGAGCACTCCGAGGCCGGATTAGCCCTGAGCGTTGGCAGAGCCTGCGCGCTGCCCTCTCTGATCTGGGCGAGCTCGTGGCCCATATATCCAGTCAACACCAAGTCGCGCTTGAGCACTTCCTTCAGGCTGCAGCTCCCACGCCGGCCTGGAAGGAGCTAGCGCAAAGCAACAGCGCCGAGATGCTCCTTGCCCGGGCATGCCTGCACACGCTCGCACGCTCGCCGACAAGCCCCTTGTCGGCGAGCGAGTTGGCCGAATTCTTGCCCAATCTCGGGATCGGTCGGGGCGAGAAGTTGGTGCGCGAGGCGCTCCGCACCAACGGGTGCTTCGCAGAGCCGTATCGGGGGCGCTGGCAGGTTGGCTATCCAGCCGAGGAGCGCCCAGCGAGGTGACCTTCGAGAGTCCTACGCGCTTGACCGGCTTGAGTCCCACAGCCACTATCAGGAAATAGTCGAAAACATGATGGAAACCCGAACTGCGACATCTGGCTTGTTCTTGGAGCGGGAACGACAATCGAAACCATGGGGACACGAATCCCGATGTCAATGCCGGCGAGGACGTGATGCAGATTGTCAACCGCAAGGCCCGGAAGATGCTGCGTGAGCGCGATCGAATAGATCTAACCGAGGCCTTGTTGATCAACTACTTCAAGCCCGACCGCAATACCGTTCACAAGGAGCGGCTCGATCTGGGCACCAAACTAATGAGACGCTGTTATGGGGTTGAGCTTACGGGGCTGGCACTCGTCCACAGTTCGATGCATCTCGGCGTTGCCACCTACATCGACCAGATCACGCCAGCCTTGTTCTGCTCAAAGCGGGTTTGTCTCTAGCATCCCGGGACCGATATCTTCTAAATCCAATGGCAATTTACGTTGACACGAGCGTGATATGCAGATGGCGTTCCTTTGGCGAGTTGGAGCGTCTAGCCTTGTCGATTGTTGCCGATCAGCTTAATCAGCAGATCGTTGTGCCTGAGTTAGTGGTGGTTGAGGCAACCGCGCACTACCGCCGAGAACTACATGCGGTGCGGGAGCGCTTCCAGGTGGCATCGACCGACTTGGCCGAAGCGTTCAACCTTGAATATGTTCATTCTGAGCCCCAGCCAGATCCCGACGGCCGGGAGCAGGTATGGCGCCAACGCCTGCTTGACATGTGCGAGATGCTCCCAACCGATCCGTCTGATGCAGTTAAGGCGCTAGAACGCGAGGTTCATGGGATCGCTCCCGCCCGGGAGAGGAGGGAGGGCAAGCCAGGTGTAGGGGCCCGTGATGCGGCCATCTGGCTTGCGGTCCTGCGGGATCACCTTCAGCGCAACGAAACCGGACATTTCATAACCAAGAATACAAAGGACTTCTTTCATGACGACCGGCTCAAGCCGCATCTCGTAGAGGACCTTGATGGCGCGACGCATCCCCTTCACGTGCATCCTGGAATTGCCGCATTGCTGGCCGCAATGGGAACCTCTACCGCTGATACATCCATCGACCCCGTGACGGTTACCAAGCGAGGCTATGCCGCCGTCGCACACGGCCTTGCTAACTCTTCGGTCGTCCCGCGCGCACTGTTTGACTCAACGCTTGAATTACGATTTCGGACGGTCGTGACAAGCGGAAAGGCCCTCAAGGTGCATAAGGCTCAACGCTTTGCCCGCAAAGACGACAGCGTCATCATCGTCGATGCCGAGTGGAACTTGGTGGCCGACTGCCTTTACCAAGATCTTGCACGCGACGAATCCGATGGCTGGGGCGTGATCCATGACGTTGCGCTTAGCGGACGGCTACAGATCTATCTGCCCGAGATCGATGACGCATCGGGTAAGGCTCAATTGATAGCGGCGCAGCTCGCTTCCACGATGGCAGTGAGCCCGACGGAAGACGGACGACTGCTGATCTTAGAGGACCCTTTTCAGGCGGAAGGCCAGAATCAGTATCAGGCAATGGGACTCGAGTAGGTGACAGACAGTCTCTGCACAGCTACTCAGCAGCGAAGTACACACCCGGCGATTGCGCTCCCTTGCCCTAAGACCTCCGACTCACTTGCCGATTGAAGCGCAGCTCGGGCGGCCGTCAACCCCTTCGGGGTCGGTCGTAAGCGCCCTTGACTGCCGCCCTGCGCTGCGCTGGTTGGCAATTAGGTCGGGTAACTAACCGTTTCACCCACACATTCAACCTGCTACTCAACAGTACAGTTGACACTCACACTGTTACTTGCTAGTCTGATCTGTCCCAATGAGGCTTATGGAACGAGACATTCCTTCTTCCCCCTGTTCCAAAAGCGAGCCTCATGAGCTGCTGACCCTGAAAAGTTGTCTTGGTCTTCAAGGCATGAAAAAGGCGCCTCGCGGGCGCCTCGCGGGCGCCTCGCGGTTCTTATCTCTCGTTCCGTTGTCTCTTCTCTTGTTGG
>Ga0055449_10000321_pt1 | contig 13731 bp, 11 predicted proteins | sample China_Galinas_PW_2_FD_57739 | JGI IMG/M metagenome (GOLD analysis project Ga0055449, IMG submission 57739) | Wetland microbial communities from San Francisco Bay, California, USA, that impact long-term carbon sequestration - China_Galinas_PWB_D1 | ecosystem: Environmental > Aquatic > Marine >... | reverse complement strand
TACGACAAGATCGATCCGAACTCGAAAGACCCGGGGATCATGCGCATCCGCAAGGATCTCGAGCGGAAGCGTCCCAAGCGACGCAAGACGGAGCAATACTGGAGCGAGGGGCAACTCAAGCAGTTGGTCGAGGCGGGCCCTGCGAAGCTGCTCAGCCGATCGATGATTCCGTATTCCTTTCTGATTTTCCTGCTGCACAAGACGAGCAGCGTCCCGGACGTGCGCGAGTTTCTCTCCAAGCGGTTCAACACGGCCGAGCGGCTCGAGAAGTTCCAGAACCAACTCGACTTCATGATCGGCAACCTCGCCAAGTTCGGCTACCTGACGCGCGACGGGATGTCGGACACGGTGACACTGAGTGACACGATCGACCAGTTGCTGGTTTATCGCAGTGTCGATCCGCTCTACGGCGAATTTCTGCGCGAGCTTCTGGCCCGGGCGAGCTTCGAGGAAAAGATTCTCGCGCTGGAGGCGGCGCTGCCCCTGCCGCCGGTGATCGAGCGCAAGGTGCGCATCCCGTTCGACCTCGAGCCCGGCCCGCTGCAAAAGGACGTCCTCGAGCCGACGTTGATTCAAATGGGCGTCGTGCTCACGCACGAGGACGGCGGGGTGGTGGCGGCCGACGACGAGGACGAACTCCCGGACTATTGGGACACGACGGACCGTCGCCGACCGCTGAGTTTCCCCGAGATGCTCGAGGCGCTCTTCAACGAGAAGCTCGAGACGCCGGAGGATATGTTCGTGCAGCCGAAGTGGGTGGCCGGGGCGATCTTCGGCATGAACGGCGAGTTCTTCCCCTATGTGCGGGCCCACGATTTGGCGAAAAACGAGGGGCTCGTGCTGCGGCACCTGCTCCGCGTGGTCACCCTCTGCGGCGAGTTCGCCCAACGAAGCGGTGGCGACCCTGACTACGAGCGTATCGCCGAGCAGACGACGGCCGTGTGCCAGAGCGTCGACCCGCGCTACACCGACCGCTTCCTCGCGGCCGACGCCGAATCGCGGCAACTTTCCATCGGCTGACCGACTTCGTGAACTCTCTGGCCTACCTGACCGAGGCGAGCCGCGGCCCGCGACCGGTAGCAGGAACGAGTCCTGTAGGGACGGCACCGTCCTTGCGTGCCATTCGCCCGCGATGCGCCGTAAGCCCGTGCCGTGCCTGCGGCACTCCCGTGCGTGGCATCGCGCGTGGAACCCGCCATGAATGGCGGGGCTAGAAAAGCTGCCGTGCCTGCGGCACTTCATTTGGGGCGCGATCAACCGTCAATCCAACCAGCACGTGAAGGGGGTGAGGCTGAAAGCCTGCAAGAGCATAGCCCCGGGCAAGCTCGCCGAAGGTGAGCGCCGCCCGGGGAAACCGCCCCCATTCCCGGCCCGACCCTGCAGGGGTCGAAGAAGAGCGGGTGCGCCCTGCAAGTTTTGGCCAGGTGCGACCCCTTCAGGGTCGCTCCGAAATTGGACGAACTGACCAGGGGCGGCGTCCACCTTCGGCGGACTTGCCCCTGGCTATTCTATGAGAGCCCTTCGGGCTGCGCGTGCAGCGGAAAGGTCGCAGCGCCCGCTCAAATACGAAAACCCAAGCGCTACAACTGGGCTGAACTCGCTTTGGTGGTTCGTTGTGGCTCTATCGTTGCGCGCACGTGGAAGTAGCATCCCGGAGGTTGTCGCATAGATCACGGGCAAATCCGCCTGAGGCGAACCCATGCCACCCGTTCCGTCGATTCCTACAACGCCCTACTCAAAACGCCGCTATAATTGCCCCGCCATCTTCGCGACGCGCGCGTTCTGCTCTTTCATCGCCTGGTCGAAGGCCGGCAGCTCCATCCACTCCACGCGAAACTTGCCCTTTTGGAAGATGATCACCGCCCGGCCGTCCGCCCCGAGGGCCTGCGGAATGCGCGACGACCAGGTCGTGATCACCGGGCCGTCGTAGCCGCGAAGCACGCGCGCAGCGTTGGCGTCGATCCACTTCACCTTGATCATCATGTCCTTGCGGGCTTCCGGAATGTCCGGATCGAGGTTGAGCGGCAGCTCCACCGTGTTGCCCATGCGCGAGACGTACGTGGCCTCGTGCCATTCCATCTGGGCCAGGGTGTTTTGCTTGCGGCGGAAGTCGCCGACCAGCGAGATGAACACGAGCAGCGCCGCGACGCCGACGACCAGAATCAGGATGGACCGCACCGATCGTCCGGAAGAGCGGGGCCGGGTGGCGGGGGCGCTTGGCTGAGCTTCGGGGGGCGTGCCGTTCATGCGGGCAAGCATCCAACCGTTTCAGGTCTTGTGCAAGACCCGCACGACGGGAAACACAACGTCGTCACTCATCGAGGAGCTCATCGTCCTCCGACTCGATGACCGTCTGATCGGCACTCGAGGCCAGCGCCTCCAGGGCCGAGATCGGGTCGATCTCGTCGTTGGACATATACACGTGCTTCGACGCCGAGACCGTGCCGGTTCCCTGACGCCCGCCGCCGGCCAGGTCGGACCGCGCACCCTTGAGCTCGTCTTCGTCCGGCTTGCCGTCGATCTGCACCGTGAAGCGAACCGGTCCGATCATGATCTGGTCGCCCGGGGAGAGGTTCGCCTTGTCGATCTTCTTCGCGTTGACGAAGGTGCCGTTGGCCGCGCCCAGGTCGCGAATCATCACCGCCTCATCTCCGACGACGATCTCGGCATGACGTCGGGAAATCATGCTCAGGGGAATGCGAATCGAGCAGTCGGTCTTGCGGCCGATCGTCGTGACGCCCGGAACCAGGGCGAAGTCGCGGCGGCGACCGTCCTCGCGAAACATGACAAGCTTGGCATCCATGGCACGACTCCGGGCCCGCGGCCCGGTTTCTGGTCGGTGGGGCGCGTCCAGCCCGGGTCCGACAGCGACATGACCGTGCAACGCCACGGTCGCAACGATCCTACCTACACTATACCCCACAGGCACGGCCGCTTCAATTCGCCGCCCGCCCGGGATGGGCCCGCAGGAATGCCCGGCCGGCACCATGACGTCGCGATCCGAAGACGGTATTCTCCCTCTATGCAGCCGCTTGACGCGACGTCCGGAACCGTCGAACCCGTGACCTGCGGACTCTACGTCCACGTGCCCTACTGCGAAACCAAGTGCGGCTACTGTGACTTCTACTCGGTGCCGACGAAGGACCGGGTTACCGGGCCGACCGTCGAGATGATCGTGCGCGAGCTCGACCTGCGATTGGCACGCCGGCCGGCCGGCGTTCGCACCGTCTTCTGCGGTGGTGGCACGCCGACGATCCTTCCCCTCGCCGAGCTCGAGCAGCTTCTGGACGCCATCACCCGCGGCGTGGACGTCGCCGCACTCGCGGAATTCACCGTCGAGGCGAACCCGGCCACCGTCGACGACGACAAGGCGCGACTGCTGCGCGACGCAGGGGTCACGCGCGTATCTATGGGCGCGCAGTCATTCTTCGTCGACGAACTCGCGACGCTCGAGCGCTTGCACACGCCGGAGGATATCGCCCCGTCGCTCGCGACGCTGCGCCGGTGCGGCATCGAGCAGGTCAACCTCGATCTGATCTTCGGCATCCCGGGCCAGACGATCGAGACGTGGCGCGCGTCGCTCGATCGCGCCGTCGCCCTCGAACCGAACCACATCGCCTGCTACGGCCTGACCTACGAACCTGGCACGCGCCTCACGGCGCTTCGAGACCACGGCCGCATGCGGCCATGCGAAGAGGATCTCGAGGCCGACATGTACCTGCTGATGCTCGACGTGCTGGAACAGGCGGGTTACTGCCAGTATGAAACGAGCAACTTTGCCCGGCCGGGCTGCGAATCGCAGCACAACCTGATGTACTGGCGCAACCGGCCGTACATCGGTGTGGGACCGTCTGCCGCGGGTTGTGTCGACGGACGGCGATATAAGAACGCGGCCGACGTGAACGCCTATGTCCGCATGATCCACGAACAGGGCCACGCGGAGGCGGAGGTGGAGTGGATCACGCGCGAGATGCTCATGCACGAGATGATTCTCATGCAGCTTCGCCTGGTCGAGGGATTGTCGATCGCGGACTACCGCGAGCGCATCGGCGTCGATCCGCGCGAGCAGTTCGCCGGCGTGCTCGATCGCCTGTCGGCCGGCGCGTTGGTGACAATGAGTGACACAAACATCGCCTTGACCACGCGCGGACGGCTGGTGGCCGACGCCGTCATGACCGAGTTTGCGATGTGCTGCGGCGGCGCCGACGTGCGCCTTCCCGTGATCGAGTGCTGACAGGAGCGATCGAGTCGATGAGTGAACGCATCATCCCGGTTTTGACCAGCGAACGAGTCCTGTTGTCGCTCCCCAACGAGGAAGCGGCCGGTCGCGTCATCGACTACTTCGTCCGCAACAAATCGCACCACGCGTTCACGTCGCCCGCGCGACCAAAGGACTTCTACGAGGAAACCTACTGGCGCCGCCGGCTTGCGGACAACCAACGCGAGTTTCGCGACGACGTGTCCATGCGGCTCTTCTTGTTCCACCGGGACGATCCCGACGGCCCGGCGATCGGCGATTGCGGCCTCACGCAGTTCGTTCGCGGCCCACTCCAGGCGTGCTTTCTCGGCTACGGGCTCGACTTCGCCCTCGAAGGACGGGGCTTCATGTCCGAGGCGCTTCGGGTGCTCTTGCCGTTCGCCTTCGACGAACTGGGCTTTCATCGGGTGATGGCTGGGTATCTTCCGACGAACGAAAGGAGTGGGCGCCTGCTGCGCCGCCTCGGCTTCGCCGTCGAGGGCTACGCCCGCGACTACCTCTACCTCAACGGCGAGTGGCGCGACCACGTGCTCACCGCCCTGACCAACCCGAACCCCAAGCCACCGCCAAAGCCGTAGGGCCCGCTACGCAAATCAACGCGTCAGAGCCGCCACCATTCGGAGCCGCGACCGTTCAGAGCCGCGACCGTGAGGGAGCGGTCCGACTGCCGGGTGCCATGCTTCCGCGCGGCGGAAGCATGCATTTCGATGGTCAAACAACTCAGTCGCTGTCGCAGCAAGCAGCCACTACGTGGCATTTCCGACAGTACGAGAACAGCATTTGAATGCCGGAGTTATCGGTAAATCCACGCTCTGAGGTGTTATCATCCGCAATGGTCGAGAGCAGTGGCATGCGTTCTTTACATGTTGGACAATCGTAGTTAGGAGCGAATTGTACCAACATCGGGACTCCGCCGACCTGGTGGACGGCCCAACGATCGAATATCCCGTCGACAATCGGCTCGTATTTCTCTTCGAGCGACTCGTCGTGTTCCGCGTCTTCGTTCCATCGCATCGCCTCTTCTTCTTCGGCAGGAACGCGATTGAGCAGCGCAGGTCGCCCCGGAAAGAAGGTTGGGTAATCAGGATATGGGAACTGGTCCTCCTTCTCGAATTCGAAGCCGGTTCCATGTCGCAGCAGCATCACCCCACCGTCATCCTCGATTCGATACAGAAACGGTGGGTCGCTCTGAATTGCACACACCCAACAGAACAGGAGCGGCAGCATTGGAAACGGGCTGTCCGTGATCTCCAAACGAGGGTCGGATGTGCCGAGGTTCAGCGTGCGCAGCAGCGGTTTTTCGCAGTTCGGGCACGTCGCGCCGGGAATGTTGTGCTCGCCGCAGAAGAAATGTTTGTATGGACCATGATCGAGTTCGCCGGAGTACTCTACGTAGTATCCATGATATGGAATGCTCAAAAGCGACATATGACTCGGTCTCCCGTGGACACAGTCGAACCTCGAGCGTTGTCGTTCGCGCGAACAGTACAAACCGACGTGGTCGCTGTCAAGGTTCCATCCACGATATGCTTACTGGCAACGCGCGCCATGCTTCAGCGCGACCGAACAGTGCTTCTGGACGTCCTGGTATGGGGCCTTAGCACTGCGATGAAACACTACCACATTGCCACAGCATGATCGTTCGGGTATCTTCCTGCCATGATCCTGATCATCGACAACTACGATTCGTTCACCTACAACCTCGTGCAGACGATCGGCGGCATGAAGCTCGGACGCGAGATGAAGGTGGTGCGCAACGACACGGCCACCGTGGACGAACTCGTCAACCTGAAGCCGCGGCACGTCATCATCTCGCCCGGCCCCTGCACGCCCAACGAGGCCGGCATCAGCGTCGAGCTCATCACCGCACTCAATGACTCAGCACCCATTCTCGGCGTCTGCCTCGGACACCAGTGCATCGGCCAGGCCTTCGGCGGGAAGATCGTTCGCGCGAGCCGCCTCATGCACGGCAAGACCAGCCCCGTCCACCACGACGGCACCGGGCTCTATGCCGGACTCTCAAACCCGTTCACCGCCACCCGCTATCACTCCCTGACGATCGATCGAGCGACGCTTTCTGATGAGTTCGCCGTCACCGCGTGGACCGACCGCGACGAACTCATGGGCATCCGCCACAAGACCCGGCCGATCGAGGGCGTACAGTTCCACCCGGAGAGCTTTCTCACCACAGAAGGCACCCGGCTCATCGCCAACTTCCTCGCCCAATAAGGGCTTTCCAAGAACACTCGGCGTGCATTGCCGGCCGCGACTCGCTACAATGCCCGCCTGCCGGGTGGGGGTGTTTGCGTAATCCCGCACTGGTCGGGGAGATCAACCAATGACAAGCGCTAAGTGTCTGGGGTTTCTGGCCGTCGGTTTGTTCGTTGCAGTAGCGGCCGCGCGCGTGGCTGTCGCTCAATACGAGCCGCCGGCGGGCTACTACAGCTCAGCCACTGGCACCGGCACGACGCTCGAGAACAACCTGCACCACATCATCGACAACCACGTCAGCCGCTCGTATGACGCGGCCAGGCAAGCGCTGCAGCTACTCGATCAGGATCCGAACGACCCCACCCACATCATCCTGGTGTACAACGGCCAGTCGGTGATCGGCACCTGGGACGCTGGCGTGACGTGGAATCGCGAACACCAGTGGCCGCGAAGCCGCGGTGTGGACACGTCCGGCCCCGACACCAGCGACCTGTTCAACCTTCGATCGTGCAACCCGTCGCTTAACTCCAGCCGGGGCAACGAGCCGTACGGAACGGGATCGAGCAGCTACTGGGATCCGGCGGCGCTGGCGGCGCCAGGTACGAACGACCGCGGCGACTGCTCCCGCGCCATGTTCTACATGGCCACGCGCTACGACGGCTCCGACGCCAACACCGTCGACCTCGAGCTCGTCGACGGCTTCCCAGGTACGAACCAGATGGGCGACCTCGCCAAGTTGCTCGAGTGGCACTACTCCGACCCGGTGAACGACACGGAGCGTCGGCGAAACCACCTGATCTACTCGTCTGCGGACAACCCGGCGTACTACCAGGGCAACCGCAATCCCTTTATCGATCGGCCGGAATTCGCCTGGGCGATCTGGGGACCCTACCCGAACGACTCAACGATCTACGTCGGATCGACCGTGCCGGGTGATGGCACCTCCAGCGTGGATGTCGATCTCGGACGGGTGATTGTGGGAAGTGCGCTCTCGGTTCAGAACGTGACGCTCCACAAGATCGGCACCGCGCCGACGACGTATGACGTCACAGCCTCTGGTGATTTCGCGACGACCGCAGCCGGACAGGGCCGGGCATTCGTCGGCGGAACGCAGAGCCGAGCAATCACGGTGCAGCCCGTCGGCGGCACGGCGATCGCCGGCGTGCGCAGCGGCACCGTCACGATCGACAACACGGATCTGACCTCCGGCGGCGCAGGTGACGGATCGGCCGACGGCAACGACACGATCAACGTCTCGGCTGAGGTGGTCGCTCATGCCGAGGCGTCGTTCGACGGAAGCGTAAACGAGGACGCGGCCAGCGCCGACTTCGGCGCGGTGGACGTTGGCACCGGCGAGCACGTGCTTGCGTTTTCGATCTACAACCTTGAGGGCGACTCCGGTTTCACGGCCGACTTGGACCTCGACGCAGTCAACTGCTCGGGCGACACCGACGTGCTCACGACGGACCTGGCGCCGACCGCGGGCATCGCCGGGGGCACGAGTCAGTCGTTCACCGCGACGCTGGACGGCTCGGCGGAGGTGGGTACCTACGAGGTGACGTGTACGATCGCGGTTTCCGACGAGAATATCCCCGGCGCGCAATCCGGCACGCCGCTGACGCTGACGCTCACCGGCGAAGTCGCCGGCCTCCAGGTTCCCGCGGCCTCCACTTGGGGATTGGTCACGCTGGCCCTGTTTCTGCTGATCGCGGCGACGGTCGTCGCCTCACGCCGGCAGATTGTCGTTTGATCCAAACTCCCACCTGGGTGGCATGGCTCACGTGAAGCAACAGCGAAGCGTGACCATGCCGGTGCACGATCGAATGGAAGCGTGGCGTATGGCATCGATCTGGCGCCGCAAATGAGCATGGCCCCGCAAGCGTGGACCATGGCCACCCAGTTTTGGTCGCGGCAAATCGTCGCGTGCTACTTCGTCACTTCCGGCATGCGTTCGAGGATCGTGTCGCCCAGGCCGTAGTCCAGCGATTCGCGCGCGCTGAGCCACTTGTTGCGGTCGCAGTCCTTCTCGACCTTGTCGATCGACTGGCCGGTCCGCTGCGAGAGAATTTCGTACAGCACCTTGCGCAGGCGCACGATCTCCTCCGCCTCGATGGACAGGTCCGAGGCCGAGCCCTGCATCACCCCGCCCAGAAGCGGCTGGTGCAGCAGCATGCGCGAGTTCGGCAGCAGGAACCGCTTGCCCTTTGCCCCGCCGCAGAAGATTACCGCGCCCATGCTCGCGGCCATGCCCACGTCGTAGGTCGCCACGTCGCACCGCAGGTACTGCATCGTGTCGTAGATCGCCAGGCCCGCGGAAACCGACCCGCCCGGAGAGTTGATGTACATGTGGATGTCGGCCGAGGAGTCCTCGTTGGACAAAAACAACATCTGCGCGATGATCAAGTTCGCGACCTCATCGTCGACGCCGCCGGTCAAAAAGACGATCCGGTCCTTGAGCAGGCGCGAGAAGATGTCCATCGCCCGCTCGCCGCGACCGGTGTTCTCGATGACGTAGGGGACCAACTGGTTCATTTCGGCCATGGTTGATTACGCTCCTTGCACGAAGGCGGCCGCGAAACAACGAATGAAGCCGCCGCCCGCGCCTACTTCGAGTCCTTCTTCTTGTCGTCGTCCTCGAGAATCTCGTCCACGATGCCGTACGCCAACGCCTCCTTGGCGTTGAGGTAACGGTCGCGGTCGGTGTCGATCGCCACCTGTTCGACCGCCTTGCCCGTACACTTGGAGATGATCTCGTTCAGCACCTTCTTGTCGCGCAACACCTCCTCGGCCTGGATGCGAATGTCCTCCGCCTGGCCGGTGATGCCGCCGTACGGCTGGTGCAGCATGACCTTGGCGTTGGGCAGGATGTGGCGCTTGCCCTTGGTGCCGGCCATGAGGATGACGGCCGCCCCGCTCGCCGCCTGCCCGATGCAATACGTCGCGACCTCCGACCCCATGAACTGGATCGTGTCGTAGATCGCCAGCGTCTGGTCGACCAACCCGCCCGGCGAATTGATGTAGAGGTTCACGTCCTGGTCGCGGCGAATCGACTGCAAGTAGAGCAATTGCTGGATGACGATGCTGGCCGTCCGCTCCAGGATCGGACCGGACAAAAAGATGATCCGATTCTCCAGCAGCATGTCCGTGAGCGACATCTCACGCGTGCGCTGATAGGGCGGATACTGATTGTAGATGCCCGGCGGGCCTTGAAACTGATTCATCGGTCTTCCCTCGTTGACGATTCGCAATCCCTTCGGCGCTTTGTGCCGCGGCCCGGTCGCCGTCGTCGTGTTCGATCCCCCGGTCCGATCACTCCGGCCCACGGCCTGGAGGCTACCGAATACGTCGGCAGATTCACGGCGACTATTTGGAGCTCTTCTTCTTGGTTGTCTTCTTGCCGCCCGACTTCTTGGTCGTCTTCTTCGCGGACGTTTTCTTGGCCACCGGGGTCTTCTTGGCGCCCGATGCCTTCTTCGCGCCGGATGTCTTCTTCGCGCCGGACGATTTGCTCGACTTCTTCGCCGAAGTCGTTTTCGGACCCTCAGTCTCGGTCACCTCGGCGTCCTCGAGCAGTTGCTCCAGAATCTTCGTGTCGCGCATCTGCAGGTAGAGCGTCATGATCCGGTTGTCCTTGCTCAGCTCGTCCCGCATCCGATCGAAACGCATGTTGAACCGGCGGGCCATGCCCGCGATCGCACCGTTGATCTCCTCCTCGGACACCTCGATCTCGCGCTCCTCGGCGATCTTTTCGAGAATGAAAAAGAGCTTCAGATCCCGGATCGCCTGGCCCTTGGCCGACGCACGCATCTCGTCCGCCTGCTTCTCGACCTCGGACTGCGGCACGCCCGCTTGATACATCTCGATCATGCGCCGCGACACCGACCGCTCGGTCTGCCGTTGCGACAGCCCCTCGGGAATTTCCATCTCCGTGTGGTCGACCAGGTAGTCGCCGATCTGCTCACGCATCCGTTCCTTTACGGTCTCGTCGAGGCGCGACTCCAAGTTGCCGCGGATCGCGTCCCGCAAATCCTTCTCAGACTCGGCCCCCAGACTCGAAAGCAACTCCTCGTCGAGCTCGGGCAACGTGAGCCGCTTCACTTCCTTGATCGTGCAGGTGAACGTGGCCGTCTGGCCCCGCAGCTCGAGATCCTCGTGATCCTCCGGCACCGTGGCCTCGTGCGAAAATGTGTCGCCGACCTTCTTGCCCTCGGCCGCGCCCGCAAGACCCTCCAGCCGCACGCCCTTTACGAAGATGTCGCGCGCGGCCAAGTCGTAGTTCTCCTCCTCCAGCAGCACCGTGTCGCCGACGGCGAGCTTCACGTCGGCATAGATCATGTCGTCCTCTTGCACGGTGTCATCCACCGGCTGGAACGTCCCGCGCGACATGAGCATGTAGCGCAGCGCCTGGTCGACCTCGTCGTCGCCGACTTCGATCTTCTGCTTCTCGACCGGGATCTTTTCCAGCTTCGGCAGCTCGAACTCCGGCTTGAGCTCCATCTCGCAGGAGAACGTCAAGTCGGCATCACGCGGCAACTTGAAATGATCCAGTGCCGCTTCGAGCGCCAGGAGCTTCTCCGACTCCGTGTCGCCCCTGCCCTTGACCTTCGTCCAGATCAGAGGGTCGCCGAGGGGCTTGAGCTCCTCCTTCTCGACGGCCGCCAGGTAGGCACTGCTGATAAGCTGGCTCTTGAGCTGCTCGCCGACGTCCGACGCGAACCGCTTCTCCACGAGCTTCATCGGGGCGTGGCCCCGGCGAAACCCCGGCACGTCCGCCTCGCGCTTGAGCTCGGCAAACTGCTCGCTCATGCGCTCCTCGACCGTCGCGTGAGGCACGGTGATGGTCAGCTTGAGCCGCAGCGCGCCGACCTCTTCCTTGTCGACGGAGATGGCCTCCTTGAGCTTGGCCATCTGCTGCTCCTGTTCGGACAGTTCCTGCTCTTCGGAGTCCTGCTCCTGAGAGTCCTGCTCCTCAACGGCCAGTTCTTCGTCGGTCATCCAACGGCTCCTTCGATCGATATCGGGCGCGGCCGCGGCCTTCCCACCCGCCGCGAGTGCGTCGCCCAAGGCCGTCAACCACGGCCCTACAGACTCGCCAAGCTACCCGAGCGGAGGGGCTCTGGCAACGGGAAGGCACGGTTCAGATCGGATGCCGGTCAGGTCCGCGGGAGGGGCCAATCGCTCATACCAGCAGCGGCCGGTCGCGCCGAATCGAATGCAACAGGTGGCAGTCCGGCACCTTCCGACACCGGGACGAAAACTAGGGCGCCGCGTGCGCGGGTCGGGCAGGCAGCGTTTGATCCGTCGCCGGTTCGAGCTTCGCCTGCTCGGGCTCGTCAAAGGCCATCGGAACCGGGCCGTTCTTGCTCGCGGCGCGCGGTGTCACGAGCGACGGACACGGTCGAGCGACGGCGCCGGAATACTTCGGTGCTGCGACACTCGTCGGCGGCGACTTCGATGCCGACGCCGTCACGGCCGCGCGTGGCGCCGCCACCGCTGGTGCTGCCGGGAGTGTCTGCGTAGTCGGCGCCGACGCGATCGCCTCGGCGAGCTTCACCTGCGTCTGCCGCGCGGCGTTCAGCTCCGTCCTGATCGCCATGATCTCTTCGGCGATGTCGGCCGTGACGCCGCTCAGGTCTTTTTGTAGGGCGGCCGTGTGCGCCGCTTGCTCGGCCTGCTGTGTCGCCACGCGCGCGAACAGACAGTCGTCCTCGTTGGCACGCACCTCCGCTTCGTCGCCAAGGTCGGACTTCAGCCGCGCGTCTACCTGCGCCAAACGCTCCTGCAACGAACCCACATCGTGACGCGCCGCATCCAGGTGCCCGTGCATTGACTTCAAGTCGTTTCGCGCCGACACCAGGTCACCGCGCACCGCGTCCAGTTGGTCGTGAAGCGTACTCAGCTCGGCCGACACCACTGCGAAGCGGTCCGTCAGCGTGGCGAGCAATTGCGACTCCGTATCCGTCACCGTATCACGGAGCTGCGCCTCCGCTTCCACCTGCCGCTGGGCGACATCGTCGAACTGGCTCTTCACGTCGGCGCGCAGTTGATCTTGAGCCTGGGCGAGCTTCGCGACGCGGGCGTCGGCCAGCGCCTCGGCGCGATCCGTACGATCCGCCTGCGTCGTGACGCGCGCGTCAAGCTCCGCCATTTTCGCGTGGATCTCGCGATCGCCCTTGTCGCGTGCGACCGACTCCGCCTGAAACCGCCCGTCCTGCTTGTCGGACAGGTCGGCGACCGTGGTGTGCAGGCCCACCAACTCCTTCGCCAGCAGCGACCCTTCGTGTTCGATGCGTTCGACGAGCGTGCGTTGCGCATCCGCGCCGTTGTCGGCCAGGGTCTTGTCCTGGTCTTCGCGCGTCCGCGCCTCGTCCGCCAGCGACTTTTCGAGTTGCGCCCGTGCGGCCTGTAGCTCCTGCTCGAGTTGCGCGACTTGCTTCCGCAGGGCGGCCTCCGCCACCTTGCGCTCCTGCTGCGTCTCGACGAGCTTTCGTTCAAACTGTGCGGTGCTCACGCAGCCGGAGCAAATCAACAGCACCACGCCGCCGATGCCGATCCATCGCCTCGTCGTCATTGCAGGCCTCCTTGCCCTGGTCGTGGCCCGGCCCGAAGTGACGTCCCGGCCGGCCGCGACGTTCAACCCGTTGTCCCGGCGGTGCTTACGTGAACACGCCGGGCGATATTGTGGCGCCCGAGACGCGCGGCGTCCAGGAAATTATCAGCAACGAAGGGCAGAAAATTAGGTACCAGCTGGCGGGACACGGCCTGGCAGTGACGCACACGCCCGGCGCTCCCACCGAAAGTCACAGGTGATCGGCGCGCCGGCAGTGCATCCACCGGCGCGGCGCCGGGCCGTACGCAAAACGAGCCCGCGCCGTTTCCAGCGCGGGCTCGTAGTAACCTCGATCTGATTGAATCGACCGCCCGGCCGCTACTTCCGCGTGGCCGTGCCCTCCCATTCCATGACAGTCATCAGACCGAACATGGCCTTCTCTTTCATCTCGAACTTCATGGTGTTGTCGTTGACGAATGTAACCGTGCCGTTCATGGTCGACTTGCCCATCGGGCCGTGCGAGACCGCGTGCATCTTCCAGGTCTTGGTCTCTGGGTTGTACTTGGCCGTACCGGTGCCCATCGCGCCCATTGTGTCGGCCCACGAGCTGCGGTACTTCTTCGACTTGACGTCATACGTCCAGACTTCGTGCCCGTGCATCGGGTCGAGGCCTTTCATGTTCCAAAGGCTGTCGCTCAGGAGGTACCACTTT
>Ga0055449_10000319_pt1 | contig 13742 bp, 9 predicted proteins | sample China_Galinas_PW_2_FD_57739 | JGI IMG/M metagenome (GOLD analysis project Ga0055449, IMG submission 57739) | Wetland microbial communities from San Francisco Bay, California, USA, that impact long-term carbon sequestration - China_Galinas_PWB_D1 | ecosystem: Environmental > Aquatic > Marine >... | reverse complement strand
CTCGACGAGAACCACCAGGCCTCCGGCGTGCTCTACGAGGACGACGGCGACGGCTGGGGCTACCGCGACGGCGAGTACCGCCTCACCCGCTTCACCGCCATCGGCGACAACGCCGGGCTCGTCCGGGTCACCTCCGAGATCATCGGCGGCGACTGGACCACACCCGACCGCGACGTGAGCATCAACCTCATCAAGCCGGACGGGTCGGTCCGCACGATGACGGTCAAGGCCGGCTCGATGGTGCACATGCCCGAGGAGTAAGACGCGGAGCAGTGTTTCCCGCCGGCGTCTCCCCTTGTGCGCGCGAACCCGCGGGTGGTATCCTCCCGCGTCCGTCACGGTGACGGTCATCATCCGCGAAAGGGATTCGCATGTCAGACATCGGCGAGAACACGGGGCAGAGCGTCGCGGGGTACAAGCCCGGCCTGTTCGGGGCACTCTTCGACATGTCCTTCAAGCGCTTCATCACACTCGACATCCTCAAGATCCTCTATCTGCTTCTCATCATCATCATCGGGATCGCAGTGCTCGCGCTCATGGTCGCCGGATTCTCCAACGGGTTCGGCTTCGGCATCCTCACACTGATCGTCGCGCCGATCGTTGGGTTCATCTACATCGTGCTCATTCGCATCTGGCTCGAGCTGATCGCGGTCATCTTCCGCATCGCCGACAACACGAGCACACTCGTCGAGCAGAACCGCGGCGGGTAATCCCTCCTCCCCCGTCCCCGACGGGGGAGGTGTCACGCGAGTCCGCGAGCGAGACGGAGGGGGTTCCCTCTCCCCGCTGGGGAGAGGATGTCACGCGCAGCGTGACAGGTGAGGGGTTCTTCATCCGCAACCAGAACCCGGACCTTCGCAGACTCAGGTCCTGCGTCCTGCCTTGTGCCTCCTCGTCTCAGCACTCAGCACCGAGCACTTGGCACTGAATCCCCTCGCTCGCGCTCAGGGCTAGTTCTTCTCGATCCGATTCGCCCGCCCGCGCACCAGCAACACCGCCGCCTCGAACACGATCCACACCTCCAGCCCAAGCATCAGCAGCGACACGACCAGCAGGTGCGTCTTGCCCGGTGCGTCGGCGAAGCCCTTGGCGAGCAGCGCGATCGCCCACCCCGTCATCGCCAGCATGAAGACCATGGGCAACGCCGTCACCCACGCCGGTCGGCCCTTCTTCACCAGCCACACCGTGACGACCAGCAGCGCCAGCCCGCCGAGGAGCTGGTTGGTCGCGCCGAACACCGGCCACAGGATCAGACCGCCCATGCCGGCCTTGGTGAGGTCGACTCGCATCCTGGATCGTGTCGGCTTTGGAAGCTGCTCAGAAAGTGGCGTTCCCGCCGCGGGTGCGGGTTCCTCTTCAGCCGACATCGCGGGCGACTCAGATCCGGTCAGTCGAATCGGCGCATCGCTATAGTCCGCAGTGATGCGGATCGTGCCCTCCATGGACATGGAGTCGGCGCCTTCAATCGAGCCATGCTCGGCACCAACCGGAACGCCCTTGATCTCCATCGTTCCATTCGCCGGGATCTGCGTCGTTGTTCGTCCCTGCTGAAGTGTGATCGGCCCGGAATAGGTGCGATCGACACGCAATCCGTCGCTCAGCGCGAGCAGGCCCGCCGTCAGCACCGCGATTCCCGTCGCGACATAACGGTTGGCGATGAGCGCACAGAACACGTTGGTCGGCCTGCGCTCCTTCACCGTCCGCTGGTCCGAGCCGCACTCCGGGCAGGTCGCGCTCGGGAGCCCGGCGACCGAGTACCCGCACGACGCGCAGATCGCCTCGCCGCTCAGCTTGCCCGCCCCGGCCAGCTCGGCGATCACGTACCGCTGGAGGCGCGTGGCCGAGTCGAGCGTCGTGGCCGCGAAGCTCGCCACGAACACGCCCATGATCGCCACCGCCAGCGCGTGGCTCAGCCCGACCGCCTCGATCATGTTGGCGCTGCCGCGGACGAACGGCGCGAGCTTGTCGCCCAGCCCGGCCCCGCCGCCCCACGTCGCGTAGTGGTGCAGCCAGGCCTCGCGTCCCGTGGCGTGCACGATCTCCGGCGGGCTGAGTTGTGGAATAGACACTGAGTAGGCCGGAACCTTGGGAACAGCCGCGAAGGTCTCCCATTGCGTCCCCAACCCGATCCCCGCCACGCACGCGAGGATCACCAGCGTCGCCAGGAACCCCTCGGTCAGCATCGCCCCGTACCCGACGTACTGGGCGTCTGCTTCCGAGCGGAGTTGCCGGCTCGAGCACCCCGACGCGACCAGGCAGTGGAACCCGCTGATCGCCCCGCACGCGATCGTCACGAACAGGAACGGCACGAACGGCGGCGCGCTCAATCCACCCGCCCCGGCCTTGGGCCTGAAGTTCACCGCGTCTCCCACGATCGGCGGGTGCGCCACCAGCAGCCCCACCAACAAAAGCCCCATCGCGATGAGCAGCTGCCACGAGTTGATGTAGTCGCGCGGCTGCAGCAGCGTCTGCACCGGCAGCACGCTCGCGACGAACACGTACACCAGCAGCACCAGCGTCCAGAACGCCACCGGCGACATCACGCTGGTGATCGCGGCCGGGATGATCTCGACGCCGCCTGGGTTGCTCGCGGTCGCCCAGCCGATCGACGCCGACCACGCGATGGTGGCGTACATGAGCACCACGGCGACGACCGTCCCCGCCAGCAGGCTCCCGCCGCGGCGCATCCAGATCCCCAGCCCCACCGCGATCGGGATCTGCAGGAACACCGGCACCACGCTCGACGGGAACACCTTGAACACCACCGCGATCACCAGCCCGAACACCGCCAGCACGATCCACAGCCCGACGAGCACGACGATCAGGAACAGCACCCGCACCCGCGGCGTCACCACGTCGCCCGCGAGGTCGGCGATCGTCCTCCCCTTGTTCCGCATCGAGACGATCAGCGACCCGAAGTCGTGCACCGCCCCCATCACGATCGACCCGACGAGCACCCAGATCAGCGCCGGCACCCACCCCCACACCACCCCGACGGCCGGTCCGACGATCGGTCCCGTCCCCGCGATCGACGTGAAGTGGTGCCCGAAGACCAGCTCGCGCCGGCTCGGGACGTAGTCGACGCCGTCGTTGAACTCCTCGGCGGGCGCGAGCCGGTCGGGCTCGACGCGGAAGATGCGCCGGGCGAGGTAGCGCCCGTAGGTGTGGTACGCCACGAGATACAGCACGAAGCTTCCCACGGCGATCGCGACGGTCCAGAGCCCGCTCACGCCGACAGAATACCACGATGGGGAATCACCGCGGAGACCCGGAGGACGCAGAGACAGATCCGAGATCTGAATCCCGAGTTGCGCGGCACCCCCGCGGCGAACACCAATGCCCACGAGATGGCGCACATGCCGGAGTAGACCCGTGCCACTGACCGGTCTTCCGGTCAGTGTCTGGAGGTACGAAGGACGGGGAGCACTGACCCGAAGACGGGTCAGTGGCACGGCATCCCCATTCCCCATTGCCGCCTATTGCCCTCTCCCTACACTCGCCCGATGCCACGCGTCGCCCTCGAAACCACGCTCCTTGTGCACGGCGTGCCGCGGACCGACGCCGCCCCGCTCGCCCGACGCCTCGCCCTGATCGTCCGCGAGCACGGCGCCGAGCCGGCGCTGGTCGGCGTCGTTGCCGGCGAGCCCGTCGTCGGCATGAGCGAGGAGCAGCTCAACCTCCTGCTCGACGCCCCCCACGTCGAGAAAGCCAACACCGCCAACTTCGGCATCCTGCTGCACCGGCTCGAACACGCCGCCACCACCGTCAGCGCCACCATGGAACTGGCCGCCGGCGCCGGCGTGCGCGTCTTCGCCACCGGCGCCATCGGCGGCGTCCACCGCGGGTACGCCGAGCACCTCGACGTCTCCAGCGACCTCGCCGCCTTCACACGCTTCCCCGTTGCCGTCGTCACCAGCGGCGTCAAGTCGATCCTTGACGTCGCATCCACACGTGAGGCCCTCGAAACCCTCGGCGTCCCCGTCGTCGGATGGCGGACCGACTCGTTCCCCGCCTTCTACCTGCGCTCCAGCGAGGGCGGCGTGGACGCACGCTTCGACGACATCGACGAGTTGGCCTCGTTCGTGCGCACGGAGTTGGCACGCACCGGTCGCGGCGTCGTCGTCGCCAACCCGATCCCATCCGATCACGAACTCGGTCCCGCCGATTGGCAGCGATGGCTCGAGAAGTCGGATCAGCGCGCACGCGCCGCCGGCGCAACCGGGCGCAACATCACACCCGCCATCCTCGCTGCGCTGCACGAGGTCTCGGGCGGCGCAACGCTGAGCGCCAACATCGCGCTGATCGAGGCGAACACGCGCCTCGCCGCACAGCTCGCCGCCGCGATGGGGAGCGCCTGATGGCTGTCATCCTCCGGGGCTCGCACGGCGACTTCGTCCTGAACCACAAGGGCTGGGGGATGCTGCTGATGATGGCGTGGGACTACGGGTGGCGCCCGCTCGGCACACGCCCGCCCGACCACTGGAAGCACATCAACCGCGAGGCGTTGCCCGAGTTCTGGCCCAAGGCCGACTACGTCACCGGCAAGGGGCAGCGGATCCTCGCCGCCGACGCGTCCGCGTTCGCCGACGCCCTCGAACGCGCCCTCGACGACCTGCCCAACCACGACCCGCTTTCGGACAAAGAGGTGGCCCGGTTGGACATCCCGGCATTCCCCTCGATGCGGGTCGTCCGATCCGACGTGCCGACCTCGCCCATCGAGGTCTTCGGCGGCGAGAACAAGCCCGGCTTCCGCCGCCTGATCGAGTTCTGCCGCACCGGTGTGCTGTCCGTCTGGTAACACCCGCGCTTGCCCATATTTACAGCCATTTCGGGCTTTCCGCCCCGGAAATCTTCACCCAACGCTCACGCCGACGGGTGTCGCCGCCCCGCCTTTCTGGTACGATGCCAGCGGCTCCGGTGCCCGGGGCGGATATCGCAAGAGAGAGGTGTTTGGGCATTCGACTGATCGACGGGTGAAGGGACGCGGAGCTTGCGCGCCCGCGCGGCGCGATGGCGGTCGCGGTACCCGCAGACGAATCACAGGTCCACAACGGAAGGAGATCGATCCGATGAGAATGAAGACAACGCTCGTGGCGACAGTTGCCGTCGCGGGGCTGGCGCTCCCCGCGCTGGCGCAGGACAGCATCTCCCTGCTCGGCGGGTTGCCGGGCGACGCGCTCAGCCCGTGGAGCCTGACCGATCAGTGTCACACCTACCAGGTGGACCTGGCGCCCGGCATCGGCTCGTGGCCCGGCACCCGCTTCGGCATCGCGCCGCTGCTCAAGGGCTCGAAGGTCAACTCGACCAACCTGAACCCCAACGGCGACCCCGCCGCGGTCGGCTTCTTCACCTCCATCATCAGTGCGCAGGGCATCTCGACGGATCTGGCCGTGCGCCCGCTGGGCGGCCCTTACGCACGCTGGCACGCCGACGGCGCGTTGAGGGCGTACGGCATCGGCCCGAACAACGCTCCCCCCAACTTCCCCATGGTCAGCTTCCCCGCCGGTGACACCGGCGAGCAGTTCGGGGCCGCCTTCGCCGAGTTCAGCACCGACGACGGCGGGCAGAGCTACAGCGGCGCGATCGCCGGCGTCGTCCAGTACCGCCCGGACACCCCCAACCGCCTCTACGTCTACCGCAACACGGCCGCGATCAACGAGTCGGCAAACGGCGCCGGCACCACCGCCACCGTGGGATTCGGCTCCATCGACGCCGACGGCAACATGTACATCCGCTCCGATGACTTCAGCCTCACCGGCGCCCCGGCCATTACCGGCGACAGCACCGAACGCGTCCGCATCCTCAACCGCAACTGCACGCTGCTGAACCAGATCGTCGGCGTCGTCCACGCCTTCGGGCCGACCACCTCGACCGATCCGACCTCGACCGACGTGCTCGTCGATTCGTCGCCCACCATCCACACCACCCCGGGCAACATCCCGGCGAGCCTCGCCGGCGGTTCGGGCATCGGTTCGGTGCTCACCTTCAACGCCACACTCGAGTACGGGCCGGCCGCCCCGCTAGCCTCCACCACCGCGTACCGCACCGGCTCGCCCAACTCCCGCGGCGGCGTCGCCACCACCACCCGCGTGTTCCCCGTGCTCAACGTCGGCGGTGGCGCGGTCGCCACGCAGGCCTGCCTCGCCCGCGACGCCGCAGACACCGTCGCCGATCACATCGCCGTCTGGGGCGTTGACCCGCTCGGCAACGTCACCGGCAACCTCGTCTTCGAGCTGCCCCCCGCTGGGCTCGGCGGTACCAACTACCTCAACGACCCCTGCAACCCGACCGGCCTCGGCACCTTCCCGACCGGCGTGTCGTCGCTCGGTGTCGACTCGACCTACGGGCACTACGCCAGCCAGGTCGCCTACAACGGCGGGAACGGGCAGGTCGCCGTCGGCAAGGACCCACAATCCGGTGAACTCCTCGTCGCCGCCTGTGTCTACAACGGCGACGCCTCGGCACCGGCCGGCGGCGGCACCGGCACCGACAACCCCGTCAACGCAATCATCCTCACACGCCTCAACCAGAACACCGGCGCCATCATCAACTGGGAGCTCGTCGCCTACATCGACGAGTTCTTCCCGTTCGGCGGGCCCCCGCTGTTCGGCACCTACTCCCCGATCTGGGGCGACTTCGGCAACGACGGCATCGCCGCGACCGGCGACCCCGGTGAGTTCGACGGCATCCTCGACGTCAACCCCGGCAGTCCCACCTACGACGCGCCCATCGGCGAGCTGCGCACGCTCGCCGAAGCCTCCGGGCTCTCCGTCTTCGGCCCCTCGATGTCCGCACCGAGCTTCGACTCGATGGGCAACCTCTACTTCGTCAGCAACGTCGCCCTCAACAAGATCACCCGTGATGCGCTCGGCAACCCGATCCCGGGCACCGAGTTCCTCGACCTCGACACCGCGCTGATCAAGGCCCACTACAACCGCGACTGCGGCGGCTGGCGCCTCGAGCGCATGCTCGAGCTCGGCTCGGTCTACAAGGGGCGCAACTCCGCCACCAACTACCAGATCCAGTTCATCACCACCGCCGACAGCAACTCGATCAGCTCCGGCGCGTTCTGGAGCGGCAACGTGATGAGCCGCACCTGGGCCGACTCGGTCCTCGGCACCGGCGCCCTGCTCCCACGCAACGGCTCGTACGACAACGCCGCCCTCGGCGGGATGATCCTCAGCGCCGAGATGGTCTACGACGCCGACCAGGACGGCGACTTCAACGACCCGTCCAGCTCGAACAACACCGACTTCACGACGCTGGACGAGTCGTACAACACGGCGTTGTACATCGGCTACCGCCCCTGCTACGCCGACGTGACCACGCAGGGTGCCGCCGCCGGCAACCCGCTGTACGGCGTGCCCGACGAGGACGTCACCGGCGCCGACATCCAGTACTACGTCAACCTCTACATCGCCGGCGACGACCGGGCCGACATCACCACCGCCGGCGCCGCCGCGGGCACTACCCTCTACCGCATCCCCGACGGCGCCATCACCGGCGCCGACATCCAGCTCTACGTCAACGACTACACCGCCGGCTGCGACAACCGCGCGGTCAACCCCGTCGATCCCGTTCAGCCGTAAGCGGCTGAACCCACGCTCGTTCTCGGCCCCCGGTTCCGTGCCGGGGGCCTTTTTTTCGCAACCGCACGTCCGGTAGCCCCGAATCGGGCGCGGAGCCCGCTCGGGTTTCCGCAACACCGGTGTATACTCGCGCCGTCCGGGGGGACCGCCCGCCCCGAGGCGCCCGCGAGAGAGAGGATCAGTCCGAGGAGATGATGATGACGCCACGTGTGCTCTGCGCCGCCGCGCTGCTCGCCGCCACGCCCGCGCTCGCCCAGTTCAACCCCGCCGCCAACCAGTGGGGCAAGGACGACCCCGACCACGTGCGCGTGATGACCTGGAACATCCAGGATGCGATCTGCCGCACCAACAACAAGAACGGCGACGACTGGGATGCCATCGCACGCATCATCGCCGCGCTCAAGCCCGACATCATCATCTTCCAGGAGTGCGGCGACAACTCCGGCAACGGCTCCGGCTCCGGGCTCGACTCGGTCTCCCAGCTCGAGACCGTCGTCGATCTGCTGTTCAACGGCGGGTCCGACCCCTTCCTCGGAGGGTCGGTCGCCGACTACGTCCAGCTCTACGCCCCGGGCTACACCCTCCCCAACGTCTTCGTCTCCACCGCGCAGGACGGATTCAACCGCAACGTGCTCGTCAGCCGGTGGGCGTTCAGTGACATCAACGGCGACACCAAGGCCGAGTACAGCGACACCCCGTTCATCTTCCCCGACCTCGGCTGGTCCGTCGGCGGCACCGGCGGCATACGCGGGTTCATGTTCGCCGAGATCGACCTGCCCGACGGCACCTACGCCGGCGACCTCGTGGTCGGCAACGGGCACCTCAAGGCCGGCGGCACCAGCTCCGACTACCAGCAGCGTGAGGACGCCGCACGCAACGTCAGCTATTACATCCACTACTGGTACAACGGCGCCGGCACCGGCACCCCCGACCCCAACTCCAAGATCAACGACAACCCACAGCCGACGCAGATCCTCGATGCGAACACCCCCGTCGTCTGGGGCGGTGATTGGAACCAGGACGACCCGGTCGGCGGCACCTACGGACCCCGCGACTGGATGGCCCAGGGGCCCTCGCTCGGCGGCACCGACGGCACCGACCGCGACCTGACCGACTCCACCAGCGACTCGTCCTCCGACTTCTTCAGCGGAAACACCGACACCCGCGGCTCGAGCAAGCTCGACTACATCGTCTGGCACGACTCGATCGCCACCGCCCAGCATCAGTTCATCTTCAACGCCTCGACCGTCGGCTCGAACATCCCGCCCGAGCTCGTCGGGTTCTCCCCGAACCCGCTCCTCGCCAGCGGCGCCGCCTCCGACCACCTGCCGGTGATCATCGACTTCGCGCTGCCCGTCAGTGTCTCGCCCCCCGGCGCGTTCACCCTCTCCAGCCCGACCGGCACGGGCACACCGCTCGAGCCCACGCTCCAGTGGACCGCCTCGACCGGCGCCGCCGACTACGACGTCACTCTGGCGACCGACGCCGGGCTGGCCGGCGTCGTCTTCAGCCAGACCGGGCTGGCGGGCACGAGCGTCGCTGTCCCCGCCGGGCTGCTCGAGACGTGCGCCACCTACTACTGGGGCGTTGTCGCCAACAACGCCGGCGGCTCGACCGACTCAACCCCCTACCCCGCCTCGTTCGATACCGTCCTGTTCGCGGATATCACAACACAGGGCGCGGGCGCCGGCGACCCCGACTACGGCGTCCCCGACGGGCAGATCACCGCCGCCGACCTCAACTATTTCGTCAACGCCTACCTCGCCGGCGACCTCGCCGTTGCCGACGTGACCACGCAGGGTGCGGGCGCGGGCGACCCCAACTACGGCGTCCCCGACGGGCAGATCACCGCCGCCGACCTCAACTTCTATGTCAACGCATGGGTCGGGACCGGCTGCCCCTGATCAGCTTTCCTGCTCGCCCTGCAGCCGCCTGACCTCGGCCATCGTCTCCGCCAGACGGCGCTGCAGCGCACGCACGCGCAGCAGCGACTTCACCCGCGTCAGCAGCTCGAGCTTGTTCACCGGCTTGGTCAGGAAGTCGTCGGCCCCGCACTCGACCGCCCGCTCGACGTCGCCGACCTCGCTCAACGCCGTGACCATGACGATCGGGATCTCCTTCGTCGCCGCGTCGCCCTTCAGCCTGGCGCACACCTGGAACCCGCTCATCCGCGGCATCATCACGTCGAGCAGGATCAGGTCGGGTTGCGACTGCTCGACCAGCCGGATCGCCTCCTCGCCGTCTCGCGCGCCCATCAGCGAGCACCCCAGGTTCTCGAGGTAGGCCTCCAGCAGCTCGCGGTTCTGCTCGCTGTCGTCCACCACGAGGACGCTGAGAGCCGTCAGGTCCTCGGTGATTTCGCCCGTGTGGGTGCTCATGGGTCTCTCCCTGGCTGTTCGGGCATCGTAGGATCGACCGCGGATGTGGAAAAATCCCCACCGGCCGCCTACCAAACCTCTGCCCGATTCACGGAGGACCGCCCCATGAGCACACTCGCCGGCACGTCGCCCTGGGTCGATCAGTTCACCACCCCCGCCGCCGAGTCGCTCCTTGCCGCCGTCACCCCGCCGGGCTCCGAGTTGCTCGTACTCGCCCGCGAGCGTCTGGGCGAGATCGATGGGGCGTCCGAGTCGGTCGAGTGGCTGGGGCTGCCCTGGCGCTGGACACTGACCTTCAGCCGGGGGCGAGACGAGCCGGCGCTGGGCTACCTGGTCCCGATCCCCGAGGCCCCCCGCATCGCCGTCCCCCTGCCGCACGAGGTCGTCCTCGCGATCGAGCCAAAGGGCGTCAGCCGGGCGATCCGCGACGAGATCCTCGCCTGCACGCACGTTGCCGGCGTCTACTGGCCGAGCTGGGAGTTGACGAGCCGCAGCGTCCTGGATGAGGTGATGCGTCTGCTCGCCCTCAAGCTCGCCGCGGGGGACCAGACCCCGGCCTGAGCCTCCGTTGGAGCCCCGGGCCCGCGCACGCCGATGCCGGATCCCGGAAGGAGCGAGCCCCGTGTCACGCCGAACCCTCGCCGCTTTCGGTCTGTTCCTCTGCGCCGCCCTGCTCGCGCCCGCGCGGGCGGGTGACCTGACCCACGCCATCGGCAACCTCGCCCGCGACCACAAGCTGGGCAACGCCACGGTCGGCGTCTACGCCGTTGACCTCGCCACCGGGCACACCCTCGTGGACTACAACGGCAACGACGAGTTCATCCCCGCCTCGAACATGAAACTGCTCACCTCGGGCGCCGCCCTGCTCACCCTCGGACCGGACTACGTCTTCCGCACCGAGATCCTGCGGCGCGGCGGGCAGCTGATCGTCAAGGGCGGCGGCGACCCGGCACTGGGCGATCCCGTCGTGCTCGAACAGATGGAACCGCCCATGACCATCGAGGACCTGCTCGACCGCATCGTGGGCGCGGTCCGACTGGCCGACACCGACCGCATCGACGAGATCGTCCTCGACGACCGCGTGTTCGACCGCCAGCGCGTCCACCCCGACTGGCCGCGCGACCAGCTCAACCGACGCTACTGCGCCGAGGTGGACGGGCTGACCTTCCACAACAACGTCCTCGCGGTCTTCCCCCGCCCCTCACCGGCCGGCGAGGGGTACGCCCCCTCCGCCCCCTTCCAGCCCGAGGCCGACTGGGTCGAGATCGAGGTCCGCGCGCGAACTGTCACCAGCGGCGACAACACGCCGTGGATGATCCGCGAGCCCGACCGCAACCGCTTCACCCTGCTCGGCGACGTGCGCTACCCCGCCAAGACGCCCGTCCACGTCACGCTCACCGAGCCGGGGCTGTTCTTCGGGCGCGTCCTCGCCGACCGGCTCGCCAAGGGCGACGTGCACCTGCCCCCGATGCCCGCCGGCCCGGACCGCTTCTCGTTCGTCCGCCTCGCCGAGGAGGACGAGAACCTGAGCGGCGGCACACCGCTCGCCGTGGTCACGACGAGCATGCCCCACGTCCTGCGGCGCTGCAACACCGACTCGTACAACCTCTACGCCGAGTGCCTCATCAAGTCGATCGGGCACGCGCTGACCCACGAGCCCGGCTCGTGGGAGAACGGCGCCGCGGGGATCAAGATGCTCATCGCCGAGCGGCTCGCCCCGTCGCTCGCCGCCTCGGCGCACCTCGCCGACGGCTCCGGCATGAGCCGCGAGAACCGCGTCTCCCCGCGCCTCATGGTCTCGTGGCTCGCCATGATGCAGGCGGACGACAACGCCGCCGACGCATACCTCGCCTCGCTGCCGCACCCGGGCGAGGGCACGCTGCGCCGGCGCTTCATCCGCGCCCACCCCGTCAACACGGTGCAGGCCAAGAGCGGGCTGCTCCGGGAGGTGCGCACGCTCTCGGGGTACATCACCAACGAGCAGACGGGGCACCGCGTCGCCTTCAGCGTCCTCGTCAACGACCTGAAAGAGGGCGTGAACACGACCGACGCGCGCGACTTCCACGAGGACGTCGTGCTCGCGCTCGACTCGTGGCTGTCGAACGCGGCCGCCCTCGAAGCCCCCCGCGAAGCGGCGGTCGAGTCCGGCGGGTGACTCAGGTGACCAGCCCGCCTTCGTGCCACTGACCCGTCTTCGGATCAGTGCTCTTTCTTCTACCCGCTCTTCGAATCGAGCCCGTACTCGCTCCACCGCTGGGTCACCCGCGCCCGCACGTCCTCGCTCATCTCGAGCACCGGCGGCCACGCCCGCACCGGCTCGCCGTCCGCGTTCCGCGTCTTCGCCGTCGCGTCGAACGCTACCCGCCCGTGCCCCCACATCGCGTCGCGACCACCGTCGCAGTTCGAGCACCACCGGAACATCACCGCGTCGGCGTCGTTCAGGTCCACCGCCTCGTTGACGACGACCATGAACGGCGCGGGATGCTCGACCTCGACCCGCCACACGTCCGCGATCACGTGCCGACCCACGCCCGAGCAGCGCACGAAGAGCCAGCCGCCGAGTTCCTCGGGCCACACCGTGTCCTCGACGCCGGGCACGGCGCGCACCTGCTCGAGATAGGCGTCGATCTCGTCGCGTGGGGGCACCGTCCACTCACCGGTCAGCGCCGCCCCACCCTCTTCGCCCGCCCACTTGCGCGTGCAGTCGAACCCGAGCTTGGTCCCCGCCCCCAGCGCCGGGGCCGCGTGGTCGAGGATGTCGAGCGGCCCGCGCACCCGCTCGACGTCGTGCTCGGGGCGGCACCGCGACGACGCCGCACGCAAGACCGCCCCCGCGTCGTGCACGTCCACGTCGTCGTCCACGATGAACAGGTTCTTGGTCCACGCCATCTGCCCGGCGCCCCACACCGCGTGCATCACCCGACGCGCCTGCATCGGGTACGACTTGGCGATCTTCGCGAACACCGCGTTGTGGAACGCTCCGAACATCGGCAGGTCGTAGTCACCGATGTCCGGGATCAGCGTCCGCAGCAGCGGCAGGAACACACGCTCGGTCGCCTTGCCGAGGTAGTAATCCTCCTGCGGAGGCAGCCCGACGATCGTCGCCGGAAACACCGCGTCGCGCCGGTGCGTGACCGCGCTGACCTCGACGATCGGGTAGCGGTCCGGCATCGAGTAGAACCCGGTGTGGTCGCCGAACGGGCCCTCGAAGAACGACCCGTCGCCGAGAGGTCCATCGCCCGGCTCCCACCCCGGCTCGCCCGCGTCGGTGCGCACCCACCCCTCGATCACGATGTCCGAGCTGGCCGGCACCCACAGCGGCACCGTCCGCGCCCGCACCATCCTGATCCCACGCCCGTGCAGGAACCCCGCCATCAGCAGCTCGCTCACGCCCGGCGGCAGCGGCGCTGTCGCCGCGTACGGCAGCACCGCCTCGCCGCCGAACGCGATCGCCACCGGCATCGGCTCGCCGCGACGCTTCCAACTCCGCCAGTGCGCCGCGCCGTCGTGGTGCACATGCCAGTGCATCGCCAGCCGGTCCTTACCGACCAGCTGCACCCGGTACATCCCGATGTTGTGGCTCGACGGGCGGCGCTGCCCGGCGTCGTCGGCGTGGATCGTGTGGATCCCCGCGAACGTCACGTACCGACCGCGGAACCGCGCCTCCCACTCCTCCGGCGACAGGTCCGGGTGCCCTGTGCCCACGACAGCGTCGTTCACGCCCGACGGGTACCCCACCGCGGGCGGGTCGCCGTCGAGCGGCCAGCACCGCAGA
>Ga0055449_10000317_pt1 | contig 13802 bp, 10 predicted proteins | sample China_Galinas_PW_2_FD_57739 | JGI IMG/M metagenome (GOLD analysis project Ga0055449, IMG submission 57739) | Wetland microbial communities from San Francisco Bay, California, USA, that impact long-term carbon sequestration - China_Galinas_PWB_D1 | ecosystem: Environmental > Aquatic > Marine >... | reverse complement strand
CCAATGCGCGCATCAAGCGAAGCTCCTAATGTCCGGCCGCGGCGCCGGTTACCGAACCGGCCGCCGGCTCGACGCGACCGTGCTTTTGCGTGCCGGCGCGCACACACGACGCCACGTAGGCCAGGTCCTCGTCCGTCAGCATCGGGTGGCACGGCAACGACAGAATCCGCCGACACGCTCGCTCCGTCACCGGCAGATCACCGTGTCGAAATTGCTTGAAACACGCCTGATCGTGCAAGCCAACGGGATAGTAGATGCCGCTTTGAACGTCGCGCTCACGAAGAAACGTGACCAACTCGTCCCGCGCATTCGCGAGCACCGAGTATTGATGGTAGACCGGCTCATGCCCGTCGGGCACGAACGGCGTCGTCACGCCCGCGTCTCGAAGCAGCCCGCCGTACGCCTTGGCATTTTGCCGGCGACGCTCGGTGAACTCGTCGAAGTAGTCCAGCTTGACCGAGAGGATCGCCGCTTTCATCGTGTCCAAACGGAAGTTGCCGCCGACGCGCTCGTGGTGGTAGCGTGACGACTCACCGTGGACGCGCATCTGCCGGGCGAGCGCGCCGAGCTCGTCGTCGTCCGTGAGCACCATCCCGCCCTCGCCGAAGCCGCCGAGGTTCTTCGTCGGATAAAATGAAAGGCACGCCAGATCGCTCATCGCACACGCCGACTGTCCGTGGTACGACGCGCCCAGCGCCTGCGCCGCATCCTCGATGACGCGCACGCCGCCCTCCCGCGCAATCTCCCGGATGGCATCCATGTCGGCACACTGGCCGAACAGGTGTACCGCGATGATCGCCTTGGTACATGACGTCATCGCCTCACGCACGCGATTCGGGTCCAGGTTGAACGTGCGCTCGTCAATGTCCACGAACACTGGAGTCGCGCCGACCCGCGCGACCGAGCCGGCCGTCGCGAAAAACGTGAACGACGGAACGATCACCTCATCGCCCGGACCCACGCCGAGCGTCATCAGCGCGCAAAGCAACGCATCGGTCCCGCTGCTCACCGCAATTGCGTGCGCGACGCCGACGCGCTTCGCGATCTTCGACTCCAACTCGGCAATGGCCGGCCCGCCGATGAACCGCTGGCTTTCGAGCACCTCGTTGACGACCGCGCGAATGCGGTCGCCGAATAACCCGAATTCGGCCGCCAGATCAAGCATGGCCACCGGACGATGCGTCGGTGTGGGTGTCATAAAGCTCACTGCCTCTGGTGAATCAGTGTACGATCGACCCGGGCCGCGCCCGAGCGACAAAGCACACCGAATTATAGGTGACGGCAGAGTCACCCACAAACGGCCCGGGAATCACAGGCTCGCCGCGCGTTACGTGTTCGTGCCGTCCGGCGGCGGCGACTCCGTCTGCGACGCATCCGTCTGGTACTCGTAGAACGTGCGAAGCTGTTCGCGGAAGTAGCCACCGCGTCGCACCCGGGCGGCGTTGAGAACGACGCCGAACAAGTGGCCCCCGACTTCGGCCAGCGCGCGGCAGGCACGCCGCGCGACGCCCCGGGAGTTTTCGTTCGCACGAAGCACGAGGATCACACCGTCGACGTCCGTGGCCGCCACCGACACCTCGCTCGCCAGCAGCACCGGCGAAGCGTCCAGAATCACCTGATCGTACTGTCCGACGGCGTCGGACAGGAACGATCGCAAGTGTGCCCCGCTCAACAGCTCGCCGGGATTCGGCGGCATCGGACCGGACCCGAGCACCGCCAGACCCGTGATCTCCGTCGCCACGGCGCAAGTTGCCAGGTTGCCTTCGCCGATCAGCAGGTTGCTCAGCCCCTTGCCCCCAACGCCGGGAAAGTGCTTGTGAAGGACCGGACGGCGGAAGTTGGCATCCACGAGCAGCACGCGGCGGCCGGATTGGGCCAGTGCGATCGCCAGGTTGCACGCTACCGTCGTCTTGCCGTCGTCCGGACGCGGGCTGGTCACCAGCACGGTGCGTTGGCGATCCACCGGGGCGCTGAACTGGAGGTTGGTCCGAATGTGGCGGAATGCCTCGGCCACCATCGACCGCGGCGCATCGCGCACGGCCGTCTCGACGGCCTCGATCGCAACCTCCTCGTCGTCGGTGTCCGGCACGGCCCCGAGCATCGCGACTTCCAGATGCCGGGCGACGTCCTGCGTCGTCCGCACCGACGTATCCAGCAGCTCGATCGCCAGCGCCATGCCCAGTGCCAACGCCAGGGCACCCAGGATTCCGACCGGCAAAAGCAGCAGCGACGGCGAGTTGCGCTCCAGCGGGTCGGTCGCCGGCTGGGTCACGTGTACGTTGATGGCCGATCGCTGCGTTCGGATGCGATCCAGCGCGCGAATCTGATCCTGCAACTCGGTGCGGGTCTCGAGGTCCTTCTGGATAGACGCGTCGAGCGTGCGGTAGTCGAAAAGCTGTCGATCCTGATCCTGAAGCAGAGCCTCGGCACCCTTGAGCTTCTCGTTCGAGACGAACAAAGCGTAGCGCGTGTTGTCGTAGGCCGTGTTGGTCGCCTCGCGCATGTCCGCGCGGCGCTCGCGCAGCTTCTCGATGCGTTTCTTGTTCAACTCGTCCTGGGCCGCGTCGAGTTGCTTTTGAAGTTGCTTGGCATAGGCGTGATGACTGCCGTACGTCTGAGCAGCCGTCGCCCGCTGCTGCTGTAGCACGAACACCGTCTGCGTGAGCTGGGAGACCTCGGGATCCTGCTCGATGGCAGACCGATCCTCCGCGGTAATCGCCACGCCTTCGGGATCGTTGTAGATCGTGCGATACTGCTCGAGCTGCGAGAGCTCCAGTTCGAGCTGCGCTTTCGTCTCGCCGTATTGGCGCACTTCCTGTGACGTAATGTTGTTGGCCGGGTTCTCGATCGCCCCCGGTGGCAGCCGGGCCGCAATCGACTTGAGCCGATCCTGGTCTCCGGAAATCTTGCTGTCCAGGTCGGCGAGCTCCTGTTGAAGCAGCGACAAACGCCCGGTCGCGAAGTCCTCGGCCGTTCGCCGCTTCACGTCGTTGTACCACTGATTGACGATTTCGTTCACGAGGACGGCCGGGTCCGACTTGTCGCGGCATTCCATCGCCACACGGAGGATGTTGGTACCGCGAACGGGCGACGCGGAGAGTTCGTCCTCGAGTCGCAGCAGATGCTCGCCCGGACGAATGGACTTGTACCAGTTCGTCTCGCGAACCGCCGTGATGCGCAGCGCTTCCGACAGAATGCTGGGGCTCTTCATCAACAGCGCCTGCGTGCGCACGAATCGCTGATACTCGTCCTCGCGAAGTCGCTGCTGCTCGAGCGATAGGTTGACCTCCGGGATGTTCGAGATGCACTCGATCTGAGACTGGGCCTCATAACCGGGAAAGTAGACGTACCACACCGCGAACCCGCCGACCGCCAGGGCGCTAAGCAGAATGAACAGCACAAAGATCATCACCGTGCGCCGGCGAAGCATCGCGAAGACGTCCTGCGGCGTCAGCACGGGGGAGCCGCCGCCGTCGCCGGGCATCCGGGCACCGGGCGGCAGTGCGATTCGCTCTTGTACGGTCGTCGGTAGGGTCGTCATGATTTAGCCTTGGAAGTAACTACGAGTCCGCGTACCACGATGCGCCGCGGCCGGCTCACGCCGGGTCTCCATCCGGCACCTCCACGAAGAGATGGCTGAGCACATAACCGACCAGCGAAAACAGTGCCAGAGCCACGAGCAGCATGATGATCCCGAGTAGCTGGTGTGGCACGCCGGTCGCCAGATTCCCCATATCGCACACGATCAGCACGCCGGTAATCGTCACACGCACGGTGTTGCAGAACAACGCGATTGGCACGCAGCACAGCACCATCACGATTCGCTGCCACATCGGGCGATTGCCGAGGTACGCCATCGCTACGCCGAGCGTGACGAACGCCATCATCAGCCGCATGCCGCTGCACGCCTCCTCGACGTTGAGTGTGCCCGGCTGCTTCCCCGGCATCACGTAGTCGATGACCACCGCCTGCGCGTCGGTGTGCAACCCCGGCACGAACATCGGCATGAGCGCTGCCGCCGCGGACGACGCCCACTCGCGAAGCGGCATCGTCATCGCGACGTACAGCCGCTCCGGAAGCGGCACCGCCAGAACCAAAAAAGAAATCGGAAACCACGCGATGCGCATCACCTCCCAGCCGCCCAACAGCAGCGTCACGCCGAAGATGGCACCGACCATGGACAGGGCCTGCGGGTACGACATGCGCAGCCGCCAGGCCGAAACGAAGTACACCGCCAGCGAGAGCACGAGAATCACCGCGCCGACGTAGCTGCCCCGCGGTTGGCAGGCGGCCAGCTCCTTGCGACGGCTCGCCAGAAGGTACAGGCTGAACGCCGGGATCAACCAACCATGCGACCAGTTGCCGTCGTGTATCCAACGTTGCACCAGGTGAACCCGAATCGACTGCCAGTAGATCGCCGCGAGCAGCACCGCCACAACCACCAGCCGGAGGCGCGCCGCCGGACGAATGATGTCGCCCCAACGCGGCGGCGACGCAGTATCGAGATTGGCCCGGACCGTGGCATTCATGACGTCGACCTACGGGAAGATGTACGGGAAACGCGAATGGTCGACGTTGTGCGGGTTCTGCCTCACCGCAAACGAGTCGATGTCGGCGAAGTTACGCGCGTAGGTGAAGCTGTAGCCCACGTCGCTCACCGGGTTCGGCAGCGTCCACCCTCGGATGCGCTGCAGGAACGGTGCGAATGGATGCGTGCCCACGTTGATGATATCGCCGCGGCGTATCACGAAGTCCGGATCCTTGCCGGCGAACACGCGATCGAGGTCGACCTGGATCATCTGCTCCCGGCGCCCGATGCGCCGGTAGATCGTGCATCGATCCGGCCAGGCAAGCGGCGACAAGCCGCCGGCCGCCGCGATCGCGCCCTTCAGCGTCACCTCCTCGGAGTCAAAGGAATACCGCCCCACGCGGTTCACCTGTCCCATGACATAATAGATGCCGATTTCGCCCGAGACGATTCGAATCACGTCGCCGGGTCGCACGTAGATGTTCGCTTCCGGATCGCCCCTGCGGAGCAGGTCGGCCGGTAGCTTGAGAATGCGGTACTGGGTGTCGCCGGCGAGTCGCGCCCAGTTGACCGAAGGCGCGGGCAGATCCGACGCGGCCGCGGCCGGCGCCGTTTGACCAGGCGCCGCGGGTGGCGGAACGTAGTCCGGGTTCTGGACAAATTCGCCGTTGACGAAGATGTACGGGGCGGACAGATCGGGTTGGAGTTTCGCCGCGTTCGCGTTCGCGCCCGCGTTCTGCTTCGGCGGTTCGGGCTTCGCCGCCTGGTTCTTGTCAGCGTGCTCGGAGTCGTCGACGGCCTCCATCAAATCCTTCAGCACCGCGTCCGCGGGATCGACCGTGGCGCCTTTGTCGGGTTCGCTGCCCTTGGGGGCCTGAGCCGACGCCTCCGCCTCAGGTTGACTCGGCGCGGCCGAAGCGTTTGGCACGTCCGTTGCGGCCGGCGCACCCTCCTTGCCCGGCGCGGCCCCACCGCCCCCTTCTCCGCCTCCGCCTCCGCCTCCGCCTCCGCCGGCTTCGCTCGACCGGTTCTCCGGCTTCACGTAGTGGCGAAAGATGTACACGTCGGTGACGAACTCGTTCAGACCGCCGACCTGGTTGATCGCCTCGAGCACGCGCAGTTCCGGGGTCCGAATCGGAAACGTACCGGCCCGTAGCGGCGCGTTGTTCGCGGCGCTGACACCGACGCCGAAGATCGAGTAGGTCGCCTTCTGAAGGAACAGAGGCTGAACGGTCACGTCGGGATCGAGCAGAATGTCGCGCTTGATGAGCAGGTCGCGAAGCTTCTTCTCGAACTGGGTGGCCGTGAGCCCCACGGCGTCGACCTGACCCAGCACGGGAAGGTTGACGAACCCGGTCGAGGAGACCTGCGACTGAACCTGAAACGGCACCTGCCGATCCCGAAGCTCATAAATCTCGATCGCCAGCGTGTCGCCGGCCGAGATCGAATACTCCTCGTAGATGAGCTCGTGATCCTCCGCCGTGGGATACGTGGCACCCAGCACGTGCGCGCCGTGATCCTCGAGCGTCAGCGACGTTCGTACGTCGAGCGTCTTCGTTTCGCCGTAAGATCCGAGGGCGGTCGAGTCGAGCCAGCCGTTGCGGATCGAGCCGGGCATCGAGCAACTCGCGCACAGCAGAAGTGCGACAAACGCGACCGCCGTCCACGGCGCGCGTGGGCCTCGCATCGTTCCCTCACCGTTCAAGGGCGATCACCTCCGTGTTGATCGGCCACACGCCACCGCCCGTCGCCACGCCCAAACGAGACGTGGAAACCTAACACTGGCTAGCGCAATGACTTCGGATACACTCTCATAGCAGTATCGGTCGTCCGGTTCCGGGCGGTTTAGGCCGAGGGGCGTGTTTGGGAAGCACGTTTCGCCGGATATTTCGGACACGACGCACGGAGCGCCCCTGCCATGAGGATCATAATCTGTGTCACGCGGCAAACCGGCGGCGGCTCGAAGGGCGCGTCCGGCGCCGGAGCCCCATCGCTCTGGTGGTTCGGCTGGATCGCCCTGGCGGCGGGTTGCGTTCCGGTTCACATCCCGGGCGACAATACGGCAAATGGCGGTGACACGTCCACCCCGCCGGCATTCACCGTACAACTGGAGGTCTCCAATCCCACGCCCCAGGTCGATGAGCAAGTCTCGTTTCAGTGCGTGGCGAGCGGCACCTTCACCCGGCCGTTGAGCTACGCCTTCGATTCCAACACCGATCGGCTCCAGACCAACCCAAGTGCCGGTACGGCGTCCCTGATCATCGCCCAGTCCGACCAAGGCAGTACGATTTTGATCTCCTGCACTGCTACGGATGCAGATGGCCAGGAGGCGACATCGTCCGCCGTGCGCATCACCCCCACCTGACCAAGCCCAAGAACCTGGGCATACAAACCGCATATTATACCCGGATTACCACGCCTCGCCCCTCTATCCTACCTCCCAGTACTGGAAACGCCGCCACCGGAGGGCTAAACTCGGTAGATCGCGGGTGCTGAGCACCCAGACCGAGCCGGGCGCGGCGTTTGAGCGCATTCAGGACCGGCCGGTCGCTTCTAGGGGGAAGAGCGATGATCTGGACTTTTTATCAACGCCACGCGGCCAACAAGGTCAAGATCGCGTTCCTGGCGCTCGTGATCTACGCTGCCCTGTGCTAGCTCACGCTTAGCCGGCATTGGCCGGGCGAATGCGGCGTGCCACCACAGCTCCTGACGAATACCCCCGAATAGCCGCTCGACTTGTTCGGCTGAGGGCGCCTAGTATCTGGCGTTTGGGTGAGCAAGAAGACCGGTACGCGCTTCGGCGACTCGATCTCGGACGAAATTGTCGGCGTGCCATACGGGGAGGGTTCCAGCATGTCGTCATTCGCCATCTTTCTGTTTGTCGTCGGTATTCACCAGGCGTCGGCCGCACTCGCCACGACGCCCACGATCCCGCCGTCTCAGGAGCAGTCGCTCTCGGCCGTGGATGTCCTGAAACGCGCCGACGAGGCAACCAGGGCCATCCACGCCGTCAGATACGAGGCCAGGCGTTTTGGAACGGGCCAACTGGCGAGGCGCTACGCTCAGGTGGAAGGCCATGCCGTCATCTCGGGCGGCTTCCTCAACAGAAGCTTCAGCGTCGCACGGTTTGACGCGAGCATACGTTATCCCCGAGTGGGGACCGTTCACCGGCTCACCTATCAGGCGGACGGCAGTTCGTATTGCCTGATCGATCACGACATGAAGAAGTACTTCCTCAACCGCAATCCACGCGTGACGGGGCTGGATGGAAAACTGGCACAGAGCCTCGGTTTTCCCGAGTTCGTGATCCCCACTCCGTTCACCGATGAGCTCAATGGCGTTTCGATCAAACGACTCCCAGAGAAGCAGGTCGAAGGCGAGCCATGCTACGTGGTAGACGTGATCTACGCCGGCCGACGTCAACGGGCGATCTGGTACATTTCCATGCGGGACTTTCTGCCGCGCCGAGTCGATCGGGTACCGAGCTCAGCCAACTTGGACCGGGGCACCGTGGTCGTGGAAATCTCCAAGCTGGAGGTAGACCCGCCCATCGATTCCGACACGTTTGAGCCGGAAATACCCAAGGACTATCAACGCTCCCCCAAGTTCGCATACGATCTGCCGTCGATCTGGTAGCCACCGCCTGGCTCGGACGCGGCCGGCCGCAGCATGGATGAGCGCTGCGCGATACCGGCGTGGGGCGCCGGGAACTCCGTGCCAAGCCACGGGGCTCGCGCAAAGCAACGGCCGATGCGTCGCATCGGCCGTGAGCACTGCTACTGCCCTATCCACCCGGGGCCTCGCCCGGGTGCTTCCACTCGTTGCGGCTTATCGCTGCAGGGAATTCACCTGTTCTTGCGTAATCCGCGAGGACCGCTGCCCCAGCTTCCGGCTAAGCCAACTCATCACAGCGGGAGAGTACGGGAGGGAACCGGACTTCAACGTGTCCATCATGCGGGCATCGCGCCGCGCCCGCTCCTTGGACTTCTTGTGCGAATTCTCGGCTCGGGTCGCCAACGCATCGGTGCGTCGTATATGGCGGCGAAGCTTTCGCGAAATCTTCATCTAGCAACCTCCGCGTGTCGTCACGATCGAAAGCGGAGCATTGTCGTTGGATCGACGCTCAAGTCAAGACCGATCGGAATCGTCGAACACCCTTTCTGAACCACGATTGAGTGCCCCGTCGACCCAAATCCGCTGCAAGTCACGAGGCGGCGTAGAGTTATGCCGATACGACCGATTGCCCGCTACCGGGCGCTCCAAGATTCAGCGCGGGCCAACGCCGCCGCGACGGTCCCGCCCGTGATCGGGTCGTGCGCCGCGGCTGGATCGAGCAGCCCTTCGTACACGGCCGTGCGCATGGCCGCGCGGCGCCGCCCGATGCCAAACAAGCCCGCGAGCCCCGCGTTCAGGTCCGGCTCGATTTCCAGAGCTCGGCAGAGCATGAAGGCGAAGGTGCCGTGATCCAGAACGGAATTCGGCGACAGCTTCCACGACGAGCGCACCATGCCGCGCGACCGAAGCAACGCCCAGCGGTCGGACGCGTCGGCGGTGTCGTGGCCAGCCAGCAGGAGGGCAGCGCGCCCCCCTTCGTCGACGGTCACGACCGGCGTCTCGGCCAGATAGTGGACGAAGGCGGTCGAGTGGAGTCGGTCGGGGGAGACTTTCGGTTCGGCGCTACGGCGCGGCGCGGCACAGCCGCTCACCATCGCTGCGCTCAGCACGGCGATGGCCCACGGCCGTCCGGCCGGTGCTCTGGATGCTCGTTTGTTGGTTCTCTGCAATCGCATCAAAAGCTCCAGACGATTCCCAGCAGGGCAAAGGGCCGGGGCGATCGATCCGAGAACGCGCTGCCGGGAAAGAACAGGCCGTACCGTAGCGTGTAGGCCAGACTGGCATCGACGCGCCAGTTGGCGAAGAGATCCAACTCCGTGCCGAGGTAACCGGCGTCCCGATTGGCGGTGGGGTCGGACACCGCCCCGTCGCGATGATGTTTGTGATAGAGGTACCAGTCGGCCCCAACCTCGAGGTTTCGGAATCTCCGGCCGTCCCGCCAGGGGTGCGCTGAGGCGCTCGCCCGCAGCATGTGCAGGTTGCTGTAGCGCGGAGCGAAGCTCAAGCCCGTCGGGCGGTAGCCGAAGCCCACAAACCCGGTGTCCCGCCCGTCCCACGGGCGTCCGCCGTTCGTGTTCGTCGGGCTCGTGACTCGATCGGAATCGCCGCTGCCAAACAGATACGCGACGGACACCCGACCGCGGCGCGGACCGTCGAACAGGTATTCCAGCTCCGCGTCGAAGGCCCAGGCTGAGATCGTGCTCGACCCGGCCCAGATGCCCTGCGCGGCGCGATCACCCGACTCGAAGACGCACTCCGTAGAATAATAGAGTTTTCGTGATAGTTCACCATGCGCGCCGAGGCCGAGGTAGACCGAGTTATAGTCGAAGTGACGAAACGGCCGCCAAGCGTGCTCTGAGTTCTTGTCCCTCTGCCACAAGACGTAGGCGAAGGGCCGGTGGTGCTCCCACTCCGTGTACTCCAGCTGCGCGCCGAAGAACGAGCGGTGCATTCGCTGGGCCGTGCGCGATCCGTCGAAGTCCTGAAGCGAACCGACCGTACGGCCAAAGAGGCCGGTCAGTTTCCACGGCCCCCATGACAGGTCGACCGCCACGTGATCCAACGGGATGGAAAGTGCCAACCCCCGGCCGAATTCGACAAGATCGCGGCCCGCTGTCAGAACCATGTTGCCGTCGATCGGCGTCCGCCCCCCCGCTTTGAGATGGCGCGCCAGGTCAAACCGGTAGAGCCCGCGCTCGAGGTTCATGCCCTCGATGTCGTCATCGTTGCCGTCGTACGAATCGCCTGAGTTGAAGTCGAGCAGGCTGACTCTGCCTCGGACGTAGAACTCATCGGCACCTTCGGCAAGGGACGCGCGCGCCCAGATCCTCAGATCATGGCGTCGCAGGGTCCGCGAACTTTCGACGCCGTCGTCAAACACGGCCAGATTGAAGTTGTACCACCCGCCGAAGTCGAAAGCCGAGGTGGCGGCGGAGCCGAACTGGGCGTCGTGGGCGCGTTGCTGCTGTCGGGCCAGTTCTCGCTGCCGATTGAGAAAGGCATCGGGATCACGCTTCGGCTGGGGCGACTGCGCCGGTGCGTGCGTCGCAGCGACCCCCATCACACACAGCGCCCACGCCGCGTGTCGGCGCGACCGTGCGAAGCACCGCGCCAGGCGACATCGGGCCGGGCCTACCTGGTTGTTCACGTTTTTGCGCACCGTCGCGATATCCGTATCGCCCGTTCTAGGCGGGAGCGCGTGCGAGTGTTCGTGCCACCACCAACCGACGCAACCGACCAGTCATGGATCGTATCAATCGTCGGGCTAGGTCGCAACGGACCGTAGGTCGGCCGCCGATGCAGCGAATGCCGGTGCCGGGTTCGTCGGCTTTCTGTTCGTGCCGATGATGTCGAACGCGGATCGAGCTGCGTAAGCCGCACGTACAGCTCGGGGGTGGATGGCACGCGGCATGAGTAACAATTCCTCCGGCCCGTCCGTGTTGCCGGCGCCGCGTGTTCGCAGCGATTCTCCGTCGTATGTACACCGCGCCAGCGTCGCCAGGGGTATCGGCGCACCGAATTGCGGCTATACCACGCTTGGGAGCCTCCTGTCGTGCCGTACCTCTGAACCAGAGGCAAGTCCGTTAGCTCAAGCGGTACCGGCCGCAACGGATACGCTCTGGCCATTCAGGCAAATGCGCACGCAGTCGCGTCCGGCGCACTTGGCCGCATACAACTGCTCGTCGGCCAGTCGTATGACGTCGCTGGGGACGATACCTTGCGGTACGCTTGAATACGAGGCGATGCCGATACTGATCGAGACCGCCAGACTCAGGCCATTCCACGGCACGACGGACGACGCGATGACGGTGCGAAGACGTTCGGCCAGATGAGCGGCGCCGTCCGGCGTCGAATCGGGAGCGATCACTGCAAATTCCTCGCCGCCGTACCGTGACACGTAGTCGACCTTGCGGACGTTGTCCTCCAGCGCCGCAGCGACGGCCTTGAGGACGCGGTCACCGGCCTGGTGTCCGTGGGTATCGTTGAACCGCTTGAACTTGTCGACGTCCATCATCAAGAGGGCAAAACATCCGCCGGAGCGCTGCGCCCGCTGCAGCTCGAGCTCGAGTCGTGCGTCGAACGCCGCGCGGTTTCCAACGCCGGTCAAAGCGTCCGTCGTCGCCCTGCGATGAAGCTCCTCCTGCTGCCGCGCGAGCATTTGGTTCTCCAGGTGCATCGCCATGCTCAGCTCAGTGATCCGATCGCTGACCAGACACTCGATTTCTTCCGTCGACCGAATCTTGCCTACGGGAACGTCCAGCAGCTCGCACGAACGCCGGGCTTCCTCGGCGATCGTCGCCAGCGCGGCGGTGCACGCATCGGGCGTCAGGTCGTAGGCAGACGCGGCGAGTTCGATGAAGCATTGCGGTTGAGCGGCCACCGACTTGTCCGCCGAACATACCACCTCGGCCGCATGCTCGGCTAGTGCGATGATCGAGGCCAGCGGCCGGAGCTTGCCGTCGGCGGGATCCGAACGAAACATCTCGATGGCAGAGCAGAGAGACTCCGGAAGTCCCCAACCCCGGAGGATCTGCGCCCCCACTTCGGCGTAGTTCGTACCGAAGGCCTTCTCTTCGAGCTCGACAAGGTCATTCGGGGTGCGCTCGCTCTGTTCGAGAATCTGGCTGTAATCCTTCGGGCAACTCGAAGCCAAAACGAAGCGACCGTACTGACTCAGGAGACCGGCCGTGTACGCCTCCTGCACCGAGCCGACGCGCAACACCTCGGACAGGTGTCGGGCCGCCGCACCACAGCTCGCGGAGAACGCGGCGAAGTGCACCGGGTCGAAGCCCGTACACCCGACGGACTGCCGCGGGGCCACGACTGCAAATGACAGTGCCATCATTTTCACGCTGTTCAGGCCGAGCAAGGCAACCGCTTGTTGTAGCGACGTCACTTCGCGCTGTATGCCGGCGATCGGCGAGTTGACGAAGCGGAGCACCTTGGCGGCCATCGCGGGATCACCAGCCACGATCTCCGCGATCTCCCTGGCGGTCACGTCACCGCGCCCGGCGGCATCCAGAAGCTTGGTCACGACGCCCGGCGGCGTGGGCAAACGTCCCGCGGACTGTAGCTTGCTCAAAAACTGTGTGTTCCTACCCGACACGTCAAACCCCCTTCGGTTGACAGTTGTAATTCCCCTCCGGCGCGTCCCCGTCGTCCGCGCTCCGATTGGCCACGCCCGCAAGCGAACTGGCCAGCGACGTAGCGACCTGATCCTGTCGCCTGTTCGTTGTGGTACCCGATCCCGACTCGTGGCACGAAGACATGACCGTCCGAAACCGCACGGCTCCCGCTCATTACAATAAGTCGCTCTTCCGGCTTCGCTACAACCAGCCTCGGCGTTCGTCCGCGTCCGAACGAGTCACCGCCATGCTCTTCGGATGACTTGGGGGACCTACTTAGTTAGCAGAGGGCGTGCCGGATCGAGATTAGCAGTTGATCCGGACATTGGGATGTCGTGGCCAAGATGATGGTTTTGATCGGACTCCCTACCCATGCAGTCCGTTGGAGCCAGTACATTCCGAGAAGGCATCAACTGAATATTTGCGTTTTTGGACAAACATTTGGCGAACAATTGCTGTAGAATTACATCTTCAATGTAATTTCTCGACTGCCAGAGCCAAGGGTCCGAGAGCGTCCGATTTTGCGACGCAACGCCATTCGTGCATCACTTCTTTGCACAGGCTTCGCGGCAAGGGAGTCCATTCGACAGCCGCCGCAGTCAGTGAACCGGGCGCGTCTGGCGCGCCGCCAGGTCGTGGATCGACTGCACGATACTCGGACGATGCACCCTTGGCTCAGGCGATCACACGGGCGCGATTCGCCGCCCCGTCGGGTCGTTCTCGAACAGCAGCATATGCGACGGATCGAACGCCACGGTGAGCCTGTCGCCGACGCGCACCGGCGTGTGCGCGGGCACCTGAACCACCAAGGGATGCGTCTCGGACACCAGACCGTGAACGTGAAGGCGATCCCCGAGCGGCTCGATCAGCGTGACGTGCATGCGCGGCATTTGACACGAGGTCACGCCGCGTGCGGACGCGTCGCCATTCACGATACTCGTTTGCTCGGCCCGGAGCCCCAGCACGACCGAGCGGTCGTCCCGACCGCCGCGTTCGAGGATGTCGTTCGGCAACGGCACAAGTACGCCACCGGG
>Ga0055449_10000316_pt1 | contig 13804 bp, 4 predicted proteins | sample China_Galinas_PW_2_FD_57739 | JGI IMG/M metagenome (GOLD analysis project Ga0055449, IMG submission 57739) | Wetland microbial communities from San Francisco Bay, California, USA, that impact long-term carbon sequestration - China_Galinas_PWB_D1 | ecosystem: Environmental > Aquatic > Marine >... | reverse complement strand
TGATCCCGAGTTTCACCGCGACGAGGGCGCAGGCGATCGTGCTGTTGACATCTCCGACGACGACGACCCAGTCCGGCCGGTGGTCGAGGCAGACGGGCTCGAAGCGTTTCATGATCTCGGCGGTCTGCACCGCGTGCGAGCCGGAGCCGACCTCCAGGTTGATGTCCGGTCGGGGGATGCCCAAGTGGCTGAAGAACAGCTCGCTCATGCGCTCGTCGTAGTGCTGGCCGGTGTGGACGAGCAGGGTCTCGAGGCCGTCGCGCTGTGCGATGGCGTCCACGATGGGGGCGATCTTCATGAAGTTCGGCCGGGCCCCGCAGACGCAACAGATTTTCAGTTTCCGGTCCATGCGACGCGCGATCGTCCTATAACATTCCGGATCCGAGTGCGAGCACTTGGCTCGGCCCGCACCCCGACATATTATCGTCCCCCGGTTGGAGTCTCTGCAACCGGACCGGGCCTGCAACGCGTCGCGGCCCGGTATTTGCGGACAATGGCGTTTGGTGCTCAAGTCGGCGGCCGGATCGGGCGTTGTGTCATCAGCGCGAGGACCGTGGCGGCTTTCGACGCCCGCACGGCAAGGGCGTGCACGCTGACAGAGAGGAATGTGCTATGAAGCTCATTGATATCACCATTGGACTGATCGTGCTCTTTTTCCTCATCCTGGGCAACACGATCTAGGCCCGGCGATCGAGCCGGCGGACGGTGTGCGTGGGGTTCCGCGTCGCGCGACAGGCGGACAAGTCTTTGCCTGCGCACAGCAAGGTTTCCGAGTCGTTGAAGTGCGTCATTTCCCGGTCAGCTTTGCGTTCAAGTTTGTGATCAAGTTGACCGTCGAGGACGGCAATGCGGCAGTGCGAACTGCCGTTGATCGACGTGCCGGAGCTCGACGGAGGAACGTGCGAAGCGGGCTGGCGACACGCACGCGGCGTTCTAGCGGCGCGTCAGGGGTTTGTCCTCGATCGTGTCGAGCGTCAGCATCCAGATGTCCGACTCTTCGCGCGTGCGGTTGACGATCAGGGCGGCGCCGCTGTCCACCACACGGATGTCGCACGGGCCTCGGATGCCGGTGACCTCTCGCGTCGCATCCGCCTTGACGTCGTACACGAAAGCGGTGTTGCGTTTTTCATCCCAGAGGAGCAGCCGGTGCTCGTCGATCCAGTCCATGCCACTAATAAGCGATGTGAGGATGTTGCCGCCGTCCGGCGCGCGAACGGCGGTCACTGCCATCGTCTCCAGTGAGAGCGCCCCCACGCCCCCGGCACTCATCGGCCCTGTCAGCGTCCCCGCCAGGTAGCGACCGTCGGGTGAAAAACGAACCGGCCCGAAGTCTTTTATGGTGGCGCTTGGCTGTGAGAGCGGTTCGGTCAGGGACGCAAGCGGCTGACTCAGCTCGTATAGGGCGGTCGCTTCTTGCATAGCCAGGCTCAACGTTCCGGCAAATCTTCGTTCGTCCCGGGAGACGATGGCATCGAGAAAAACCGTACCGTCTGAATTCGTGATGGGGCGAGCATCTGTCCCGTCCGGACGAATGCGCCACGCATTGTAGCTGCCCCCACGGTTGGAATAGAAAAGTAGAAGCGAGCCGTCGGGATACCACCTCGGACCCCGATCGCGATACACGTCGTCCATCAATCGGCGGCGACCCGTGCCGTCGAGGTTCATCACGATCAGATCCTCGCGCGGGGCGCCGGTGCGGTAGACCAGGCGTTTGCCATCCGGCGAGACGTCGAACTGAAGGAGCTCGGTCGTCGAGGCGAACAGGGTTTTGGGTTCACTGAGAACGCGTTCGGCCTTGGCGTCGAACTCATAACGCTGAATCTCACTCATGAGCATGGGAGCCGTAAACACGATGTGGCGTCCGTCCGCTGTCATCGCGGCCTCGTTCATCGCGGTGGCGCCCGCGGTCACGGGGTGCGGTACGCCGAGAACGGCCCCCGTCTGCTCGTCCACGGCCACACGCCACAAGTCGGGCGTGCCGCTCCGATCGCTGATGAAGAAGAGTGTCCGCCCGTCCGGCGCGTAAAAGGGGCTCCAGTCGGTCGCCGTATCCTGCGTGACCGGTGGCGGATCTCCGCCGTCCGCCGAAATCGTGAAGATGTCGCGAATGCCGGCAATGGCGGCCCAGTAGGCCACGCGCTTGCCGGATGGAGAGAACACCGGTGCCACGCCGTCGCCGGGTGTCAAAAGCCGCTTCTTTCCGGAGCGCACATCGACCAGCCAGAGCTGTGCCACGGTAGCCCGGTTGTACGGCCCTCCGGCGCGCTCGGTGGTGTAGACGAGCTCATGTCCGTCGGGTGACCATGACGGGTTGTAGCCGTCGTCGCTCACGCGGCGGGGTGACTCTCCCGTGGCACCCATGATGAACACGCCGCCCCCTTCTCGCTCGGAACGAAACGCGATGGACTCACCATCCGGGCTGAATTCCGGGTCGTAGTCGTCGGCCGGGCTGTCCGCGGTGAGATTGATCGCGTTTTCGCCGCCGACGCGCTGCAGAAAGATATCCAAGTCCGTACCGTCTTGCGCCACGTACAGCAGCATCCGGCCGTCTGGTGACAGATCAGGCGCAGCCTCCATGCCGGGTGCGTCCGTGAGTTGGACCAACTTCGTAACGACGGGCTCCGGCGGTGTCGAAGTCTTCTGCTGAGTATCGGGACCACTCATCGACCGTGTCAACGAGAACACAAGCGCCGCCAGCAGGAGCAGCGACACGACCGGCCACGCCCAGCGTGCCCCAGTGCCGCGTTCCGTGCCGCGCGCCCCTTCGGTTTCGACCTTCGGATGTTCGAGCCACTCTTCGAGCTCGATTCGCGCATCGCCGATGTCGCGCAGACGTTTGCTACGGTCCTTCGTGAGGCACCGGCGCAGCAGGGATCGGATGCGACGCGGGGTCGACGCCGGCAAGGCGTCCCAATCGGGCTCGCGTTCCAGAATGCGTGCGACGAGGTCCGAGGTGGTCTCGCCGTCGAAGGGTCGTCTTCCGCCCAGGCACTCGTACAACACGACGCCGAACGACCAGATGTCGGTGCGCTTATCGATCGGCTTGCCGCGGGCCTGCTCCGGGCTCATGTAGGCCGCGGTGCCGAGCACGACGCCCGGACGCGTGTACTCCACGGAGATCGTCGGGGAATTGGCCATATCCGTGGTGGATGGTTCCGTAATGAGCGCCTTGGCCAGCCCGAAATCGAGCACCTTGACCGTACCGTCCGGGGACACCTTGACGTTGGCCGGTTTCAGGTCGCGATGGACAATGCCGTTTTGGTGTGCTTCGTCGACCGCCCGCGCGATCTGCGTCGCCAGTTCGAGGGTGTCTCGAATCGGCAGCGGCCCGCGCTCCAGGCGATCGGCCAGCGTCTCGCCCTCAGCCAGCTCCATCACCAGAAACCGCTGATTCTGATCCTCTTCGAACCCGTACACGGAGGCGATGTTCGGGTGGTTCAGTGAGGCCAGCACCTTGGCCTCGCGCTCCAGGCGCAGCAATCGCTCCGTATCCTGCCGCCACGCCTCGGGCAGCACCTTGATGGCCACGTCGCGGTCGAGGCGGGTATCTTTGGCGCGGTAGACCTCGCCCATTCCGCCCGCACCGAGCGGGGCGACGATCTTGTAGGAACCCAGTGTCGTGCCGGTCGAGAGCGTCATTTCCGAGTCAACTCCGCGGTCCAGTTGGTGATCAGGTTGACTGACGCGGACGACTGGTTGGCACTCAGGTCCAGGACGAACCAGTCCCCGTCCGGCGTGGTATCGTAGGGCACGCTCCCGGCGTTTTGTTGGACGCGGAACAACGGGGTCGACGCGCCGATCTCGACGCCGGTGGGTGAGAGTGTGATCTCGACGGCGGTCAACTCGCTGACGACGTCGGTGGATGCATACAGAAGTTCTTTGCCGCCTTTCGTCCAGCGCGGGACGGTGCCGCCATGGGTCGAGACCTGCCACTTCCCGCCCGGCGGCGGCGTGGCGTCGGTCCCTTCCTCGGACGGCGGTGGGGTAAACGCAGTGATGTAAATCTCGCTTCGGCCGGACGCATCAGACTGATAGGCGACCCATCGGCCGTCCGGCGAGAAACGAGCTTCGGTTTCGTTGGAAGGCGTCTTCACGAGCGGGTATGGCTTACGATCACCGGAGAGTGGAAGAACCCAGATGTCGGTCTCGTTTTGTTGGACGTACCTGCCCCGGGTGATCAGGAGGTACTTGCCGTCCCGAGACCAGTCTGTGGGCCAGCATTCATCGGGCGACGTATACAGGACTTCTTCGTCGCCACCGATCGCCGGGCGGCGGCAGATCTGCCTTGGCGACTCCGGCTTGGCGAGGTAGATCTGTGCGTAGGCAATCTCCTTACCGTCCGGGGACCAGACCGGGGAGAGATCGGACCCATCTTCGAAGGTCAGCCGTGAGCGTACCCCGCGTGCGACCTCGTAGATCCATACGTCGGTCTCCGCGCCCAGGCACTCCGTGGCGATCCGCGTACCGTCAGGCGATAGACTCAGGCTGCTGAAGTTATCCGGCTCGCCGATGTCCGAGAGTTTCTTGCCCGAACGGTCGAATCGGGCGAACTGAAGCGTGCCATCACCCGTGCCCGAATGAAACGCAAGGATTCCGTTGCGGGAGACGGAGAAGTCGGCGTGCCAGGTCGCTACGTCGTAGAGGACATCCGTGGCAACGATGCCGGGCTCGCCGGACATTCGCCCCGTCTCGGCATCAAATGGCGACGCAAACAAGGTGTTTTGGCGGACGTAGAGCAGACGCCCGTCGGCCACCGCGCCATTCACTGCGCCGTGAAGCACAAGCTTGGGCTCGCCGCCGTCCAGCGAACCAAGGTACAGGGCGTTGTCCTTCCAGTTTGCCGAACCGTGTGCCGCGGCGACAAAGAGAAAGTGACGCCCATCCGGGCAGAACTCAGGCCAGCGGTGCGTCGTATGCTTTGTCTCGTCGACCGTCGTGACGGGTTGCGGTTGTCCGCCCGTCGCGGGCACCCGGAAGATGGCCGAGCGAAACGCCGGGGCGAAGAGGATGACGTCGTCACTATTCCACGTGCCGCCGCGGCCGCCCTGCGCATCGCAGATGGGGATGGCGGGGCCGCCCAGGGTGTTGATGGTGAACAGTTTTTCCCTGGTGAAGTAGCCGAGGCTTCGGCTGTCCGCTGACCAGAAGGGAAACGTGGCGCCCTTCGTTCCCGGCAAGGAATGTGCCGTCGAATCGCGAAGCGGGCGAATCCAGATGCACGCTCCTTCTGGGCTGTCGGCGACGAAGGCCAGCTTGGTGCCATCGGGCGAAATTACCACCGGTCCGGCCGCATCGCCGGTGGCGAAGAACGTCGTCCCCTGTGGGCTTGCGACGGTGGACCAGATGCGCGGCGCGGCAGTCGGCGCCGGCCGCAAACCGATCACGGCCAGGACGACGCACGCCGCGAGGGACAGCAGGCAGCCGGCGGCCCACATACGCTCCCGTCGCTTGCGGCGACCGACGAGCGGCGCCGGCACGGAGACCTGGGATCCGCCCTCGGCGATCCATTGCAGTTGCAGCTTGACGTCGTGCGCAGTCTGAATGCGATCGTCCGGATCCTTCGCCAGGCACGTTCGCACCAGATGCTCCAGCGCCGGTGGCGTCATCGGCTGCAGTTCGCTGATCGCCCGCGGCTGCGACGCCATGATCGAGGCAATCAGGCTCGCGCGGCTCGCTCCTTCGAAAGCCCGCCGGCCGGTCGCCATTTCGTAAAGGACCGCGCCGAACGCGAAGATGTCCGTCCGGGCATCGGCCTCCCTGCCTTCCAACTGTTCGGGCGCCATGTACTGAAACGTGCCGACGAGCGTGCCCTGGCTGGTCAGCGGTTCGGTCAGGGTGGCCGCATCGGGTGAGCTCGTCAGACCGGCGGCGCTCTTGGCGAGTCCGAAGTCGAGCAGCTTCGCACCGCTTTTGGTCAGCATCACGTTGCCCGGCTTGAGGTCGCGGTGAACGACGCCGGCGCGATGAGCCTTGTCCAGGGCCGCCGCAATCTCTCCGGCGACTTTCAGCAGCTCCGCCAGCGGAAGCGGCCCCTTGGTGACTCGCTGAGCCAGCGTCTCGCCTTCCAGGTACTCCATCACGAGGTACTCGACGCCGTCCGCACTGCCGACGTCGTGCAGCGTGCAGATACTCGGGTGCGTGAGGCTCGAGATCGCCCTGGCTTCGCGCTCGAAGCGTTGCCTGAGCTCTTCGTTGGACGTCAGGTGCTTCGGCAGTACCTTGACGGCCACCTCGCGGTCCAGCCGTGTGTCGCGGGCCAGATAGACCTCGCCCATGCCGCCCGCGCCGATTGGGGCGACGATTTCATAGGGGCCGAGTTTGGTGCCGGCTGAGAGGGTCACGGGCTCGACTCCGATACAAACAAGCTCGAGAGCGTTCTGGATAAGACGTACACGTAGGACGATTGGTTGTCCGTGACATCGGTTGGTAGGATGTTCTGGAGCCCATGCAGGTCAGATGGCGCGATTTTGACGAATGATGTTCGATTGCCGGACTCCAGATCCACTCGATCGACCGTGCAGGGGATGTCGCCGTCGCGGTAGGCAAGAACGGATCGATCGTCCGCCCCCCAATTCAGGACGACATCCGGATAGACCAGCGGTGTGGCCTTCGGCTCACCGCCGTCGATCGGCAGAATGACGTACCTCTGATCCGGGCCGAGCGCGAGGATCGACTCACTGTCGGATGCCACGAATCCGTCGTTATACCCTTCCGGCGTCACGGCCTTGGGAGCGCCGCCGGCAACCTCCTGAATGAACAGACGCGTCCCTTGTCCGGGCTCATTGCCCCAGAACAAGACTTGCTTGCCGTCGGGAAACCACCGCCCGCCCCCATAGTTCTGGAGGTTGCCGCGCTTGAGCCGGACCGGCTCGCCCGGCCCCATGGGATAGATCACGAGTTGCGGCGGCGTGGACGGTATGAGCGAGAGGATCGATTTGCCGTCAGGCGAGATGGCCCGGGGATCACCTTCACCCAGTCGGACCACCGGTGACCCGTCGATCTTGCGCAGGCACGTGGTATAGTTCGTTCCAAGAACGCCCTCGGGAAAGACAAGGGTCTGTCCATCGGGCGACAACATTCCGCCCCAGTTCATGCCGAGCCAGGAGAGATCGCGATCCTCTCCCGTCGCGGCGTCATGCACAAACACGTGGGAGCTCAGATCGTCGCGCGTGACGAGTAACCGTCCGTCAGGGGCGATGTCGTGGATGATGAGACCGCCGGGGGCTTGGTGGGCTATGCGGTTCTTACCGTCCAATGTTGCGGCGAAGATCGGCCAGCTGGAGCTACCGTACCCGGCCGAGTAATAGATTTCGCTCCCGTCCGGCGACCAGGCGATCCCCTCCTCGCCCCAGAAACCCTCGGCGAGAACGGTCACATGCCCTTGCAGGTCGACGATGTTTACCGAACCTCGATCATCCCATTCCCATGGATGTTCCATGTAGGCGACGTAGTCTCCCTTGGGCGACACGCGCAGGTCGCTCAGGTATCCGCCGGAGTCGCAGAGCACGTGCCCGATCGGGTACTCCAGGCGGTCCTTGGCGCCCACCTTGCGGATGATCGCCAGTTTCGTGCCGTCCGGAGACCAGGAGGCCTCACGAACGTTTTCGAGAATCTCCCGGGGAGCGCCGCCGCCCAACGGTACGCGCGCCAAGGTCCCGATGAAGAAACGGTGCGCGATGTACTTCGCGTGGGTCAGGACGGCAAGCTCGGACTGGGACGACACCGCGAGCAGGTGCGCGTCCCGAAGGCCGGTGGGTTGGGGTTCCGGGTACTCGGGTCGAACCGTGAAGATCTCGGGGACAGGGCCTTCGTCGCCTGCGCTGTACACCACCGTACGCCCGTCCGGCCCGAAGAAGGCGCGGTAAATCTGTTCCTTCCGGAAGTTCAGCGTGCGGAAGGCCAGTGGCGCTTTCACCTCCTCCCGCGATCGGAGCGCGACGAACAGGGAGGCGCCAGCGACGATCGCCAGAAGGGCGGCAACGACCCACGGCAAGCGCGTGCGGCGAGCGGCCGGAGGCTCCGGTGCCATGAACACGCCGCTCGTGGTGGGATCGGCGATGGCACTGTCGACCTCGAGGTGCGCGTCACCGATGTCGCGAAGGCGTTTGTTGCGATCCTTGGTCAGGCATCGGCGCACGAGCAGTTGAACCAGCGGCGGCGTCTCGGCGGGAAGGAGGCTCCAATCGGGCTCGCGCTCCAGAATCTTCGCCACCAGATCGGAGGTGGTCGGACCCTCGAACGGTCGTTGCCCGGTCAAACATTCGTAGAGAACGGCGCCGAACGACCACACGTCGGTGCGCCGGTCGAGCGGCCGGCCTCGCGCCTGCTCCGGGCTCATGTACGCGGCGGTTCCGAGGACGACGCCCGGCCGGGTGTGCTCCACGGTGATGGTCGGCGAATTGGCGATATCCGTCCCCGTCGTCTCACCGGCGATGGCCTTGGCCAATCCGAAGTCGAGAATCTTCAGCGTGCCGTCAGCAGCCACCTTGATGTTCGCAGGCTTGAGATCTCGATGGATGATTCCCTTGCCGTGCGCCGCCTCGAGGGCGATCGCGATTTCTTTGGCCAGTTCCAGTGTTTCTCGAATCGGAATGGGCCCGCGATCGAGTCGCTCTGCCAGGGTTTCCCCTTCGGCGAGTTCCATGATCAGAAGCTGCTTGCCGTCGAACTTCTCGAATCCGTAAATGGCCGCGATGTTGGGGTGATTGAGCGAGGCGAGAACCTTGGCCTCGCGCTCGAAGCGCAACATGCGTTCCGTATCGCGGGCCATGGTCTCAGGTAGCACCTTGATGGCCACGTCGCGGTCAAGTCGTGTGTCGCGTGCGCGATAGACCTCACCCATCCCGCCCGCGCCAAGGGGCGAGAGAATCTCGTAGACGCCTAGTTTGGTGCCCTGTGGCAGTGTCATTGTTTCAGCAACTCGTTCCAGTTGACAATGAGTGAGATCGGCGTGTCCACGTTCACGGTGACCTCCGTAAAGACGAACCGTTGTCCATCAGGTTGGACATCGTACGAGGACCAGGTTTCATAAGCCGACTGAAACAACGTTTTGGCAGCGCCGACCGAGAAGGTGTCGCCGTCGGTGTCCACGGTGACCGCGATCAACTCGCCGTCATCGTTCACGTAGTAGAGTTCCTTGCCGTCGCCGCGCCAGCATGGGCTCACCCCTCCGTCAAGGGATACCTCCCACCGCTCGGCGGGCATGCCTCGGCCGTCCAGGGCGATGGCCCCGCGCTCGGGCGCAAACCGGACGACGACTACATCCGTGCGGTCTCCGCTTCCCGACTGATAGGCCATCCACCGACCGTTGGGAGAGATTCGGGCGTAACACTCGTCCCGATCCGTGGCGAGAATCGGAATCGGATCGCCGCCATCGGTGGGCAGGGCGTAGATGTCCGTATTCAGTTGTGTGATGTAACTTCCCGTCGCATACACGATGTACTTGCCGTCCGACGTCCAGTCCATCGGCCAGACTTGCGTGTTCCCATTTGGTTGCTCGATGAGCTTGTGCGCCACGCCGCCGCCGATCTTCTTGCGGTAGATCGCGTCCGGAGCGTCTCCAACGAACATGTGGCTGAATGCCAACTCAGTGCCGTCGGGCGACCACACCGGAGCGCACTCGACAGCTGGCATGGCGGTGACGCGCCGCGCGGCCGAATGGCTGGGGGGGCGCTCTCCGACAGCGCCCATATCATAGATCCAGAGATCGACGCCGAACGCGCGATCGCGAAAGACGGCGAGCGCAAGCTGGTTGTCCGGCCCGATGCGCAGGCTGAATTGGGGCGTACCCTCTGCGATCTGCGCGCGAGGCTTTCCTGTGCGGTCGTACTCAACGGAGACGTTGGCCTCTGAGCTGACACCGAGTGACGCGGCACTGGGGGCGCCCTTTTCGTTGCTTCCTGCGGCCACACCATGGTACGCAATCACCCCGGCCGGTGATACCGAGTAGGCCGCGCGCCACGTGGACAGGTCCGGTGTGACATCCCGGGCCATCACCACGGGGTCGCCTTGCACCTTCCCCGTCGTCAGATCGAACGGCGTGGCCGTCAGGACGGTATCGCGCACGACGAACAGGTACCCGAGCGCGTATTCGGCGTTGAGCAGATTCGGCACGATGCGACGAGGCGGCGTACCATCGAGGGCGCCGAGATAGATCGCTGCGTTTGCCGATTTGCTTGGGTCGTGGTTGATGGCGGTGAAGAGAAAGTGGTTGCCGTCCCCCGTGCTCGCCGGCCAACGATGGCTGGTGTGCAACTCCTGGTCCACCTCGGTGACACGAACGGGGGTGCCTCCGGTGGCGGGTACCCGAGAGAGGCCGCCCTGAAAGTCGGGTGCAAGGACGATCACGTCGTTGGTCATCCAGGTGGCTCCGCGGCCTCCGTGCGTGTCGCAGATGGTGGCGGTGGTTCCCGTCAGCAGATCGATCCGCTTGAGCTTCCCCATCGCAAAGAAGCCGAGTGCATCGCTGTGCGGGGACCAGAACGGAAACTGCGCGCGATCGGTGCCGGGCAGTGGGCGCGACTCGGTTTCGCTCAGGCGTCGGAGCCAGATCCGCTGGCGCTCGCCCTGCTTCTGAGCCACGTAGGCAACCATGGTGCTGTCGGGCGAGACCACGGCCGGTCCGGCTATGTCACCCACATAGAGGATTCGCGACGCTCTCGGAGGTTGAATCCGTACGCGCACCGGTCCGAGCGTGGCAGGCGAGGGTTTGATTACCCAGGCGATCGCTGCGGCGAAGGCGGCCAGCGCGACGGCGCCGAACACGCGAAGAGCGGTGCGCTTGCGTCGACCGTGCGGCCGATCCTCGGCGGACAGCGCCGAATCGGCCAGGCCCAGCGACGACGACGTCGGATCATTGATGGCGTTCTGTATTTCAATGCGCGCGTCGCCGATGTCGCGCAGACGCTGGTGGCGATCCTTGGTGAGGCAGCGGCGCAGGAGCAGTTGCATCGTCGGCGGCGTGTTCGGCGGCAGCGCGGCCCAATCCGGTTCCTTGTGCAGAATGGCGCCGATCACGTCGGACGTCGTTTCGCCGCCGAACAGCCGATCGGCCGTGAGCAACTCGTAGAGCACGCAGCCGAACGACCAGATATCGGTGCGCTTGTCGAGCGGCTTGCCACGCGCCTGCTCGGGGCTCATGTACGCAGCGGTGCCCAGTACGACGCCGGGGCGGGTGAAGTTGGCGGTGAGGGTGGGGGAGTTGGCGCTCTCGTACTGCGAATCGCCGTCGTCTGGGGACATCGCCTTGGCGAGCCCGAAGTCGAGCACCTTGACCTTGCCCTCGGCGGACACCTTGACGTTGGCGGGTTTGAGGTCGCGGTGGATGATACCCTTGTCGTGCGCCGCTTCCAGCGCCTCGGCGATCTGCCTCGCCACGTGCAGCGTCTCGTCGACCGGCATCGAACCACGGCCCAGGCTGTCTGCCAGCGAGTCGCCGGCGGCCAGTTCCATGATCAACAGCGCCTTGCCGTCAATCTGCTCGAACCCGTAGATAGCAGCGACGTTGGGATGGTTGAGCGAGGCAAGCACCTTGGCCTCGCGTTGGAACCTCGCCATGCGTTCGGCGTCGCACGAGAAGGCATCCGGAAGCACCTTGATCGCGACCTCGCGGTCGAGCCTAGTGTCCGTGGCCCGATAGACTTCTCCCATGCCACCCGCGCCGAGCAGTTCGCCGACGTCGTACGGGCCTAGTTTCGTGCCGTGGGTCAACGTCACCGCGTTCCCCCCGTCGGCACCGTGGCGCGCAGCTCGTCGAACCAGTTGACGACCATGGTGGGCTGGCGAACCTGCCCGTTCTCCGCGTCGCCGCGGCGAGTGAGCAAAAATCGTTGCCCATCGGGCGCTATGTCGAAACGGTTGTCCCAGCCTCCGCTCTTACGGTCAAGGACAAGCTGCGGCGTCTCCACGTGCATCGCCCCGTTGTCTACGGACACCGCCACGCCCATCAGGGACCTATCCTTGCCGGAGTAGTAGATCTTGGTGCCGTCCGGGCTCCACCTCGGGCGAAACCCAATACCCGCGGAGATGTTGGTCCGCCGCCCGCCACCAGGAAACGGCTGCACGTAGATCTCAATCTCTCCAGATTCGTTCGAGACGTAGGCAAGCCATTTGCCGTCTGGCGAGATGCTGGGCTGGAACTCGGCGAACGGCGTGGCCACCAGCGGTTCGGCCCTGTGGTTTTTGTCGTCCAGGTGCAGAAGCATGATATCCGGCTGGCCGTCGGGTTGTTGCTCCTGGAATGCCAGAAGCGAACCGTCGGGCGAAATCGAGCCCGGCGACTGGTAGTGCTCACTGGTCGTCAACCGCTCGACGTCGCCGGTTCCGTCCGACCGCCGCCGGTAAAGGTTCCCCATCGAATCCCGGTCGGAGCAGAACACAATCCACTCGCCGTCCGGGCTCCAGACCGGATTAGTATTCTGGGCCTCCTGGAAGGTCAGTCGTGTGAACACGTCCCGCTTGAGTTCCAGAATCCAGATGTCGGCGATCGGACCGTCCCAGCACGTGGCGGCAATCCTGGATCCGTCCGGACTGATCCGCGACCGGGCATAATCACGTTGATGCACGGACACGGGAGACACCGTACCGTCCGGTTCGAGCCACACGAGCGAATTTTGTTCCGGGCGAATGGATCCGGCGAGGTACATCAACGCGCCCGTCTCGGAGAACGTGTACTGCGCGTCGCCCATCCCGGCCGCCCCGAAAACCCCTTCCAGAACCGGAACGGGCGGCGCCGTGATTTTCCAGGTCGCGGGATCGACCGGTGCCGCCATCAGCGTGCCGGCCCGATAGAACAGCAGGTGCCCGGTCGGCGCGTAGCGCGGATCGGTGCCGCCGTGCAGCACGATCTTCTGTTCAAGCGTGTCGAGCGAGAGGGCGACGATGTCCGCCTCGTCGTAGAGGTTCTCGTTGGGGGTGGCCACAAAGAGAACGGTCTTGCCATCGGGGGTAAAGTGTGGCCAGCGATGCGACCCGGCGCTGTCCGACTTCTCGATGGTGGTAATCTGCGTGGGCGCTCCGCCCGCGGCGGACACGCGCCAGAGTCCTGAACGGCGCCCGGGTACAAAAACGATGACGTCATTGGCACTCCAGGTGCCACCGCGCATGCGCTTTGCGTCGCACAGGGTGATGGCCGGGCCGCCCAGCGCGGAGATCTTCTTGAGCTTGCCCTGTTGCGCAAAGGCGATCCACTCGCCGTCCGGCGAGAAGAACGGCGAGCGGGCGTCGGATGTGTTGGGCAGCGGCGTCGATCCGAGCTGGTGACTGTGACGCAGGTACAGTTGGGCACCGGTCGGACCTTGCCCGACGTAGACGACGCGCGTTCCGTCGGGCGAGATGTCGAACATCGGCAATCGCTCATTGGTCAACGACTCCTTTTCGGGAATCGAGAACGTCAGCGCCATCACCGGCTCGGCACGCTTCGGCGCCGGTTTCGCAAACCAGACCACGGCGCCCGCCGCGATCATCAAAGCAACCACGCCGATGATCCTGGCGATGCTCGGCCGGTGACCCCGCGCCGTGTCGAGTACCGCTTGGGCCAGCCCGAGCGAGGAACTCGTCGGATCGACAATGGCCGCCTCGAGTTCCACCCGGGCATCGGCGATGTCGTGCAGGCGCCGCTTTCGATCTTTGGTGAGACAGCGGCGCAAGAGCAACTGAATCGTGGGCGGCGTACTCGGGGGCAGCAGCGACCAGTCCGGCTCCTTGTGCATGATCGCGCCCATGGAGTCGTTGGCCGTTTCGCCTTGAAACAGCCGTCCGCCCGTAAGACACTCAAACAGGATGATCCCGAACGACCAGATGTCGG
>Ga0055449_10000315_pt1 | contig 13817 bp, 9 predicted proteins | sample China_Galinas_PW_2_FD_57739 | JGI IMG/M metagenome (GOLD analysis project Ga0055449, IMG submission 57739) | Wetland microbial communities from San Francisco Bay, California, USA, that impact long-term carbon sequestration - China_Galinas_PWB_D1 | ecosystem: Environmental > Aquatic > Marine >... | reverse complement strand
CAGCTTCAGGACCGCCCTCATGGCGATCCTCCTGGAGAACACTGACCTCGACGTCGATACCATATACGACCTCGTTCTGAACGAGGGACGCAATATAATCTGGTGTTAGGCCTTATACGGAGGTATTAATAGATTATGAGTTCGTTAGTTATTGTCGAGTCGCCCACTAAGGCGAGGACTCTTAACAAGATGCTTGGCAAGGGGTATACGGTGAAGGCATCGGTTGGCCACGTGCGCGACCTTCCGGCCAAGAAGCTCGGCGTGGACGTCGATAACGACTTCGCCCCCGAATACGGCATCATCCCCGGCAAGGAAAAGGTCATCAAGGAGCTCAAGAAGGCCGCCAAGACCGCCGACCGCATACTGCTCGCCCCCGACCCCGACAGGGAGGGCGAAGCCATTGCGTTCCACATCGCCACCGAGATAGAGGACAAGAAGCTCAAGGACAAGATATTCCGCGTTACCTTTAACGAGATAACGCCCCGGGCCGTGAAGGAGGCCATAGAGCATCCCGGCCAGATAGACATGAACAAGGTCGATGCGCAGCAGGCCCGCAGGGTGCTGGACAGGCTCGTGGGATACAGCCTGAGCCCGCTTCTGTGGCGGAAGGTTCGCAAGGGGCTCAGCGCCGGAAGGGTGCAGTCCGTCGCGCTCCGCCTCGTCGTTGACCGCGAGCGCGAGATAGATGCTTTCAAGCAGCAGGAATACTGGTCGATAACCGCCGCGCTTAAGGGCAAGGAGCCTCGCGAGTTCAAGGCCTCGCTTCACACCTACGGCGGCGACGTCGTCATAAAGCGGCCGTCGGACTTCCTCATCCGCGACGAGGAAACGGCAAAGAATGTCGAAGCCGATATAAAGACCGGCAAGTTCAGCCTCGCCGGTATCGATAAGAAGAGCAGGCGCAGGTCGCCTTCGGCCCCCTTCACTACGAGCACGCTTCAGCAGGAGGGCGCAAGGAAACTCGGCTTCTCCGCAAAGAAGACCATGATGCTCGCGCAGCAGCTCTACGAGGGCGTTGAGATAGGCGATAAGGGCACTCACGGCCTCATCACCTACATGAGGACCGACTCGGTGCGCCTTGCGCAAGAGGCTCAGGAATGGGCGCGGGAGTATATCTCCGCGGCCTACGGCAAGGAGTACGTGCCGCCAAAGCCGCCTGTCTATAAGAGCAAGAAGTCGGCGCAGGAAGCACACGAGGCCATACGCCCCACGAGGCCCGACATGGAGCCCAAGGAGGCGAAGCCTTTCCTCTCGCGCGAACAGCACAGGCTTTACACATTAATATGGAACCGTTTTATCGCAAGCCAGATGAAGCCCGCGCAACTCGAGCAGACGACGCTGGAGATCTCGTGCAAGACCGCGAAGGGCGAGGCCATGTTCCGCGCCACGGGCTCGGTTGTCGTATTCCCCGGATTCACGGCGCTTTATACCGAGGGGATGGACGAGGGCTCGGAGGAGGGCGAGAAGATACTGCCCAAGCTCTCAAAGGGCGAGGACCTTTCGCTTAAGGGGCTTGAGCCCGCGCAGCACTTCACCCAGCCGCCGCCAAGGTACTCCGAGGCATCGCTGGTCAAGGCGCTCGAGGAAAAGGGCATCGGAAGGCCGAGCACCTACGCAACCATCATGTCCACCATAGTGGACAGAAAATACGTACAGAAAGACGACGGCAGGTTCTCGCCAACCGAGCTGGGCGCCATCGTGAACGACTACCTCGTCGATAGCTTCCCGAAACTCCTCGACGTGGACTTCACCGCGAAGATGGAGGAAGAGCTCGACTTGGTCGAAGGCGGTAAGTTCCAGTGGGTCAAGGCCGTGAAGGACTTCTACGGCCCCTTCAACAAGAACCTCACGGCCGCCCAGAAGGAAAAGGGCAAGATTAAGCCTGAGGACATCCCCACCGAGGAGAAGTGCGACAAGTGCGGCTCCGACATGGTCATCCGCTGGGGAAGGCACGGGAGGTTCCTCGCATGCTCTGCGTATCCCGAGTGCAAGAACACCAGGCCGCTTGAGGGCGACAAGCCGCGCGAAGAGCCGAAGCCCTCGGACGAAAAGTGCGACAAGTGCGGCTCTCCAATGGTCTATAAGAGCGGCCGCTTCGGAAGGTTCCTTGCGTGCTCACAGTACCCCGAGTGCAAGAGCACCAAACCCATCCCCACGGGGGTGAAGTGCCCCGAGGACGGCGGCGACCTTATCGAGAGGCGCTCGAAGCGCGGCAGGTCGTTCTGGAGCTGCTCGAACTATCCCAAGTGCAAGTTCGCCATATGGAACAGGCCCCTGCCCGAAAAGTGCCCCAAGTGCGGCGCGCCGTTCCTTCTCATAAAGAAGGAGCGCACTGGCGAGACGGTCAAGTTCTGCAACAACAAAGAATGCGGGTACAAGGAAGAGTTGGAGCAGGCGGAGAGCGCGGCTTAAGGGGCACTCGCCGAATCACCGTTTAACCTATAACTCGCAGCGAAGCCTTCGTCCTTATGGTACGATTGACAGGAACTGTCATTGGTACTATAGTTAAATAAAACAATCAATTAAATGAAGCCTTTATACCTTCTGATAGTCCTTATTTTATTAGTTGGATGCGCGACTTACAAAAGCCGTCCTATTTCCCCATCAGATACCGCATCGGATTTCGCAGCCCGGAGCCTCGATGCCCGGGGGCTCAAGGATTTTATGGAGGGGAATCTCCACCGACAGATTTCTCCGTGGCCGCCGGAGAAGTGGGACCTCTCGATGCTCACACTCGCGGCGTTTTACTACAACCCCGACCTCGATGTGGCGCGCGCCAGGTGGGAGGTCGCCAAGGCAGAAGTGATAACGGCAGGCGGCCGGCCAAACCCGACCGCGGGCTTCACCCCGGACTACAGGTCCAACGAAGAAGCCGGCATCTCTCCCTGGACCCTTAGCTTTAACCTGAACATACCGGTGGAGACGGCGGGGAAGAGGGGTTATCGCGTTGCGGAGGCGACTCATCTCTCAGAATCGGCGCGGCTGGACATTGCGACCACCGCGTGGCGGGTAAGAAGCCGACTGCGTGCAAGTTTGCTTTCACTTTATTCATCCGTTGAAAAAGAAAAGCTCCTCAAGAAACAGCTGGCTATGCAAGAGGAGATCGACAAACTGCTTCAGGAGCGCCTGAAATACGGCGCTGTCTCGCAGGTGGAGTCGGCACAGGCGCAAAGCTCACTGATCGATATAAGGCTCGCCGTTGACGAAAACCAGAGGCAATTAGCCGAGGACAGGGCGCTGGTGGCAGAAGCGCTCGGCGTGCCGGCCCGCGCTCTCGATGATATCACCATCTCGTTCGATGCATTCGAAGAGCCCCCGGAAAACTATCAACCTGACGATATCAGGCGCATGGCGCTGCTCGGCAGATCGGACATCATGGCCTCGCTCGCAAAATACGACGCCTCCCAGTCGGCTCTCCAGCTTGAGATTGCAAAGCAATATCCTGACATCAACATAGGCCCGGGATACGCCTGGGACCAGGGGGTGAACACATGGACCCTTGGATTGTCTCTTGTGCTTCCGGTCTTTAACCGCAACAAGGGGCCCATCGCGGAGGCCGAAGCCCGCAGGAAGAAGGCGGAGGCGGAGTTCATCTCCTTGCAGGCCGGCGTTCTGGGCGAGATAGACCGCGCACTTGCGGGATACAACGAGGCGAAAAAGGAGACACAAACCGCCGATGCCCTTCTAAGCTCGCAGAAGCAGATAGAACAAACCTCACAAACAAAGTTCGACTCGGGAGACACCGACCGCCTCTCACTCGTCAGCGACAGGCTGGGACTTTACGCATTCGCCCTGTCCCGGCTTGACGCACTTGTCAGGGCGCAGGAGGCGCTGGGTGTTTTGGAGGACACTGTGCAACGGCCACTGGAGCAGTCATCAGCGCAATTGCCTCCAAGCCCTGAGACAAATCCCCGGTCCGAAAACAGGAGCGATTAATGAGCCAAAAACGCAGACAGAAATCCGCGGCCTCTTTCATCGTGTTGATGCTCGTTGGCATCTTGATATCCATGGCCTTCATACTCGGGTGCAACAGGCCGGGGAATCAAGATAAGCAGCCGGCCGGCACGTCGTCGAACGATACACAGGTGACGAAGGGGGAGGGGGTTATCGTCGATCTCGCCACCCAGCAAAAAGGCGGCATCTCGGTTCAAACGCTCAAGACGTCCCGTCAACAGAATGAGCTGATGGCCTACGGCACCGTGCTCGGGCTGCAGGGGCTACTGAAAATGCGAAACGATTATGCGTCGGCAGAGGCAAATTTGGAAAAGGCGCGCACGAAGCTCGATGTATCGCAGAAGCAGTATGAGCGTGCGAAGTCGCTCAATGCCGATGGGAAGAACATCTCCGACAAGGAACTGCAGGCCGCCCAAGCCGCATGGGAGACCGACAAGATAGACCTGCGCGCCTCGGAGGATGCCCTGCAAGCCCTTGAGGACGCCGCGCGACAGCAGTGGGGAGATGTCGTGGCCGGATGGATCTTCGATGATTCGCCCGAAATTGACAGGCTGGTGGGGCAGAAAGACCGGTTGATTCAGATATCCCTGCCGCCGGATGCGGGAATTTCAGAGCCGCCGCGGGCGGCATGGGTTGCCACCGCTGACGAAAACCGCATCCCCGCCCGTCTTGTATCACTATCTCCTCAAGCCGATACCCGCATCCAGGGGACGAGCTTGTTCTATCTCGTGACGGTTGAAAAGAAAGGGCTTCAGCCCGGGACGAACATTACAGCATATCTGCCGTCAGGCCCAGAGGTAAGCGGGATCGTCGTGCCATCGTCGGCCATCGTATGGTGGCAGGGAAGCGCGTGGGTTTATGTCCAGAAGGAGACAGAGCACTTCGTCAGGCTTAAAGTTTCCACCGCTGACCCAGTCGAGGGCGGATATTTCGTAACCGAGGAGCTCAAAGATGGAGACAGCGTTGTCGTCGCGGGCGCGCAGCTGCTTCTTTCGGAGGAATTCCGCTCGGAATTCCAGAGCCAGGAGAAGGACTGATAAATGGAGTCCGGGACTTCTGGAATATTAAGCTCCATAGTCCGGTTCTCCCTGCGCCGCAGGGGAGTGGTCATCGGGCTTGCGGTTCTGCTCGTCGGATACGGGATATATTCCCTTTCGAATGCGAAGTATGACGTCTTCCCTGAATTCGCTCCACCACAGGTCGTCATACTGACCGAGGCTCCTGGTCTTTCTCCCGAGCAGGTGGAGCAGATCGTTACTTCAAAAGTAGAAAACATAATCAGCGGAGTTTCCGGCATTGAAACGCTTCGCTCCTCGTCGATCCAGGGTGTCTCTATCATCACTGTGACATTCAGCGCGGGGAGCGACATATATAGGATAAGACAGTTAGTAGCCGAGCGGCTGGCCGAATCGGCCGAACGGCTGCCGAGGGGTGTCCACTTGCCGATCATTACCCCGCTTACATCGTCCACGAGTACGGTGCTCGTGATGGGATTGACCTCGGGCACGCGTTCCCTAATGGATATCAGGGACGCCGCGGACTGGACTGTCAAACAGCGCCTACTGTCGGTTCCCGGAGTAGCCAGCGTTGCGGTATTTAGCCAAGACGTAAGAGAGCTGCAGATCCAGGTGCGTCCCGATCGTCTTGTTAAATACAACCTTTCCATCGAGGACGTGCTCGCCGCCGCCGGGCGGGCTACAGGCATCAGGGGCGCCGGATTCATAGATGACGAAAACCAGAGAATAGTACTCCGCAGTGAGGGACAGTCCCTGACCGGCGAGCAGCTTTCAAAAACGGTGCTTGTGCACAGCGGCGGCGCGAACGTTACCCTCGGGGACGTGGCAACGGTCGTAGAGGCGCCCAGACCCCCCGTCGGCGCCGCCCAGGTCATGGGGAAGCCGGGGGCTGTCCTAATTGTCTCGGCGCAGTACGGGGCCAACACGATAGAGGTCACCCGAGACCTTGAACGCGCCATAGACGAACTTCGCCCCGCGCTAAGCGAGCAGGGGATAGAACTCTATCCGGACCTGTTCAGACCGGCGAGTTTCATAGAGACCGCCATCAGGAATGTGAGGTCGTCGTTGCTCATAGGGGCAATCCTTGTCGTGATCGTATTGTTTCTCTTTCTGTTCAATCTGCGTACGGCGGCCATATCCTGTACGGCGATTCCCCTGTCGCTTCTGGCCGGCATTACCGTGCTTGAACACTTCGGGTTCAGTTTGAATACGATGACGCTGGGTGGGCTGGCCATAGCCGTAGGGGAGGTGGTGGACGACGCGGTCATTGATGTGGAGAACATATTCCGACGCCTCAGGGAAAACCGACAGTCCCCGGTTCCGCGCCCTGCGATCGACGTTGTGCTCGGCGCCTCGATAGAGGTGAGGGGAGCGGTGGTCTATGCGACTTTTGCCGTTGCGCTGGTGTTCGTCCCCGTGCTGACCATGTCGGGCGTGGCCGGTCGGATCTTCGCCCCCCTGGGTGTCGCCTACATACTGTCCATACTTGCCTCTTTAGCCGTCGCCCTCACACTTACGCCGGCGCTGTGCCTTTTAACTTTCGACAGAAAGGGCATGACCGAAAAGGAGCCGCCCGTAATGCGGTGGTTGAAGGGCAGATACCGTAGCCTCTTGATCAAGGTCGAGGGTCATCCAAAGACGGTGCTATTCACCATGGTGGTTGTCATAGCCGCGGCGTTTGCGGCGCTTCCCTCTCTGGGCGGCGAGTTTCTTCCGGAGTTTCAGGAGGGAAACTTCATCGTCCACGTCTCGACCGTTCCCGGCACGTCGCTGCAGGAATCGCAGCGTCTCGGACGCCTGATAACAAATGATCTGCTGAAAATCCCTTACGTCCGTTCCGTCTACCAGAGGGTAGGAAGGGCCGAAGATGTCGGCGAGGACATCTGGGGGACCCATTACAGTGAGATAGGTGTGGGTCTCAAGCCGCTTACCGAGCGACAGGCCGAATCGGCAAAGGCGGAGATACGCGGGGTACTGCAAAAATACCCTGGCGTAAACGTCGCCATTAATTCCTTTCTCTCGGAGCGAATTGAAGAGACCATCTCGGGCTACACCGCCCCCGTGGTGGTAAATATCTATGGCGACGACCTTGATGCGCTTGATAAGGCGGGGCGTGAGACCGCGAATGTCCTGGGTAAGATACGTGGCGCCGCGGACGTTCAGGTGCAATCGCCGCCCGGGCTGCCGCAGCTGGTTATCAGGCTGAGGAAGGCCGATCTCGCGCGCTGGGGGTTTGACCCCGTTGATGTCCTCGATTCCATAGGAACCGTCTATCAGGGGGAGACCGTAGGCCAGGTGTACGAGGGAAACAGGAGTTTCGATGTCTCGGTGATTATGGACCCCGAACACAGGAAAACCATTAAGGATGTCGGCAGCCTGCCACTTCGAAATTCCGAAGGCACGTACGTCAGCCTGCGTCAGCTTGCCGACATTTACGAGACGCCCGCGCGGTCTGTCATCCAGCATGACGGGGGAAGGCGTGTCCAGACGGTGACCTGCGATATCAAAGGACGCAGTATCAGCTCCTTTGCGGCTGAGGCAGAGAAGCGGGTTCTTTCGGCGGTCAAAATGCCAAAGGGAGGATATATTGATTTTGCCGGTGCCGCGGAGGCCCGTGCCGGCTCCAGCAAGGACCTGATGGTGCATTCGCTGCTTGCGGGCATAGGGATTCTAATACTTCTTTCGCTTGTCCTGGCCAATTACCGGAATCTGCTATTGGTCATTCTGAACCTGCCCTTTGCGCTTGTAGGAAGCGTTCTCATTATCCTGGCAACAGGCGGAGAGTTTTCTATCGGCTCGATGGTGGGCTTCGTGACCATATTCGGCATTACACTTCGTAATTCCATCATGATGCTCTCTCACTACCAGCACCTGGTTTCGGTCGAGGGGATGCCATGGGGACTTGATACAGCGCTCCGCGGCGCGTCCGAAAGGCTCGCGCCTATTCTCATGACTGCATCGGTCACGGGGCTGGGCCTCCTGCCGCTCGCCCTTGGCAGCGGGACTGCCGGCAGGGAGATAGAGGGCCCGATGGCCATAGTAATACTTGGCGGCCTCGTGACATCGACCATTCTCAACCTCCTCGTACTGCCCACCCTCGCTCTGCGCTTCGGGAAGTTCGAAAGGAATTAAGATGACTCTCCAGATATTTGTATGAGCGTGGCCATGCAGGCTGCTGGGCAGAGATCCAGCGGGCCGATAACGCCGCTTAGGTCGCATTGATATAAAAGAATTCACCGCGGGCCCTCGCAAGAGGGCCCGCTTCTTTTTACACGCGCAGGTTGTCTTCGAAATACACTTGTTTTTCCCTCGTGGTTCGTTTATTATGCCTACGGATGAGGGGACCCTATTTTCGCGCGGTGGCCGTTTTATGTTCGGCCGTGATTACGCTTCTTCTGACTTCGTCCGCCTTTGCCAAGACGCTTGTGGATGCGGCAAAGGCAGGTCAGTTGATGGATGTGCGTTCGATGCTCGACGGCGGGGCGGACATCAACATGCCCGACAACGACGGGGTCACGCCGGTCATGGCCGCTATTCTCAGGGATAACGAGGATGTGGCGTTGTATCTCCTTGAAAACGGTGCCGCGCTGAAGCCCCGCCAGGTGTACGACCAGATCCCGATAATCCTTCGCATAGTCAAGAACCCCCGCCGAGCGGCGGAAGTTCTGATTAAGAGGGGCCCCTACATGCTCGCCGGTAAAAACTATCCGAGCATTGCCTTTATCTACTCGCTCAGGTATGGCAGGAAGGATGTTGCCAGCGCCCTTCTGGACAAGGGGCTGGACCTCAATCTCCCGGACGACTCTGGAGTCACCCCACTTGCATATGCGATCGTATTCGGCCACAAGGAACTCGGAGCGCGGCTTTACGACAGAGGAGCATACTTCTACAAGCCGGGGATGAGCGTAAATGAGACTATGGCGCTTGCGAGGGAAAAGAGGCACCGGGATGTCGAGCGGTTCCTTACCGAAAGGGAAACGAAGGTGAGCCCTGCAGTGGAGAGTGCGCTCGTTCAGGCCATCAGGGATGACGACGCGGAACTGGTGGCGAAGCTCATACGCGAGGGAGAGGACGTTAACGTGCCCGATTCCTCCGGCAGCACCCCTCTTTACGTAGCGGCGGGCAGGGGGAATAACGAGATAGTAAAACTCCTGTTGGATGCGGGAGCAGACCCCAATCGAGGCTGCGGAAACGGGTGAATGCCGCTAATGGCTGCCGCCGGGGGCGGACACGAAGAGACGGTAAAGTTGCTAATCGATGCGGGGGCCAAGGTCGGTGCCGAAAGTAGTAGCGGTATGTCGGCGCTGATGTCGACCTCCGGCAACGGAGACAGGGCAGCGGCAGAACAGCTAATATCTCAAGGCGCAGACGTTAACGCCCGTGACAAAGACGGGGTGACGGCACTCATGTATGCCGCACGGAAGGGAAACAACGATGTGCTGACGCTGCTCATAGAGAACGGGGCGGACGTTAAAGCAACGAACGACGAGGGCCATTCGGTTTTGCTTTACGCACTGAATTTCGGGCATCAGGATACGGCCGGAATTCTCCTAAGCCACGGCGCGGACATGAACTCCGTCGATAAGGAAGGACACACGCCTTATACATATCTTCTTACCAACGGCAGATTGGATATGGCCAAGTGGCTCATCCGCGAGGGCATGGACGTCAACTTCATCGCCCCGGGAAGAGTGCCCTACATAATCACCACACTGCTCGCGGGGCATGAGGACATGGCTGAGATGCTGATAGAGCATGGCGCCGACGTCAACATAAGCGGGATGGGCGGTTTCAGCCCGCTCATATGGGCGTCGAGGTATGGATACGAGAAGGCCGTGAGGTTCCTTCTCGATCACGGCGCTAAGGTAGAAGCGAAGAACGACTGGGGGTACACGGCCCTCATGTGGGCGGCAAACGAGGGCCATGCGGAAACCATCGCTATGCTTCTCGATGCCGGCGCGGATATCACGGTGGAGGGTAATGACGGGATGAATCCCCTGCTGCTTGCCGCGGCCAACGGACACCCCGAAGCAGTGAGGGTTCTTCTTGACGCGGGGGCGGATGTTTCCGAGAAGCTTGGCCCACAGAAGACGACTCCTCTGTTTGCCGCCGCGGCGGGCGGCAACGTAGAGTGCGCCGAGCTCATGATATCAAGAGGGGCTCGGGTCGATGCCGGAGATACTTTCGGAAACACGCCGCTCATGGTCGCCGCAAACCGAGGGCATGCTGATATGGCGCGGCTTCTCATCGACAAAGGTGCCGATATTGAAGCCAGAGAGGCAAACGGAATGACCCCGCTTATAATCGCCGGGGCAAACGGGCGCAAGGATGTCGCGGAACTCTTGCTTAAAAAAGGAGCCGATATCGAGGCTACCATGAAAGGGGGCGACACGGCCCTCATTCAGGCTGCGATGAAGGGCCACGCCGACGTTGCGGCGTTTCTCGTCTCAAGGGGTGCGAACATAAACGCGGTAAACGACCAGGGTAATACACCACTGTTGGCGGCTGTCTATTTTGGACATGTCGATACCGTCAAGAAATTGATAGGGATCGGAGCTAACGCCAACATTGCAAACAACGACCAGGTAACTCCCCTTATGGCCGCAGCCAACGAGGGGCACCTTGATGTAGCCAAGGTTCTTATCGAAGGGGGCGCGAACCTCGACACGGCCCAGAAAGACGGGACCAATCCAATTCTTCTGGCCCTTCAGAACGAACACCCCGACATCGCGGCACTACTGATAGAGCACGGAGCGAATGTGAACGTCGTTGACGACAACACCCAAACCCCCCTGATACTGGCCGCCTTTCAGGGATACGCCGATGTCGTCAAGCTCCTGGTAAAGCACGGAGCGAATAAGATCGCCAAGAGCAGATGGGGTAAGACGGCACTGGACTACGCACGAGATAATGGGCATGAGGACATCGTGCGCATTCTCGAATCAAGTTCCACGGGCGGTGGTGCGAGTGGCAACAGCGATATGACCCTCGTGGATGCCGCCCTTGCGGGAAAACTGGAGCGGGTCAAGTCTCTGGTAGCCGGAGGCGCGGACATTAATGCCGATAACGGCAAAGGGATAACGCCTCTTTCGGCAGCCGCCACGAACGGTCATCCCGACGTGGCGAAGTTTCTTATAGACAATGGCGCCGACATAAACGGCTCGACCGAATACGGGACGCCGCTGATACTCGCGCTTCAGACAAAGCACCTCGATGTGGCCGATATGCTGCTTTCCGCCGGCGCGGACGTCAATGCCAAGCACAAGGATGGGTACGGGCCGCTAAACACCTCAGCCACCTTTGACCAGAGGGATATCGTGAAGAAACTGCTTGCCGCCGGAGCTCACGTCAATGCCAGGGACAATAACGGCCTCTCCCCGCTTGCGATGGCGGCAACGGAGGGGAACCTGGAGGTCGTGAAAATGCTTATCGCCGCTGGAGCGGACGTCGACATAAAGGACAACAACGACAACACCCCGCTCGCCCTGGCCGCCGGAGAAGGTTTCGGGGACGTGGTCGAGGTCCTCATAGCGCATGGCGCGGCTGTCGACAACAGGAACGTGGAAAGGAATACCCCCTTAATGCTCGCTGCATTCGCCGGTAAGGAGGATGTGCTGAAACTTCTTATCCGGGCCAAAGCTGATATTAATGCCGTGGACGCAAGCGGCGATACGGCACTTACGGCAGCCACGTTCAAGAGTTTTAAGGGAGAGGTGGATATCCTGCTTAATGCGGGGGCCGATCCCAACGTGAGAAACAAGATCGGCAAGACCCCGCTGGACTATGCCCGCCAAATAGACAACATCGCCCTCATACAGATGCTTCAGGCGCACGGCGCAAAGTAGTATTGTATAATCTCATATGGCCCCACCGAGGGTAGGCATATGCGGCGACCGCAGCGGCGCGGGCAAGACGCTCGTGGCATGCAGGCTGCTGGGCAGGCTCGGCGGCTGGGGGGCCATCAAGTGCTCTCCGTCAACGCTTTATACCTCAGTGATAGACGACCCCGATACCCTCAGGGAGCCGGGCAAGGACACCGCCCGATATCTCGACGCGGGCGCCTCCGAGGCGGTCCTGGTGCGGGCCCCGCGAGATGAGTTCGACGAGCCCCTCGGCATGGCGCAGGGCAGGCTCGCCCACCTCGAGGGCATTGTCATAGAGGGAAACAGCGCCGTAGCGACCCTTAAGGAAAGCCCCGATGTTATAATATTTATAGTGTCCGGAAGCCGGGAGGGTCTGAAAAACAACACCGATGACCTCCTCCGGCGCGCGGACGTGGTTTTGTACGGGGGCGCACCCCCGGACTCGGCGCCAGAAGGGGCCGGGGTTTTCAGCATCGACGACGAGGACGCGTTTCTGGACTACGTCCTCAAGCTGATAAATGGAAGAAAAGGTTAAGGAAGAGCTCGTGAAAAAGGCCGTCGAGGGCAGGGTGAACTGCCACGAGGCGAGAAAGCTTGCCGAAGACCTCGGCGTGACGTATGCCGAGGTGGGCAGGGCCGCGAACGAGCTTAAGCTAAAGATAACCAACTGCGAGCTCGGGTGTTTCTGATGGGTAATTTACCTTTTGAACTTGCGATGACATTTTATTTCGCCGCCGTGGTCATCGGCCTCGTGGAACTCTTCACCTCCACGAAGATGACCACCAAGCTGATGCTCGGCGCGGCGGCCATCGGCCTCGTAATGCACACCGTTTACATAGTCGGCCGCTACGCTGCCGAGGGTCATTTCCCCGTGGCGAGCCCTCACGAGGCCACTTCGTTCTTCGCCTGGTGCATCATGGTGCTGTTCTTCGCGCTCGAATTCAGGCATAAGGTCGGGCTGCTGGGCTCGTTCGTAATGCCCGTGGTGATGATGCTCCTGGTAGCCTCATCGCTGTTTCCGCGCGAGGTCGATCCCACCCTCAGCCCGGTGCTCAAGAGCAACTGGTTCGCGGTGCACACGTTTCTCGCATTCATCGGAGACGCGGCGTTCGCCCTTGCGTGCGGCGTGGGCATCATGTACGTCGTGCAGGAGCACTACGTAAAGAGCAAGCATCTGGGAGGGCTTTTCCAGAGGCTGCCGAGTCTCGAGAGCCTCGACTACATAAACTACCGCCTGATAACCATCGGGTTCCCGATGTTGACGCTCGCGATGATAAGCGGCGCTCTCTGGGCCGAGAAGGCCTGGGGCGGGTACTGGAGGTGGGACCCCAGAGAGGTCTGGGCCCTCATCACGTGGCTCATCTACGCGCTAATACTCCACGCAAGGCTTCTTGCCGGGTGGAGGGGCAGGCGGGCCGCCATACTCTCCATCGTGGGGTTTGTCTCGATACTCGTCGCGTTCTTCGGCATCAAACTTCTCCAAAAGGGGCTTCACGTATTCTAATGAGGGTCTTGATCGTCGGACTCAACCACAAAACGGCTGAGGTGGAGGTGAGGGAGAAACTCGCCTTCGACGGGCCGAAGCTCGAGCAGGGGCTTATGCGCCTCAGGGAGCTGCCGAGCGTGAAGGAGGCCGTCGTGCTCTCCACCTGCAACAGGGTCGAGATGTACACGAACGTCACCGACCCCGAGAAGGCCTCGCAGGAGATCAGGGCCTTCGTTTCGGAGTTTCACGGCATCAGGCCCGAGCTGCTCGAGGGCGCGCTGTACTTCCACACGGACAAGGACGCGGTGAGGCATTCGTTCCGGGTGGCGTCGAGCCTCGATTCCATGGTCGTCGGAGAGCCCCAGATACTCGGGCAGCTCAAGGACGCCTTCGAGTTCGCCCTTCAGAAAAAGACCACCGGCGTGCTCCTGAACAAGCTCATGAAGAAATCCATCTCCGTGGCAAAGAGGGTCAGGACCGAGACGCGCATAGCCGAAA
>Ga0055449_10000314_pt1 | contig 13819 bp, 9 predicted proteins | sample China_Galinas_PW_2_FD_57739 | JGI IMG/M metagenome (GOLD analysis project Ga0055449, IMG submission 57739) | Wetland microbial communities from San Francisco Bay, California, USA, that impact long-term carbon sequestration - China_Galinas_PWB_D1 | ecosystem: Environmental > Aquatic > Marine >... | reverse complement strand
CACGCCCGAACCTTGCCGGCTTCCTTGAGTCGGCGAAACGCTTCGATGAAATTCGGCGTGTTGGGCTCGGGGCGGTCGATGTGACAGAAGAGAACATCGACGAAGTCCGTATCCAGGCGACGCAGCGACGCCTCGACGCCGGTCATCAGCACCTCGGGTGAGTCGTATTGCGAGCGGCCGCGCGCCTCGTCAAACCCCATCCATCCGATTTTCGTGGCCACGACGAATTGCTCACGCCGGCCCTTCATGGCCCTTCCCAGCAATGTCTCCGAATGACCTCCACCATACACGTCGGCGGTATCGAAAAAGCAGCAACCGAGATCCAGCGCGACGTCGATCGCCGCCAGGGTGGCCTGGTCGTCGGCCGGGCCCCAGGCGCTGCCGCTCACAGCCCACAAGCCGGTCCCGATCGGACAGACCTCGATGCCAGTACGCCGACCCAAGGGTCGTTTCTCCAAGTGCAAGGGATTGTCTGCCATGAAATGCTCCCGTTAGCTCCAAGCTCTAGTGTTGACGCCTGTTTCATCGCGGCAGCAGCGTCCGCTTCGCGGTACCCTACTGTGCGAGCGTTGCCGCAACCACCCTCGTGCCGTCGTTCCCTACCTGGCCCGGGCGAGGTTTCGAAGTCGACATTGGCGTTGGCAAGCTCCGTACCTGTTGCATGTGGATGCCGTGATATGCGTCGCCGGGCGAGTGAAACGTTTCAACACTTCCGCGGCCGGCTGGTCGTATTCCCATGTCGTTTCCGACGTCCATTGGTTATAATCAAGCGACGGGAGGACTCGGCCGATCGGGGGTGCAGAGCCAGATGTTGGGAGTGAAACACAACGCATTCGTCGCCATCCTCGGGTTGGTCGTGGTGGCCCAGGTGGCGCTCGGTTCTGCGGCAGCATGTCCGGTTTTTCGCGACTCACTGAATGGTGCCCAGAGCGTGGCCGATTCCGGCGGTGTGATCTTCGGCTCACCCGATTTCGTCGTCGGTGTCAACATGGATGCCGTAGAATTCGACGGCGCCTCGCACATTCGTTACGCCGACGACGCCTTCGACGCCACGCGCGGCACGGTTTCCCTCTGGATTGCCAAGACATCTGCCTCGACGTTTGGTGGCATCCTTCAGTTGGGGTCACTCGGCTCACCAAACAGCCTGGGCCTGTTCTACAACAATGGATCAGACCTGTTCTTCGAAGTGCGCACCGCGTCCAACGACGTGGCACTCATCACCGTGCCCGATGCGCTGGCAGGTGGCGGTTTTGTTCACGTGGTCGCCACCTGGGACAGCCGAGGAGCCGAGGTCGTCGGCAAGCTCTTTATCGACGGCCGGTATAAGGACTACCTGATTGCTCCCGGCACCGTCAGTCCGGAGACGGGCACGCTCGAGCTCGGGACGGCCGGTACCTATCCCTGGTACGGAGACGGTGCGGTGATTGTCGACGAGCTCGCCTTCTCATCGCACCCCTTCCTCGATTCGGAGGTGTACGCAGAGTACGTCTACTCGTCGAACCGGTTTGACAGATGGCCGTCGGATCGACCGGCAAGTCAGGGCCCCGTTCGGGTTGTCGGCAAGACGCTCTGGGTGCAGGGCCAGCCGTTTCAGGTGAAGGGGGTCGGCTACCAGCCCGTGCCGGTCGGTCAGGACGTTTCCAGTGCCAATCTGGATGCCCTGTACACCGATCCCTGCATCCTCGCCCGAGATCTTCCACTACTGCGCGAACTCGGCGTCAACACGGTGCGGTTCTGGTCGGAGCTTCCCGACAGCGACCTTCTGCTAGATGCCATGTACCACGACGGCGTCGACCCGATTTACGGCATCATGGGCTTCTGGGTGCCTTCGTATCCGGGCGTGGACTATTCGGATCCGGTGTTCGCCGACGACCTGGAGCAGGCGTTCCGTGCCTACGTTGCTCGGTTCAAGGATCACCCGGCCGTGCTGGCCTGGGGCATCGGCAACGAAAACAACCTGAGCTACGACGGCGACCTCGCCGACTGGTACGCGCTCGCGAATCGACTTGCGGCCGCCGCCCACGACGTGGAGGGGGCCACGTACCACCCGACGATGATCATCAATGGGGGCATGCTCGACTTCGCGGATGTCGCGGTCGGTTCGGACGACGTGTCACTTGCCGATGTCGATCTCTGGGGCCACAACGCGTATTTCGGGTTTCAGAATCACTGTTACTTCGATTACTACGAGGCGTTGACCGCCAAACCGCTCATCCTCACCGAGTTCGGCGTGGATGCGTACGACATGAACTCCGGTGACGTCGATCTCGTCAGCCACGAGACGTGGTTGATCAACCAGTGGCGGCAGGCGCGTGTCCGCACCGTGGGCGGCACGGTCATGGCCTACAGCGACGAATGGTGGAAGGCGGGCGATCCCTCGACGCACGACGATGGGGGCTATATCTCCGACCAGCAGCCGGACGGCTACTCGAATGAGGAATGGTGGGGACTGGTTTCAGTGCAGTCAGTCCCCGGCAGTTGCGATCAGGTGACACCGCGACCGGCGTTCTACGCGCTGCGCGACGATTTCGCCCGTGCGGCTGGGGATTTCGACGGCGACGGTGACGTCGACGCGAACGACCGTGTTGCCTTCGAGTCCTGTTTCACCGGCGCCGGCGGCGGGCCGCTCGACTACGTCTGCGATCCGGGGGACCTCGACCGCGACCGCGACGTCGATTGCGCGGACTTCGTCCGCTTCACCGAAGCGTGGACCGAATCAACACCTCCGGATTACCTGGCGGCGTGCGCCGGTGTGATCCCGGCTGCGTCGACGTGGGGGTTGGTGGTTATGATGCTTCTCCTGCTTGTCGCGGCCGCGCTGGTGCTTCATCGCCCATATCGGTGGTCGTCGACCCACTCGCCTGAATGAGCCGCACCCGTGCGACCGACCTGGTTTCCCCTGGGAATCGGATTACGGTGCTTGAGCCATGTTCCCATTCAAGCTATGAAACACATCCTGCGGCACACGGGAGGATTGGTTTGGCATCGGTGACGTTTTCTCACATCAGCAAGGAGTTTGTCACACACAGGCAATCACAACGTGCCGTATGTGACCTGAACCTTCATGTGGACGATGGGTCCTTTGTCGTGCTTGTCGGTCCTTCGGGCTGCGGGAAATCGACGACCCTGCGCATGGTGGCCGGCCTCGAACATCCCGACGAAGGCACCATTCTCATCGGTGATCAGATCGTCAACGATGTGGCTCCGAGAGACCGCGATGTGGCCATGGTGTTTCAGAACTACGCCCTTTATCCACACATGACGGTCCAGAACAACCTGGCTTGCGCGCTCAAAATGCGCCGCGTCGCTCGGAGCGAGATCAGGCAGCGCGTGAACGATGCGGCGTCGGTGCTGGGTCTGACGGCGCTGTTGGATCGTAAACCGGCGGCGCTCTCGGGCGGTGAGCGACAGCGCGTCGCCGTCGGTCGGGCGATCGTACGTCAACCGCGCGTGTTTCTTTTTGACGAGCCACTATCCAATCTGGATGCGCAGCTTCGTACGCATATGCGCACGGAACTTAAATCGCTCTACCAGCGGATTGGGACGACCACGATCTACGTCACACACGACCAGGAAGAAGCCATGACCCTCGGTGATCGACTCGTGGTCATGAGAGACGGTGTGATCCAGCAGGACGGCGCCCCCCTGGATGTGTACGATCGTCCAGTCAATCGATTCGTCGCCGGTTTCATCGGTCGACCGGCGATGAACTTTCTGCGAGGGCGTTTGGTTCGTGGGCGCAGCGGCGCCGAGTTCCAGGGCCTCGACGGGGTGGCGATTCCCCTGCCACGGCCACTGATCGACCAAAACTGCAACTGCGATGCTGTGGTGCTTGGCGTGCGTCCGGAACATCTTCGCGTGGCCGAACCTTCGGCGTCGACGAGTACGACGACGGGGCAGGACAGGCTGGAGATCACCGCGTCCGTGGTGGAGCCGCTCGGCGATCGCCTTCACGTACACGGCACCACCGCGGCCGGACAGGAAATCGTCGTTCAACTCGACGCGCGAACGCGTGTGGCGGTCGGACAGTCGCTGTCACTGAGGATGGAGGCAGAGGACGTTCGATTGTTTTCGGGTGACGCTGAAGGGCGGCAGCTCCTTCGCCTACGGGACTAGATCTCCCCGTCCCCCTTGTCGAACGGCCGCTTTCGGTCTGCGATCGACGGTGTACAGCCCCCAGTGCTTCTCAACCTCGTCGGGATGGTCGCCGCCTTTCCAGGGCTCGTCGAACGCCTCGAAGTAGAAACTCGGCACACGGTCGTGATCGACCCAGTCGGTGAAGCTCGAGAAGAACCTGCGCTGGGACGCCTCGTCCGCCACACCCTTGATCAGCTCATGCTGTTCTCCGAAATCGACCTTGCTCGTGGCCCATCCAGCCTCGCCGAGCACGATCGTGTAGTCGGGATGCCGCATCCTGGTCGCGGCATATTGGGCCTTGGTGAAGTCCAGCGCCTCAGCCAGCTTCTTGCCGCGCCACATCGCGTACGCGTGGACCACGATGAAATCAACCTCGTCTGCCAGCGCCGTGCTTTTCGGGGCCGTCCAGAAAGTGAAGTCGTCGGCGGTGGTGACCGGAAGGCTCGTCGCCTTGCGCACGCACCGGATGTAATTCGTCAACACCTCGGGCTGCACAGGATGAGACGTCCACGAGACCTGGGTCTCGTTCCCGACGCACACCGCGATCACGAGGTCCTGATACTCATTGGCCAGGCGCACGGCGTTTCGGAGTTGCCTCCGGTTGGCTTCTCGCGAATTCCCCGCCCGCTTGGTCGCATCGGCTTCGTCAGAAGCATCAGCTTCACTGTCGATCCATGCGCCGACCATGACCTTGAGTGGAATCTTCTCACGTCGCAGGATCCCGAGCATTCGTTCCGTGAGATCGTCCGCGCTGTAGACCCGGAGCATCGACCAGTGCTTCGCGAGAATCCGCAAGTCTTCGAGCAGCTGTTCGTCGGTGGGGTCGGGACCGCCCGGTCTTTGATGACGGCGATGCGGACCATAGCTCACGCCGAGCCCGATCCACCGCCCGTTCCGCGTCAGGTTCAGGGGACGCCGCCGGAATGGTTCAGACCGATCGCAGGTCGAAGAAGGGGGTACGATGTTGGATTGAGTGCCACCGTCGTCCGTCGCGGGGCCTGCGTAAGATCGGCTCGCGCAGAGGCCGACGAAGAGCGCCAAGACCACAGCACCCCCCGCACGCAACGACGCCAGGCTTGACCGGCTCAGAAACATCACACGCCCAGTGTGACGCCACGGTGCGGGCACCGCAAGCGCCGATGGGCGGCGCGCCGCGCCAGACACCATGAAACAGTTTCACAGGCGCTGTTCGCCTTGTTGCATCGGTCGAAGCGAATGGGGTATAGTCGACCGCGTTGAGATTCGAGAGGATTAGATGGCACGCACGACCGCCACGCCGCGAAAGCACCAGTTTCGGCCGACAGTCGCTGTCGTGACGCTACTGATGACGTGGCTCGTGACTGGCGCATTCGCAGAGCCCGTGTCCGAGGCCTGGCAGCGCGAGGTCGGCGACATCGCGTGGGTGGCCTACGCGCCATCCCAGGCCGAGCCGGACCGCGGTATCCAAGCGTCTCGACAATCCATCGAGACCGATATCAGGATACTTCGCGCTCTCGGCTTCGACGGCATCGTGACGTACGGAACATCCGACGAATACACCTTGCATGTGCTGTGGTCGGCGAAGTTGCACGAGTTTCGCGGTGTCATTCTCGGTGTCTGGGACCCAACCAACGAGTCGGAAATCGAGGCGGCCGCGCAATACGATTCCGAGCCGCTCGTGAAGGGTTTCTGCGTAGGCAACGAGGGGTATCGACGCCGCTACACGCGCGAAGAACTCGAAGCGGCCATGACGCGGATTCGCCAGAGCACGCATAAGCCGGTAACGACCTCTGAAGAGTTCGACGACTACCTCTCGTACGAGGAGCTGCCGACGCTGGGTGATTGGGTCTTTCCCAACGCCCATCCGTTCTTTCACGGCCGGCAAACGCCCGAACCCGCCGTGCGCTGGACGGTCGGAGCGTTCGAAGATCTGTCCCGCCGCACGGACCGGTTTGTCTGGTTCAAGGAGGTGGGCCTTCCGAGCGGCGGCGATAAGGACGGGAAGTTGAGCGAGGCGAACCAGGCCGCGTACTACAAGGCGCTCGCGAAGACGCCCGTCCGTTTCACCTACTTCGAGGCGTTCGATCAACGCTGGAAGAACTGGCGGCCGTTCGAGACCCAATGGGGCCTGGTGAAGGCGGACGGGCAACTCAAAGCCGTTGCGCGCGCCCTGAAGAAGAGCAAGCCGCGCGCGCTGGGCGGACCATCGATCGCACGGCCTGTGCCGACCCGATCTGCGTCCCATGACAAAAAGACGCGAGCGCCCTTCGTGATCTATCACGATGGCGACGTGGACGAGCGACGGTTTACGCCGACCGGGCTGGACGGCGACTGCGGTGACGTGCTCGTCGACGAACGCAACCGCACGAATCCTCACGACGGTCACTACTGCGTTCGTGTCGAGTACACCGCACGAGGCGACGGGCCGAACGAGTGCGACTACGGCCCGCCGTGCAGATGGGCGGCGCTTCGCTGGCTGCACCCCGAAGGCAACCTGGGCCGGGACCCGAGTCTGGCCGGGCGCGGCGTCGATCTTTCGGGCTATCGGAAGGTCACGTTCTGGGCGCGCAGCGAGAAGCCGTGCCGCTGTAAGTTCGTGGTCGGGGGGCTCGACGCACCGTTCGGAGACAGCTTGGCGTACCCACGCAGTGTGTTTGCCAAGCTCGGGCGAAACTGGCAGCGCGTGACGATCGATCTGGCTGGAGCGGACTTGAGCCAGATCATCTCCGCGTTTGGCTGGGAGACCAACTGGGAGTCCAGCCCGGGCGGTGTCGTCATTTTCCTGGACGAGATTCAATTCGAAGAGTGAGGAATTCGAGACTGCGATTGTCGAAGTCCATGCCGATTCCGGCCGGCGCGTCGCGCATGCCCGTGGCGACGCGTGTCAAGCACGCCGCCAACACGGCGCTGTGGGTGATGATCGTGCTCGCCACAGTGGCGCTGATTGCCTTCGGTCCGCGCAGCACGCACCCGCTCCCCAAGGATCGAACCGTGGTGACCTACTGGGAGAAGTGGACGGACTTCGAAGGCGTGCAGATGCGCGACCTGATCCAGCAATTCAATCAGACGGTCGGTGCGCAGAAAGGTGTCTACGTCGACTACGTGGTCACGACTCAGATTGACTTCAAGACGCTGGTGGCCGTGGCGGGCGGTAACCCGCCGGATCTGGTCGGCCTGTTCCCGCACAACGTGGCCAGCTTTGCAGCTCGTGGTGCACTCGAAGACCTGACGCCCAGGCTCGACGCCGCCGGCATCGGTCGTGACATGTTCGTGCCCATCTACCAGTACGGTTGCACCTACCATGACCGAATGTACGCGGTACCGCTCACGCCATGGTCGCTGGCCCTCTACTACAATAAGGACCTTTTTGAGGAATTTCGCGACGCGCTGGCGGCGGCGGGCGTTGACGCGGACCGCGCACCGGCGACCCTCGAGGAACTGGCCGTGTACTGTCGCGTCATGTACCGGGAAGACGAACGCGGCAACCTGACCATGATGGCCTTCGTGCCGGGTCTGCCGGAGACGTTGGGCTGGTATTGGCATACCTGGCCGCTCTGGTATGGCGGTGAATTCTGGGACGAGGATCGAGGACGGGTTCCGATCAGTTCGGAGCCGTTCGTGCGCGGACTGCAGTGGATCCGCGATCTGACGGATGCGTTCGGGCAGAACCGCGTGCTTCGATTCGAATCCGGCCTCGCGAACTTCAACTCGCCCGACAACCCCTTCATGACCGGGACCGTGGCCATGGTCCAGCAGGGTCCGTGGTTCGCGCACATGATTCAGGAGTACGCACCCGAAATCAACTACGGTGTGGCCCCGTTTCCCACGGGGGATGGAAGCCCCATCAGCTACAACGGCCAGGACGCACTGGCCATTCCAGTCGGTGCGGCTCATCCGGACGAGGCGTGGATTTTCATCCAGTGGCTCTACACCGCAAAGCCCATACACGTCAGATCAAAAGCGCGTGAGCCACAGTTCGGCTACGACTTCGCCTATCAGAATGGGGCACGCGTACCCATGCCCGCCTTGCGTCCCGTTGAATGGCTCTGCTGGAATCACTACAAGAACAGCCCATTGGCTGAACCCGAGCCGGCGTTCCTCGCGACGCACCCGAATCCGGCCATTGCCGTGCACGAACGGCTGGCGCGAAGCTCCTTTGCGAAGACGGATCCTCGAATTCCCGATTGGACGGAAATCCACGAGGAGTTCAAGGCCGCCTATCGCGACATCTGGGGAAGTCCGGTACCCGTGCGGGAGCGCCTCAAGGACTGTCAGAGGAGCGTCGATACGCTCGTCGACCTGGCGCGTCGGCGGCAGGAGCGCTATGGTCTGGAGTTCCCGTGATGATCCGACGCACGCGCCACGCGGGGGGCACGACGTGGACCGGGCTGGCGTGGATCAGTCCGTGGCTCATCGGGTTCACGTGTTTCACGCTCGTGCCGGTCGGTCTGTCGGCGTATTTATCCTTCTGCCAGTTCAACGCCTTGCGCCCCCCGGTCTTCACCGGCACCGAGAACCTCCGAACTCTGTTGCATGATCCTCTGTTTGCCAAGGTCCTGTGGAACACCGCGATCTATGCCCTCGTCGCGCTGCCGCTGGGGACGGTGCTGGCGCTGTTCTACGCCATCCTGCTGAACATGCGGCTTCCGGGGCAAGTGCTGTGGCGAGCGATGATCTTTCTTCCCACGCTGGTGCCCCTGGTGGCCGTGGCCATGGTGTGGCAATGGATGTTCAACGGGCGTTTCGGCCTGATCAATCAAGCACTGGCGCATCTCGGTATTGATGGCCCGAACTGGCTCTCCGATCCGAACTGGACGATGGCCTCCATGGTCGTGCTCAGCATGTGGGCCGTGGGTCACGCCATGGTGGTCTACCTGGCCGGGCTCCAGGAGGTGCCGCGAGCACTATACGAGGCGGCCGAACTGGACGGTGCCACGGCGACGCAACGCTTGATGATGGTCACGCTTCCGATGATCTCGCCGACGATTTTCTACAACGTGATCGTAGGGATCATCGTCTCCTGGCAGATCTTCGTCGTTCCCTACGTGATGATCCCTGGGGGAGGACCCGGTCGAAATGCATACTTCTACACCATGTATCTCTACGACACGGCGTTTGTGAACCATCGTTTCGGGTACGCCTGCCTGTTGAGTTGGGTCCAGCTTGTCATCATCCTTGCCCTGACGGCCCTGGCAGCTCGCGTGAGTCGCACGTGGGTTCACTACCGTGGAGCCGAGCGATGAGACGTTCCACGTTGAGCCGTGCTGTCGCGACTGCCGTTGTGTCGGTCATCTCACTGTGTTACTTGCTACCCTTGGCGTGGATGATCGGTACGAGCCTGAAGCCGCAAGAGGACGTCTCGACCACCGGGCTGTCGCTTCTGCCGGAGCATCCCGCGCGAATCGGCCAGTATGCCTACGAGAACTACTATGCCGGGCGCCCCACGTTCGTCGACGACGCGGGCATCGAGCGAGCGGGTTACGAGGGTGTGCTCACCAGTGAGAACGTGCACTTTGTCGTGTTTCTGCGCAATACGGTCATCATTCTTGTCCTCAGTGTGGTTGGCATGACCCTCTCGAGCGCCGTGTGTGCCTACGGCTTCTCCAAGATTCGGTGGCGCGGGCGCAACGTGCTGTTCCTGGTGGCGGTGGCGACTATGATGATCCCGTTTCCGGCGGTCATGATCCCGACCTACTTCATCTTCAAGCATTTGGGGTGGATCGGCACCTTCAGGCCGCTTTGGGTGCCGGCCTGGTTCGGCAATGCGTTCAACATCTTCTTGCTGCGACAGTTCTTTCTGCAGATCCCCGACGACCTTTGCGAAGCAGCGCGACTCGACGGCATGTCCCACTGGGCCATCTTCTGGCGCATCATTGTCCCGCTCTCGAAGCCCGCGCTGCTGCTTGTCGCACTGTTTCATAGCATTTTTGTGTGGAACGACTTCATCGGGCCACTGATCTACCTGAACCACCAGGACCAGTTCACCTTGGCCCTGGGCCTGCAGTGCTATCAGGCCCAGCACGGCGGAACACCGTGGAATCTCCTGATGGCCGCGTGCACCCTTGTCACGGGGCCGATCCTGCTGCTGTTCATCCTGACCCAGCGAACCCTGATTGACGGCATCGCGACCACGGGGCTGAAGGGCTGAGCGGACTCACCGCTGGCGCCCCGATTCGAGTCACCAAGGACGCGTCCGCCAGCTCCTCCCCATCCGTCAGCCGGTTCTGGCATGGAATTGGCATGCCGAATTGGGGACTTTGGTGCGTCTGCCGTACTTGGGAGGCCTCCACAGCCTGCGGTCCGATTCGAGGGCTGCGGGGAAATTATCTGGATTTTTCTTGGCGCCGTCCGAATAATGATGTACTATCTGAAACAGTTGCAGAGACTGTTGCAGTTGGATGATCGGTGGATGTCGTCGGTTCGTGAGATCGCTCGCCTCGCTGGTGTTTCCGTCAGCACGGTTTCGCGCGCGTTGAACAACAACCCGGCCGTTCGGGAGGCCACCCGCGAACGCGTGCTCAGCGTCGCCAACGATGCCGGGTACGTGGCCGCCGTGGGTCGCCGCAGCACGGACCAGATCGGGCTGGTGTACGCCGGCAGCGAGACGCTCGGATCCACATTCGACTCGGCGTTGTTGTGCGGCCTGGTCGGCGGCGTGAACGAGGCGCGCTTCGACGTCGTGATCCTCAACATGCATCGCGACAAGGCCGCCGACGAAACGTACTCGCAGTATTTCATGCGGAAGGGCATTCGCGGCGTCGTGGTTCGCAGCACTTCGTTATCGCGGCACGTGTGCGAGGCGATTGCGGCCGAAGCGTTTCCGATGATCGTCGTCGGCGAGCGATTCGACGACGGGCTCGTTAGCTACATCGATTGCGAGTCGCGGGAGGAAAGTCGCAGAGCTGTCGAGTACCTCATCGGCTTGGGCCACGAGCGCGTCGCGCTGGCCATGAACACCGTGCCGGACTCCGACCACCTGGATCGACTCTCCGGATACGAGGACGCGCTGAAGGAGCACGGCTTGTCGGTTGATCCGCGACTGATTCTGCGGCATCAGGCCGATTTCGCAGGCGGGGCGAGCGCGCTGCACATGGTGATGAGCATGAAGCCTCGTCCCACCGCCTTGTACCTAGCCGATCCGATGCTTGCGGTGGGTGCATTCAACGCTGCCCACGAGCACGGGATTCGTATTCCGCAGGACATCTCGATCATCGGTTTCGATGATGCCGAGACGAGATTCAGCGTGTACCCGACGATGACGGCCGTGTGCCAGGACGCGCGAGATCTCGGCACGCAGGCCGCGGCTGAGCTGCTGCGGAAGATCAACGGTAACTTCGCGAGTTCCGTGCAACGGCAGTTGCCGACCTTTTTCGAAGTAAATCGATCGACGGCGCCGCCGTTCGAAGTGCACTAGCAAGAGGGATGTGTCACTTGTTGCAGAGATTGGGGACCATTCGGTGCTTTACGGGGTGTGACGAGATGTGCGCACGGTCACGACCAAATCGTCCACGCATGACGGATTCGACACGGGGCGCTTTCACGCTGATCGAGTTGCTCGTGGTCATTGCCATCATCGCGCTGTTGGTTTCGATCTTATTGCCGTCGATGAGCCGGGCCAGGGGCAATGCGCGGGCGGTGGTCTGCCTGTCCAATATGCGAGGCGCTGCTCAGGGCGTTCAGGTGTTTGCGAACGACCACCACGGGCGCTTTCAACTTGCCACGGATGAAGTAGGAATCCAGCTGGTCGACCCGAGCCGGCAGACGTTTGCCTATGATCGCAAGTTCGAACACCGGGGCGAGCTTCTGGCCTGGCCGGTCGCGCTCGGGCAGGCACTCGATGTGGGTTACAAGAGCAACTCGGACTGGGGGGTCCGTGCGACGAACCTGGCCGACGCGCAAGCCCGGATTCGGGCGGCCGAAGGCATCCAGGACTTCGATCTGATGCACTGCCCGTCCGATGCGATCGGTCTTTCGACGCCGTTCTACCCGCGCAACAAGGGCAGCTCCAACAACGGTCTTCGGGGTGGAGAGCAAGCCGCTGACATGTCGTACTGGGGAAGACTCAGCTACGGCATCAACGAGGATGTGGTCGGCGCCGAGGTGGAGGAGAGTGCCGGCAATCCAGCCTGTTGGACGGCCGCACGCAACGGCAGCGACTGGATCGGCTGCATCGGCGAGCTCACCTATCCGATCAATTCGCCGTGCGGTCGCGCTCAAGGTCGGCGTCTCCAAGGGGTTCTGGAGAAGGCGCACGACCCTGGCACGGTAGGGCTCATCTTCGAGGCCGGTCCCTCGACGGACGTCGGCGTCGGCGATGACGTCGAGTTTGCCAACCTGATCACGAGTGCCGGAGCGCGCGGGCCGTATCTCGGCGACTTTCAGCAGCGTTTCGGTACGCGCATGCCAAACAACCGGCACCCGAACGGCAAGCTGAGCATTCTTTTTGTGGACGGCCATGGCGAGCATGCCAAGCCGGTGGCGTACAGCAAAGACAACGATTTTCAGAAGAAGCTGCCATCCGAGTATTCGCCGCGCGTGCGCGTCTCGCCCTACCAGGCGCGGCCCGTGAGTCGTTAGGTGGAGGCGGTGTGCAGGGCGCCAAATGGCTGGGAGGTGAACGTAAACGGGGTATTCGTGTGGGGGATGAAGCCGATGATGCTGGTCGCTGATACCGGCTGGCGTCGGCGTCACACACTTTGCTTTGGAGGTGGAATGATGCTGGGACCAGGTAAGGTTACGATTGGTGTCGCGATTCTCGGCTTATGGTTGGGCGCGGCGCCGGTGGCGTTTGGTCAGAACATACTGGCCAATCCGAATTTCGACGATGCAGGCGGATCCCTCAACGGCTGGACGGGATTCGGCAACCAGTTCCCGGATACCACGGTATCCTTGTCCGCGCCGGGCAGCGCGAAGCTGTACGGCCTGTTCAATGCGGGATTCGATGTTTCGGGCATCCTGCAGACGTTCGCGTCGTCAGCCGGCGACAGTTTTCAGTTTGACGGCAATGCCTATGTGGGTTCAGGCGACCCCCTGCTCGGCGGCAACTTCGCGGTGCTGAAGATTGCCTTCTTCGACGCGCTGGTAGGCGGAAATGAGATCGGCTCCAATGAGGTGACAATCGCCGATGCCGGTTCACCGCTGGATACGTGGACCCCGTTCACGGTGACCGCTTCGGCGCCTCCGGGCACACAGCACGTCGAGGCACTCGTGCTGTTCCTGCAGCCGGCGACGGACGGTGGCGCGGTGTTCGTGGACAACATGTCCTTCCAGCCGGTGATGCCGCCGCCGAACCTGCTCGCCAATCCGAACTTCGACGACAACGGCGGCTCCCTCGCCGGGTGGGGCGCGTTCGGTAACGCCTACAGCGACACGAACATTTCCCTCTCGGCGCCTGGCAGCGGCAAGATGTTCGGCAACTTCAGCGGCGGATTCGACGTGACCGGCATCTTCCAGAGCTTCCCGGCCAAGGAGGCGGACGAATACACGTTCGCCGCCAGCTCGTTTGTGGGAAGCTTTGATCCTCTGTCGGGCACCGGCCCGGCAGATTTCAACTGGGCCGTCATGAAGATTGCCTTCTTCGACGGGGGCGGGACCGAGATCGCCGGCAATGAGGTCATCATTGCCGACGGAACCTCGCCGCTGGATGCGTGGCAACCGTTCCAGGTGGCCGCGACGGCACCGGCGGGCACCGCCAGCGTACAGG
>Ga0055449_10000311_pt1 | contig 13910 bp, 15 predicted proteins | sample China_Galinas_PW_2_FD_57739 | JGI IMG/M metagenome (GOLD analysis project Ga0055449, IMG submission 57739) | Wetland microbial communities from San Francisco Bay, California, USA, that impact long-term carbon sequestration - China_Galinas_PWB_D1 | ecosystem: Environmental > Aquatic > Marine >... | reverse complement strand
CCGCCACTCCCTGCGGCCTCTCAGAGAGGAACAGCTCCGATGGGTTAGCGACTTCCTTTAAGCCCTGGTCGGACATCTCGAATACGCCTATCTCGTTAGTAGAGCCGAAGCGGTTTTTCACCGCTCGAAGAATTCTATAGGGGTGGCCGCGGTCTCCCTCGAAATAAAGCACCGTATCCACTATGTGCTCGAGCACGCGGGGGCCGGCTATCGCGCCCTCTTTTGTCACGTGGCCTATGAGGAAGACGGGCACTCCGTTTCGCTTGGCGTAGAACATCATCTTGGCCGCGCACTCCCTGACCTGCCCCACCGAGCCCGGAGCGCTCTCGAAGTCCTCTGTGTACATGGTCTGTATGGAGTCGATGACCACCACCGAGGGCTCCATGGAATCCGCGGCGTCTATCACGTGCTCGAGGGAGTTCTCCGCAAGCAACGAGACGTTCTCGGATTTCACCTTCAGCCTTTCGGCCCTGAGCTTTATCTGCTCGGGCGATTCCTCGCCGGAGACGTAGAGCACCCTGCCCTTAAGGAGCGCGGCCGCCTGAAGCAGTATTGTGGACTTCCCTATGCCGGGGTCTCCGCCCACGAGCACGAGCGAGCCCGGAACTATTCCGCCCCCGAGCACTCGGTCGAACTCGCTTATGCCGGTGCCGGTCCTCACGGTGGTGTCGGCCTCGATCTCGTTAAGCGGTATGGGCTCGCTGCGTGCGCCGCTCACGAGGCCCTCGCGCTTGCGCGTCTCCTTGCGCTCTTCGCTCATGGTGTTCCACTCGCCGCAGTCGGGGCAACGGCCCATCCACTTCGCCGTGGTGTACCCGCAGGCCTGACACTGATAGAATTTCTTCGGTTTAGCCATCTTTACACATCCAGTATTCTCATACCCTTGCCGGGTTTGAATGATCTCTTGATTGCGCCCTCCACGAAGGCTTTAGCCCTGCGCGCGGCCTCAAGCGGGGCGTCGCCGAGCGCGAGGCCCGAGGCAACGGCGGCGCTGTATGCACACCCCGTGCCGTGAAACTCGCCTTCTATGTCCTCGCCGGATATTCTCTGAAAACCTTCGCCGTCGAAGAAGAGGTCCTCGGCCCTGTCCTCCCTGTGCCCACCAGTAATTATAACCACTTCAGGGCCGAAGTCCTTCAATTTCCTCGCCGCGTCCTCCACGGAGCTCTCGTTCTCCATGCTCTCCCCAGTAAGCAGCGCGGCCTCGTAAACGTTCGGCGTGACCACCCTTGCCAGCGGAAAGAGCTTTTCCCGCATGGCGTCGAGCGCGCCCGTCTCCTCGAGGCTCGTCCCGGAAGACGACGCTGCCACGGGGTCGATGACGAGGTTTTTAAGATTAAACTTCCTCATCATCGCGGCGACGGTCTCAACGGCGTGCACGGTGTACAGCATCCCGGTCTTGAGCGCGTCGGGCCTTATGTCTGAGAGAAGGAACTCGAGCTGATTCCTGAAAAAGCTCTCGCCGACCTCCTCGGCCGATTCCACGCCCTCGGTACTCTGCACCGTGAGCGCCGCAGGCGCGGCCATGCCGTGTAGGCCGAAATGGGCGAAAACCTTGAGGTCCATCTGGATACCCGCGCCCCCGGTGGGGTCCGAGCCGGCTATGGTGAGCGCCGTCTTCTTCATTAGTGTGGATTATACACGCTTTCGTTTAACGTTGTCATATTATCTTAGACAATGGGCTAATTCTAATCACACTCGCATTCAAGCCCCCTTCCCATGCGGGTGGTTTTCTCCTATAATTGCACTTAGCAGGCACACCTAATGGGGTAAGCGGCATGACCGGACAGCGGGCTTTCCAGAAATACAGGATAACCAAGGAGGCCTTCAAGCTCCTCGTGGACTCCCTCGCGCGGGACATGAAGGTGGTGGGCCCTGTATCAGAAAATGGGCAGACTGCTTTCAGGCAAGTCGGCTCGTCCTCCGAGCTGAGCATGGACTACCAAAGCACAATGCTTCCGCCTTCCAAGGTGCTTTTCTACAAACCCGTGGAGGACGTCCTCAGATTCGACATGAACGAGGACGCCTCGGTAACGGAGACCGCCGCCGAGAACGAGAAGGTTCTTGCCCTGGGCATACACCCCTGCGACGTTCACGCCATCGTCTACCTCGACGGTGTTTTCGGTGAAGACCCTCATTACATGAATCGCAGAGAGAACACGATACTCGTTGCCCTGAACTGCACGCAGGTCGCGGAGCACTGTTTCTGCGCCTCCGTGGGCACGGGGCCGCATCTTAACCTGCGTGAGGGCTACGACCTCCTTCTCACCGACGTAGGGGATTCCTATCTGGCCGAGCCCGTGAGCCACAGAGGTGAGGAGCTTATTGGCGGCGTCCGCGCCGCACGGGTGGACGAGCTATTAGAAAAGGACGCGCAGGAAAAAGCCCTCACCGACGCCATGACAAAGCAAGTCGATATGGATGGGCTCGACGAGCTGTTCATGAAGAACATCGAGCACCCGGTCTGGGCGCGAGTGGCGGAGGATCGCTGTCTCTCGTGCTCCAACTGCGTGATGGTCTGCCCCACCTGCTTCTGCCACGACATCGTCGATGAGACCGCGATGGACCTTAAGACGGTGCGGCGGCTCAGGCGGTGGGACGCCTGCCACGACGTCCATTTCGCGCAGGTGCACGGCGGTAACCCCAGATGCACTCGCGCATCGAGACTCAGGCAGTTCGTCATGCACAAGCTCAACTACACCGCGCAGTTCGCCACGGCGGGCACGGTGGGCTGTGGACGGTGCATAAGCTGGTGCCCCACCTCCATCGACCTCACTGAGATAGCAGACGAAATCAGGCGGAGCCCGATGGCATGAAAAACCCTCTCGTCCCCATAAAAGCCACCATCAGGGACATCATGGAGGAAACCCACGACGTCATGACCTATGTGCTTGAGGCCGAGGGAGACGCTTTCAAGAACTTCGCCCCGGGGCAGTTCAACATGGTAGGGCTGCCCGGTGCGGGAGAGGCTCCCATTTCGCTTAGCGCGATTGTAGATGACGACTCCGTGCACCATACCATACGCGCCGTCGGAAGACTCACCGCGTACATGGAAAAGCTTGGGAAAGGCGGCCATGTGTTCTTACGCGGCCCCTACGGACGAGGTTGGCCCATGGATGAGGCAAAGGGCAAGGACCTTGTCATCGTCGGCGGAGGGCTCGGTCTCGCACCGCTAAGGCCGGTCGTGCAGACGGTTTTAAACGATAGAGACTCTTTCGGAAGCCTCACGCTGGCCTACGGCGCGCGAGACCCGCAGGACATGATCTACCGGGCGGAACTCGATTCATGGCAAAGCGGCATCGACGTGCTACTGACCGTGGACAATGTTCCCGAGGGAGCTCAGTGGCCTCATGCCAAAGGGCTCGTGACCGAATTACTTGAGCGGGCCGAGTTCGACCCGGCAAGCGCGGTTGCTTTCGTCTGCGGCCCCGAGATAATGATGCGGTTCGTATCGAGGCGGCTTATAGCAAAGGGGCTTTCGCCCGAGAACATACACGTCTCGCTTGAGCGGCGCATGCGCTGTGGAGTGGGACAGTGCGGCCACTGCCAGCACGGAAGCGCGTTCGTATGCAAGGACGGCCCCATGTTCCCGTACGCACAGGTGAGCCCCTTTCCGGACGGTCTGCTATGAGAAACGGGAAACCCCGTCTCGGGTTCTTCAAATACTCCTGCTGTGCGGGGTGCGAGTTTCAGACCATATTCTTCCAGGGGCCGGTGGTCGAAACGCTCGAGCAGTTCGAGTTTACGTACTGCCGCATGGTCACAAGCGCGGGCACGCCCGAGGGGCCGTTCGACCTTGCGCTCGTCGAGGGCGCGATAACCGAGGCGTGGCAGGCCGACGAGCTTAAAAAGATACGCGAGCGAAGCAAGTTGTTGTTCGCCGTAGGCTCATGCGCGGTAAACGGCGGCATACCCGCGATGAAGGCCGCCCAGCCCGAGCGCGAGGTCGAGGAGCGCGTCTATCGGGACCTCGCGACCATACATTCCATTCGCCCGCACGCCATAGACGCTTACGTGAAGGTCGACGGACGCATTAAGGGCTGTCCTCCTGGCGAGCGCGACCTCCACGAGGCCCTTACCTCCGCGCTCATGGGGAGAAGCCCCTCGTTCATCGAATACAGCGTATGCATCGAGTGCAAGATGAAAGGTAACACGTGCATCCTCATCACCAAGGACGAGCCCTGCATGGGGCCTGTCACAAACGCAGGATGCGGGGCGCTGTGTCCGTCGAGCAACAGGGCGTGCTATTCGTGCTGGGGCCCGATGCGCCAGGCGAACGCCCTGGCCCTGGCGCATCGCTTCGAGCAGATGGGGATGCGGGCCGACGACATCGTGCGCCGGTTCACACAGTTCGGCGCGGACACCATCGAGTTCAGAAAAGTGGCGGAACACTATGAAGCTTAATATCCCCTATATAGCGCGCGTCGAGGGCGAGGCCGCCGTGGACCTCACGATGCGGGACGGAAAGCTCCAAGACCTCAAGCTCAACATCTGGGAGCCTCCAAGGTTCTTCGAGGGCTTCCTGGTGGGACGTCGGCTCGAGGAAGTGCCGGACATCGTGGCGCGCATCTGCGGCATCTGTCCCGTATCGCACATGACCACGGCAATAAAGGCGCTCGAGAAGGCCCTGGGCATCACTCCCACGGAGCAGTGCGAGAGGCTAAGGCGCCTGATGACGCTGAGCCAGATAGCCGCAAGCCATGTCGTGCATGTCTACATGCTCGCCCTGCCCGACTTCCACCGCCTCCCCTCGATAGCCGACCTTCTGCCCGGGCACCGGAAAGCGATTGAAAGAATGCTGCGCATGCGCGATGCCTTTAACGCAATAACCTCTGCCTTCGGCGGCGGACGGGCCCTTCATCCCGTGGCGATGGTCCTCTCGGGGTTCACCTCTGTGCCAAAGGCCAACGAGGTCGGCACGCTCCTGAAGAAACTCGAAGCGGTAAGGGAAGACGCCGTGGAGACGGTGAAGATGGCAGCGGAATTATCCTATCCGGAGTTTCATATCGATACCGAGCTCGTCTGCATTAATAGCGATACGCATTACGCGATAAACGAAGGGCGCCTCGTCTCAAGCGGCGGCATAGACGCGCCGGAAGAGGATTATCAGGACATCCTCCACGAGGAACAGGTGCCCTATGCAAACGCCAAGCGCAACCAGATCAAAGAAAGGGGCTCGATGATGGTGGGCGCACTTGCGAGGCTCAACCTCAAGTTCGACATGCTCCACCCCGATGCTCATCAGGCCGCTTCTGAGGCGGGGTTTGCTCCCTTGCGTAATCCATTCCACAACACCCTCGCTCAGGCCGTGGAGATAGTCCACTGCGTAAGCGAGTGCATTGAGCTACTCGACGGGCTCACAGAAGAGAGGCCATGGGTGGAGCTTAAGTACCGCGACGGCGAGGGCTCGGCACTTACAGAGGCGCCGAGGGGGCTTCTGCACCACTCCTATGCCGTAAACGGCATGGGTCTTATCGAGAGCGCGAACATAGTCACACCGACGGCGCACAACTTCATGGGCCTTGAAGAAAACCTCAGAAAACTCGTCGAGGAAAACGCGGACAGTCCGGAAGATGATTTAAGGCTGCTCTGCGAGATGCTCGTTCGGGCCTACGACCCCTGCTTTTCCTGCTCGGTGCATTAACCGCCGCTTGCGGCGACGGGATGCGCTATGGAGCCCTGGTAGAAGGGCATGCAACTCTCTTCCTTCTTCGGGATCACCGAACCGAAAAGCTTGGCAACCGGCTTAAGGGCCGACTTCACCAGGCCGGATTTCTTTACGGTGGGCTTATCGAAGGGCCCGATTATCGTCTGCTCGAAGCTCGAACAGCCGTCTGGCTTGAGCACGGCCGCCGTGAGATCGGCAAAGCGCTCGTTCACTATGTCGAGCTGGCCGTTAAAGGCCATCCGGTTCTTCGCGGTGGCAAACGCCACGTCGCGCGTGGTGACCATGCCGCCGCCCACCGTCCAGTCGAAGATGTAATTGGTAAGGACGCTCTTGTCGCCCTTTGAGGACTCGGCCACCGTGGCACCCTTGGAAAGAAGCGGTCCCAGCGGCCCGAGCACGAAGAACGAGCCCACGTCGAAGAGGTTGACGCTCTGGACGTCCTGCACCTTGGCAAGCGAGCCGTCGAGGTCCACTCCCTTTATGGTCATGTCCGTGCCCTTCATGGTAATGGTGCCCGCAAGGCTGCGCTTCACCTCGTCGGCCGACGCGCCGCTCATGTTGAGGTCGGCCTTGAGGTTGGTCTTACCGGCAAGAGAGTCCTTACCGCTCGTTTCCTTCACGAGTTTGCCCAGGTCGAGGTCCTTGACGTCCTGCGTGACCTTCACCTTGGGCTTCTTGCCCCTCAGGTCTATTGAGCACGTGCCGTCGGCCTTCCCGTCGTAGAGGGAGAACTTCATTGGCTTAATGTCGAAGACGCCGTCTTTCCAGACGTAGTCAGAGCTGATATCGGTGACCTTGTAGTTGCCGGCCTCGACGCTGCCTACCTTGAGGTCGCCCTTAAAGCCGATGGACTTCATGAGCGCCGAGACGTCATTCTGGTCCGACAGGTCCTTGAGGGAGACGTCCTTTATGTTGATGTCGAAATCGGTGACCTTGGTCGTGCTATTCGAAGCCTCGTCGGTATAGGTGAGGTTGCCGCCCACTATCGATATCTTCTGAGCAAGCACCCCGGCCAGGGACATGCCGCCGTCGCCGCTCTCTTCGGCCTTCTTAGGCTCCTGCTTTTTCTTCTTGCCTTCGAAATTGTATTTCCCGTCCTTGCCAAGGACTATGTTTATGTCCGGCTTAACGACGCGGACGTTTGTGACCTCGAGTTTCTTTGAAAGAAGCGGGCCAAGCTCCACCGAGATGTCCACGGAATCGACCGAAAGCACCCGCGACTTCTCGCCTTTCACTTCCACGTCACCCACAGCCACTGCAAGCGACGGGAATATATCGAGCCCGATGCTCCCTACCTTAATATCCAGCCCCGTGGCATCGGAAGCGGCCTTCTCTATCTCGGGCCTCATCTTGTCGAGATATACGGCCTTCACCACGGCCAGCGCCACTACCACCAGCACCACAATGCCCACGATCGTCCCAAGCCCTATCTTTACCAGCTTCTTCATGTCCTATACTGTACACGCTTTAGGGGCAAATGTGAAGGGGGTAAATGTTATAATCCCACATGCCTAAATCAGTAAAAATAGGGCTCATCTCATCGGTGGCTTTCGAGGCAAGGCTCGTGCTCAAGGAGATGAAAAACAAGAATAAAACCGCCCCGTCCGTCACGTCTGGCACCGTCGGAAAGGCCCGTGTGGTGCACATAGCATCGGGCATGGGCGTGGCGAACGCGGCCCGCGCGGCAACGGTGCTCTGCGAGCGATACTCGCCCACGCACGTGGTCTCCTTCGGGATATGCGGCGCGTATCCCGGCAGCGGTCTGGCGATGGGAGACATAGTGATGGCCGAAAAGGAGGTCTATGCCGACACTGGCCTCATCCTCGTGGACGGCTTTCACGGCGTGGACGCAATAGGCATAGAGCTTCTGAAAAAAGGCGGCAGGAAGTTCTATAACGAGTTTCCCTTGGACGTGGGATTTCGAAAGAGGACTCTCAAGGTGATTGATAATGTTTCTACGGGCGTCTTCGCCACTGTCAACGCGACTTCCGGCACGATGAAGCGGGCCAAGGAGATACGGCTCCGCTCTGGCGCGATATGCGAGAACATGGAGGGGGCCGCGGTGGCCCACGTCTGCGCCGGTTACGGAGTGCCAGTGCTCGAGCTAAGGGGAATCAGCAACATTCTGCCGGGACGAAAGGGCTGGGACAAAGAAGGCGCGGCGGAAAACTGTCAGAAGGCGCTCATTAAACTGCTCGGAAGTTTTGCCTAAAAAGGTTTTGACTCTGCTTTAGCTTTGCTTCAACTCGGGGGCTGGAGCACCGTACTTATTCACAAAAGACTTTATCTTATCGAGCGATCCGTCCTTGAACACCTCGAACCGAACGCCAAGGCCGATTCCAGGCTGCGAGTGCATTACCTTTGCCGCAACGTCCACGGGCTCGTCGTTTAGCTTGAAGCTCACCTCCACGATGACGCCTTCGAGATACTGGTGACGGGTGTAGAGGTACATGCCGTCTTCGCTGAGGTCAAGGCCCTCGGCCCTTACCGTGCGGTTGATGTAGACGTCGGCACTCAGGTGGACTCTTTTCTTTCTCTCTACCAATGCCATACGCTTAACAGACGCTCCTCGCCGCGCACCTGCCCACGATGTCAACGAGGCACGATGCGTTATGGAGGACATCTCCCGAGAGCACGGCCGATGCGGTGGCCACCGCCGAGACTCCGCAGTCAAACAGCGAGGTGCAGTTGCTCGGGCTTATGCCGCCTATGGCAACTACCGGGATATGTACGGAATAGCTTATCTCCCTGAGTTTGTTCACGCCCTGCGGCTGACCCACTTCCTTGGTGGTGGTGTAGAAGACCGGGCCGAAGCCGATGTAATCGGCCCCTTCGGACTCGGCCATTACGGCCTCGTCCCTGTTGTGGGTGGATATTCCGATTATGCTCGTCCTGCCTAAAATCTTCCTCGCCTCGCTTGTGGGGAGGTCGTCCTGCCCCAAGTGCACTCCGTCGGCCTGGACGGCTGCGGCGATGTCGGCGTAGTCGTTAATTATGAGGCAGGCTTCGAAATCGTGGGTGAGCTCTCGGAGGGCAAGGGCTATGCGGTAGGCCTCGAGCCTGTCGCTGCTCTTGTCACGGTACTGAATCCACTTGATGCCCGATTTCAGAGCGAAATAGGCCATCTCCAGGACAGTGAGAGCGCAGGCGTCCTTGTCGGTGATTAGACAGATGCCGCCATGATAAAGTTGATGAGACTTTTCAGTCATTATCCCCTTTTTCCCCTGCAGCTATTTTAACTCTAAGACTGCTTTCCGTTCAACCTGTCCGCAAACCCCGTATTAAAATTACCTTTTATGAAGTCCGGGTCCTTAAGCACCAGCTGATGAAACGGGATGGACGTCTTGATCCCCTCGATTATGAACTCGTCCAGGGCGCGTCTCATCCGGGCTATCGCCTCCTGCCTGTCGCGCGCGCGGACGATGAGTTTCGCCACGAGCGAATCGTAATGGGGCGAAACGATGCTTCCCGCGCAAGACGCCGTATCCACCCGAACGCCAGGCCCCCCGGGCAGAAACATGAAGTCTATCTTGCCCGGCGAAGGGGTAAACGTAAACGGGTCTTCGGCATTGACCCTGCACTCGATAGCGTGCCCTGTCGTCGTCACCTGCGCCTGCTTGTACCCCAGCGGCTGACCCGCGGCAAGCCTTATCTGCTCCTTGATGAGGTCTATCCCCGTGACCGCCTCCGTGACCGGGTGCTCCACCTGAACGCGGGTGTTTATCTCGATAAAGTACGGGTTCCAGTCGGGGTCCACCGCGAACTCCACGGTGCCTACGTTGCGGTAGTTAATGGCACGAGCCGCCTTTACCGCGAGCTCGCCTATCTTGCGCCTAAACTTCTCGCTGGCCATCGGCGCCGGAGACTCCTCTATGAGTTTCTGATGGCGGCGCTGCACCGAGCAGTCCCTCTCGCCCAGGTGCACCACGTTGCCCTCGTTATCGGCCACTATCTGGACCTCTATGTGCCTGAGCTCGGTTATGAATTTTTCAAGGTATAAGTCCTTTATGCCAAAGGCGGTAAGGGCCTCTCGCTGGGCTACATTGAAGGCGTGCCTGAGATCGTCCTCTGACTCTACGACCTTCATTCCCCTTCCGCCTCCACCGTGCGCGGCCTTGAACATGACCGGATAGCCGAGCTTTTTGGCTATCTTGACGGCCTCTTCCTCGCTATCTATGACACCGTCGCTTCCTGGCACCACGGGGACGCCCTTTTTCTTCATCGCGTCCCTCGCGCGGGACTTGTCGCCGCCAACTCGTATGTTCTCCGGAGACGGACCGATGAACACAATGCCCGAGGACATGCATGTCTCGGCGAAGTTGGCGTTTTCCGAGAGAAACCCGTATCCGGGATGGATGGCCGATGCGTCGGTTATCTCCGCGGCGGTAAGAAGGCCCGGGATATTGAGGTAGCTGTGCTGGGAACTCGCGGGCCCGATACAGACGGCCTCGTCGGCAAGCCTCACGTGCATGGACTCTTTTTCCACGTCCGAGTAGACCGCGACGGTCTTGATTCCGAGCTCGCGGCAGGCGCGGATCACTCTGACGGCAATCTCGCCCCGATTCGCTATGAGGACCTTGTCGAAAAGCGTCATTATTGTATCGGCTCTAAGAGGAACAGCGGCTCACCGTACTCAACGGGCTGAGAGTTGTCCACGAGCACCCTGGACACTACGCCGTCGGCCTCGGACTCTATCTCGTTCATGAGTTTCATTGCCTCGATAATGCAGATGACCTGCCCCTTCTTTACTCGATCGCCAATCTCAACAAACGCGGCGGCCTCGGGCGACGGAGATCTATAGAACGTGCCCACAAGCGGGGCCGTTATGGTGATGAGCCTGTGGCTGTCGTCCTCGTCGGCATGTGCCGGCACGTGAGGGTGTTCCTCTTTGCCCTCTACGTGCATAGGAGCGGGTGCGGCCTTAGGGGCCTTCGCTATCAGGTGCTCCCTCTTAAGCCTGACCTTTGTACCCTCGGTCTCTATCGAGACCTCGGTGATGTCGGTGTTCTTAAGAAAGTTTATCAGTTCCTTCAGGTCGTCGAGTTCCATCATTTCACTCTTTCGATGTATTCAGCCGTGCGAGTGTCTATCTTCACGACGTCGCCGATGTTAATGTGAAACGGCACCTTCACCTGCGCGCCCGTCTCGAGCACCGCGGGCTTGCTTCCACCGGAGGCGGTATCGCCCTTGAAGCCGGGCTCCGTCTCCGTGACCGCAAGCTCAACGAACATCGGGGGCTCCACACTGACGGGCTTCCCTTTATAGAGCAGAATGCTTGCCGAATCGTTTTCCTTGATGAACTTCATGGCGTCGCCGAGCTGTCCCGCGGTAAGCGGGAGCTGCTCGTAAGACTCGTTGTCCATGAAGTAGAACATGCCGTCCTGCTCGTAGAGGTACTGCATCTGCTTTTCCTCGAGCTCGGGCTTGGGAAATTTCTCGCCGGAACGGAAGGTGTCGTCGAGAACGGCACCGGTGATGAGGTTTCTGAGCTTTGTCTTCACGAGAGCCCCGCCGCGTCCCATCTTGGCGTGCTGAAACTCGATTATCTCGCAGGGCTCGCCCTTGTACTCTATCTTCGCGCCTCTCCTGAAATCAGCAGTAGAAATCAAACCATGTCCTCCGAATCAAATTATCTCAAGTCTTCTGGGAAGCGACGTGATCTCTCTGGCCCCCCCGGCCTCTACCGAGACCATGTCCTCTATTCTAACACCTCCGAGTCCGGGAACGTACACACCAGGTTCAACGGTAAAAACCATTCCCGCCCGAAGGGTCACAGTACCGCGTGTGGAGATGCCGGGCATCTCGTGCACGTCAAGGCCGACCCCGTGGCCCGTGGCGTGGCCGAAACATTCTCCGTACCCCGCCTTTTTTATAACATCCCTCGCGGCACTGTCAATCGCAGACGCCTTTATACCGGACTTGGCCGCCTTGACCGCCTTGCGGTTTGCCGCAAGCACGAGGGAGTATATCTCCTTCTTCCGCGCGAGGTCCTTCCCTCTCAGCAGGACCGTCCTCGTCATATCCGCGCAGTAGCCGCCCCAGCGCGCGCCCCAGTCAAACGTGACCAGGTCGCCCGGCTTAAGACTCTTTGCGGTCGGTTGCGCGTGAGGCATGGCCGAGTTCTCGCCGGAGGCAACTATTATATCAAAAGGAAGCCCCTCTGAGCCCTCCTTCCTCAATGCTTCCTCAAGCCTCAAGGCAAGCTCCCTTTCCCCAGCGCCGGCCTTAATGCGAGGCTTTATCTTCCGAAACGCGTCGGAAGCTATGCGCGCGGCTTTCTTTATGCACTCCACTTCCCCGGCGTCCTTCACCATACGCAGCTTTTCGACAAGGGAGTTAGACGGAATCACTTTGCGAAAGTCTTTTCTGATGGCTTCGTAAAACCCGAGCCGCACCGTATCTTCAATGGCAAGCCTCTTAATGCCGAGCTTCTTGGCAAGCGATTTTATTGCCGCGTGGCGGTTTCTCTTCTCGATAATTATCTCCCAGCCCGATACCTCGTTTCGCGACTGTTCGCCGTAGCGAAAGTCGGTAACGAAGACGCACTCACTCTTCGTCACAAGAGCGAATCCGGAGGAGCCGGTGAAGCCGGTCAGGTAGCGCACATTTGGCATCTCCGTCACGAGGAAGGCGTCGGCGTGCCTCAGCCTTCTTCGGAGGCTTTTTAAACGGCCCGGATCTGTTGGCATGATTTTACTTGGCGAGCAGTCCAGCCGCGGCCCTCACCGCAAGAAGGTATCCGTCGGTGCCGAAACCGCTTATCTGACCTACTGCGACCTCGGAGATGAAAGACCTCCGCCTGTACTCCTCGCGCTTGTGGATGTTGGAGATATGGACCTCCACCGCGGGCTTGCCTATTGCGGCTATGGCATCCCTGATGGTTATGCTCGTGTGCGTGTAGGCTGCGGGATTTATGATGAGCACGTCGAAATCGGACTTCTGAATACGCGTAGCTATCTCGCCCTCGCCGTTGAGCTGGACGCACTCCACATCGAGGCCGAGCTCCTTGCCGAGAGCCACCGTTTCCTTGTCCACCTGCTCGAGCGTCTTTGAGCCGTAAACGTCGGGCTCCCTCTTGCCGAGCATGTTCAGATTAGGTCCGTGTATTACGAGCGCCTTCAATTTCCGCATCCCCCTTCTTCGTCCGGCCCCGCCACTGCGAGGTTCGACGCGCTATCTTTTTACCTTGTATCCCGAGTTTTCTATCGCGGCCTCGAGGTCAGCCTGAGAGACTTGCGATTCGTCGAACGTAATGTCGGCACTGCCGGGTTCCACGACGCTGTCCGAAACTCCAGCCAGCGCATCCAGAGCGCTCTTTACCCTGCCCACACAATGCTGGCAGCTCATGCCGTCAATCATAATCTTAACCTGTGCCATTATTCGCTCCTCCTATGCTTACAGGAAATTGTATGGTTATTTGCGGTAAAAATCAAGCATAAGTGCTCACAAAACAATGAGATAGGTCTCTCGACGGAGCGGTGAGCTTTAAGCTCGGGATGTGATGCGATGGGGAACGGTTGAGTCCTGCGTGCCGCCGCTATTCCCCGTCGTTGCTATTGTAACTGGCGTCGTTGGCGTCCACATTGTCTTCGCCGTATTCCTGTATATCGTCTATATTGCCGACGTTTCCGGCGCCTCCGACGTTCATTCGCTCGCCTTCTTTCCTGGCCAATTTTGCTTTCAGGAATTTGTACATGTAGAAGTGCTTGAGCTTGGGTATGGTGCGCACCTTATTGTAAGCACCGTCTGTCAGGAGGTTCCTGTGCAACTGTACGAGGTTGAGCCTGCCGCTCTGCGTTATGAGGTTGTTGCCCCACCTGCCCTGGATATCATCTGGCGAGACCGCGACTATCTCCGGGATCTGGTATATATGCCCGTGGCCAAACGCATCGATAATGCTGTCGTAGAATCCCTCCAGGCACCTGCCCACGTATCCTCCGCCCATCGCGATCGTCTCTATGTCGTTTGCCTCCAGAAAGGCCATGAGCACGTCCAGGTCCTCATATGTGATCTCCCCGTTAGTGGCGGTGACGCTCTCCATGTATATGACATTGTCGGCCTCGTTGCTTATTTCGTTAATGTACCGCGCATACTCGTCGTGACCCTTGCTGTAGCCGTACAGTATCTTCTGGTAGTTGCGGGGCAGAACCAGGAGCACCAGAGCGCCCTTCGTCGAATATACCTCTACGAAGTCCCTGAGCAGGCGTTCCTGCTCCTGCATGACAAATAGCGTCTCGTCCAG
>Ga0055449_10000307_pt1 | contig 14010 bp, 7 predicted proteins | sample China_Galinas_PW_2_FD_57739 | JGI IMG/M metagenome (GOLD analysis project Ga0055449, IMG submission 57739) | Wetland microbial communities from San Francisco Bay, California, USA, that impact long-term carbon sequestration - China_Galinas_PWB_D1 | ecosystem: Environmental > Aquatic > Marine >... | reverse complement strand
CGGGGCCAGAGCGGACCACGGAATCGCAAACTCCACCGACCAGCCGCGGTCGACGTCGCTTGGATCGTTGAGCGTGCCGTCCACGTGAACGGCCGAGCGCAGGCCGAGGACGTTCCAGTCGTGGTCGGCCGGCCCGCCGTCGAGGTACGTCCGCACGAGGAACAGGTCGAAGATGGTGTTGAGCGCGTTGACCTCGATCTCGAAGTAGTCCTGCGCGTCGCCGTCGGGGTCGAGGAAGACCTCGAAGTCGTTGTCATGAAAAACGATGTCGTCCCGTTTGGTCAGCGTCGCCGTCACGTGCGGCTCGACAAGCTCGGCGAGGACGTACAGGTACCGCCGGTCCCAGAGCATCTTCATGCGCGTCGCGTACCTCGGCGTCGGGAAGCCGGCTCCTCGTATGTCGACGAACGCATCCGACCACGATGCGGCTCGCCAGGCCTCATCGTCTGGCTTGCCGTCCACCACGATCGGGCCGGGCGCCTGTTTGCACTCGTAGTGCTTGGGACGCGGCCGGGATGACTGGTCGTGCGATAGCCGGACGGAGCCGGGCCCGGCACAGCCGACGACGCACATGATCGCCACGACCAACGGTAGACCGATCCATCGACCCGAACGCATGTCACCCCCTGTCTTCCGCAACCTTACCCGAACATGCCCACGCAGGCATGGGCATGGTATGCGGTATCCGGACGTCATTCGCCTTCCCGTTGGTCCGCACAGCGGACCCTACAACATGCCCACGCTACAACATACCCACGCTACAACATGCCCACGCACACGTGGGACATGGGACCCGATGATCGGACAGCGTATACGAATTCGATCACGCCCAAAAGCATTTGGCCAGGCGTTGTTTCACGAATCGCCGCGCTCCGTTACGGTAGGCCGCAACCCGGTGGACATCGGCCAGTGGAAAATGGCACGGTTGGTCTTCGTGCGTCGCTTGTGACCGTTTGATATGCACACGATCGATTGGGTGATCGTCGGCGCGTTCTTGCTGCTGCTCCTGGGGGCGGCTGCGATCCCAGGCGGCGCATGAAAACGGGGAGCCCACCGGACTCCCCGCGTGTTGCAACGTGTCGTTCTCCGGACTCGACCGGTGTAACCTGGCGGACGAGTCACGCGCATCGCCCGCAAAAACCGGCGCGATCAGTTTTCGATCGATATCACCATGTTGGCGTAGTACATCGTATCGAGCTCGGTCGTGCCGGGCGGCGGGTCCGAGTTGTACTCGTGACGGAGGCCCAGCTTGAAGGCCAGGTTGTCCTGCTTCAAGGGGAACGTCACGCCCATGTCGGAGAAGATTCGGTAGTCAGTAATTCGCTCGAAGGACGGCGAATAGGTAAGCGACCAGTTGTACGTCGCCCACGGCGCCATGACGACCATATAGTCGAAGCCCGCATCGAGCACGCTTGACTTGTTCGTCGAGCCGTCGGTGTACTCCTCGTGGCGGTAGCCCACCCCGAGGCTGGTTCTGAACTCGTGGTCGTCCTTCTTGATCCAGTAGTAGGATGCGCCCGCGGCCACCGTAGCCCGAAGGTCCAGGTTGGCGAACTCGTCGTACTCCAACCGCAAGCGCGTGTACCACGCCAAGCGATCCGTCACGAACGCGTCGAAGCGGATACCACCGCCGTAATTGTTTTTGTTCCGGACGTTTTCGGACTCGGCGTACTGCCCCCAGAGGAAGAAGTTGAGCCGGTCCTTGCTCGTCTTGCGGACGATGTCCAGCCGGCCGTGACCGTCGAGCGTATCATTGTTGCCCTGCGTGGAGGACATCCCGGCCTCGATCTTCGTGGTCCAATGAGGCGTCACGGCCGCGAGCTTCTTTTCGTTCTCGGCTTTTTGAGCCACGGTCTGCGGGCTATCGGCGCCTTTGGGCCAGACGTCGGAGAGCTTGTCGCGGGCGATCGGAACGTCACCGATGGCCGAGCCCACGACCATGCCGGTGCCCCCAGTCTGCTCCGTCACCTTCCCCAGGAGCACGTCGCCGCTGGTGGCGGCCACGTTCATCGGTTCGTCGGTGGCGATCGACGCGACCTTGTCGGCCGGGATCTTCAGCGTTCCCGCGAAGCCGGTCTCAATGACCGCTCCCTCACTGCTGAAGCGACTCAGCTTGCCGACGATGCGGCTGCCGTCGGTCGTCACGACCACGTCGGCCGAGGCGACCGCGACCGTCATGAGCACGGCGCAGACGCACCCTGCGCGCCTGCAATTCCTTGCGGATATCTGGCGCACGGTACTATCCCCCCTGGTTGAAGGCGTTGTTGATGGCCGTGGTTACGTAGTCGTCGATCGGGTTGATGATGAACCCGTGGATCAGGTCGATCAGCAGTTGTTGGACGCCAACGGTTTGCGTCACGGTGATGGAGCCAAAGTCACAGCCCCCCAACTGGAACAGGGTCGCGGCGGCCAGAATGGCAGTCATACGGCGCGTTCGGCGCAGAAGCTTCTTTCGATTCATGGTCACTGGCTCTCCCAAAGCAAAAATGACAACGCAAAACACTCACGTGCGGCGTGATGGTATGGCACCCGGCTGCGGGCGTCAAACCCGCATTTTCAACACTGGAAGGCGGCGTGAGCCAGAGGATTACGCTCAATCGCGGCGTTGGACGCGGGCCGTCTGGTCGGCCAGGAACTGATAGCTGCGCGTCGCGACGTCGACGGCATCGTGGGCTTGGCGGGGCAGCTCGACGTGGATCGGACCGGTGTAGCCGACTTCGCCCAAGGCTGTGAATATAGGTAAAAAGGCCATCGCGCCGCGACCGAACTCGAGGTGCTCGTGGACCCCTTGGCACATGTCCTCGATGTGGATATTCCACAAGCGCTCTTGCCAGCGGCGGATGTGCTCGCCCGGCGTGCCATCGTCGAGGCAGTGGACGTGGCCCAGGTCCAGGGTCAGGCCGAATGAGGGGTGGTCCAACCGAGAGGCCAGGTCGGCGTACTGAGCCATCGTCTGAATGAGCATGCCCGGTTCAGGCTCGAAGGCGAGCCGGACGGATCGGGCGTCGGCGTAGTCGAGGAGCCGGCGCAATCCGGCGACGAGCCGGTCGGTCAGCACGTCCCGCGGCGCGTCGTCGGCGGCGCGCCCGGACCAGAGAGACACGGAATCCGCGGAGACGGCCTCGGCGACGTCGACGGCTGCTCGGAGCATGGCGAGGCGACGGTCTTGCCCGTCGGCGTTGCCGCTGATCAGGGTCGGCTGGTGTTTGCGGCGCGGGTCGAGGATGTAGCGGGCACCGGTCTCGATGGTGACCCGCATGCCGTTTCGCTCCAGGGCCGGCCGAAGCCGCGCGAGGCATCCGGCGACGCCGCGCTGGTCGGGCGGATCGAGCAGATCGTGGTCCAGCGTCACCGCAACGCTCTCGTAGCCGATGTCGCGGAGCACGTCGATCGCGTCCTCGATGCGATGATGGGCGAAGCCGTTGCTGTTGTAGCCGAGATGCCAAGTCGGTGTCATCAAGTTTGCCGATCGACACTGCCAGGGAAACCGGCGCGTTCGCCTCGAGGCGTCACGCGGATCGCGACAGAACCCGCGCCGTGATCAACTCTCCCGCGATGGTATCAGCAGATCGGACGTAGCGACAGAACGGAACAAAACGACGACCGGCGCGGCGGTCAAGCACACGTGGCCCACTCACCCGCCTACGACGCGACGTGATCGGCGCAGGAGCGCCCGCATGCCGGCCCGGGCCCGCAATCGTGTCTTGCCGGACCTGCGCGGGGACTCGTCGGGATCCACCCCCTCGGGAAGGAAGTGCTCGCCGCACTGGCGGCACCGGCGTACCGACAGGCGCTGCGACGCGTGAACCACGACCGGATGAGCACATCGCGGACAATGTATATAGAGCGGACCCATATTTCCCCCCAGCTCACGTCCAACGTGAACTGCTGTAACGGCTCCCCTAACCGACACCGGTGCTCGCCACGTCGAGAGACGAAATCGACTTCGCCTCCCGGTCGGAAAGCCACCCCTTTATTCGCGAGAACGACCCCAGCGCTCCCGCGTTTGCGTCACAAGTTGTCGGCGACGCGGTTGTCTATTTCGGACCCACGATTTCGTACAACAGTGCGGCCGCGTCCTGAGACCCGATATCGACGACGTCGCCGGAAAGCGGAGCGCGCTTGAACTCCTGATCTTCGATGAACGCGTCGGCCGGCGACGTGGCATCCATCAGCGCCAGATCGTCCGATACGTGAAAAAGCCCCAGCAGATGCCCCGCCTCGTGGGCCGCGATGTTGCCGATGGCGACGGCCATCTCCTCCACCGTCGGCGTGAACGTGAAGACCTGGTCCGGATTGAACGACTCGGTGTAGATGATCGCGTCGTCGCTCGGATCGGCGTTGTACTCGTCGACGTCGTCGGCCAGTCCGAACACCTGCGCGTCGTAGCCGCCCAGGTAGACGGTGCTCGTGGTGCTCGGGTCCAGGGTGACGTTGTCATCCGTGGTGTAGATGGTGACGTCAAACCGCTCGAAATTCTGCCGCACCGCATCGGCAATGAGCTGCTTCATGCGATCCGTTTGACCCGCATAGTCGGCGGAGATCTTTGCGGCGTCGAACGGGTCGAGTTGAAACGTCCCCAGGACGGGCGAATCGACCATAGCACCCGAGAAGTCGAGCAGGATCGTCTGCCCGGCGGGTGGAGGTACCCCCATGTCGGGCACGGTCTCGACGTCGATCGTGTAGGATCCCGTCATCTGCCCAGACGCTGCGAACGCCGAAGCGGCCACCACGAGATAGTACGGATCGCTCGCGTGTCGCGTCGTCCACAGGACGTACGAGTCGAGCGCCCGGTTCAAGGAGCCGCCGCGGTCGTCGTTGGCATAGACGAGGTTCTCGTCCGCGTCGAACACGGCGACGGTAATATCGAGCGCCGAAGTTGTCGTGGCCGCGTCAACGGTGATCATCGTACCTGCCTCGAGGGCACCAAGTCTGAACACGTCGATATCTCCGCGGGACCCGATAGATCCCGCCAGTGCCACCTTTCCGGACTCGTCGAAACTGACCTCGACGGCCCTGGGAAACGTATCATTCGGCTCCGCGACATCCTCGTTGATCGCGGTGGAGCCGGGTGTCATGGGACATCCAGCAAGAAGCAGGCTGACGATACCGAACACACCAACGACGCCGGCACGGACGATCGGTCCGCGTGCCCGGAACCGTCGGTCCCGACTGCGTTGTACACTCATGATTGATCCCGTCTTGGGCCGTACCGGAATCTCCGCGTTCCGGTTGAAGGCGATCGCGCGGACGAGAGTATAGTCCGAATTCTCCTTCGAGCCCATCGACGGCATTCTGTTTCAGTTTCGCGCCGGGGTATCCCGGCCTACCAGTCCACACTCTAGCGCACAGCTACTGAACGTGATGGTTTTCCGCGCCGGTTCTGCGTTCGGCTCGAACCGCTGCTTGGCTCGCGTTCGACGTACGCGTTGCTCGGCGGCGACGGCGAGGTCGTAGTCTCCGCCCACGGTGTCCACGAGGTAAGTGACCGCATCCTGGTAACCGATGGGAAACACCAGACCGTAGATCGGCGACCGGGTGAACGCCTGATCAACGAGGATCTCACTAAGACTGGCTGTCACGTCCATGATGCCGCCCGGGTCCTCCGTGTGTACCAGTCCGAGAAGGTGACCGATCTCGTGACTCGATACGTTGGCCAGCGCCTGGGCCATTTCGTCGCTGGTCGGAGAGACGCGCTCGAAGACACTGAACGTGTCCGTAAACACGATCGCCTCCTGTTGCTGGTCGGAGTTGAACTCATCCACACCCTCCGCCACGCCGAGCAGGGCCGGATCATACGTTCCGAAAAACAGTCGGGACATGCCGGATTCGAATTGGGCCCCTTCGCTGGTCGACAGGATCGTGACGTCGAACGGCGCAAAGTCCTCGCGCACCTTCGCCACCACGGCATCGATGAGATAATCGGTCAGGCCGTCGTACTCGGGTCCGATGTTGGCCGCGTCGAACGGGGGCACATCGATCGCCGGCCGACTGCCGATCCGGACGCTCTGCCCACCCGAAAAGACGAGCAGGAACGTCGCGGGGCGTTTGCTTGGAATCGGATCGCCCAGCTCCTTGGTCGCGACGAGGGTATAGGTGCCGTTGGCCTGGTAACCGGGTGTGGCCGAGACGGCCAGATAGCAGTGCGACGATGCCTCCCGCGCGACGACGTCCACGAACGGATCGCGCCGGCCCATGTAGACGTTGCGATGGTCGTTGATCAGCAGCGAGGAGCCGTCACCGTCGAACAGCCCGATGACGCCGTCGAGCGTGTCGCTCGTGGTGAGCTCCGCCATGATGCGGTCGCCCGCGGCCATCGGCCCGAGGTCGTAGACGTCAACGTCGGATTCGGATTCGACGACGCCCTCCACGCCCAGTGGCTCGCCCTCCCAGACGAGTTGCTCGGCCTGGTCGAACGCGTTGTTGTCGGCCGATTCCTGGTACGTGTTGGCATCGGTGAGATCGACGTTGGACAGGCTCGTGGCGGAGCGTTGTCCGTCCGCGATCGATGACAGGTTGACGCTTCCGCAGCCGCTCAGGAAGCAGGCGCCGGCGTAAGCGATGGGTCGCGTCAACAGCCGACCAAGGGTTCGGTGAACGTACACAGCGCTTTCCCCCCGCTACAGGCGCCACGTCGGCAAACGATCCCCTACCGCCGGCCTCGACAGCGACGCTCATAACGGTTGCGAAGGTGTGATCGCCGCCGGGCCACAACGCGCGACTGCCGACCACGACCACACTCCGCAACCTGCTGTGCTTCACCCCTCCGAGACGAAAGTACGATACGAGGCCCGCGACTTGAGAAAGTTCACAGGAATAGTTTGATCCAGCCGGCGCGCCGGTGTTTTCTCGGACATCACCATTTACCTCCGTGCGTCCGATCGACAAGTGGCTATAATTTCGGACGTCATGGCCAAGATTCCCTTCACGCCCGAACAGCGCCGCGCGATCGAAGCCATGGGTCACAGCGTGGTCGTGACAGCGGCCGCGGGCTCAGGCAAGACGGCTGTCCTCGCCGAACGCTGCGCCTACCTGGTGTGCGACGCGCCTCCGGAGGCGCGCTGCGACGTAGACCGGCTACTCGTGCTGACGTTCACGGACGCCGCGGCCGGCGAAATGCGCGGCCGGATCGTGGAGGCCCTGAGGCAGAGGCTCGAGTGCCACCCCGGCGACGCCCGGCTTCGCGAGCAAGTCGCCCTGACGGACGCGGCGCAGATTTCCACCATCCACTCGTTCTGCCTGCGGCTGATTCGCAAGTGGTTTACCGAGGCCCAGGTCGATCCCGCGGCCACGCTGCTCGATGAGCACGAGGTCCGGCTGCTGCGCCGGGACGTCCTCGACGAGGTTCTCGAACGCAACTACGCGCAGCAGGATCGCACGGCGTGTTCGCTTGGCACAACCGGCGATGACGTCGGCGCGGCATCCGCGTTTGCGCGGCTCGTCGACGTCTACGGCTTGGGGAGCGACCGGCAGATCGCCAAACTCGTGCTCGACCTGGATGAATTCACGACCTCCCTGGTCAGCCCGGACTCGTGGCTCGAGGACGCCGTCGCGATCCCGCGCGACGAACCCGACCGCGTGATCCTCGAGGTTCTGTCGACGCTTCCCGACGAACTCGAGCGGCAGATCGAACACGGCCGGTTGCAGGCGGATAGGATCGATACGGGCATCCCACACGCGGCGTTTGCAAAGGATCGAATCCTTACGCACGTTGCGCAACTTCGAGCGTGGCGCGAATCCATCAGCGATTCGGCGAGCGGAACGGGAGCTCGATTGCGTTCGCTGGAATCGGCCTGCGACGCGATTCGTGACTTCACCTTCGATCGCAAGAGCGGCCCCCGTTTGAGCAAAGATACCGACGACGAGACGCGCCGCACGGTCGAGGCGGCGCGCAAGCGCTACAGCAGGATCAAGGATCTATTCAAGAACCGGTTGCAGAATCGGTACGCACTGTTCACGCCGGACGAATGGCGCGACGGACTGCACCGCATCGCCCCATACATCGAGACGATCGTCTCGCTGGTCCGGCAGTTCCGTGAGGCGTATGACACACGCAAACGCGAACTCAACGTGCTCGACTTCTCCGACCTGGAGAGACTCGCGCACAAGATTCTGAGCGAGCCGAGCGACCTCCGGCAACCGTCGCCCATCGCCCGGGCGCTGCACGATACCTACGCCTACGTGCTTGTCGACGAGTTTCAAGACATCAATCCGCTGCAACAGGAGGTGCTTCGCCTCGCGTCGCATGAGGCCGCTGACGACGCACCGGGCAACCTGTTCGTCGTCGGCGACGTCAAGCAGAGCATCTACCGATTTCGGCTGGCCGAGCCCGCGCTGTTTGTCGAGCGACTGCGACGCTTTCGCGATCACACGGCGCACGGCGAGGCCATCTCCCTGCAGAAGAACTTTCGCAGCCGGGCGCATCTGCTCGACGCCATCAACGACGTCTTTGCAGCCCTGATGCCGCCGGGCGCGGGTGCAGTCGAGTACGACGATGAGGCCGTGCTTCGTCCCGGTCGGGAGGAACCGGAAACGGCCCCCAGCTCCGTCGAGCTGCACGTCGTGGATCGCGCGTGGCAGAGCGACGATGCGGAGGATGAGGGCGATGAATCCGACGGCGATGCGACGGACTCGGAAACGGCACCGACCGACGACATCAGTGAGCGACGCCTCACCGCGCCCGACGACCCTTCGACGTGGACGCCGATCGAGCGAGAAGGGTACCTGATCGGGCGCCGCATTCAGGCTATTCTGAAAGAGGAGCCGAGCATCCGCTACCGCGACGTGGCGGTGCTGCTTCGCGCCGCCAAGGTGAACGCGGAGCGTCTCGCGGCGATGCTGACGGCGATGAACATCCCGGCGTATGCGGCCGTCGGAGGGTCGCTGTTCGCGGCCGTCGAGGTTCGCGACGTGCTCGCCCTGCTGCAAGTCTTGGACAACGCGCGGCAGGACATCCCGCTGGCAGCCGTTCTTCGCAGTGGGATCGTCGCCGCGCCGCTAAACGAAGCCGACCTGCTGCGCATTCGCCTGCTGGATCCCAAGGACGACTTCCACCGCGTCGTGCACCGGTACCCGCGGGAAGGTGAAGACGCGGATTTGCGCGGCAAGGTCGACGCGTTGCTTCAGCGCATCGAGCGACTTCGCGCGGACGCGGCCTGCACCGCACCCGCGGATCTAATGTGGCGCATCTACCACGAGTTCGGACATCTGGCTTACTGCTGCGGTTTGCCCGGCGGGCCGCAGCGACGCGCCAATCTACTCGAATTCCACCAGCTTGCGCGAAGCTTCGGCAGCTTCCGACGTCAGGGACTGGCGCGGTTCCTTCGCTTCATCGAGGGCATGGCCAACGAGGACGCCGACGTTCCGATCGCATCCCCGATCGGCGAGGCGGAGGACGTCGTCCGCATCATGACGATTCACCAATCCAAGGGTCTGGAGTTTCCGGTCGTGTTCGTCGCCGGGCTGGGTAACCGGTTCAACCTGGGCGACCGTTCGGGACGCATGGTGTACGCGCGTCGTACACGGATCGGGCTCCGCGTCGTCGACACGGAGGACATGATCGAATACCCCTCGGCCGCCCACCTCTCGGTGGTCGAGGAGATCGAACGCGAGGCGAGGGCCGAAGAGCTGCGCGTGTTGTACGTAGCGATGACACGGGCGCGCGACCGGCTCATCCTCGTCGGATCGCAACGGCACGTGGATCGACTCGTCGACGAAGACGGGTCCGGCGCGGCCGGCCGTCCGTCCGCGCACACGATCCACGCGGCCGCATCGTTCCTGGACTGGCTGGTGCCGGTCATTCGGAGCGGTTCGCATGCGATCGGAACGGGGGAGTTGAACGGGAAGCGCGCGGCGCCCGGCGGCACGCAGTTTGACATGCGCGTCCACACGGCCGACTCGATGGCCGACTGGCGAACGGAGGCGACCGGCGCCGGCGCCAACGTCAAGACGCGCGAGGCCGTCGCCGCCCTGAAGCCGCTGCCGGACTCGGAGCCGCGCGGCGACGATGGCGCTGTCGAGGAAGTCGAGCGGCGGCTCGCTTTCGCGTATCCGCACCTGCCAACGTGCGGCGTGCCGGCCACGATCGCCGCGAGCGAATACAAGGGGCTGGTGGACTTTGCGGGAGCGCCTGAGGCCACTGTCGTGGACGCCGCCGGCCCGACGACCTTTGCCGTTCCGCCCTCGAAGTACGATGAGGGCGCCGAGGACGCGGCGCTGCACCGGGGCGTGCTCACCCACCGCATTCTGGAGCGGCTCGACTTCGACGCGGCCGCGGACGCTTCGGGCGTGGCATCCGAATTGCAGCGAATGATCGACGAAGGCATCGTGCGCGCCGAGGACCGCGACGCCGTGGATGTGGCTTCGCTCGAGTGGTTCGTGACGACGCCGCTGGCAGCCGCCATGCGCGAAGCCAAGACGGCGTTTCGGCGCGAGTGGCAGTACGTCAGTGCGGAGCCGCCGAGTTCGTTCGAGGGCGGAATCGCGGCAGGCCGCGAGGACTTCGTGCTGGTGCGCGGCGTGGTCGATGGTATCCTGCCGGTCGACGGCGGTCTGGAAGTCATCGACTACAAGACCGACGACATCGACGCGAGCGAGGTCGCGCAGCGCGCGGCGCGGTATCGTCCGCAGGTGGCGCTTTATGCGCGCGCGGTATCGCGGCTGATGGATCAGCCGGTGACGGCCTGCCGGCTCGTGTTTCTGTCGCCGCGATGCATATACGAATTCGATCGATCGGAAATCAACAATCCGTGAAAGGTCCGGCGCAATCGCCATGAATCCGCCCCAAGCGCTCAACGCCCGAATCGCCGAAATCGGACGCGGAATCTTCGCCCTCGCCGACGCCGCCCGCCCACGCGTCTGGCAGAAGGCGTGGTGGCTCGAGCAAGGCACGCGTATGCTCGACTCCAACGAAGCACTGCGCACGCGGGCGTTTCAGTTCGTCGACTGCCTGCCAGCCTTGCGAACCAATGCGGACCTGATGCGCCACCTGGCAGAGTACCTTCACCCGCGCTACGTCAGCCTGCCCGGGCCGCTCTACAACCTGCTGCTGCCCGGCGCGATGCAGCATGCCCGCGAGGATCTTCTCGGATGGGCCACGCGGATCGGTTCCCGGCAGATGGCCGGTCGATTCATCACCGGCTACGACATACCGAGCGTCATTCGGACGCTGCGCAAGCTTCGCGCGAGCGGAATGGCCTTCACGCTCGACGTGCTCGGCGAGTTCACCACGAGTCATCGCCGCGCGGATAACTACGCCCGCGTCTACCACGACCTGATGGACCGGCTCGCGCCGATCGCGGCCGAGTGGCCCTCCGACGGAATGCTCGACGCCGACGCTTACGGGCCCATGCCGCGCGTCAACCTCTCCATCAAGCTCACCGGGCTCGATCCACACTTCGACGCAATCGATCCGGCTCGGGCGATCGAGCAAATGGGAGCGCGGCTGCGTCCGCTCCTGCGCAAGGCGCGCCAGCGCGGCGTGTTTCTCAACATCGACATGGAGTCGTTCAAGTATCGCGACCTCACGCTCGACGCCTTCACCCACATTCTGATGGAAGACGAGTTTCGCAACTGGACGCACATCGGCATCGTGTTGCAGGCGTATTTGAAGGATGCCGAACGGGATCTCGAACGGCTGCTCGCGTGGCGCCGGGAGCGCGGTCACGCCTTCGCGATTCGCCTGGTCAAGGGCGCCTACTGGGACGCGGAGACGGCGGCAGCCGTACGCGCCCACGCGGAGCCGCCGGTCTGGACGCGCAAGTGGGAGTCCGATGCGTGCTACGAACGCATGACTCGGACGATGCTCGAGCACGCCGACGAAATCCGCCCGGCGTTCGCGAGCCACAACGTGCGCTCGCTTGCCTGCGTCTATGCCACGGCCGAGGCACTCGGACTGACGCCGCGGCACTACGAGGTACAAATGCTCTACGGCATGGGCGACCCGCTCAAGCAGGCCATGGTCGACATGGGCTGCTGCGTGCGAGTCTACTGCCCCTATGGCGATCTCATGCCAGGCATGGGGTACCTGATCCGCCGCCTCCTGGAGAACACCTCCAACGAGGGCTTCCTCAAGCAGAGCTTCGGCGATCCATCGGCGTACGGCCGGTTGCTGGCGGACCCGGCCGAGCTGCGTCCGCCCAGCGCCCCCCTGCCGGCGCGACATTATCAAAACACCGACCCGGAGGAACCGATGTCGACTTTCAAGAACGCATCGAGCACCAACTTCGCCCGCGCCGAAAACCGCGAGAAGATGATCGGCGCCATCAAGTACGTGCGCGGCGAGTCCGGCCGGGACTATCCACTCATGATCGACGGCAAGCCCGTCACCACGCAGAGTAAGTTCCAGACGCTGAACCCGTCGAAGCCGTCGGAGGTGATCGGCCACGTCTGCGAGGCCTCAACGCTGGACGTCGATCGAGCCGTCGCCGCCGCGCGCCGCGCGTTCGACGCTTGGCGCACGACGCCCGCCGCGGTCCGCGCGGATCTCTGTCGCAAGACGGCCGAGCGGCTCGAACTGCGGCGATTCGAGCTGGCCGCGACCATGGTGCTCGAGGTCGGCAAACCGTGGCGCGAAGCCGACGCGGACGTCACCGAGGCGATCGACCATTGGCGCTACTACGCCGATCAGATCGAGCGGATCGAGTCGCGGCCGCGGCTGCGTAACATCCCCGGCGAGGACAACATGCTCACGTACTCGCCCAAGGGCGTGTGTGCGGTGATTTCGCCGTGGGCGTTCCCTCTGGCGATTCTCTCGTGGATGACCAGCGCGGCGCTGGCGGCCGGCAATACGGTCGTCGCGAAGCCCGCGCGGCAGGCGTCCGTGCTCGCGGCGAAACTCATCGACATCCTGCACGAGGTCGGCTTCCCCGCCGGCACGATCAACTTCGTGCCGGGCTCGGGCGAGTCCATCGGCGCCCATCTGGTCGGTCACGGCGAGGTCAACATCGTCGCCTTCACCGGCTCGCAGGAGGTCGGCACGCAGGTGATCGAGTCGGCCGCCAAGGTCAAGCCCGGGCAGCCCTTCATCAAGAAGATGGTGATCGAGATGGGCGGCAAGAACGCGATCATCGTCGACGACGACGCCGATCTCGACGGAGCGGTGCAGGCCGTCGTCGAGTCTTCGTTCGCCTTCGCCGGGCAAAAGTGCAGCAGTTGCAGTCGCGTGATCGCGCTCGGCGGCGTGTACGACGACTTTGTGGGACGGCTTCGCGAGGCGGTGGAAAGCACGATCATCGGCCCCGCGGAGGAGCCGGCCACGCTCGTCGGCCCGGTGATGGACGAGCCGGCCCGCACGCGCATTCACGAGTACATCGAGCTCGGCAAGCGCGAGGGCAAGCTCGTCGCCCAGGCGAAGCTGCCGGCTTCTTGCGGCGAGGGCTACTTCGTCCCGCCCACCGTGCTTTCGGATATCGACCCCGACTCGCGCATCGCCCAGGAGGAAATCTTCGGCCCGGTGCTCGCTTTGATGCGGGCGAAGGACTTCGACGCCGCCCTGGCGATGGCCAACAACTCGCGTTACGCCCTGACCGGCGGGCTCTTTTCGCGAAGCCCGGCGCACATCGAACTGGCCCGCCGCGAGTTCGACGTCGGCAACCTGTACATCAATCGCAAGATCACGGGCTCGCAGGTCGACGCCCAGCCGTTCGGCGGCTTCCGCCTGAGCGGCACCGGGGTCAAGGCCGGCTCACCGGACTACCTGCTGCACTTCATGGACGCCCGCTGCATCACCGAGAACACGCAGCGCAGCGGCCTGGTGCCTGAGCAAGCGCACGCCAAGTCCGGATAAGACGTCCGCAAATGCCGCAAATCCAGGCCGAATCGCTCGCTCTGGTGCACCAGCATCACGAATTTTCATTGGCGCGACCCGCTCGAATCGCTATTCTGGTTCTTTCCGCCGACATTGGCCATCGTGACGACCGCGGCCTGGAGGTTCCGGCCGGTCGCACGAGTTGCTGGACCGGCGGTCCTGGGAGGAAGGGGAAGAATTCCATGAACAGTTTTCGCGCGCGG
>Ga0055449_10000304_pt1 | contig 14068 bp, 13 predicted proteins | sample China_Galinas_PW_2_FD_57739 | JGI IMG/M metagenome (GOLD analysis project Ga0055449, IMG submission 57739) | Wetland microbial communities from San Francisco Bay, California, USA, that impact long-term carbon sequestration - China_Galinas_PWB_D1 | ecosystem: Environmental > Aquatic > Marine >... | reverse complement strand
GCGCATCAAGAACCCCGAGGCGCAACGACGAAAAAGCCGCCCAGGTTCACTTGTTTGAGGGCTAGTCGCGGGCGGTCCAAGTGCTCGATTACTTCGACGCACGCTGCGGCGTCGAAGCCAGCAAGCCGCTGATCGCGATACATCAGCGAACCGTGGAGAAGCTCGATCCGCTGTCGTTTCGCAGGCGAAAGTCGATCCCAACGAAGGTGGCGTTTTGCCCGTTCCAGCGCGCGGTGCGACACGTCCATTCCGACAACTCGGTCGAATCGCTTTTCGTTCAGGAGCAGCCGCAGGAGTCGGCCCTCTCCACACCCCAGATCAATAACTTGGCATGCACCAGACGACCGCAGAGCATCGATAACCGCTTCCAATCGTCGGTCGTTCAGGCAAATGGGTGTTTCCACAGCCGATTCCTCGCCGGCCTGCCGCGTGGCGACCTCCTCGTCGTCCGGGCTCTCTTCCTCAATCAGCCGGTCCAACGCCAGCTTCGCGAGGCTTGGTTGACTCTTGAGGTATCGGCGCGTGATCAGTTCCCGCTCCGGGTGGGCGGCAAGCCACCCCTCGCCCTTGCCAAGGAGCTTTTCTACCTCATCGCTACCGACCCAGTAATGCTTGTCGTTGTCAAGCACGGGAATGAGCACGTACAGGTGTGTGAGCAAATCCGCAAGACGGCAGGTTCCGCGCAACTCTACCGTATGGTACGGGCTGAGTCCCCAGTCCGGGTTGTTGGGATCCAGCGGATGCCCAACGGTATCGACCGTGTAGCCAAGCGGCTCGAACAGGCGTCGTAAAAGGTGCTCGCCTCCACGGCACGGCAACACGCTCAGCCGCGCGGTCAGCGGAATGGCCTGATCGACAAGCACGGGGCGGTCGGCGCAGCGTCCGGACATGGCCGTGCCGAACACTCGCGAAATGGCCACGCTCAGGAATGACGACGCTACATATGGCCTGTCGTTGACGTATTGGCGAAGGAGGAACGCCCCGCCGCCGGGACCGCGCCGTGTTCGGACCAGTCCAACCGGGTCAACGTCCAGAAGCATGGCGGCCGTGCAACGTTCGTCGCTCGCCTCGAGGTAGAAGACGTGCGCGCGACCGAACGGCAGGTCGAAGCTCTGCACACGGTCTGGATGCTTGTGCAGGAGAAAGCCGAGATCCCGAGCCGGGCTGTGGGTCGTCGTGATCGTCAGGAGCATGTGCGCACTCTAACGCGCGCCCGCCAACGATCAATCCTGGCCGGCGTGCCTGCCTCGATGGCCGATCCCTTCCGACCGCCGTGACCAAACGTCCGAAAACATAAGGGCGCGACCGGTCCGACGGACGGCCGACGGGGTCCGTCCCAACTCGATGGTCCATCCGTCCGATGAGACGTTCGTATGGCCGTACCAGCATCGTACCCTTTGGTGGAGGGGCGGCCAGGACGTCACCCTGCGGGAGCGCGTGCGTTGGACTCGTCCTCGCTTGCGGCCATCGGGTCGCTACAGCAACAACTGACGCAGCAGCAGTGGGACTTTGCGGTTGCCGCGAAGCTGCAGGACGTGGCCCGGGCTCAGGGCGATGCCGTGGTGGCGCAGCTCGAGGCCGCCGCGGCCATGGTGCACCAGGTTCCCAGCGGGGACGGCGGTGGACGCAACGTCGACGTCGTGGCGTAGGAACGGCCGACACAGGCGAGTAGACAGTCGCGAGCGATAGGGTCAGACCCATGACACGATCAGTACAGGACGAACATCCGGCGGAACAGCCCGAGACGGATCTTCGCGAGAGCGTGCGCGACGAAGTGGTGTGTACCGGCGTCAGCTCGTTCACGTTCCTTCAGAGCGGGGCCACCCTGGAAGGTGTCGCGCGCGACGTATCGGACGGCGGGGCGCGCATCTCCGGGAGTGTCGAGGGCCTCTCGCCCGGCGACACCGTCGAGCTCGAACTCGTGGTCCACGACAACAAGGTTCGCTACCTGGCCCGCGTCAAGCATGTCGATGCGGAGAATAAGTTGTACGGCCTGGAATACATCGCAGGTCCGACCGTGATCGAGCCGGAAAGTGCCGTCGATCGCCAGTGTCTGAAGTGCCGTCGCGACTACGAGCCGCCATGGCGATTCTGCGGGATTTGCGGCAGCGACCTGGTGCGGAAGACGCGCTGAGGTACAAGTTCATCGCCCGGTTCTGAGGTTGACGTTGCCGCGCGCGTCGGATCAAAGCGGCTCCATCTGGTCCGGCTCGATGGTCCGCTCGTTGGTGACGTTGCCCGTGTTCCGCGTTTCGGCCGGCTCGAACAGGACGACGAGCGTCTCGCTCTTCGCCTCCGGCTTGTGCTCGACGCCGCACGGGATGATGACGAACTCCCCTTCACGAACCGTCAGCACCTTGTCGCGCAGGTGCATCGTCAGTTCGCCACGGTAGACGAGGAACATCTCGTCCTCGTCGTCGTGGTGATGCCAGGTGAACTCGCCCTCGAGCCTCGCAACGCGGACCTGGTGTCCGCTGACTTCCCCGACGGCCCGCGGCGACCACGGCCGGTCCAGCGCGGCGAACTTCTGTGCAAGGTTGACGACTTCGGGCATGGAACACTCCTCCATCAAGATTCCACAAGCCGATTCTTATCGCGGCTCGTGCTGCTGTCCAGTCAGCGGCGCACCCGGACTTGCGGGTGATTTCCTCGAGGATAAGCTTGGGTGCGGTCAGTTGTCGTGGCAGCCGATGGAGTGACCAAGTTATGAGACATGGACGATTCTTTACGTGCTTGGGTATGGTCCTGGCCGCGTGCCCTGCGCTGTGCGGGTGCGCGACCGTCGAGGGCACCGGCCGAACGCAACTCATGTTGATATCGCCCCAGCAGGAGCAGGCGCTCGGGGCCCAGGCATACCAGGAGGTCCTGAGCAAGGAACGTATTTCAAACGATGCCCACATGACGGGCATCGTTCGGCGCGTCGGCGAGCGGATCGCGGCCGTGGCGAACCGGCCGGACTTCGCGTGGGAGTTCAAACTCATCGAGTCGCCGCAGGTGAACGCCTTCTGCCTGCCCGGCGGAAAGATCGCGGTGTACACCGGTATTCTCCCGATCATGAAGAACGAGGCCGGCATGGCCGTCGTGCTCGGTCACGAAGTTGCACACGCGGTGGCGAGGCACGGCGGTGAGCGCATCAGCCAGCAACTCGGTGCGGCATTGGTGATGGATATCGCGGCGGCGGGACTGGGCGACGCGTCTCCCAGAAACAAGGAGCTGGCGCTCAAGGCACTCGGGGTGGGTGTAAACGTCGGCGTCATGTTGCCGTTCAGTCGCGAGCACGAACTCGAAGCGGACCAACTCGGGCTGATGTATGCCGCCAAGGCGGGCTACGACCCGCGCGAGGCGGTGCGCCTCTGGGAGCGGATGGAGTCGGCCGGCAAGGGCAAACCGCCGGAGTTTCTCTCGACGCATCCGAGCGAGCGACACCGCATCAGTGACCTCGAAGCGCTCATGGGCGACGCGATGCGTAACTACCAGGCCGCGCCCGAGCAGTATGGGCTCGGTGAGAGTTGGAAATAGGCGACGTGGGCTGCCGCGCGACCCCGCGAGGCAACCTGCTCGGCAAGCACTCACTCCTTGTCGCGGACGCTTTGCACCTTCTGATCGATCGTCTGGGCGCGATCGGTGCGCGTGCCGAGCTTGATCGTCGTCGAGATTCGCGGCGCCCCCATCTCATGGACGCGCTCGTGACATTTCTTGACGGCCGCCATGACGTTGTCCCAGTCGCCTTCGATGGTCGTGCCGTAGCCATGCAGATGCGGCTCCAGGCCGGCCTCGCGGATCACATCCTGACACGCCACGATGTACTTCGAGACGGAGACGCCGACGCCGATGGGCACGACGCAAAGATCCAGTATGACGTTCATCGGGTTTCTCCCTTCTGCTTCGGCGATTATAGTCCATCCCGTGCCGGGCGGCACCCGGCCGGGCGATCGCGGAGTGGGGCATGGACTACGAGAAACTCATCGAGGTAAGCCAGTGCAATCGCGATGCCGGTACGTTCGTCGAATTCGACGGGCTGGAGCTGGCCGTGTTTCTGCTCGGCGATCCGCCGCGGGCGATCGTGATCGACAACGCCTGCCCGCACGCCGGCGGGAACCTCTCCGGCGGCACGGTGGACGGCGAGATCGTCGCGTGCCCCTGGCACGATTGGCGGTTTGACTTGAACACGGGTGTGTGTACGCACTCGGACCTGGCCCGGGTGCGTACCTACGAGGCCGAGATTCGCGACGGATACGTGTGGTTTCGTCGGGAGGCCGCTGAGAATCGTTGACGCCCTTGTCCGGCTGTGCTGCAATACCGGTACACCACGGGTCTGTAGCTCAGCGGTTAGAGCAGGCGACTCATAATCGCTTGGTCGGGGGTTCGAATCCCTCCAGACCCAATCTGAACGTACGGGTGATCGACTGCAGGGGTAGCTGCCGTCAATTGGAATCAGAGAGATACCGTCATGCGATGGACAATGGCACGCATCTGGTCAGTCGGACTGCTGGGCATCTTCGCCGGGGCGCTGATCGTTCTGGCCGGTTCACTGATCCTCGTCGCCCGAGCGCAACAGCCCGCGAAAACCGTTCGTGAAAAAACGACCACCGTCCATGAGAAGGTCACGACGACGACCGAGACGGTCACGGAGGTTCACGGCGCCAAGCGCATGGCGATCTTCGTCAAGAATCGCGCCGGGACGGCGCTGGACGACAAGCGCGGTGCGCTCGAAGACCTGGTGACGGCCGAGGTCACCAACCGGGGCTTTCACGTCATGAGTCCGCAGGACACGGTGCAGGCGGTCCGGTCGTATCTGAAGACGCCGCCGGACCAGGCCGTTCCGGGCGCGGAGCTCGACACCCTGCTCGAAAGCAATACATCGGCGCAGGCCCTCGCGCGAAACATGGGGGCCGACTACATGTTGGTGCTCAGCATCGCGACCTACGGCTCGCACGATCAGAAGATCGATCGGCCGGACTTGGGGATCAAGCTCAGCGTCACCACCTACACGATGCGCGCGGTGTACAAAATCCTCAGCCAGGGAGCCAGCGTCAACGCGGGCACGGTCGAGGCCTCCAAACGTGTACAGCAGTCGGCGACGCTGCACGGCGGGGCGGACGTGGTCAACGACCTGCTGGCCGACGTCGCGTCACAAATCGGCGAGAAGTTCGATGGTCTCACCGTGCCTGTCGCGCCGACGGAGTCGGAGGTGCCGTTTTCCGTGGCGTGTACCGTGCACGGTATGACGGTACCTGACGTGCGCGACGACAATCAAGGCCACCTCACCGTCACGGACCATTCCCTGAAGCTGGAGCTGCTCAACGTGACGGTCGAGCTCGACGGCGTCGTGATCGGCACAGCCCCGGGGACGTTTCGGGCCGTTCCCGGCTTGCACAAGATACGTCTCAGTCACGCCGGCTACGAGGATTGGACGCACACGATCAACGTCCGCGACGGGCTGCCGCTGAACGTCGCGCTCACGCTGTCCAAGGAGGGGCGCAGCCGGTGGATGGAAATGGCCGCGTTTTTCAGCAAGCTCAAGCGCGATGAGCGCCTGGCGAGCGCGGAGGAGGAGGCGATTCGCGGATACGCGCAGTTTCTGCGGCAAAGCGGAATCCGAATCGATCGTCGGTCCGATGTGAAGATCAACACGGATCAGGCGCCGACGGTGCAGCAGATCAACGTCGACCAGCAGAACGTGGCGAGTTCCGTCTGGCCGTAATCCAAGTTTTCCTGATGGGATGAACATCATGATCGAAAAGCACATGCTTCGACTGTTCGCTTCGGTCGTCGCCGTCGTTCCGGTGCTTGCTACCAGCAATGCGTTGGCGCAGAAGCCGCACAAGGCCACCGTCGGCATTCACACCGTCGAGGTGATCCCCTCGTTGATGACCAAGGTCCGGTCCGGCGGGCGCGAGAAAGGGCTCGCGCTCGAGCGCGTCGCGGAGTCTCTGGGGCAGCAGCTCATCGACCGGGTCCAGAACACCCGCAAATTCACTGTCGTGAGCCGGAGCGACCTGAAAACGATTCTCAAGGATCAGGAGTTGCAGAGCGTGCTGTCGGACCCGAGCGACCAGAACATCGCGCACGCGTTCAAGGTCGCCGGCTGCCAATACGCCCTGATCCCGACCATCGACGACTTTCAGGATCTCGAAAAGGAACTCCAGGGCGACGACGGCGCCGTCGTCGCCTGGAAACGCAGCGTCCGGCTGTCGGTGGTCATGAAGATCTACGACACAACCTCAGCCAAGCTGCTGGAATCGGCAAGTCAGGTCCTCACCGACGAGGGCAAGGGACGCACGCAGGCGGGCGTGAACGCGGACGGCCGAGAGGGTGACGACCTCATGGCGCAGGTATCGCGCGACATGGCCCAGAAGCTGTGCGACCGCGTCGTGGACGTTGTCTACCCAGCGAAAATTCTGCAACGAACCGGCCAACTCGTCACGATCAACCGCGGCGATGGCACGGGCATCGCCGAGGGCCAGAAGTGGGACGTATTCGCCCCCGGCAAGACGCTCATCGATCCCGACACCGGCGAGAACCTCGGATCGGAAGAAATCCCCGTCGGCGTGATCGAGATTGTCCGAGTGCTGCCCAAGTTCGCCCAGGGCAGGGTTCTGGATGACTACGGAATCGACACCGGGCACATCGTCCGGCGCTCAAACAAGGACTGAATGGCGCTCCACGAGAATGATACCGTGACGTTTCCGTATGGCCGCGCAGGCTAAAGCCTGCGGCTCAGGACGTGCCGGACGCGCTTTCGGCGGGCCGATACCCTAATCAAGGATGGGGAACATGAATCGCAGCTTCTTGACGATGATGCGAACCGTCATCGTGATCGCCCTGGCCGGCGTGCTCAGCGGGTGCACGAGCGGAAGCCTGCTCAAAGCGCAGGAGGCGTTTCGTCACGGTGACGTGGATCTCGCACGCAGCAAGATCGACCAGTACGTCGCCAAGGACGGTGATGGCAAGGACCGGATCATCGCTCACCTGGAGCAGGGCCTGATTCGTCGCACGGCCGGTGACGTCGCAGGAAGCAACGAGAGCTTCGCCGTCGCCGACGAGGCAATCGATGCGCAGGAAGATCAGCCCGACGTCAGCATCTCGCGCGAGACCCTGGCTGCGACCACGAACCTCAACATGCTGCCGTACCGCGGGACCAACTACGACCGCATCATGCTCAGCACCTATCGTGCTCTCAACGACCTCGACCTCGGCGATAAGGACGCCGCCCGCGTGGAGCTGCAGCGCGCCTACGAACGTCAGCGCGACGCGGTTCAGCGCAACCAGAAGCGCATCGAAAAGGCGGAGGAGGCCGCGACCAAGACCGACGCCAACGATGGCAGCAGCTACGATGTGAATCGGGCCAAGAAAGACGCCCGGTTTGCCGAGAGCCTCCGCGCTCAATACGGCGACCTCGATCGCTATCAGGCGTATGCGGACTACGTCAACCCGTTCTGCGAGTGGCTCCAGGGCATCTACTTCATGGCCGAAGGCGCCGACGGCGCGGACCTCGAGCGTGCGCGGAAGTCGATGGAGCGGGTCACCGGCATGGTGCCGGACAATCCGTTCGCGAAGCAGGATTTGGCCATGCTGGAGCAGGCCTCCAAAGACGGAGCGATCCCCGCGGTCACGTACGTCGTGTTTGCCACCAGCACCGCCCCCAGGCGCGGGCAAATCCGGATCGACATCCCCCTGTTTCTCGTGACGGATCAGATCGACTACGTGGGCGTCAACTTCCCGCGGTTGATCGAGTCCAACGATTACCAGACGCCGCTTGAGATCGATGCCGACTCACAGACGATGTCGACGTCGCTCCTGTGCGACATGGACGCCGTCGTGGGGCAGGAATTCCACAACGACCTGCCCGTGATCATCACGAAGACGCTGATCTCGGCGGGCACGAAGGCCCTGATCGCCCACGGCTTGCGTGAAGCCACAAAGAAGCAGGATTCGTGGCTGGCCATCGGCACGCGGGTCGCGACGACGATCGGCCAGGCGGCGCTCAACCAGGCCGACCTGCGGACGTGGAATTCCCTGCCCAAGCAGTTCCAATACGCACGGTTTCCGACGCCCGCGAGCGGAAGCCTGACGCTTCGGAGTCGCACCGGCACCGTTCCGGTATCCGTCGAGCCGGGGAGGATCAACGTGGTCATGGTCCGCTCGATCAACGGCTACGCCCCGTTGCAGGTGTCCCACTTCGTGCTGGGCAAGCCGGTCGGCACGAGCCGGACGACGTCGACCGCGGCGACAAATTGACACAACCGGACTGAATGAGGAATCCTACATGTGCAAGGCTCGGAGCGCCCTTGATTTCCAGCCGGAGGCGCGACACGATGCCCGCCTGACGAGGCAAGTTGAAAGGAGTTCGCGAGATGAAGACACGATCCCAATGCGCATCAATGACGCTCGCAGCGGGTTGCGCGATCACTCTGGCTGTATGTGGTTGCGGCCGGCCGGCCCACCGCATCGATCCCGAGGGGCGAGAGACGATCACGACCGTTTCCGGCTTAAACATTCAGGACGCGAAGGACGCGGCCGAGAAGCTGGCCAATTCGCTTTTGGATTCCGGCGTGCTGGGTCGCGGCGGTCGGCCCTCGCGGATCGCCATCGACCGATATGTCAACGCCACGAGCCAGCAGATTGATCGTGACGAAGTGCTCAAGCGCATTCGCGTCACGCTGAATCGCGCCGGCGTCGCGCAGATCGTCACGACCATCAACTCGCAGGGCAATATCGGCGGGGAAAGCAACATCGGCTCGAAGGTCGCCAAGCAGGAAGCGGAGGAAGCTCGTGTCGACAAGTTTCTCGATGAAGACCACGGGCACAAGGCCGGCCCCGAGGTGGACTACGCGTTGACCTTCAAGATCCTGGAAGACCGTGTGCGCGCCAGCCGCGTGCGGCAGGTCACCTACACGTTTCAGATGTCCCTGACGGATCTGGCCCAGGGCACGGCCGTCTGGGAAGATCAGACGCAGATCACCAAACAGGGCACCAAGCCGTCGGTCGGCTGGTGAGCACTCGATGGTTCGCCGGCTGTGAGATGGTCGGTCCGGGATGACCGACCCAGTCGTGGTATCGATGCCGCAGGGGTCAATGCCGAGACGCTTCGTGGCCGCACCGATACGTGGTTGGCACGAAACCGCCCTGCCAACCCCTGCCGGCCGCCTTTTTCGCTTCCCGACCTCGCCCAGTCAGATTTTTCTTGCTCCGGCGCGTGAATGGCGATAATGGTTTGTCGCCTCACTTCGACGGACCTCCGGCCGGCCCCGGAATGGTCCTTGTATCTGAAACGGGCAAACTCAGGGAGATGAATCATGTCGAACCGAATGGCGAAATACGCGCTCCTTCTGGCGGCGGGTGCGCTGGCGGGGTGCAGCCAGATGACCGCCGGCACCAGGCAGACGGCGAACGGCGCTCAGCTCTTTCGCGGCATGGGCAAGCACACACGGGCGATCACGGCTACGTCGTCGGAGGCGCAGCAGTATTTCAACCAGGGCCTGATCTGGGCCTGGGCCTTCAACTATGACGAGGCCGCACGATCGTTTCACGAGGCGGCCGTGCTCGACCCGGAGTGCCCCATGGCGTACTGGGGCGTTGCCCTGGTCAACGGGCCACACATCAACAACCCGGTGATGTCGGACGAGCAGTCGCAAGCCGCTTGGAACGCCATCCAGCAGGCACTCGCGCACGTGGACCGCGCGACACCGGTAGAGCGTGATCTGATCCAGGCACTCGCCAAGCGCTACACGAGACCATGGCCGAAGGACCGGAAGGCCTACGACGAGGCGTACTCGACCGCGATGGCCGAGGTATATGCCAAGTACCCCGACGATGCGGATATCGGCACGCTTTATGCGGAATCGATGATGGACCTCGAGCCGTGGAGCCTGTACACGAAAGAGGGAAAGCCGCACGAGATTACGGGGAAGATCGTCGCCGTGCTGGAGGACGTGCTGGAGCACGACCCGGGCCATCCTGGTGCCAACCATCTGTACATCCACTCCGTGGAGCCGAGTGACCATCCCGAGCGCGGACTCGTATCCGCCGACCGGCTGCGAAACATGGTGCCGGCCAGCGGACACTTGCTGCACATGCCGTCGCACATCGACGTTCTCGTCGGACAGTGGGACAAAGCGATCGAACAAAACGAAAAGGCGATGCGTTCCGATACGCGCTACCGCCGCATCGCCCCACCGCAGAAGTTTCAGCACCTCTACCAGGCGCACAACTCGCACATGCTCGCTTTCGCCGCGATGATGAGCGGCCGCGAGAAGGAAGCGATGACCGCGGCACGGGCCATCCTCAAGAACGTGCCCAGCGAAGCCGCGCACGAGTTCGGGCCGTTCCTCGATTACATGATGTGCGCCGTCTACGACGTGCAGAAGCGCTTCGGCCGCTGGGACGAGCTGCTTGCCGAGTCGCCGCCGCCCCCGTTTCTGCCGCTCTCGAATGCGATGTGGCGGGCCAACCGGGCGATCTCCTACGCCGCCAACAAGGACTTCGTCAGCGCCGAGCTCGAGCGCGAGGAGTTTCGCCGTATCGTCGATCGCCTGCCGGCTGACTACGTAATGGTGATCAACCCGGCCAAGAAGGTAATGGCCGTGGCCGATCAGCTTGTCATCGGCGAGATCGCCCTGCAAAAAGGCGATCTGAAGCGGGCGGCGGCCGAGCTCGAAAAGGGTGTCGCGCTCGAGGACGAGTTGCTGTACATGGAGCCGCCCGAGTGGATGCAACCGGTACGGCACACGCTCGGCGCGGTGCTCCTGACGGACGGTCGCTACGCGGATGCCGAGCGCGTGTACCGCCAAGACCTCGAGCACTGGCCGAATAACGGCTGGTCGCTCTACGGACTGGCGCGAGCGCTCGAGGGCCAGAACAAGGACGCGGAAGCGGCCGTCATACGGGCGCAGTTCCGCAAGGCCTGGAAGCACGCGGACGAGCCGATCGCGACGAGTTGCAAGTGCATCCCGAGCACCTGATCCGCCAGGGCCAATTCACATGGCTGGTGCGGCGGCACCATGCCGGGCGGCGCACCGGCGGGCGATCGCTCCAGCCCGGCCATGTTGACGCCGCCAGCGTCGACCCCGAAAATCCGTCGCCGAGTTGAGCGGGCGCGAATCTGGATCAGGAACCGCCGATGAACTTCATGCCCGCGGCCAGGAGGCTACCTCGGCTCGGCGGCGGCGTCATCAATGAGCTCAGGGAAGGGTCATCATGAAGAGCAGCGTTTTCGCTTTCACGGTGTGTGTGCTGGCGGTTTGCGTATTCCTCGGCCCGGGGTGTGCGATGTCGAACGGCGGCATCGACTCCGACGGGGACGGCTTTACGGACGCCCAGGAGATCAACGGCGTCCCCGGCACGGACCCGAATGATCCGACTGATAACCCGAACCACGTGCGCGACACCGACGGTGACGGCTGCTCCGATTACGACGAAACGCACTTCGCAGACTTCTGCGACAACAATCCCAACACGCCAAGCAACACCGGCGACACCGTCTCCATCACCGGCCAGGTGACGATCAACGCGAGCTCCGTGGTCGACGGCGACACGCGAGACCAGATCAACGCGGTCATCCCGAACAACGCGCAGGACCCGAACCTTTCAGACGTACAGGCGATTCCCAACCCGAGCGTGTTGGGCGGCTTCCTCGGCACGATCGATACCACGGCCGATGTGTATGATGTGTATCAGGTGCAGATGGCCGGGGGCCAATCCGCGACACTGCTCCTTGCCGACCCGACGACCAACGACTTCGACCTGTATCTCTACGATACCTCCGGCAACACGCTGGACAGCTCCGAAGGCGTCGGCAAGGCCGAGCAGGTGACGGCACCGAGCAACGGCACGTACCTCGTCGAGGTGTTCGGGTATAGCGTCGCCAACAACGCCGATCCCGGCGGACTTTACACTCTGTTGATCGGGCAAAGCCCATTGAGCGCATCCGCGGCGGCGAAAAGCAAGCTGTCGGGGCTGTACGAGCACGCTGAGGGTGAAATCCTCGTGAAGTACAAGCCGGGCAAGCCGGCGCTGGCCGCCAAGACGCTGTCGTCGCGGTATCAGTTCGAGGTCATCAATCCCGCGCGCGAACCGGGCGGCCTCGAGCGGCTCCGCGTCGTCAAGGCGTCAGGCGGGCCCGATAGGGAGACGGCGTCCAAATCCAACGGCGCCGCCGCGCTCGGCACGCCGAACGCGCTCCACCGACCGTACTCACCTACCATCGCTGCGATCAAGGAGCTGCGCCGCCGCGATGATGTCGAGTTTGCCGAGCCAAACTACATCCGCCACGCGATGGCCGTGCCCAACGACGAGTTTTACAACCTCCAATGGGACTACCCCGAGATATCGCTGCCGCAGGCATGGGACATCACCACCGGCGATCCATCGGTCATCGTCGCCGTGATCGATACCGGCGTCGTGTTGAATCATCCGGAGATGCAAGGCCAACTCGTGGCCGGCTACGACATGATATCCGACCCATCGATCTCCCGTGACGGCGACGGCATCGATAGCAACCCCGATGACCCCGGCGATCTCGCTATCAGCGGCAACACGAGTACGTTTCACGGCACGCACGTCAGCGGCACCATAGACGCCAAAACCAACAACGGCACCGGTGTCGCCGGCGTGGCATGGAACGTCAAGATCATGCCGGTCCGCGTGCTCGGCGTCGGCGGCGGCACGGACTACGACATCGTTCAGGGCATTCTTTTCGCCTCCGGCCTGCCGAACGATTCCAACACTGTGCCCAGTCAACGGGCGGACGTCATCAACATGAGTCTCGGCGGAATGGGACTCTCGTCGGCCGAGCAGGACGCCATCAATCAGGCGCGAGCGGCCGGGGTCATCGTCGTGGCCGCGGCGGGCAACGAGTCGTCCAACGCCGACCTCACGTCGCCGGCCGGCCTCGACGGCGTCGTCACCGTCAGCGCCGTCGGATACACCCAGACCCTCGCCCCGTACTCCAACTTCGGCAGCACCGTCGACGTAGCCGCACCGGGCGGTGACATGAGCGTCGACGCCAACGGCGACACCTACGCCGACGGCGTACTCAGCTCGGTCGGCACCGACGCCGGCGGCTTCGACTACGAGTTTTCACAGGGCACGTCGATGGCCTCGCCGCACGTCGCGGGGGTGGCCGCCCTGATGAAATCCGTCGACCCCAACCTCACGCCGGACGACTTCGACCAACTGCTCGCCGGCACGCACCCGCAGACGACGATTCGCATTACCGACGACCTCGGCCAGCCCGGCCGGGACAATTCGTACGGATATGGTTTGATCAATGCCTACAGCGCGGTTCGCGCCGCCTCGGAACTCGCCGGCGGTAGCGCCAACAACACGCCCCTGCTCCGCGTGGTCCCAACCAACGTCGACTTCGGCGGCGACCTGACGTCGGCCGAGTTGACCGTGACCAACGACGGCACGGACGCGCTCAGCGTCACCGGCATCACGGCCAGCGATTCCTGGATGTCGGTCTCGCCGAGCAGCGGCGGTGACGGGACGTACACGGTTTCCGTGGATCGCAGTGGCCTGGCCGACGGCATCTACACGGGAACGCTCACCATCGAATCCAACGGCGGCACGAGGACGGTTTCGACGCGTTTGACCGTGGGTTCGGTGCAAGCAGGCGGCGGCGACATTGGAACGGTGTACGTGCTCATCGTGGATCTCAATGATCTGACCACGGTCGCTCAGTTCAATGCCAGCCCCAGCGATGGCTACGTGTTCTCGTTTCCCGATCTGCCGGTGGGCTCGTATGGCCTGTTCGCCGGCACGGACCTGAACAACGACTCGTTCATCAGCGACGATGGCGAAGCGGTCGGCGGCTACCCGACGCTGCTCGATCCGCAAGCGCTCGAGGCCACGCAGGATCGCAGTGGCCTCACATTCAGCGTTTCCTACTCGGTGAACGTCCAGACGCCGACGGCCACCGACGCCCGGCCGGTGCCGCGCGTCGAGCGCCTGCCACTACGGAAGCTCCCGACCAAATAACGTGCGCGCGGGTGCCATGTTTCCGCGCAGCGGAAGCATGTAATTCGCGCGCATGTCATGCTCGGGTGCCATGCTTCCGCAAAGCGGA
>Ga0055449_10000302_pt1 | contig 14090 bp, 11 predicted proteins | sample China_Galinas_PW_2_FD_57739 | JGI IMG/M metagenome (GOLD analysis project Ga0055449, IMG submission 57739) | Wetland microbial communities from San Francisco Bay, California, USA, that impact long-term carbon sequestration - China_Galinas_PWB_D1 | ecosystem: Environmental > Aquatic > Marine >... | reverse complement strand
TAGCGCGGCTGCTCGGCCCCGCAGCGATCGCAGCGCCCCTCCAGGCCGCCCAGCGCCTCGCTGCGACAGCTCAACTCAAGGTGCCTGTCCAAGTCTTTTCTCCCGTCGAGCAGTGTTCTGAGTTGATGCCTGTCCAGCTGTTACGCCCTTTCCCAGGCAAAACGCAAGACTTAACCCTTTTCTCTAGGCAAAACGCAAGACTTGACCCCTTTCTCTTGACCCCTTTCTCTCTTTCTCTACAAGACTTGACCCCTTTCTCCACATTTCACCTTGGAATCGCCCTGCTCGCCCAGACTCATTTATGAGGCCGGTAGCCAAAGCTGTTGTCTGAGAAGGTTGGATTGAACAGGGTGCCGAGCACCGATGCGATCGACTGCATCACCACCCGGTCCCGCACACGGGGAATGCCCAACAGGCGCACGCCCCCGAACTCCTTGGGAATCTCGACCCGAAGCACAGGCTGGGGCTCGTAGGTACCCCCCAGCAGCTGCCTCTTGGTCTCCTTCCACCGCGGTCGGCCCCACTTCGGGAACTTCTCGATGCTGATACCATCCACACTGGGCGCCCCCTTGTTGGCCCTGACCCGCTTCCACGCTTCGGCTATACTCGCACTCGATGCGATGTATTCCACCGATGCAAGATCGACAGGAGACGGTTGCGTGACGCGCCAAGCACCCAAATCCCCGGGCGGGGTTGGCAGGTTACTTGAGCTCACGGGCGTACCCCATCACACTGCCTTCGGACCTTTCCCCAGCTCCCTTGCCGGGTTCTCGTCCTCGACAGTCCATATTAGGTTATATCCGTGGCGATTACCCAGGTGGGTCTTTCACCCACGAGAACACGCGGCCTTGCCAGGCCGCACTGACCCCGTTTCTATTGCGTCGTGTACGGAAGGGGCAACAGCGCTATGGCTGCCGTCTACGTGGCCCAAAGGAACGTCACAGGTCCGAATAGCGAACAACCCCAGGTATTGGAGTTCTGTCGTCGCCGCCAGCAACAGCGGTTTTTCTATCCACCGCGCTTACTTACACGAGGCGAAGACGGGGCTGTCGGGCCCGTCAGGTAGACGAGGCAATGTGACAAAGTAGAAATAAGCAAGGCCCGCGGGCTTGGCGACATCGTCATCGCCGTTGTCGACGGCCTGAAAGGTTTTCCCGAAGCCATCGCCGCCGCATACCCTGAGAGCATCGTGCACCTGATCCGAAGCTCCACCCGGCTGGCCGGCTGGAAAGAGCGCAAGCCACTGGCTGCAGCGCTCAAACCCATCTACCAGGCCGACAGTGCCGAGGCGGCCGAACAAGCGCTCAGCGCGTTCGAGCGCGGTCCCTGGGGCGAGCGATTCCCGACGGTTGCCCAGAGCTTGCGACATCTTTCTTGACAACGACCGGGTGTGCGAAAGAACATTCGCAACGAGGGGCATTTCCAGAACGACGAAGCGGCCACCAAACTCATCTGGCCGGCCTTGCGCAACCTCACGGCGAAATGGAAAAGTCCGCCAAGGTCCTGGACAAGCGCCAAGGCACAGTTCGCAACCAAATTCGGTGAGCGATTCAAGCTCGATGACTGATCAACCAAAACGGCTCTCACACAAGATTTCTGACACCCTCGAGACCGACCGTCTGCTTGGAGAATCCAGGATATCGAACGTGAACAACTCTTTTCGATCCGATGCTGGTGATTCACCTCGCTCGGTCCGCGGCAGACAAAAACATTACACGAGCGTCTTCAATTTTCTGAGATCCGTCGTTACCAGATCAGTGGATTGGCTATACGGATTCGATTTCTTCATTTCTTACAGTCGTCGCGACGGTACTGCGTATGCCGAGGCGCTTCATGCATCTTTGTCCCGCGGGCTCCAATCCAAAAGGGGCTTTCGTTGCTTCCTCGACTCGTCTCCGGAAGGCCTTACGGTTTCCCATCGCCTGACGCGAGAAACAGAACGGGCAGTGCGGCGTTCGACTGCTCTCATTGTCATAGTTACGCCGGCGCATTTCAGTCCCAATACGTACCCAAGGAAGTCCAGTCGTTCGGCGAGCGGCTCCGCCCAATCTACGCGATTGACATCAATCGGACGCTGGATCGCGCCCGAAGCGACGCCGCACTTCGCGAGGTGTTGTCTCACAACAAAGCTTCGCGGAACATGCTGACCACACTGCTCGATACCCTGTGGTCCTCGGAACACGTCGAGGACCCAACGACGCCGTCGGCGGAAGTGCTGACAAAGATCGCCGGCGGCTTTGCCTATACGCGAGTGCTGCTTCGCCGAACCTTGATATTGACGGTCGTTATGGCATTGATCGTCATTCTCGCGGGCTCCGTGACCTATTTCGCACGCGAGCAACAACTCGCCAGAGCAACGGCTGAACGCCAGGCAAGAATCGCGATGTCGAGAAAGCTCGCCGCAGAGGCGCGCGAGGCGTCGCGGACTCACCCCGTACGTGCCGTCCTGCTTGGCACAGAAGCTATTCACGCGACTACTCGCGTTTCCGAGCCCCCTACCATTGCGGCTGAGCAGACACTGCGCGACATACTGAACCAGATGGGCGGTCAGGCCTTGCCCGGCCAGCAAGGCCCAATCCAAGCGATCGCGATCCATCCGCATGGATTATTCGCCGCGGCAGGCGGGGAGGATGCAAATATCCGCATCTGGGACCTCACCAAATCGAATCTCGATGCTCCGACCCATTCGCTCGCCGGCACGGCTGCCGTAACCGCCCTAACCTTCGACGCCATTGGAAAGCACTTGATCGCCGGATACGATGACGGGACGCTTCACGTATGGTCCTTTTCCAATTGTGGACCCGGTCGGACCCCAGCCGATCTGTTCAAGTTCAATAATGCAATCCAGGCCATCGTCCTTCATCCGAGCGCTCCGGTGGTTTTCGTCGCGGATATCAAAGGCAATGTGCGACGTCATGCCTACAGTAACGACGATCCGCTACCCCGACATGCTGATTTGGGAAAGGCGGGGTTTCGTCCCAACCTATCCGTGAGCAACGACGGCCGCTGGCTAGGCGCTTCTACGTCCATTGGTCGGTCCGTGAGCCTTTGGACACTGGACAACAATCTCCAAGCGGAACCGACTTCTCCAGTCACTTCAGACAGGTCGAAGATCAGGGCACATGCTTTCGGCGCCAGCGGAAACATGTTAGTGACGGGTCACTCTGACGGATTTCTCTATATTTGGGGACTTGATCGAGCCGGCAATCATCGGCGCATCCGTAGGCTGCCGCCCCAGGATGACGAATCGATCGCGGCATTAGCGGTTGCGCCCGAAGATCGCTGGGTTGTTGCGGCCTCATCGAAGCGCGTATCACTCTGGCAGCTCGATGCGGCTGATCCAGCCGCCACCCGGACCACATTGCTCGATGAGTCAATGCTCGGTCGTCTATTTCCGGAAGTTTCGTTTGAGGCTTCGGATGTATTCTCGTCTGTCTATTTTTCAAGAGCTGGCGCGAGATTGATTGCCGTTCGTGGCAATAGCGCCTTTCTCTGGGACACGTCCAAATTCAGCGCGACAGAGGCCAAGCCCAACCTGCTTCGCGGTCACGAAGGGAACGTAGATCTCGCCGTCTTCAGCAATAGCGGCTCTCGCCTTCTCACCGCAAGTCTCAGTCAATACTTTCTAAAAGACGACAATGTCCCGCGGTTGTGGAATCTCGACGGAGCAGCGTTCACAGGCCCGCGCGCGATCGGGTTGGCAACAGCCAAAATTATAAAGAGTCCTGTGATCACTCCAGACCATCGACTTCTTGCCGGAATCAACGACGACACAGAGGTGATTGCGGGGGACCTTTGGCAAGACGAACCTCTTCGCCAACACCGTGTCCTGTTCGTCGACCAGAGCATTGGGCAGTTGCTTGTGGTCACAAGAGATCTGAGCCTGATTGTTGCCGGTCACGGAACGGGTGAGGCTTACGGGGTTCGACTCTGGAGACGCAATGAAGAGAACGACTCCTATACCAAAAGTCGCTTGACCACTGAAGACGACCCAATAGAGCTTGTGAAAGCAAGTCATTCCGGCAAATACCTGGCGGCCCGGCGCGGAAAGGACCGACTTGCTCTCATTTCGTTTCCCGATCAGACATCCACGCCCTTGATCAGCGAGTTGCAGGTTCCGTTCAGCGAGAGCGATTCGCGAAATCTCGATGTGAGCGCAGCTTTCAGCGACGACGACGCCTGGCTCGCTGTCGGGTGGGGCGAGCAAGTGATGGCTTATCGTCCATCAACGGCCGAATCCGACCAGAAACCTGCATGGACGCACCGGCCTCTTGGATCGGAAGCCACCGCAATGACGTTCAGCCCCGGCAACGCACGATTGGCAACCGGTTACCGCGATGGCAGGGTCGCGTTGTGGGAATGGGGATCTGAACCCAAATCGATTGAACCGATCGATTTGACCGGACACACGGACAAGATGAGAACCCTCTCGTTTAATCACGACGGCCGCTGGTTGATCACCGGAGGTTACGGTGGGTTTGTCCGATTGTGGGATCTGCGTGCCAAAGCGATCGCCCAATCGGGACGCCCGATCGGTGTTCACAAACACTACGTCCTGTTTTCGCGTTTCAGTCAAGACGACCGTCTTCTGGTCTCCGGGGGACTGGATAATTCAGTACTATTCTGGGAATTTTCTAAGAACAGTGGATATTCCGGGCCGATCAGGTTCACGTTCAACAACGGCAACACCGAATGGGCCAAGGACTTCGCCTATTTAGACAATCAGCGACGGTTGCTCCTCACCACCCAGGGACAGACTGAAGCCGCCTACTACTTAGATTTGAAGTGGCAAACATTAATCCGCGCAGCGCGGCGGATCGCCGGAAGGAATTTCACGCTGAGCGAGTGGGAAGAGTTCTTCCCTGGTGAAACTTATCGCTTGTCGTTTCATGAATTTCCGGCAACCCCGGAGAGAGGCGAGCATGAGAAAACGACGGTTGCCAACTGAGTTCAAGTAGTGCGCGCGTTCCGTTCCAATAATTCCTGCTTTGCCCGGTTTACAATAGCCAGCTCGCGAAAATTCAGGGTCAGAAAATTCGGCTCTTCAGCGAAATTTGGGGTTATGGGGTCTTGTTTGTTTCGCTACGTGCATGCACGGCACAAGACTTGACCCTATTCCCCTCTGCATCCAGCACCCGCAGCCTCCTCTATTCTCGTACGGTGAATAAACCAAGCCATCCTATCCTGTCATCCCGTGTTTCACACACGGAAACGGTAAAATGATACGGTATTTCTGCAACGATGATGGCAATATCGGGTTCTTGGGGTGACAACAATGCACTCATGGGGTGGAGTATGAGCGAAGCGTCAGCGCACACACAAAGCGAAAACCAACGATTGAAGACCATTCTCGTCCCTGACATCGACTGGGTGAGGGTCCCGGCCGGGGAGTTCATCTACGGCGAAGGCGAGTCACAGACCAACCTCTCTCTCGATGCATTCGAGATCGCCCGTTATCCGGTCACCAACCATCAGTACCAGTGCTTCATCGATGACGGTTGTTATCTGGACGAGCGCTGGTGGGAGGACCTGGAAAGGCCTGAACCCCAACCCTCAGAATGGCCTCAGGGCAACCGGCCCAAGGTCAACGTGGACTGGTACGAGGCGACCGCCTTCGCGCGCTGGCTGTCGGAGCGGCTGCATGATGATATCCGCCTACCCTTCGAACACGAGTGGGAAAAGGCGGCGCGGGGCGAGAATGGACTGGTCTATCCCTGGGGCAAGGATTACCAGACTGGATATGCCAACGTAAATGAATCATCCCATGAGAATGGCGTGTACTTGAGGCAGACCACAGCGGTCGGCGTGTTTCCCCGTGATCAATCCCCCTATCTTGCGTGGGACATGGCCGGAAACACCGTGGAATGGCGTAACAAAATGACCCCAGATCAGAGCAAAGGGGTATCGACCGAAGCACCCTCGCCAGTGCTGTGCGGCGGATCGTGGTTCTACTTTCCAGCCTATGCTCGTGCAAACAACCGCAGCCGGCGTGATCCCAGCTTCCGTGACAACTACATCGGATTTCGGTTGTTGCGTTCGCCCCCATCATGAGCCACTGTTCACTGGATGTTCCCCCCGACAGGGCGAGCAAAAAATATTTTGCTACCAGCGCATGTCGTCCAGGATATGCTCACATAATCGCCAGCTAGCCGCTTGGCGTACATGATTGATCCAATCCTGTACACTGACATCGAACTCGGAATAACTGATCCTGCCCTGCCGCCAGGCATCGAACCGGCTGTGCGGTCTTTTACCATTGCGAATCTTGCGCCCCTTGACCCGCCGGTGTTCCGGAAAGACGACAAAGCCCAGCCAGGGAATGCCTTGGCCTACCGGCGCGACCTGGTGAGGTATCGATGAACAAACAAGGTAGTCGAACGGGACCTTCGTTTTTGTTGAACAGGATAATGGTGGAACCGCTACGCTTGTTCCACCCTACTTCTCGAGCATGATCTCTGACAAGAGCTAACAGCGACAAAAAAGTAGCGAATAGCGTAGGGTGGAACAAGCAACCCTTTCAAGGCGGCTTTTCACTGCTTGAGTAGCTTGGCGGTTGATACGTGGGGTTGGTCGGAATGATGAGAGCGTTTTGTTCTTGGTTTCTTCGGTCCTCGCTTGTGCTTCCTGAATTTCGCCAGGTTCACTTTGCTGGCAAGCTGCTGTAGGGTGGCGGCAAATGTTTGCTCACTCATCCGTTGAAAGATCGCCCAGTGTTCTTCTGCAATGGCAATTATCATCCCGTCATAGGTGCGCTGTAGATGGCCGGCCAGGTAGTAACCGGATACCTCATTGGCGATGGTGTGTTCACCGTGCACGCTACGCAGAGCACCCTTGACCACGGCCAGGACGTTGTAGGCGACCAGTGCCACGCAGAATCCAAACAACGCCGCTTTGGGGTAGCCCAGGGAATTGATCTCGGAATACAGGTGCGCCTCCAGTTCCTGAAAGGCCGTCTCGATGCTCCAGCGCTTGCGGTACATCTGCGCAATCTGCTTGGCATGGGCCGCTGTCTTCGATAGGTTCGTCAGCAAGATCAATTCCTTGTCACCGTCGCGTGTGGCCTTCTTGAGCACGATACGAATTCGGCGGAATCTACGCGAGTTGCCTTCGCTGTCGCTTACCCGCACCCACTGCTCATACAGGGTGCCGCTCTCACAGCGTCCGACAAAACGCTCCTCACCATCGCCCTCCCAGGGTAGTCCCTGGTGTTGGCGACCGATGAAGCCGGCCTGGCGGGTGCTGATGCCGTGGAGGAAATCGCGCACACAGAAGTTGCGGTCCATGATCAGCAGGTCGAGCGCCATCACCGTCGCAAGCACCTCACCCAGCAGCGAGCGCTCTTGGGCGTGTCCGTCTTCACACGGAAACACGTCGGTTGCCATCTCCAACTCCGGTTCGTAGATGACCAGGGATTTCCCCGGCAAGGCGCCGCTGGGGATGCCCCGTAACGGCTTGAGACGATGCTCTGTGGCCTCGATGCAGTTGCCATCGAGCACCTTGACGCGGTAGCCGGGTAGCCAGGGTGTGCGCGTGCCGTTCATCGCGCGCACCGCCTCGCCCATCTGCTCGGCCGTAGCGCCTACCAGGGCCCGAGAAGTCACCGTGTCGATCCGATTGAGCTTGTTGTAGACCGCCCTGATCGAGGTCGGTATGTCGGCTTTGTGCTCCTGGTAGGCGGCGTGGATGCTCGGCTGGATCCGGCACACCACCAGATTCATCAGCTCAAACACACTCGAGAACAACAACTCTCGGGTGTACTGCCGGTCCGCCACCTCTTCATACAGCCTGTCCAGTGCCTGCGGACTCAACACCCGCTCCAAGATCCCCCGCACCATGACGGCCACCGGGGCCTTCTCCACAAAGCGCTCGAATGCTTTACCCAACATGCCTCGCCCCTCCGGTCTGAGTTGAATGCCTGACTTCCCATCGCATTCTCTTCACCGAAGGCGGATTTGTCCGGCTGAACTTCTCGTCTCGACCGCAATCGATTCTGCTTTCGATATATATTTCAGTATGTTGTCACCTTGAAAGGGTTGGGTGGAACAAGCAAAGCGGTTCCACCACAGCCCCATCCCATTGCTTCCGTCGCACCTGCAAACCTTGATCGATGGGATGACACGACGTTGAAAGCCGATGGGGTGTGGGTGAACGCAACAACTGACACCCAGTGTACGGCGGCTCATGATGTGGGTGAACGCAACAAACGAAACCCGATGTGGTCGACACGGTAGCCGGGACCGTGCCACCTGAGGCGGGAGACGGCGCGCGATCCGCTCGGATAGAAGGACCACGACCCGCCGCGCAGCACCGGTGAACCGGGAACATCGAACTCCTGATCAGGCTCGTCAATGTCGTTGCTGCACCATTCCCAAACGTTGCCTGACATGTCCAGCAGGCCTTCCGGAGATGGGGCTTGGGCGTAGGCGCCGACCGCGGTGGTTTGCGCCAGGTAGTGTGGCCCGGCCTTGGCTTCCTTTTCATTCACATTGGCGTAACCACGCTGGTATTCATTGCCCCAAGGGTAGGCGAGGCCTTCTTGACCCCGCGCGGCGCGCTCCCACTGGGTTTCGTGGGCCAGGGTAATGGTCTGGCCGAGGCGCTCGGAGAGCCAGCGGGTAAAGGCGGTGGCCTCGAACCAGTCCACATCGGTTTTCGGCCGGTTGCCCTGGGGCCAGTCGGAAGGTTGGAATTCCGGCTTTTCCAGGCCCTGCCACCAGCGTTCGTTTTCGTAACCGCCATCGTCCACAAATGCCTGGTACTGGGCGTTGGTGACCGGGTAACGGGCGATCTCGAATGCCTCCAGCTGGCGTTTCTCTTCGTCACTACCCTCGCCATAGATGAATTCCCCCGCCGGGATCTTGACCCAGTCGATTTCGGGCAGGCCATCCGCGTCCAGGCCGACGCCGAAGCGCGGGTCGCCACCTTCCCAGTCGGTGAGTTCATCGCCGATGGCGAGGCGGCGTTCGGGCGGGGTATCGGGGTCTTCCAGTTCATCCAACAGTTGCCGGAAATGGCGATTCTGCTCCCCGGATAGCGGCTCCTCTTCGGGCACCTGGATCTCTATAACGCCCACCCCCGGCCGTGGATCCCCGATCTCTTCCAGGCGGTCGCCGATCTCCAGTCGGCGTTCGGGCCGGGTCTCGGGCTGTTCGATCTCGGCGAGCAGGGCGGCTCGTTCTTCGTTGTACTCGTCGGGCGCCGACCCGGGACCGGGTTCCTCTCCCTTGGCCCAGGTGCCGATACGCGCGGCCACCTGCAGCGCCAGTTGTTGTGAGCTATCGCGGCTCCAGTTGCGGATATCTACGACCTGTCCCGGGGTGGCGAATCCGCTCGGGGCCTCGATGTCGTCGATCTGCAGCAGCAGGCTGCCCGCGGAATCCGCCTGTTGTTCCGCACTCCATTCACTCCAGAGCTTCTGCATGCCCTCTGACCACAGGCGCAAGACCCGAATCGCCGGGTCCCTTACAGCGGTGATGGGTGCGTTAGGCTCGTATGGCCTTTCCTCGATCAATTCGACATCGATCTCCTGGGTCTTCAACCAGCGTTGAATCTGCTCCGCCCGGGATTCATCGGCCTGGCTGAAGGCCATGTAGAGCTTTGGCTTGGCCTGATCGGTCGGCGACGAAGGCTCGGGGGTCTGGTCGATCTGCAAACGGTAGTGCTTGCCGCTACGCGTGGTCATTTCGATCCGGGTGGACTCGGCATCCAGCTCAAACAGACTGCCTTGGTTGACCCGCACCCAGGGTATCTTCAGACCCGTGGCGTGGATATGCAGTCGGGCCGGCAGCGGGGTATCGAATTCGATCGTCGCCTGGCCGCTGTCGGGTTTGGAAAAGTAGAGGATATTCTTCCCCCTGGCCGCATCGTGGCGAAGCTCGACCGCCAGCCTGTCGCCCTGACGCTCGGGGATGGCCGACGCCATCCACTCCGGCAGGCGAACCGGGTCCACGTCATCGCTCCAAGCGCCCGGGTCGTGCAGGCTGTCGAAGGCGAAATTGACCAGGTGTCTGCCGACGCCGGCATTGATCTGTGCATCGCTCAGTATCGCCGTGCTGTACTTGATGCGGCGAGCCAGTTCCAACAGTTTCGCACGCTCGGCTATGCCAGCATCGCCATAGGTAGAGATCAGGCGCAGCATGTCCCGGTAGACCTGGTTCAGGCCTTGGCTGTCGCGGCTAAGGGCAAAGAAGTAGAGGTCGCGTTCTAGCCGGTCCAAAGGTTTCCAGTGCCGGGTCAGTACCTGGCACTGCCGCCAAAGCGCCTCGAGATCGAGCAGATCGGGATGGTCCCGCACCCGTTGTGCGAGCAGCCCCGCCATGCCGGGGCTGAAGATGAAATTGCTGGTATTGCGTGCCTGTACCAGGTCGCTGAACCAGAGTTGATGTTCATACAGGGCATCCAGACGCGGCAGGAAGGCCAGGCGGATACCGCGCAGCAGGCGCGGTTCGACGCGAGGCACGTAAGCGACATGGCAGGCCAGTTGCAGCAGTTCCGGTGCTTCCTGTTCGAATGTCTGGAACAGATTTATCTCCCTTGGCGAGGCGGGGGTCAGACTCATGGGGCAAGCCGGTGGCCGATGCCGATCAGGCTTCTGATCTGGCTGGCGCTGGTTGCAGTCGACCAGCGAAACAGATAGGGGTAGCCGCCCAGATTGCCGCTCAGCCACTCATCGTATTCCCAGGGAACCAGGAATATCAGCGGGCATCGGGCCTTTTCGCAGCGATCGATGAACGACCGCCAGCGCCGTTGCAGCCGGTAGGCGGAGCGCTGATTCGGCAGGCCGAAGTCGGTGGCCACCAGGTTGGGGATCCCGGCTCGCGGTTGCCAGAATTCGGGTTCGTCGGCATTCGCCCAGTATTCCGCCTGCATGGGATCGTCGGTGATCTGGTAGCGGATAACAAGCGACTTGCCCAGGGTCTTTTCCAACTGCCGGCACAGGGCTTCTAGGTCATCCCACCAGGGGACCATGGAATCGGAATAGTCCAGCAGCAGTTGGCAGCCATGCTCCAATGTGCCCGTCTCCCGGTAGGGAAAGCGGCGGGGAAGCAGGCCGGTGCCTGCTCGCCGAAGCAGTTTTCCGAGATCGATGCGGCGGCTTTGCCGCATCGTCTGCAACAGCGCCCTCAGCAGGCCACGGCTGGTATTGTCAAGAAACAGCGAAGGCAGATCGATGGCGCTGTATTCACATTCGTCGAAGCGCTCGAAGTCCGAATCGGGTCGTTGGATCTCGTCCGCGGGCGGTGACAGGTCGTCCAGGCGGGTCAGTGTGCCGGGTAAGGCGCCATCGGGCAATTGTATCCGTGGAGCAGGCGCGGGAGGTGTGGAAACCTTCCCCTTGCCCGCAGGCAATGGCTGCCTGCCCCGAACGCGGTTTGACGTGCCGGCAACCGGCGTGGAACGTGTTTTTTGCACCTTGTGCTGCTGCGGGTTCTGCTGGCTGAAGCCGAGTGCCGCAGCAATCTTCCGGGCCTGCTCTTCATTCCGCCAGGGCAGGTCGCTGAGCGCACCGATCAGATCACCCAGGTGAATGTCGCTGCGGCTGTGTCTGGCGGATGTCATGGCGATGCTCAGGCCTGCTTGCGCAGGATCGAATTCTCGACCTGTCGCCAAACCCGTGAATCAGCATCGGGCCTTATGCCACGGGCGATGCAGACCTTCAGCGTATCGAGAAACTCGCTGGTGCCGGGGACGCGCAGGCCTTCGGTCTCCTCCTTGTCGCGGTATTCGAGAATCTTGCCCACGATCTGTTCGAGCAGGTCTTCATCGATATCCCTGCCCAAGTGGCTTCTGGCGATCTTTTTCAGGTCTTCTTCACCGGGCTCGTCGATGTAGAGGGAGACGCAACGACGCAGGAATGCTGCCGGCAGCGCGCGTTCCTGGTTCGAGGTGATGATGGTGAAAGTCTGCGAGGTATCATCCGCCGCGATGAAGGAACCATCACGCAGCTCGATGCGCCGCCGCTCGATGGTGTCGAGCAGGTCGTTGGGCAGATCGGGTTCCGCCTTGTCGATTTCATCGATCAGCAACAGGGTATGATTGGTACCGTCATCCTGCGGCCGCTCCACGCCCTTGAAGGCTGCCCTTGCCTGCTGATGGTCTCTGCCCCTGTTTTGCGCGGATGCGTGATTGAACGCCCACCAGAAGATACCGGGTCGGTTGTATTCCCAGTCCGGCTTTATCGAATCGCTCCCTGCACCGGCACTGTAGGCATCGTGCAGACGCTGCAGGTGATCGAACTCGTTGGTCAGGTCTTCCAGCGTGGTGCGGGAGGTGATGGACTTGCTGAGGAAATGCCAGCCCTTGACCGCAGCCAGGGCTTCGGCCAAGCGGCTCTTGCCGCAGCCGGGCTTGCCCTCGACAAGCAGCGGGCGGCCGGTGATATGGGCGACATCGATGGCGATGGCGATGTCTTCGGTGAACACATAGGGTTCGACGCCTTTCTCCCCTGCAAAGGTATCATCAGGCGGCAGATCGAAAAAAACGGGTTCGTAGTTCATCAGCAGGATTACCTGATTGGTGGACCGAGAATTCCCTGCAGATCACGGTCGTTGAGGTACTGGTCGTCCTCGATGTCGATATCGAGCGCGGGTTCTATCGGCCGGATACCGGGCAACTCATCATCGAGCGGTTGTTCTCCGGAAGCTATCACGATGCGCAGTTTGGGGTAATGCTGCCTGAGACCGATGATCTCCCGCGCACGTTCAGCGTCGGGCAGTCCGGTGGCGGCATCCTTGACAGGCAGATACACCACCACGAAATCCTTACGGTTTACCTGTTTGCGCAGTCGTTCCTGTTTCGAATGGGGATTGTAGATACGGCACCGTTTCCAGATTTCCAGTTCGATGTTATCCGGTGTGGCCTGGTCCGTGAGTGGTACCAGCACGCCTTTAACGTCGTCATGCCAGATCCGCTTGATGTATCGATCGACGGTGAAGTTGCCGGTGGCATCGGGGCCGATGCTCCCCTGGTCGTCAAGGTGGATGCCATTCAAGGCCAGTATGGCGTCACCATAATACAAGGTCGGCAACAGTGATGACGCACCCGCGTTGACCCAGACCGCCCGCACCGCACCATGGACTTCCTGCATGCGCTCACGGGTCTCTCTGCGCGTAATCAGCGTGGCGAAATCATAGAGTTTTTGCATGCATTCGGTGGGCGAAACCAGCAGGAATCGAATCAGATTACTAATCAGTGCCTCGATCGAGTCTACCGGATCGGTGGGCTTGTCTGCATGCTGGAGTCGGTTCCAGGCGGCCTGCAAATCAGTGAATATGCAATCATCGTCCAGATGGATGCGTAATTCATTGGCGATCGCGGTGAAAGGCGTGGTGGGCGTCTGTTGCGACTTAAGTCTGGTTAAAAGTTGTTGGAAATTCTGCTGGGCCTTGATCTCGTTAACGATCTCTGATGCATCCCTGGAGCAGGTGACCGAGTTGACCTTTGGCAGACCGATGGTGTTCCAGAAATTGTCATCGGCGTCCTTTATGTCGGTTTCGTCTTCAAAGAAAACCGGTAGCAGTGGGAAGTCGTTTTCCACCTGCCAACGCCAGTAGAGTATCGTGGCCTCCTTTTTCACCCAGTCGGATCGTTGCAGGGCGCGTTTCGAGTAGAGAATGATGGCGGCATGGCATTCAGCCAGCCAGAGGTTGAGGTGCTTCTCCCAGTCCTTGCCGGAGCCGATAAACTGGTCGACGAGTATCTCGATCTCCACATCGAAGTTCTGTGCCTTGATGGTGTCGCAGATCGCTCTCAGCAACACCCAATTCTCATCGGTATCATGGGCGCCTGCGACATCATCCAATCGCGAACTGTGGCTTATGAAGAGTTTGAGAGCAGCCATCCGGTGGTGTGTAGTTATCGGTATGACCCTATCATATACGAATACTGGGGCTAGGTGACACGTCTTTACAATAGATCAATGGAGAACACATGATTGAAAAACAAAAGGTTGGAGTACTAGTGCATGGTTGAAGCGTTCATTACCACTATTTCATTCATGATCCCCATTCCATGGTGATCTTCCGGGTCAGGGATAAGGATAGGCGATCCAACGGGTGTTTTCCACGTACGGAGGGGGCAGTAGCGCTACC
>Ga0055449_10000298_pt1 | contig 14152 bp, 9 predicted proteins | sample China_Galinas_PW_2_FD_57739 | JGI IMG/M metagenome (GOLD analysis project Ga0055449, IMG submission 57739) | Wetland microbial communities from San Francisco Bay, California, USA, that impact long-term carbon sequestration - China_Galinas_PWB_D1 | ecosystem: Environmental > Aquatic > Marine >... | reverse complement strand
TGATCGGGGCACCGCCACTCGTCAGGCGCCCCTGGTAGTTGAACGTGCCGTCGATCGGCGTGCCCGAGGCCGGGCCCGCGGCGAAAAGTGCGATAGGGATCAGATACTTCAATCGCATGATCTCTCCTTACCGTGAGTGTGAGTCGTTGTGTCCGAGGACGGCGCCGGTGAGATTCTCCTCCGGCGGTGGTGTCGCGCGGCGCGGGGGGTGATCGTCGCGCTGCTGCTCGAGTTCGTCGAGTCTCGAACGCATCGCCTCCAGTTCCGCACGCACCTCAGCCAGCTCGGCGTCGCGCCGGTTCCGGTCGAACGCCGCCGCCTCGACCTGCTCGGTCTTGATGTCTACAGGCGACATCGGCGCCCGGGTGCCGCCGCCCCGCGTCAGCGCAACCGGTGTGACGGTCCCGTACGCCGTCGGGAAGAACATCACCGTCAGCTGCATGTCTCTCGCGGTGAAGTTCCCGGAGAACTCGAGGGCGACGAGTTCGAACGTGTGGGCGCCGGCGCCGACGCTGAACGTCCCGTGTACGGTGACCGGTGTATTGAACAGTCCGCTCGCGACGTTCGAGGAATAGAACACCGACACGTTCTGGTTGGTCGGGAAGCCCCCGTTGTCCGACACGCCGAAGTCGCACTGAGAGCCCGTGCCCGCGCTGTGAGAGGCCTTGGTGTCGCAGGTGCCGATGACGACGCAGTAGCCCGCGGTCGGGCAGGTGATCGTGCGGCTGAGGAGGACGTTCGTTCCGCCCCCGAGGGTGACCGTCGCGTCCGCCGTGGCGCTCGCGACGCCCGGCTCGTCGAGCACCTCGACGGCGTCGATCGCGTCGCTCGGCAGGATCACGGTGTCCTTCCCGGTCTGGTGGGTGTAGAAGCGAATGGGGCTCGTGCCGTAGAGGAGCAGCGCCGTCGATTGCGAGTCGCCGTAGTTCCCGTTGACCTCGAGGCCGGTGTCGCCGGCGTTGTTGCGGGCGATTGTCAGCGCGCCGCCGCCGCCGGGGCTGGTGTCCACCTGCATGTCGAAGTACGACATGCCTGTCGTGGAGTCGAACAGGCGGATCCGCCCCCCGTCGGCGGCCTCGACGAGATCACCGATCGCCGAGCCGCTGCTGTTGTACATGGTGAACGACCCGGCGCCGCCGCTGACCCCGCCGAGCAGCTCGATCGTCTCGAGCCCGTCGTCGTTGGCGACCGAGATCTCGCCGCCCTCGCCGCCCCCGGAGCTGCTCACAAAGAGCAGCCCCTCGTGCTCGGGATCGGAGGTCCCGCCCTTGTCGGCCACCGAGAGAACGGTCGCGTTCAGCTCGGACAGGAGGATCATGAACCCACCGGGATCCTCGAAGCTGGTGCCGATGCCCGAGGTCAGGTCGCCCGTGGCCAGGTCATACGAGTGGTACTGCCCGCCGTAGGTGTATGAGAGAAGCTCCTGCGCGTAGTCCGCCCCGACGAGCTGGCGGAACGGGGAGGGCCCCGGGGCGGAGATCGGCGCCTGGTTCGGCTCGCCGCTCCCGTCCACGAAGACTCGCACGTCCTGTGATTCGTCCCACGCAAGCAGCGAGGCGTCGGGCCCACCGACGTGCAGGTCGGCCTGCGGGTTCGTCGTGCCGATGCCGACATTGAGCGAACTGTCCACGAAGATGCCGCGGGTCTGGATCGCGTAGGGCGCGCCGAGGACCTCCTGTCGCCCGAGGTTGACGTAGCCACCGCTGCCCGCCGGGCTGCGCACCTCGACCTGCAGCCACCGCTCGTCGCCGTTGAGCGCGTCAACGCCGAAATCAAGATCGGTGTTGAACAGACCGTCGGTTACCGAAACGCCGAGTACATCAATGGTCGAGCCCACCTGCGCGCCCCCGCCCGAGCTATCCCACAGGCTGAACCGCACGTCGGCGCTGCCGGTGATCGGCGCCCCGCCGCTCGTGAGACGCCCCTGGTAGTTGAACGTGCCGTCGATCGGCGCCGCGTGAGCGGTGCCGGCAGCCAACGCCACCGCGGCGAGCAGACTGACCATTGTCCTTCTCATTGCTGCATCTCCTCTGTGGGTAGCAGGGAAAGGCACTCTGCCAGCCGGCGCGCACACAATGCCGATCCGCTTCAGGATGGGTTGCCTAAGCACTCAACATTCTCCTCCCCACAACACGACGCCTGATCGGCGCGCCCGCAGAGCTCGGATTGTCGGTCCGCGGAGTCTACGAGAATCCGTGGCGAACTCCAAGCGGAGCATTGCAACAATGCGCGCGGATCGCGATCATGCGCCGCGGTGGGCGGGCGCGCCGTTTAGAGAGACTTGCTGATCCCAATAGCTGTAATCAATACTTGCGCCGGGCCGAGGCGCGGGGCGCCGCGGCCAACAGGGCGAGCGGTGTGACAAGTCTGGTACGCATGATTCCTCCCTACCGCGACCGCGCGTCGTTGTTGATGATCGCCGCGCCGAGTGCCGCCCCGCCGGCGTCGGGCAGCGGGCTGGCGTGTCGCGGTGGTGTGCGGTCGATACCGTGCTGCGCCGAGCACCTCAATAGGTCCGCCCTCGAGCACGCCGCCTGCGCGACAAAGACCACCGTCGCGATTCTCCCGCTTCGAATACACACCTTGTTCACGTCACCCTCCGTACGCTGTCCCGAGCCGGGCACTGTCTTCTCGGACGGACCTGCTCCGGCGGGGATACGCGCCGTGCCCGCTCGATGCCCGCGGCGTCACGGACGCCTGCCATCGGCGATCGGGTTCTCCGCGGGTTCGGAGGCCGGGAACAGCCCGGGGACGGGCGGATTGCGTCGGCGAAGGGGGAAACCGCCCGCAGACCCAGGCGATGTGCCCGCGGATCGGCCCGAAGCCATACCATCCCCCGCGCAGGAGGTGACCTATGACGCGTGCGGGGTTGATTGTGGGGATCTTGGTTGTGTCCGGATCACTGGTAGCGTGCGACAACTCGGGGGGCGAGAAGCCGGGCGCGCCGGCGGAGGACTCGCCCGCGGCCGGCACGGACGCGAAGTCTCCGCCAGCCGCGCCCGATCAGGCGCCCGCCTCGGCGGAGCTGATGACTCAGGCCAAGACCATGATGGAGTCGTACATCGGCACGCTCGACGACGCGATCGGCAAGGCGAAGGGCGTCACCAACGAGCTGAGCGTGGCGACCGCGACGCCGCAGATCACGGCGCTGGTGGACCGGATCAAGGGGTACGCCGACCAGCTCGAGCAGCTCTCCCCGGAGACGATGACGAAGCTCAAGGATCTCTACCAGACGCAACTCGATGGTCTGAAGGGGAAACTGGACGCAGAGATCGAGCGGCTGTCGCAGAACGACAGCTTCAAGCCGATCGTCGAGGCACTCAAGCAGATCCAGTTGCCGTAGCTACGGGCAACCGGCGATCCATAGGTTGACATAGAGCTGGATGTCGGCGGTGGTGACCCTGCCATCGGGCTTGCCGCGCGCATCAGCTTGCACCCGTCGGGACGTTACTCCTTCACCGGGAGTTCCCTTTCCGTGTTGTCCTGCTGCGCCTCCAGTTCACGGATGCGTGCTTCGAGTTCGATGAGCCTGCGCGCGGTCTCGCCTGCTTCGGCGTCGCGACGCGCCATATCGTCGGCGACTGATTGCCGGTACTCCCGCTCAATGTCCACGGGCGACATCGGCGCCGCCGTCGGCGCGAACGACTCGTCGCCGCCGAAACCCATGAGCGTCGGCGTGACCGTGCCGTAGTTCGTCGGGAAGTACATGATGGTGAGCTGCGAATCGACCGCGCCCCACGACCCGCTGTACTCCTCCCCCACCAGGTAGAACGTGTGGCTGCCCGCGGTGACCTGGAACGTGCCGTGCACGGACGCCGGCATGATGTACGACCCCGACGCTGCCCCACTCGGCAGGATCGAGGCGACATCCTGGTTGCCCGGGAACGTGCCGGCGACGTCCGAGACGCCGAACTCGGCGTAGCTCTGCGTCCCGCTCGAGTGGCTCACCCCGGCCTGGAAGCTGCCGATGACGACGCAGTACCCCGACGCAGGGCACGTAATCGTGCGGCTGAGAATGGTGTCAGCCACTCCGCCGCCGGTGAGCGACACACTGGTCGTGCCCTCCAGCGCGCTGGCCACGCCCGGCTCATTCTCGATCTCGGCGCTGTTGATCGCCCCGGTGGGCAGCACAACCGAGTCGTTCCCGGACTGGTCGGTTCGGAACGACATGGAGCTCGTGGCCCCCGAAATGGACACGCGGGTCGAATCCGAACCCGAGTAGTTGCCGTCGACCTGGAACCCGATGACCCCGAACTCGTTGCGGGCGACATACAGGTCGCCGCCTCCGCTCGAATCCGGCCCGGCCTCGAAGATCTCGTAGCCGAAGAAGTTCGGATCACGCAGCACGAAAAGGCCGGCACCCGACTGTGATGCGAGTTCGGCGACCGTTTGTCCGGACTCGTTGAAGACGGCGAGCGAGCCGCCGTGGCCTGCCAACCCCCCGAGCAGCGACATCGTCTCCTGGCCGTCGTCGTTGGCGATCGACAACAGCCCGCCGTTCTCCCCGTCGAAGCTGCGCAGCCGGATGCTGCCCTGCGCCGGGCCGCCTCCGGTGTTGTCCTCGTCGGCGTCGAGCTCGACGGTCGCGCGGGCACTCCCGGCTTCGAACAGCGTGAGATACCCGGCCTCGTCGGAACTTGATGCACCGAGCCGGACGGCCTGAGCCCCGGCGCTCTTGATGCTCAGTGAAACGCGCGGCTTGCTCAATCCCATGGTGACACCACCCACGTCGTCCACCCACATTCCTCGCACCTGAGTCGCGTACGGCGCCCCATGGATCGCCTGGCGACCGAGGTTGACGTACGAGCCCACGCCCGCCGGGCTGCGCACCTCGATCTCGAGCCAGCGCTCGGCGCCGTCGGCAAACGCGTAGGTGCCGAAGTTGAGCTCGGTGTTGAACAGCCCGTCGGTGACGGTCTGGCCGAGCTTCTCGATCGGCCCCCCGACCAGCGTGCCGCCCGCATCGGCGTCCCACAGGTTGAACCGCACGTCGGCGGTTCCCGTGATCGGCACACCGGCGTCCGTGAGCCGCCCCTGGTAGCTGAACGTCCCGCCCGCGGGCGCGGCCGAAGCCTGCGCGCAGAGCACCATGGTCGCGATCATCGCGCTGCGAATACACACCTTGTTCACGTCAACCTCCGTACGCTATCCCGAGCCGCGCACTCTCAGTACCGGCGGATCCGCTCCGGCGGGGACACACGCCGCGCCCGCTCGATGCCGGCGGCGGAGCGGCCGGCGACAGACCGCGACTGTAATGCAAGGGCGGCATTGCGAACGATTGTGTTTCTTGAATTCCGCCCCGTCAAGAGCGCCCTGCCTGCCCATCTGTCCGAGTTTGACACCCGGCACAGGAGAAACCGGCGCGAACACTGGCGATCGGCACCACCTCGACGACACAGGGTGCTCAGTTTCGAGCCGGCACCCACACCCTTTACGGGCAGCCCGCCACCCACTCGTTGACGAAGAAGTTGAGGTCGGCCGCGGTGACCTGCCCGTCCGGCGTGCCGAAGCCGGCGGTGCCCATGGCGGCGCCTTGCGTGGTGAGGTCGGCGATGGAGAGGGTGCCGGCGATCCAGGCGTTGACGTAGTAGTTCAGGTCGGCCGCGGTGACCTGCCCATCGGGCACGCCGTAGTTCGGGTCGCCGATGCCGGCGCCCTGGGTGGTGACGTCGGCCGGGCAGTAGGCGACGTAGTGGTTCGGGTCGTCGAGGTTCATCCACCCGCCGTTCTCGAGCCAGGCGTACCCAAAGAACCGCCCGGCAACCCAGTCGAAGCGTGCCTGCTGGTTGAACGGGCCGAGCTCGACGCGCGTGTCGAAGTTGATCCAGCCGAGGTTCTCGGCCCAGGCGTAGCCGAAGAGCTCGCCGGTCGCGGGGTCGATGTTGACGCCGAAGTCGGTGTTGTCGATATTGGCGTACGCGATGCCGTTGGCGGGGATCGAGCCGACGTCGATCCATCCCCCGTTCTCCGACCAGATGTGCCCGGCGAGGTACGAGCCTCTGACGGCGACGCCCTGCGCGCGCCCGTTCGCGTCGGCCCAGTTGGTCCAGCCGAGGTTCTCGCACCAAGCATACTTCTGGTTGGCGGAGATGTTCGATTGAGCGATCGCGCCGGGCGCGAGAAGCGCGAGCGTTGAGATCCCGATGATGATCTTGTGCGTCATTTCGGCTCTCCATGTCCGTCAGATGGTTAGTTTATCGACTGCCCACCTGCGCTCAAAGGCTTAGTGCGCGATATTGTCGTTATCCACGGCCGTTCCGGGGCCCGATGAGGGCGGCAGCGTGCTCCCGCCGGGGTTGGCGATGTTGGAGCCGTTCAGGATCAGATCGTTACGGACAACGGCGTTGCGTGCGCCGTCGACCTGGATGCCGATGCCGCCCTCCGTGCACGTGTTGCCCTCGACACGCCCGCCGAAGTTCGTGCGGATGTTGGCGCCGGCGCCACCGTTGCTGTTGAGCGTGCAGGTGTTGTTGGTGATGCGGCAGTAGTGATTGGCATAGATGCCGTTGGCGCTGTTCGAACGCACGTTGCAGGAGTCAACGAAGCAGCGGTCGCCCGTGGAGATCCCCGTTGCGTTCCCTGCAGCGCTGCAGCCAGAGACCATCGAGCCGGCCCCGATGCGGATGCCGATGCTGGTGTTGTTCGACGCTGTTGTGTTGCGAACGATACAGTTATCGGAGCCGTACACACCGCTCTGCGCGTTGCCGTTCACGGCGCAATCGGTGATCAGGCACTCGTTCGACGCGAAGATCCCGTGATCCCCGTTGGTGCTCGCGCTGCAGCCCCGGACGACGGTGCCGGTGCTCACGTCGATGCCCCGTCCGGTGCTGGCGTAGACGACGCAGTTCTCGACCACACAGCCGACCTCGGCGTCGATGCCGAAGAACGCGTCCGAACGCGAGGCCGATCCGTTGATCGTGCTGTAGTTGGAAATGGAGATGCCGCCCTGGTCGTTCGAGAACGACTTGCTGGTGGTCACGGTGGAGTTGGGGCCGAGCTGGTATCCGAACTCGGCGTTGTCCTCGGCCGAGCAGCCGGTGAACGTGCCGCCCGCGCTGAACCCGTCGCCGTTATTGTTGGCGGCGATACACGAGTCGAACGAGCTGGACGACCCGATCGCGGTGAACCCTGCCCCGGTAGCGCCGCTGTAGAACGCGTTGTCGGTCGCGACACACCGTGTGAACACGTTCTCCTCGCCAACATTGAACCCGCCGTCACGGTTGCCCTGCGCCACGCAGCCGATGTACACACAGCGTGTGCCCTGGCTAAATCCCGCCCCGCCACTGTTGCTGGTCGCCTGGCAGTTCGTGTACTGCACACCGTTGGAGTTCGAGTAGAACCCCGACAGCGAGTTGCCCACAGCCTTACAGTCGGTCACACGCACGTTGGCGGAGAGATCGAAGCCGTGAACGCCGTTGCCGGACGAAAGAACCCCCTCAACCGTGGAGTTGAACGCACTGATATCGACGCCGGTGTCACCCCAATCCGTGACGATCCCGTTCTTGACGTGCGCGCCATCGACCGAGACCAGAACGCCCTGCAGCGATCCGGGCACGCCCTGGAGGGTGTAGCCGCTCAGGTCCAGGTGGACGTTCTCGGCATTGATCTCGATGCCGATCTTGCCGGACGCGCCAGTGACGTTTCCGGTCAGGTAATACGAACCCGGTGCGGCGATGATGTACGTCGCGCCGGAATCACCCGGCGTGGTGTCGGGTCCGACGGGGATCCGCGGCTCGACCTCGTCGAGCGTCTTGTACGTCTCGGCTATTGGGCCGGCGGGCGGGGACAGCGGGCCCGCCGATGCCGCGCACGAAACCACGCACACCGCTCCAACACTCGCAATACGCATAACTCGGCCTCTCGAAGAACTGATTTCGCTCACCACGATCAAACCCCGCCGCCGCGGAGGTGGGCGGCGGCGGACGGCGCCCCTCCAATCTGAACACGCAGAGCGTGGCGTTGGTCCCCAAAGAAAACGGCCCGCACTCGGCGGGCCGTGGGGATCGTTCGGGATGCGGACGGATTCAGCCCGCCCTCCGCTCGCTCGGGAGCGAGACGCGCGTGGGGCTTACGGACACCCGGCGACGTAGAGGTTGGCGTAGAACTGGATGTCGGCCGCCGTAACCATCCCGTCCGGCACGCCGTAGTTGGGATCGCCGATCGGCGTTCCGGTGGTGGTCAGATCGGCCGCGAGATCGCCTGAGATGTAGAGGTTGACGTAGTATTGGATGTCGGCCGAGGTCACCGCGCCGTCCGGCACGCCGTAGCCCGGATCTCCGACGCCGGCACCTTCGGTGGTGACGTCGGCGAGGCACGCGACGGTGAGATTCAGGAACACATTGAGGTTGTCACCCTGGAAGTTCACATTGACAACATCGAGCCAGGAATCGCCGTTCATGTCAGCGATGGAAATCTCCATCGGGACATTCCCTCCGGAGGCATAGGTCAGTGGCAACTCGAAAGTGCCGTCTCCGTTGCCAAGCCACACCGAGACCGTGTTGGCTGTGGGGATATCCGACACGATGAGGTCGAGGTTGCCGTCGTCGTTCAGATCTGCTAACGCGAGAGTAAAGGGCCGAACACTAGGAAGTGTGGCCTGACTGCCAAAGGTCCCGTCGCCATTGCCCAGTGCGACGATGATAGCGCCCGGCAACTGGTTGTTTGCTATCGCGATATCAACGATGCCGTCGTTGTTCAGATCCCCCGGCGCAACGCGGTTGGCAAAGGCCACGGAATCAAAGTCCGGGAGAATCGTCCATGTTGCATCGCCGTTGTTCAGGTACACTCGTACGGTGGTTGTGCCGTATATGGTTATGAGGTCGATGTCCCCGTCGCCATCGAAGTCTGCCGGCTCGAGATCATTCGGAAAGAGGAACTCCCCCGTCTCGTCGAAGACCTGGGGTGAGCCAAACGTCCCGCTGCCGTCGTTCGTTACGATGACGTACTTGTTGGGAGTGAGCATCGCCATCGCGATGTCGATATCGCCATCGCCGTCGAAGTCTGCCATCGTGTGAACCCGGATATTGCCATAGCCATTCTGGAACGGCAGGACCAGGGTCTGATACGTCGTGAATGCCCCGGTCCCGTCGTTCTTGAGGACTGAGATACTCGGGACGTTCGCGTTGGCCACGGTGAGGTCGATGTCGCCGTCGCCATCGATATCCGCCGCGATGACGGATTGCGGAAGATCTCCAACGGGGTAGAACACGGGCGTGCCCAATGTTCCATCACCGTTGTTCATGAACACGGTGAGATCATCGCTCAGGGAGTTGGCCACGGCAACATCCGGCAATCCGTCGCCGTTCAGGTCCGCTGCCCGCCCTTCGCGCGGCCCGTCTCCTACCGCGTAGACCTGTGCGGGCGCAAGTCCACCAAACGAAGCTCCCTGTGCTGTCGCGGCACATGCCAGCGGTGCGATGATCCAGATGACGCGGTTGAGTTTCATTCTTCGCTCCTCTTGGTGAATCTCGGGTGACGACGGTCCGTGCAAAGACCGCCCCTTGACGTCCACAATAATCGAGAGGCACCGGCGGGAGTAGTGATTTCTTTGTCTTTTCATGAAAATGCCACGAAATTACCGGGCAGTCTTGCTGGCTCTGGGCAACCCAACTAGACTCCGGATATGCCCGCAGGCTCGAACTTGCTCGAATCCGTAGATGTCTTCGATGGCGAATCCCAGCGAGTGATCCGGGAGTGCCATTTGGCCTTCTCAGAGCTTGTCGAGGCCGTGCCCGGGAGAATCCGGTCCGCCTCGGACCTTCAGCGGGCGTTGCAGATCAACATGAAACTCGCATGGAAGATCTACAGGATCGCCAACGACGACTCGCTGGACGCGGGCATGCTCATGCCGGGGCAGCAGAATGTTCGGGAAATAGTCAGGGTGGCGACGGAGCGCGGCATCGACCCGGGCATCATCGAGAAGATCACGCGGTCTATGGACGAATTCGATCGACTCGTTTCGATCCACGCCGGGGAGCGCTCCATATTCGACTCCATGATCAGCGCTCGCGGGTCTGATGATCAGGGCGAGACGCTGGCGCTGTCGCAGAAACGCTCGGCATTCCGGGTGAACAGGAACCTGCGAGGCGTGCATGCCAAATCACAGCTCAAGACCCTCATACTCGCCCCCTCACAAGAGGGTCGTTGCCTACTCGATATGGTGGCCATTCAGGGATACCAGGAACTGAGCCGTCTTCGCTACGACTGCCCGTTGGTTGTCTCATGCGTGAGGATCTCGGACGATGATCGACATGTCAGGCGAACGAGTTGGGAGCCACTCGGATCGGGGACCGATCATCGCGGCGACACATCACTTCTCGGGGAGTTCTGTAGTCCGGATCTACCGCCGTTTCGCGAGGTGAGGACCGTTGACGATTTTGTGATGGGTGAACTGGTCGGCGGCGGGATCGGCAAGCAATCTGCCATTACCCACATCGACGGGTATATCGCTCGCGCCGCGGTCCCTGGTTACAGGGATGGAACCAACAAATACGGTGGAATGCTCGTTTGGGTGCCCATCCCATGCGAGGTTCTTGTGGTTGATCTGGTCGTGCATGAAGATGCGCTCGGGCACCTCAACCCTCTTGTGGGATGCTACAGCAGTATGCTAAGCGGCAGTCGTCTCCCGGAAGAAATGGAGTCGTGCGATCGGCTTCCACTGAAGGAGTCGATGGTCTACCTCGGGAGAGGGTTGCCCGTACTGCGTTCATCTGACATTCACCGCCATGCAGAAATGTACTCGGCTGTATTTGAGAAACTGAGTTGGGCGCCCGAGCAGTTTGAGGTTTATCGGTGTCGCGTTGCATTCCCAATCATGCTCTCATCGGTGATGATCCGCTTTGATCTCCCCGAACGCCCGTCTTCTCCCTGATCTCGATCGCAGACGATCGGTCAGCCGAGGCGTCACTCTCAACGCGCTACGCGTCCCGAGCGATGAACCCGTGCCGTTCGGCACGGTATCGCTCAGACCGGCCACGCTCTGCGTGGGCGGCGGCATGCCTGGGCCCGATTCCCCAATAGACCCCTGAGCCACCCGCCGGGTGCCGTCGGCGACCACTCGCCCGTCACGCCGACAGCTTCGATCGCTTCAGTCCGGCCGTCTCGTGCGGTTCGTCTCATCGTCGATCCAGGATCGCGGGTATCAGCCCGGCTTCCACCCGCTCTTGAACGTGCCGAGCGCGTCGCGGATCTTTGATTCGAGCGCGTCGTCGATCGCACGCTTCTCGTTCAGCTCGTCCCACACCGCCTTGCCCGACGACTGGAAGTACGCGAGCATGGCCTTCTCGAACGCGGCGACCTTGTTCAGCGCCACATCGTCGAGGTAGCCCTTCGTGCCGGCGTAGATCGAGAGCACCTGATCGGTCACGGTCTGCGGGACGTACTGCGGCTGCTTGAGCAGCTCGACCATGCGCGCCCCGCGATCGAGCTGGGCCTGTGTCGCCTTGTCGAGCTCGGTGCCGAGCTGGGCGAAGGCCTCGAGCTCGCGGTAGGCCGCCAGGTCGAGGCGGAGCGAGCCGGCGATCTTCTTCATCGCCTTGACCTGCGCGTTCCCGCCCACGCGCGACACCGAGATGCCGACGTTGATCGCCGGGCGCACGCCGGAGAAGAACAGCTCGGGCTCGAGGTAGATCTGCCCGTCGGTGATGGAGATGACGTTGGTGGGGATGTAGGCCGAGACGTCGCCTTCCTGGGTCTCGATGACCGGCAGGGCGGTGAGCGAGCCCCCGCCGTTGTCGTCGGAGAGCTTGGTGGCGCGTTCGAGCAGGCGGGAGTGGAGGTAGAACACGTCGCCGGGGTAGGCCTCGCGCCCCGGCGGGCGCCGGAGCAGCAGCGAGAGCTGGCGGTAGGCCACCGCCTGCTTGCTCAGGTCGTCGTAGATGCACAGGGCGTGCTTGGGCGTCTTGCCGTCGACGCCCTGCCACATGAAGTACTCGCCCATCGCGCACCCCGAGTAGGGCGCGACGTACTGCATCGGGGCCGGGTCGGAGCTGCCCGCCGAGACCACGATCGTGTAGTCCATCGCCCCGTGCTTGCGCAGCGTCTCGACCACACCCGCGACGGTCGATTCCTTCTGCCCGACCGCGACGTAGATGCACACCACTGCCGCGTCGGTGCCCCAGTACTGCTTCTGGTTGATGATCGTGTCGAGGGCAACCGCGGTCTTGCCCGTCTTGCGGTCGCCGATGATCAGCTCGCGCTGCCCGCGCCCGATCGGGATCATCGAGTCGATCGCCTTGACTCCCGTCTGCAGGGGCTCCTTCACGGGCTGGCGCTGCGCGATGCCGGGGGCGATGATGTCCACCTTGCGGTGCTCAGACGCCTCGATCGGCGGGCCGTCGTCGATCGGGTTGCCCAGCGGGTCGACCACGCGCCCGAGCAGCGCCTCGCCGACGGGCACCTCGAGCAGGCGCCCGGTGCTTTTGACCAGGTCGCCCTCCTTGACCGCCAGGTACTCGCCGTAGATGACGCACCCGACGGTGTCCTGCTCGAGGTTCATCACCTGTCCCATGACCGAGCCCTCGGCAGTTTCGAACTCGACGAGCTCGCCGGCCATCGCCTGGCTGAGCCCGTAGATCCGCGCGATCCCGTCGCCGACCTCGACGACCCGCCCGACCTCGCTGACCTCGAGTTCGGAGGCGTACTGCTCGATCTCCTGCTTGATGACGCTGGTGATCTCGTCGGTGTTGATCTTCACGGCGTGTTCCTCTGGCGGGCCGGGCCCGGCCCGGCGGGATGGCTCGGATGCGGGACGGGCCCCGCGGAAGGGGTGGAAAGCGTAGCTCCGCACCCGCCCGAGGTCAGGGCCCCACGGGCTCCGAACCGCGATTCTCGGGCCGCCGGCGCGGGCCCGATCCGATCAGGACGGCGCCGTCCCGGCCGGATCCGCGGGCCGGGCTGAAGTGCCCCCGCGGGCGGTCCGACCCTAACCCGCGGGATGAACTACACCTCGGACAGCTTCGGGACCCGCCGCGACGTCACGGTGCAGATCAACGAACGCCGGAGCAAGCTGTCGGCCTGTTCGGCGTGGGTCGCCGCCCTCTTCTTCCTGCCGCTCGTGCCGCTGGTGGGCACCCTTCTCGGCCTGGCCGCCGAGGGACGGATCCGCCGAAACGCCGGGCTGATCGGCGTGCGCGCTGCCCGCGTCGCTATCACCCTCGGGCTGGTCTTTACCATCGCCCAGGGATACGCCGCCTTCCAGGGCTGGTCGCTCTACCAGGGCTACCAGGACGGCCCCCGTGCCGCGATCGACCGCAACTACACCTACCTCATCGCCCACACCGAGTCGGGCAGCCGGCACATCGCCGACGCCAAGGCGTTCATGGCCCAGCTCGACAGCCGCTACGGCCGCCTCGTGCGCGTCGAGCCCGCCGAGGACCCCCTCGACTGGAGGCCGAACAAGCCCGTGCGCTACCACCTGTGGTTCGAGCGCGGGCCGATCGACGCGGACGTCGTGCTCCGTCCCCGCCTCAGCTCACTCAAGCTGGGCGTCGCGGTGAGCATCGACTCGATCCGCGTGATCGACGCGGACGAGGGCGACCTGTCGTTCCCCTCGACGTCACCCGCGCTGGCCGGGGTCGAGGAGCGGCCTTGAGCCGTATCGGACCTGAACCCATCACCCTGAACGGTCGATAGCCCCCGTGGAGCGGTGCGCCTCTGCGCGCACGGGGTGATCAGCGAAGGGGCCGACGGAATGGGCAGGGTCATCGGGATAGACCTCGGGACGACGAACTCGGTGCTGGCCGCGTTCATCGACGACCGCCCGCAGATCGTCGAGAACAGCATCGGCGGGCGCACGACGCCGTCGATGGTCGGGTTCCCGCCCAAGGGCGCGCCGGTGATCGGCGTGGCGGCGAAGGACCAGCAGATCACCAACCCGACCGCGACGATCTACTCGGTCAAGCGGTTCATGGGTCGCCGGCACCGTGAGGTCGCCAGCGAGGAGAAGATCGTTCCGTTCGAGGTCGTGGGCAAATCGCACGAGTTCGTCAAGGTGCGCGCGCGCAAGAACCTGCTGACGCCGCAGGAAGTCTCGGCGATGATCCTCACGGACATCAAGGCGCAGGCCGAAGCCAGGCTCGGCGAGCCTGTGGATCGTGCGGTGATCACGGTGCCGGCGTACTTCAACGACGCGCAGCGTCAGGCGACCAAGGAC
>Ga0055449_10000297_pt1 | contig 14168 bp, 12 predicted proteins | sample China_Galinas_PW_2_FD_57739 | JGI IMG/M metagenome (GOLD analysis project Ga0055449, IMG submission 57739) | Wetland microbial communities from San Francisco Bay, California, USA, that impact long-term carbon sequestration - China_Galinas_PWB_D1 | ecosystem: Environmental > Aquatic > Marine >... | reverse complement strand
GTAACTGGCGAGCGGGTCTAACTCGTACGCCCGCCGATGGGCCTCGATGCTCTCTGCCTCGCGATGCATGAGCGTCAGATAGATTCCGTAGGCATTTTGGACGTACGGGTTCTTCGGTTCGAGTTCGATCGCTTTCTTCAACCTCGCTTCCGCAGCGGCCCAATCCAGATCGTAGAGCGTGTGGATTTTGGCCAGCGAGCACAAGGCCTCGGCTTCCGATTCGTCGATCGCCAGGGCTGTCTCGGCCGCCACTCGCGCTTTCGGAAACGCATCGTCAGGAGCCATGTTCCCCCAATACGCGGCCAGTACATAAGACTCCGCAATGCCGGTGTGCGGTGCCGCATAGTTTGGATCAAGCTCGATCGCGCGCTGATAGCATTCAAGTGCCGCCCTGAAACCCGCCGGGGTCATCTTGCCCCACTCGAATCGGCCTTTCAGGTAGAGGTTGTACGCCTCGAGGCTTTCCGTCGGCCGCTCGACGAGGGCCGCGTCCGCGGTGGAAATCAGCTTCACCTTGAGCTGGTCCACGATGGCGCGGGCGATCTCGTCCTGGACGGCGAAGACATCCTCGATCTTGCGGTCGTAGCGCTCCGACCACAACGTGTATCCTTCGGCCGCGTCGATCAATTGCGCCATGATGCGTACCCGATCGCCGGACTTGCGCACGCTTCCTTCAAGCACGGTCGAGACGTTGAGCTTGCGCCCGACGTCGGTCGCCTCGGCGTTCTTGCCTTTGAATGAGAACGCCGAACTGCGCGCCGCCACACGCAGGCCGTCGAGCTTGCCAAGCGCGTTGATGATCTCCTCAGCCACGCCGTCGCTGAAATACTCGTTCTCGGGATCGGAGCTCATGTTGGCGAACGGCACGACGGCGATGGACGGGGTGCCGGTGCTGGTGGAGGATCCCGACGTCGATTCAACGAGGCGGGACTGTGTGCTGGACTCCTGAACGCTGCGAAGGCTGAACGCCAAATCATCGCACGACTGAAATCGGCGTCTGGGTTTCTTCTCCAGGCAGCGCGCGACGATGCGAGCCAATTCCGGTGCGGTCCCGCTCGACGATTGAAGGATGCTGGGGGGCTCGTGTGTGAGAATCGCCGTGGTGACGTCGGCGGACGTGGCACCGGGAAACGCGCGCTCGCCCGTCACCATCTCGAAGAGCACACACCCGAAAGCGAATATGTCGCTGCGCGCGTCGACGTGCTGCCCACGCACCTGTTCGGGTGACATGTAGCTGACGGTGCCCAGTACCACGCCGGGCTTGGTGTCGAGCGTCAGGGTTCTGTCGGCCGGCGCCGCGGAGGTGGTAACCCGCGCGAGCCCGAAGTCCAGAATCTTGACCACGCCGTCGTCGGTGATGTAGATGTTGCCCGGCTTGAGATCGCGGTGCACGATGCCTTTGGCGTGAGCAGCCGCAAGCCCGGAGGCAATATTGAAGCCGAGGTCGGCGGCCTGTTGCCACGAAACGGCAGAGCGCTCCAGGCGCGTTCGCAACGATTCGCCTTCGAGTAGTTCCGTGACGAGGTAAGACGTCGATCCTTCACGCCCGACGTCGTAGATGGCGAGAATGTTCGGGTGCGAAATCGCGGCTACCGCTTCCGCCTCGCGCTGAAACCGGGCCAGCGACTCCGCACTGCTCGCGGTCGCCTGCGGCAGCACCTTGATCGCCACCTCTCGGTGCAGTCGGGTGTCCTTGGCACGATAGACCTCGCCCATACCGCCCGCGCCCAGGGGCGAGAGAATCTCGTACGGCCCTAGTTTGGTTCCTTTCTCCAACGCGGCAGCTCCGGTATCCGAATCGGCAGTACAGTGGGATTATCATACGTCCGTGACGACTGTACAAGCGCGGAATGTTCGCAAAGCCGGCCCCAAGCTCGCACGCGATGGCCGTGGGCCGTTTTTCGGGTCGTCCCGATCTGAGCCCGATCAAGGGACGCGTGCGGCTGACGAGCCGTGGGCCGGGTCAAAACAGCGGATAGAGAAACGGCGCGAGCGGGGAACTGCTGGCGAAAACGAGCAGGCCGCCGACGATCAGCAGAACGACGAGGAACGGGACCAGCCACCACTTCTTCTCCTGTTTGATTAACAGGAGAAATTCCCTCATGAGCGATTGCCTGGCCATTGTTTCTTCGACTACCTCGGTTTCGCAGCACGCGCAGCGTGCGACACAATTCATAGCCCAGGGCGTGAGCCCTGGGTCACGACCGCCTCTTTTTTCTTAAGCCCTCAACGAGGGCGACAGAACTTCCTGCGTCGCGGAGCCTGTCCGCCTCAGGCGGATCGCTTCGTCGCTCTCCCCCTCGATCCCTACTATCTAATGGTGACGCCATCGGCCGTTCGCAAGCCCGCCTCGAGCGCCACGCTCCGCTTCATGCCGGCCTCGTAGTCCACGACGTTCGGCTTGGTGGTCACGACGTAATTCCCGATCACCAGCGCGTCGATGCCCGTGTGCACAAAGGTATGGTAGGCGTCCGCCGGCGTGCAGACAATCGGCTCGCCGCGCACGTTGAACGACGTGTTGATCACCACCGGGACGCCGGTCTTCTCGTCGAACGTCCTGATCAGGCGATAGTAGAGGCCGTTGTCCTCCTCGGTGACGGTCTGGACCCGGCCGGTGCCGTCCTGGTGCGTGACGGCCGGGATCACCGCACGCTTCTCCTCGCGCACCGAAGGCACGAGCAGCATGAACGGCGCGTCCATGCCCTGGGGCATGTCGAAGTATTCGTGGGCCCTTTCGCGCAACACGGCCGGGGCGAACGGGCGAAACGCCTCGCGGAATTTCACCTTGGCGTTGATGATGTCCTTCATCTGCGGATTGCGGGCGTCGGCCAGCAGCGAGCGGGCGCCAAGCGCGCGCGGCCCGAATTCCAGCCGCCCCTGGAACCAGCCAAGCACCAGCCCGTCGGCGATCATGCCGGCCGTGCGTTCGAGCAGCGCGGTCTCGTTGTCGATGCGCTCGTAGGTCGCGCCGGCGCGGTCGAGGGCCTGCTTGATCTGGTCGTCGCCGAACGCCGGGCCCCAGAGGGCGTGTCGCATCACGAACGCGCGCGGGCGATCAAGCGCGCAGTTGTAGGTGTAGAAGGCCGCGCCGAGGGCGCCGCCGGAGTCGCCGGCCGCGGGCTGGATGAAGATGTCGTCGAAGCCGGCCTCTTGGAGAATGCGCCAGTTGGCGACACAGTTGAGCCCGACGCCGCCGGCGATGCAGAGGTTGCGCAGGCCGGTCTCGCGTTGGATGTGCGTGGCCGTCTTGACCATGATTTCCTCGACGATCTTCTGGCCGGAGTGGGCGATATCGCGGTGAAAGTCGGTCAACTCGGTTTCGGGGTGGCGCTGCGGCTGCCCGAAGAGCCGTTCCCACGCCGGGCTGATCGTGCGCTCGGTGCTGTAGGCGTGGGCGAAGTAGCGCAGGTCGAGGCGGATGCTGCCGTCGTCCTTGATGTCGACGACCTGGTGAAACTTATCGACGAACTTCGGCTGGCCGTAGGGTGCCAGGCCCATGACCTTCCACTCGGCGTCGTTGACGCGAAAGCCCAGGTAGGCGGTGATCGCGGAGAAGAGCAGGCCCACCGAGTGAGGGAAGCGAATCTCCTTTTTCATCTCGATGGCGTTGCCCCGGCCGACGCCCCACGCGGTGGTGGTCCACTCGCCGACGCCGTCGGCGGTGAGGATCGCGGCCTCCTCAAACGGTGACACGAGGAAGGCACTCGCGGCGTGCGACAGGTGGTGCTGGCAGAAGATGATGTCCTTGTCGGTGCCGAGCTTGTCCTGGATTTCGTGGCCGATGCGCAGGCGGTGCCCGAGCCACAGCGGCATGGCCTTGAGCCACGGGCGGTAGGTTCGCGGCCAGCCCGCGAGAATCGTCTCCAGGATGCGCATGAACTTGACCATCGGCTTCTCGTAAAAGCAGATGTAGTCGATCTGGTCGATGGTGATGCCGGCCTCGTCGAGGCAGTATCGAATGGCCTGCTCCGGGAACCCGCTGTAGTGCTTTTGCCGGTTGAATCGTTCCTCCTCCGCGGCGGCGACGAGTTGCCCGTCGCGCACGAGGGCGGCGCCGGCGTCGTGGTAGTAGCAGGAGATTCCAAGAACCGTGACCGGTGGTTGCATTCGCCCCTCGTCAGAACGGTCGCTTCAATCGTTCGATGGTCGCCTCGTGCGGCTTGTAGTTTTCCCAGTAAGTGCCGCCGGCGCGGAGGCGTTTGCGTAGTGGATCGGTTCGTCGCACCACGAGCGAGAAGATTGGCAGCATGAGGACGAACATCAGCGTCAACAGGATGGTCGACATGACGATCCCGATGCAGTTGGCGACCGTCATCCAGACGACGTAGATCGGTTTGGCGACGGCCGGCGCGGTGTAGGAAATCGCCGCCAGCAGGATGCCGAGGGACCAGAACACCACGGCCGTCGTTTGCGGGCGAGATCCCGTCCAGGCGAAGAGCGACGCGCCGCCGGCGCGGTAGTAGTCCACCGTCCAGAGGATCACCCCGAGCACGCCGAACCCGATCAGCATCGCCTTGCCGAAGCCGCGAAGGACCTGCGGCGACGGGTTTCTGTTGACGGTAAACAGGGCCATGAAGACGCGGCGCCTCCGGGGTCAGACCGGGGCGAAGATCTCTTCCGGATCGAGCTTCTTGACCAGGATCTTCGCCTCGCCGAGCGCGTGACCGGCCGCCAGTTCATCGGTCGCCGATGCCCAGGTGTTCCAGCCGTCCGAAAGCGAGAGCATCCCGGCACATTTCTCGGCCGTGTGCGGCAGGAACGGGGCGATCAGGGTCGTGAGCGTTCGCGCGGTCTGGAAGCATACGTTGATCGCGCGCCCGCAGGCGGCCATGTCCGTCTTGCGCGACTGGAACGGCTTGGTCACGTCGAAGTAGCCGTTGCCCGCGCGGGCCAGCGCCATGACCTCGCCGAGGGCCGCCTTGAACCGGCAGGCTTCGAGTTCCGCGGCCGTCTTGTCGCGCGCTTCGGCAAGCAGGGCGAGGTGTTTTTTGTCGATGTCGTCCCGCTCGCCAGGGTCGGGCACTTTGCCCTCGAAGTACTTGTGGGCGAAGGTCATGGTGCGGTTAAAGAAGTTGCCGAAGGCGTTGACCAGCTCGCCGTTGTTTCTGGCGACAAAGTCGTCGATGTCGAAGGCGGTGCGCGCCTGCTCGGGGGCGACGGCGGTCAGGTAATAGCGAAGCGGGTCCGGGTCGAATCGCTGGAGGTATTCCTCGATCCACACGGCCGTCCCGCGGCTCTTGCTGATTTTTTCCTCGTCCTTGCCCGGGAACTTGATGTTCAGGAAGGAGTTGGAGACGACGTTGTGCGGCAACTGGTATTCGCCGACATCGCCCTGCGTGTTGTCGCTGTCGTGCGAGGCCAGGAGCATCGCCGGCCAGGTGATCGCGTGAAAGACGATGTTGTCCTCACCAATGAAGTGGACGATCTTGCAGTCTGGGTCTTTCCACCAGCGTTCGTAGTCGTCGACGCGGCCCGTCTCTTGTTCCATGAGCGTGCCAGTGAACGAGACGTAGCCGATCGGGGCGTCGAACCAGACATAGAGCGACTTACCCTCGGCGTCGGGATCGTCGAGCGGCACGGGCACGCCCCAGGTGAGATCGCGGGTCATGGCGCGCTCGGGCAGGCCCTCGGCTTCGATGCGCCCGAGCGACTGGTTGAGCACGGTGGTGCGCCAGGTCGCGCCGCAGGCTGCCGCGTTCTTCTTGGTCGCGAGCCAGGCGGAGAGTCGGTCCTGAAGCTGATCGAGCCGGAGGTACCAATGCACGGTCTCGCGCAGCTCCGGCGTCGCGCCGGTCATGACGCTCACGGGGTCGATCAGGTCAATCTGATCGAGCGAGCGCGTGCAGTTCTCGCACTGGTCTCCGAAGGCGTTGGGGCTGCCGCAATGCGGGCACGTGCCCTTGACGAATCGGTCCGGCAGAAACTGTCCTGCCTGGGCATCGTAAAGCTGGTTGGTTTTGCGCTTGGTGAAATAGCCCTTCTCGAAGATCTTGAGAAACAGCTCCTGGCTGGTGCGTTCGTGGATCTCGACGTAGTCGGGCTGGTGGGTGCCGCCGTAGATGTCGAACTCGATGCCCAAGCCGTCGAAGTCTCGCTTTTGCGACTGGTTGAAGTGGGCGGTGAGCTCTTCGACCGTTCGGTTCTGCTCACGCGCGGTTTTGAGGGCGGCCACCCCGTTGTCGTCGCTGCCACAGATGAAGCGGACATCCGCGCCACTTGCGCGAAGATAGCGTACATAGGTGTCGGCGGGCAGATACGCGCCGGCGATGTGGCCGACGTGAAGTCGCCCGTTGGAATAGGGGAGCGCCGCTGTGACAAGGAATCGCCGTTGAGCCATCGAAAACGCCGTTTTCAGCATCAAGATCGAGTCAGATCGGCGCCGCGGCGCGGCGCGACCGGCCAGCGATTGTAGCCGGATCGGATCGGGTGACAAGAAACGAGTCAGGCGGCGGGTGGCGTCTGCCGATGGAACGAGCACTTTGACGGCCGGCGCAGCCGGTGCGTATAATTAGCGCTGGCGGGTGAGGCAGTTCGCCTCGGCAATGCAACGCGCGAGAGCCAGACCGGGCTCGCGAGGTGAACGTCGGAGCCAGAGCCATGCAAGAGGGTCTACTAGCGATGTTTGGACTTCCCGGTGGTTCCGAGTGGTTGATCATACTGATCGTGGCGCTTCTGATCTTCGGTCGCCGCCTTCCTGACGTGGCGCGGTCGATGGGCAAGAGCATCGTCGAGTTCAAGAAGGGCATCAGGGACGTCAAGGACGACATCGAGAACGAGTCGCGCCTGGAGTCGAAGCCGGACAACTCGGCTCACGCGGACAAGACCACGACGTCCAATACGCACGACGCGTCGAACTGACCGTCACCGCCCGTTACCCTTCACGCCGGTGATCCTAGGAATCGGCGTCTTCCTGCCGAAGCTGGTCCAGCGTGACTTCGTCGAAGGCGTCGTCAAAGGTAAACACGTCCTGGAAGTCCTCGATCGTATCTTCGGGCTGTTTGCGCATCATGTCGAAGTCGATGAAGCCGAAAACGATGCGGCCCAGGTCGGCCGTCTGACGGACGTTCCACGACTCCAGAACGACGCGGGCCATGATGCCCCAGCGTTGAAGGGCGTATTCGCGAAGGGCCCAGCACAGTTCCCGTCCGCTGACGTGCCGGTTCAACTTGTCGCACCCGCCGGCGGCGTCGATGGCCGCCATAACCGGCTTGGGAAGCTCGCCGGCGTGGTACATCGCGACCAGGTCGTTCCAGTCCAGCTCGCGTGTGAGCAGGAAATGGTGCAGGCGGCGGTGGGCGTCGGTTTCGGGGCCGTGAATCTGGTCCGCGGCAAAGCTCAGCCCCTCGCGCACGAAGTGATACGCCTGCTCGGGGTACCTTCCGACGTGGCGTACGAGATCATGCAGCGACTTGGCCGGCTGATCTACCACGAGTGCTCCCGCGTGCAGCCAGAATCGTTGGTGCTGGTCAGGTGAGTCCTCATCGGGCGCCCCATCAAGTTCACTGCCATCCCGCCTAGTATAACCATCGGAGTTGGATTAGGCAGGCGCTTACTCGCCCGAACCGCTGTCCTTGCGGCGACGTTTGCCACCGCGTCGCCGCCGCCCGCCCCGTCGGCGTCGTTGCGATGGGGACGGGGCGTCACCGCTGGTGCCTTCTGAAGGGGCTGCGTCGGGCGGTGCGGAGCGCTCCGAATCCTCGGGCGCGGGCTTGTCGCCCGTCGATTCCTTGAGTTCCTTGCGGCCAGACTCCGCCAACCCTGGCGATTTCGGGGGGCGCCCGCGCCGGCTGCGCCGCTCGGAATCGCCGCGCGAGCCCGGCCTGCCCTTGCTCTCGCGTTCGTCGGACTTGGCCGGCTTCGCCTCGGGGGCTGGGACTCCGACCTCGTTGATGTCCTCCGCCACGACGCTGATCAGTTTGCCTTCGTCGGTGCGGATCTGGACCAGTTGGGTCAGGATCTGGCGGTTGACGATGACGCCCTCGCCGTGTTCGGTGCGGATGCGAACCCCGTTGCGCGGGAGCTGCTTGTCGAGTTCCTCGTAGCCGACGTGTTCGTAGCGGAGGCAGCATTTGAGTCGACCGCAACGCCCGGACACCTGGGACGGATCGAGCGTGGCCTTCTGCACCTTGGCCATGCGCATGTTGATTGGGCGTAGGGTCTTGAGGAACGCCTTGCAGCAGACTTCGCGGCCGCAGGTCTCATAGTCGGCGAGGAGTCGAGCTTCGTCGCGAGCGCCGATCTGCCGCATCTCGATACGCGTGCGGTATTCGCGGGCGAGTTCCTTGACGATGCCGCGAAAGTCGACGCGCTCGGCGGCGGTGAAGTAGAAGAGGATGCGCTCGCCGCCGAAAAGCGACTCGCACTCGACGATCTTGATTTCCAGGCCGTTGCTGGTGGCGAGACGCTGGCAGAGGTAGCGTTTCGCGCGGTTGCCAAGCTTCATGCGGGCGTCTTCGGCGAGGTCGGCGGCCGTCGCCTCACGGAGGATGCGACCGGCCTCGAAGATGAACGAATCATCGCCAGAGGACTCGACCCACGCGCGCATCTGGTCCCGCGTGACCGACTTGTCGCAGCCGTTGCAGGTAAGCGAGACCTGCTCGCCGATTTCGATGCCGCGCTTGGTCTGAATGACGACGCGTGCGCCGCAGGAGAACCTCATTTCGGCCGGGTGGGAGAACTCACCGATGTAGCGCATGTAGCCGAATCTGACGGCCGTGGTGGGGTAGATTTTCTCCAGCCCGTTACCGCAGGTGATATCCGTGGCGAGCTTCGTGCCGGAGCCACAACTCGCGCAGCCGGTATGCTTGGGCACCTCCGGGGGCTGCGCGAACAACTGCTCGAGACTGATGCTCTCTTCAACCATGTCACCGTGAAGCGGCAGGAACGGCTATTCGACCAGACCGTCCAGTGCGACCTGCAGATCCTTCTTCGGCTTGAGTCCGACGAACTTGTCGACGATTTCGCCTTTGTTGAACAGGATGACCGTAGGGATCGCGCTGATGCCATAGCGCAGTGACACGTCGCGGTTGGCGTCGGTGTCGATCTTGCCGACCTTGACCTTGCCTTCGTTGTCGGTTGCGATCTCGTCGATGATCGGGGCGAGCGCCTTGCACGGCCCACACCACTCGGCCCAGAAGTCCACCAGCACGGGCTGATTGGATTCGAGAACTTCGTTCTCGAAGTTATCGTCAGTGAATTCCAGCGTATGGGGTCCAGCCATGATTGCTCCTATCGCGCGAAGGCGTACCAAACCCGACCATCCGGGTCACCGCCGACCGTCGGGCTCACTCAAGGCGATTCTAGAAGCGAGCCCGGAATCGGTCAATCAACGACGACGGCGTTCCCCTACAGCTTCCAACAGCAACGCGATGCACTTGCGTCCCGGCCGTCGGCCCGACTTGGCGCTAGCACGATCGGAAGTATCCAAGCGGCTCGAGCCGGCGCCATGTGCGAATGCCTAGAAATCGAAGTTCAGCTGAACTGTCGCTGACGCCGGCTTGCGGCGCGGCTGCCGAGGGGCGCTGCAGTCGCCGCTCATCGGTGCCAGGCCATAGCGCATTCGATATATTTCGAATAGCGAGCGAATGCTCTCCCAGTATGTGCCACTTCCGCGCATACGATGGCCGAATCGGCTGTCGTTGAGCGATCCGCCTCGACTGTCGCGAATCCGATTGAGGATGCGGTCGGCCCGAAGGGGCAGGAGGGATCGCAGGCGTTCGACGAATACCGCCTCGACGCTGGGCGCGAGCCGCAGGGCGGTGTATCCGGCCGAGGTCGCCCCGGCCGCGGCTGCCTGTTCGAGGATCGCCGGCACGTCCTTGTCCGTCAGGCCGGGAATGATCGGCGAGACGAAGACGCCGACTGACAGCCCGGCATCCGCAAGGTGCCGAACGACGGCGAATCGCCGAGACGGGGCCGGCGCTTGCGGCTCGATCAGGGCGCAGTTGGCCGCGTCCGCGAAGGGAATGCTGACGATGACGTGGACACCGGCTTTCTCGTTCAGCTCGGCCAGGAGGTCGGCGTCGCGCATGATCAGGCATCCTTTGGTGATGACGCCGACCGGGTTGGCGTGCTTCAGGCACACCTCGAGGCAGCGTCGGGTCACGCCGTAAACGGCCTCGATTGGCTGGTAGCAATCGGTGACGCCGGAGAACATGATCTCCTCGCCGGTCCAGCGGCGGTGGCGGAGGGAGCGGTCGAGCAGCTCGGGGGCGTTGGTCTTGACGACGAGCTTGGTGTCGAAGTCGGTGCCGGCGCCGTGGCCGAGGTACTCGTGGTAGGGGCGGGCGTAGCAGTAGGCGCAGGCGTGCTGGCAGCCGCGGTAGGGGTTGAGGCTCCACGTGAAGGGCAGATCGGGGCTGTCGTTCTTGGAGAGAATGGAGCCGGCCGACTCCTCGTACACCTCGAGCCGGGCCAGCGGCGGGGGCTCCAGCCACTCGCGATGTTCGCTCAGGTAGGGGTTGGGCGGGTTGTCCACACGTCGAAGTTTCATGTCGCGTTCGCTGGTTTCGTCTGATTTCGCTGGCCCGGCCGGGGGCGCCTGGTACAGTGTATTAGGGGGATGTTAGGATGGCAAGGGGGGAAGCGATCCGCCTGAGGCGGACAGGCTCCGCGATAGAGCGACGAAGGGGCGGGAAAGCACGGGTTTCACAGGTTGTGGGGATGTGCGTTTCTCGATCGGGGGATCGAACAGGCAAGCTGTGTGTGAGTTTGTGAGTTTTGTTGGGCGGACGACGGGCGGCGTACGGGCGGTTGTTGGCGGCGGCAATTCGGGCTTGCGCCCGGTAGAGGTTGGGCGTACACTCGAATGGCTTGGGTGTGGTAGCGGTTGTGATCAGCGTGACGCGGGCAAGGATGGAGGGCGCGTAGTGTCAGGGCGTGACATGAAAACAGATACGATCATACAGGGCGACTGCATCAAGAAGATGCGGTCGTTCGAGGCCGGGTGCGTGGATCTGGCGTTTGCCGACCCGCCGTTCAACATCGGCTACGACTACGACGAGTACAACGACAAGCGCACGTGCGAAGACTATCTCGACTGGTCGCGCGAGTGGATGTCGCAGGTGAAGCGCGTGCTCAAGGACGACGGCACGTTCTGGCTGGCGATTGGGGACGAGTATGCGGCCGAGTTGAAGGTGGCGGCCACACGCGAGTTGGGGCTGACGTGTCGAAGCTGGGTCGTGTGGTATTACACGTTCGGCGTGCACTGCACGAGCAAGTTCACGCGGTCGCACGCGCACCTGTTCCACTTCGTCAAGGACCCGAAGCGGTTCACGTTCAACACGGATGCGATTCGGGTGCCGTCGGCCCGGCAGCTCGTCTATGCCGACAAGCGTGCGAACCCGAAGGGGCGCGTGCCGGACGATACGTGGATTGTGCCGCCGCGCTCATCCGTAGATTACGACGATCGTCATGGCCTCCTGCATGCGCACGATGGGTGGGTCTTGCGGCCGCAAGACGTGCCCGGCGGCTTCTCGGCCGACAGCGACACGTGGTATTACCCGCGCGTGTGCGGCACATTCAACGAGCGGCAGGGCTTTCACGGTTGCCAGATGCCGGAGCAGGTGCTCGGGCGGATCATCAAGGCGTGCAGCGACGAGGGCGACGTCGTGCTCGATCCGTTTTCCGGCAGCGGCACGACGGCGGCGGTCGCGAAGAAGCTCGGCCGCAAGTACGTCGGCATCGAGCTTTCGAACGACTACGCCAAGCAAACTCGTGCCCGTCTCGATGGAGTTCGACGGTCCGACTCACTCAACGGGCCCGCGAATGCCCTGGCGTCCGTGCCTCCAACACACAATGGTAGTCGGCGAGGAAGGCGAGCAGGTGTTGCATCCTCGCAGGCGAAAGCAAGTACTCAACTTGTCGGTAGCGAGTCTGCGGCTCCGTCGCAGATTCAGGGGCGGGATCTAGATCGTGGTGTCTCGGAGGCGTTCCGCCACGTTCATCGGGGATACTCTAGCGACTGGCTTCTAGCTAGCCGCGAACTTTATGCTGAGTTCATTAGCCGTTGCAGCACGCTTGGCTTGCCCGGTGGTGCGGGCGATTGGAACCGCCGGTTGCTGGCACTTCGAAAGGCGAAACTGCTTCGTGGAGCCCACACTACACGGCGCCCGAATCTAGACTCAGAGCAGCTACGCGCTTGCGAATACGCTAGCGAAATAGCGCTTGGAGAATTGCACAGCGTCCTTGGACTGACTTTGGACAGGATTCTATGTGAGCCCATTTTGGCATGCAGGTTTGACGAATTGGCAAGTCGAATTGCGCCTGGTTACTCGCCGGAGTACTATCGCTGGGCCGCGTTCGGACTGAGGAAGAAAGCCAAAAGGGCTCGGACGTTCGCTGCGCCTTTCTTGGCTCTAACACGCCCCGTCTCGATTAAGACGATAGACCCCATAGGATCAGTTTCGATCAGCCAGATTCCTAGTCGAGGTGGTGTCTACTTGCTCGAAGGACCTTGTGACGTTCCCGGAAAAGGTCCGCTACTGTATGTCGGCGAAACTCCTAGCCTGCGCGATTGGGTCCAGATGGCAATGGAGTCAAGCATGTTTGCGAAAAGCCCGTTTCGCGAAAACGGCGGTGAATCCATTGTTTTGCGGCTTGCACACAAGCTGGTTGGGGGCGAACACGAGTTGCTCGGACTTCAATCTTACATGCTCGGGCGTCGAAATTCGAGATGGAACTACGGGAAGCTCGCTTCATCGGCGGCCTAATGGACAATCGACTGGTTACTGCGTTTCTCGAATCGCGAGACGGTTATTCTGCGGACAGAGTAATTGCCGACATCAAGCTGAACCAGCGATTCCTGGTGGCGTGCAGGGAGCAGGGCTTGTCCGGCGATGACGAAGACCTGAATAGGCAACTGCTCAACGCCAGGAAGGCATCAGGCTTGCAGGGGCTCGAGACAGGGACGCGTACGTGCATACAGAACCAAGACGAGTATGTGTTCGCCAGTGAGATTGCAATTCGGTTTCTTGAGCGCCGGGACTCTGTGACGCTCGACCAGGTAATCTGCGATCCCGTTAGGGCGGCCGAGTTCGATGCGATCGCGGCCCGCATTGCTCCTGGGTACTCCTCACTGGAGTATCGTTGGGCGGCCTTGCGCCTGCGGAAAAAAGGGAGCCTGAAACCGGAAATCCTTGCCCATGTGTGTAAGCCAGAGTCGGTGATACATGCGTCGGCTCGTGAACTTGATCTGGCGGTGATACCAGTACGGTCGGGGCTCTATTTGTTCTTTGACTCGCAGGAAACTCTGTATGTTGGCGAGACATCGAATTTGCGAAATAGATTGTCAAAGCACCTTGAGCATTCGGACAACAAGGGCCTAGCTAGGTGGATATGGTCACATGGTCCCGACGGCCTTAACGTCGAAATCCAGGTGCTACCAGACGGGACAACGACCAAGGTTCGGCGTGCTATGGAACGCGAATTGATCAAGTCGCGGAGGCCGGTGTTTAATGTGAGCGGTGTGTGATTTCAGCTCGCGGTTGGGTAGAATGGGCGCGAAGAAATAATGATCGATATCAGTATGTCCGAGACCTCGCATGTACACCATCATCTGGAAATACAGGATTCTTCAGGAGCACGAGGCGGCGTTCGTGGCGGGGTACGGGCCGGAGGGGGAGTGGATGCGGTTCTTCGACGGCGCTGAGGGGTACCACGGGACGGAGCTGTTGCGCGATCACACGGAGCGGTACACGTTCGTGACGATCGATCGGTGGGCGTCGGCCGAGGCGTACAATGCGTTTGCCGACGCCCACGCCGCAGAGTACGAGCGCATCGACGCGAAGTACGCACCGATGTGCGTGTCGGAGGTGCGCCTGGGGGATTTTGATACGGCGGGCGCGTCGCAGTGAAGGAGGCAGCGGCCGGTGAGAATGGGGCGGCCGCGCGGTGGTGGGACGTTTGGGTCTGGTCGGCTCATAGCATTTCTCGCACCCCCGTTGCGAGACGCTTCTTGGAATGAACGATCCCACGTATCCAGCGATCCACGGTATCTTTGCACACGATCTCGGTGTGGCGTTTGCTCGCTTGTGTTCGACCGCTGTAGGGTCGAGCCGGGATTGGCGACGGTTCCCCCGGGCGGCGCTCACCTTCGGCGAGCTTGCCCAGGGATCGGGATAGGGGCGGGCCTTGCGGCCCGACCCCTCCCACACCACCGTGCGTACGGG
>Ga0055449_10000294_pt1 | contig 14317 bp, 10 predicted proteins | sample China_Galinas_PW_2_FD_57739 | JGI IMG/M metagenome (GOLD analysis project Ga0055449, IMG submission 57739) | Wetland microbial communities from San Francisco Bay, California, USA, that impact long-term carbon sequestration - China_Galinas_PWB_D1 | ecosystem: Environmental > Aquatic > Marine >... | reverse complement strand
TGGCGCGTGCCGCAGGCCTTCCTGGTGCCCGCGGCGTTCGAGAAGGCGAAGAAGCCGGGGCGGCGCGAATATCTGCGCGCCCGGATGCGCGCGGACGGCGCGGTCGAGGTGTTCCATTCCGAGGGCTCGGGCCTGATCGGCGGGCTCAGCTGGGCCGACGGGCTGGTCGAGCTGCCCGACGGCGCGGTGACCGTGCGCGCCGGCGATCCGGTGCGCTACCTGCCCTATGCCAGCTTCGGCCTGGCGACATGACCGCGGCGATCGCCGGGCGCGCCGGTCTGTTGACCTGCGCCTGGTACGGGGCGGCATTCTTCGCCTTCGGCGCCCATCTGCCGTACTGGCCGCTCTGGCTTGCCGGCTGGGGGCTGAGCCAGTCCGAGATCGGCACCTATGTGGGGCTGGCGCTGGCGGTCCGGGTGGCCAGTGCGGCGCTGGTGCCCGCGCTGGCCGACCGCCTTGCCCGGCGCCGGGCGGCGGTCGTGCTGTCGGCCTCGGCCGGCGCGGCGGTGTTCGCGGCGCATCTGGCGATCGCGACCCGCCCGGCGCTGCTGGTGGCGACCCTGGCTGCGGCCTGTGCCGTCGCGCCGCTGATCCCGCTGGGCGAGGCGCTGGGCGTGCGCGCCGTGGCGATGCATCGCTTTGCCTATGCCCATGCCCGGGCGGTGGGTTCGGTCGCCTTCCTGGCGATGAATCTCGGCCTCGGCCTCATGATCGGCCGGCTCGGGCCCGGGATCGTGCTCTGGGCGGTGGTGCTGAGCCTAGTCGCGGTCGCGGGTCTCGGCGCGGTGCATCCGGGGGGCGGCGCGCCGCCGGGGGCGGGGCTCGACCGCTCGAAACTGGGCGAGCTGCGCGGGCTGCTGGCGAACCCGGTGTTCCTGACCTTCGCCGTTGCCGCCTCGGTCGGCCAGGCGAGCCATGCGGTCTACTATGCCTATGGCACCCTGGGCTGGATCGGGCAGGGCGTCGATCCTGGTGTCGTCGGCGCATTGTGGGCCTTCGGGGTGCTGGCCGAGATCGGCCTGATGCTGGGGCCGGGGTGGCGGCTGGTCGACCGGCTCGGCCCGGCCCCGGCGCTGATGCTGGCGGGGCTGGCCGGAATGCTGCGCTGGGGGCTGATGAGCCTGGCGCCGGGCTTGCTGCTGCTCTGGCCGGTGCAGGCGCTGCACGCCCTGACCTTCGGGCTCGGCCATCTCGGGGCCATGGCCTTCGTTGCGGTGGCGATCCCGCCGCGGCTGCAGGCGAGCGCCCAGGGCTTCTATGGCGGCGGCCTCGGCGCGCTGGTGCTGGCGCTGGCGACCCTGGCGGCCGGCGGCATCAGCGCCGTCGCCGGCATCGCCAGCGCCTACTGGCTGGCGGCCGCGATGTCGGGCGTCGCCGCCCTCGCCGCGCTGCGCCTGGCGGCGATCTGGGATGGTGGGGTGGGTGCCGGGATGCCGGGGGAGGCCGGCAACGGCTGAGGGGCCGTGGCCCCCACACCGGTCCTTCCCCGCTCGCGGGGGGAGGGCGCTCCACTCAGAGGTAGCGGACGCTCAGCACTTCGTAGGAGCGCGACCCGCCGGGAGTGGCGACGTGGACGCTGTCGCCCTCCTCCTTGCCGATCAGCGCGCGCGCCAGCGGCGAGCGCATGTTCAGCCGGCCGGCGGCGATGTCCGCTTCGGGCTCGCCGACGATCTGGTAGGTGCGCTCCTCGTCGGTGTCCTCGTCGACCAGCGCGACGGTCGCGCCGAACCGGATGATGCTGCCGGACATCTTCGCCGGGTCGATCACATCGGCGCGGCTGATCATCGACTCGAGGTCCTTGATCCGCGCCTCGATCAGGCCCTGGCGGTCCTTCGCCGAGTGGTATTCGGCGTTCTCCGACAGATCGCCATGCGCACGGGCCTCGGCGATCGCCTGGATGATCGCCGGGCGCTCGACCTCCTTCATCGCCTTCAATTCAACGTTGAGCGAGTCGTAGCCGTTCTTGGTGATCGGAACCTTTTCCATTGGTCCCCCGTCCATATCCAGTCATTGAAACGCCAAGCCGCGCCCGATGGAGCGCGGCCTGTGCCTTAAGCCTGAAACATAAAGCGACCGGTCGGGCTCTGCAAGGCCATCAAGGGAGTTTTGGACCGATCGGGAAGATCGCGCCAGGCGTTTGCGGTCCCGGCGGTCGGGAATGCGCCCGGCCGTGCCCCGGATCGCCCCGCGACCCGCAGTCTCGTCGTCAATCTCCGGCGGCGAGACCGCGGGCAAAGCATCACGCCGCCGAGGCGGTGCACCGGGGAATCGGGCCCGACTGCCAGCGCCCGTTGATCGGGTGGTTCTTGGTGATCTCGTCCACCTCGGCTTGATAGATCACCAGGCCGGGCGCCTCCGGGTCGCGGCGACTGGTGAAGCGGTACAGATCGAACAGCGACCGCATCGCGCCGTTCCTGGCCTGGGTGACGCCGAAGAACGTCTTCGCGCCGACATGCGCCCCCCATTCGAGCAGGATCCGGATCAGGCGCTCTCCGACCCACAGCCCCGCCATGTCGCTGCGGCGCGAGAAGGCGATCTCGTAGGTGCCATCCTTGTCCACCGCGAAGGCATGCACCACGCCGATGATCTCGTTGTCCTGCTCGGCCACGAACGCCGCGTGGTCGTTGCGGAAGTCGAGCGTCTCGTCGTAGAGCCGCACCAGCCGTCTCGGCGAGGTCAGGGCATCGTGGGTGACGTTGCCCATGTACCTGGCCTGCATGTCATTGTGCGACAGCCGCCGGATGTACTCGCCGATCCGGTCCATGTCGTCGCTGGTCGCCGGCCGCAACACCGCGTTGGAGCCGTCGCGCAGGGTCACCAGCCGCGGCGGCAACGCATCGACGCCCTGGATCGCCGGCAGGCGCCGCGCCGCCTTGGCGAGGCGCTCGCGCATCTCGGGATGGGCGACCGAGAGCATCCGCCGGACCCGCTCGCGGTCGTCCACATAGCGCAGGTCGGCGACGCCGTTCTCGGTGACGACGATCACCGGCAGGTCGGCGCTGATCGTCACATGGGTGCCGTCGGCATGCTCGGTGACGATCTTGCTGATGCGCTCGCCGCCCGGCTTTCCGGCCGTGCTGAGGCAGGCGATGATCGGCCGGCCGCCGTCCGACCACGACGCGCCAAGGGCGAAATCGTACTGGCCGCCGACATCGGAATGATAGCGCTTGTGCTTCGAGGCCGCCGCGACTTCGCCGGTCACGCTGACCGACAGGGTGGTGTTGACGCTGACCATCGACTTGTTGCGCTTGATCGTGGCGGGGTCGTTGACGATCTCCTGCGGCAGGATTGCGAAGCTGGGGTTGCGGTCCATGGCGGCGTAGAGCGCGTTGCTGCCGAGCACGAAGCCGACGACGATGTGGTCGCGCAGCCGCTCGCCGCCGGTGTTCTTGATCAGCCCCTTGTTGTAGAGGTCGAGCACCCCGTCGGAGAACATCTCCGACCACATCGCGCGAACCGAGATCTGCTCCGCGGCAAGGCGGTCGGCGATCGCGTTGGGAATGACGCCGATGCCAAGCTGCAGGGTGTGATGCAGGGCCTTGGGGTCGGCCGCATCGTGCTGCAGCAGCTCGATCACATGTTCGGCGACGCCTTTCGCCGCCGCCGTCTGGTCTGCCTTCGGCCGCATCACATGCTCGACCAGCGGCTCGTCGACCTCGACGATGGCGTCGAAGTCCGCGAGCTGCATCGGACAGCCGGTCTCGTAATGCCGGTTCGTCTCGGGGTCGTAGAGGTTGCCGATATTCCAGCGCGGCAGACGCCGGTTGATCACGGCGACCCGGCAGCGCGCCGCGCGCACCGGCGCCCAGTCGAGCCCGGCGTTCAGGCCCAGCGTGACGCGGCCGTATTCGTCCGGCGTCGAGACATGCGCGATGGCGACGTCGGGGCGCCACTCGCCCTCGTACAGATGATGGATCTGCGACAGGTGCGCGCGAATGTTGATCGCCAGCCCCTCGTTGACCAGCTGGCGCACCGCGGGGCCGATGAACGGGGTGACCGGCGTGACGCCGCCAAGCACCGCCTGGCGCCAGCCGGCGGCCGGGCCGAGGCCCAGGGTCTGGAACACAAAGGCAGCGTTGAGGTCGGCCGCATGGTCGAAGATCCAGTGCTCGACCCACGGCATGTGGCCCGCATTGCCCGGAAGATAGAGCACCGGCCTGCGGGTGGTCTCGGCGCGCAACTGCGTTGCCACGAAGGCCATGGCGTCACCAAGGGTAGCGTAGCGTGTCTGCTCGTTCACGTCACATCTCCTGCTCAGTCGGGTGGACCACCGGCCTGTGGCAGGCGACGTTCTGTCAGCGTCGCTCGGCACCACCTGGAGAGCCAGTGATTCGTTATCGCTTTGTGACTTACGCCGCCTCCCGGGCGTCGCGGCACTCGCAATTCAGCCGCTGTCGCACGTCTCCTGCCGTGCCCTCTGCCATTATGCAGTTCGCCATGAAAGGTTAGTGACGTTGCCTCGAGAATTGATCGTGCAATTGCGCAAAGGCCCTTTTCGCAGGTGCAACACGCCAGGCGCTTGTGTGCGGCGCTGATTCTCCCATGGCGACCAAAACCATGGGCGCCTTGGACCCGCTTCGCAGGTGCAGCACGGCGGATGCTTGTTGGCGGTGCTGATGTTCCCATGGCGGCGGGAAAGCTGCGTTGCTCGGGCTGGCTTGCTCGGAATCGCCACCGGCCGGACCCGGGTGACGGCGGGCGCTCAACTGCCGCCGGAGCCCGTCTGATTCTGCGGCGGCCGGGCATAGCTTTGCAGCGGCGCCACCTCCAGCGTTCCCTCCTTGAGGTTCTCGATCGCCCGCGCCGCCGCCAGGGAGCCGGCGGCGGTGGTGTAGTAGGGGGTCTTCATCGCCAGCGCGGTCGCCCGGATCGAGAAGCTGTCACGCACCGCTTGGGCGCCCTCGGTGGTGTTGAACACCAGGGTCACCAGCCCGTCCTTCATCCGGTCGACGATGTGGGGCCGGCCCTCGTAGACCTTGTTCACCCGCTCGACCGCCACCCCTTTCGAGCGCAGGTAGTCGCAGGTGCCGCCCGTGGCGATGATGTTGAAGCCGAGCCGGTCGAGAATCCGCGCCGCCGGCACGATCAGGTCCTTGTCGGCATCCTTGACCGAGATGAACGCGGTGCCTCCCCCGGGCAGTGGCGTGCCGGCGCCGAGCTGGCTCTTCAGGAATGCCCGGGCAAAGCCGCGGTCGAGCCCCATCACCTCGCCGGTCGAGCGCATCTCGGGGCCCAGGATGGTATCGACCCCGGGGAAGCGGGCGAACGGCATCACCGCCTCCTTCACCGCCATGTGGTCGATATTCGGGTCGACCAGGGTGAAATCGGCCAGGCTCTCGCCGGCCATCACCCGCGCCGCGATCGAGGCGATCGGCGAGCCCACCGCCTTGGCGACGAAAGGCACCGTGCGCGAGGCCCGCGGATTGACCTCGAGCACGTAGATCTCGCGGCCCTTGATCGCGAATTGCACGTTCATCAGCCCGCGCACGTCGAGGCCGAGCGCGAGGGCGTGCGACTGGCGGTCGAGCTCGGCGATGGTCTCGGCGTCGAGCGAATGGGGCGGCAGCGAGCAGGCGCTGTCGCCGGAATGGATGCCCGCCTCCTCGATATGCTCCATGATGCCCGCGACATGGACCCGGTCGCCGTCGCACAGCGCATCGACATCGACCTCGACGGCGCCAGCCACATAGCTGTCGATAAGGACGGGCGAGGAGCCGGAGACCACCACCGCCTCGCGGATGTAGCGCTTCAGCTCGTCGTCGTTGCGGACGATCTCCATCGCCCGGCCGCCGAGCACATAGGAGGGCCGGATCACCACCGGATAGCCGACCCGGTGCGCGATATCGAACGCCTCCTCGCCGGTATAGGCGATGCCGTTGACTGGTTGCTTGAGGTCGAGCTTGTGCAGCAGCTTCTGGAACCGCTCGCGGTCCTCGGCAAGGTCGATGGCATCGGGCGAGGTGCCGAGGATCGGGATTCCCGCCGCCTCGAGGCCCCGGGCCAGCTTCAGGGGCGTCTGGCCGCCGAACTGGACGATGACGCCGTGCAGGGTGCCCGCCTCCTGCTCGACCCGCAGGATCTCGAGGACATGCTCCAGGGTCAACGGCTCGAAGTAGAGCCGGTCGGAGGTGTCGTAGTCGGTCGAGACGGTCTCCGGGTTGCAGTTGATCATCACCGTCTCGTAGCCTGCCGCGGTCAGCGCATAGCAGGCGTGGCAGCAGCAATAGTCGAACTCGATCCCCTGGCCGATCCGGTTCGGGCCGCCGCCGAGGATGACGACCTTCTTGCGCCCGGTCGGCCGCGCCTCGCACTCGACCCATTGGTTTCCATCGGGGCCGATCGCGTCGGCCTCGTAGGTCGAGTACATATAGGGGGTCTGGGCCTCGAACTCGGCGGCGCAGGTGTCGATGCGCTTGAACACGGCGACCAGGCCAAGGGCGTGGCGAATCCGGCGCACCCCGTCCTCGGTGAGGTTGGTCAGCGTCGCCAGCCGGGCATCCGAGAAGCCCATCTGCTTCAGCCGGCGCAGGCCCGCGGCGTGCTCCGGCAGGCCCTCGGCGACCAGCTGCGCCTCCTCGCTGACGATCTCGTCGATGCGCTCGAGGAACCAGCGGTCGTAATGGGTCGCCGCCGCGATCTCGTCGAGTGACAGGCCCTCGCGGATCGCCTGGGCGATCAGCAGGATGCGGTCCGGATGCTGGCGGCTCAGCGCCGCAAGCACCGCGCGCTTGCGCTCGGCCTCGCTCTGCTCCGCGGTCACGCCTTCGATGGCGATGTCGTCGAAGCCGGTCAGCCCGGTCTCCAACGAGCACAGCGCCTTCTGCACCGACTCGTGGAAGCTGCGGCCGATCGCCATCGCCTCGCCGACCGACTTCATCGCCGTCGTCAGCTCCGGCTTGCTCCCCGGGAATTTCTCGAACGCGAAGCGCGGGATCTTGGTGACCACGTAGTCGATGGTCGGCTCGAAACTGGCCGGGGTGACCCCGGTGATGTCGTTGTCGAGCTCGTCGAGGGTATAGCCGACGGCCAGTTTGGCGGCGATCTTGGCGATCGGGAAGCCGGTGGCCTTCGAGGCCAGGGCGGAGGAGCGCGAGACCCGCGGGTTCATCTCGATCACCACCATCCGCCCGGTCTGAGGGTGCACTGCGAACTGGACGTTCGAGCCTCCGGTCTCGACGCCGATCTCGCGCAAGACCGCGATCGAGGCGTTGCGCATGCGCTGGTATTCGCGGTCGGTCAGGGTCAGCGCCGGGGCGACGGTGATCGAGTCGCCGGTATGCACTCCCATCGGGTCGACATTCTCGATCGAGCAGACGATGATGGCGTTGTCCGCCTTGTCGCGGACCACCTCCATCTCGAACTCCTTCCAGCCCAGCAGCGACTCGTCGATCAGGATCTGGCCCACCGGGCTGGCCTCCAGCCCGGTGCGGCAGGTCTGCTCGAAGTCCTCGCGGTTGTAGGCGACGCCGCCGCCGGTGCCGCCCAGGGTAAAGGCGGGGCGGATGATCACGGGAAGGCCGATCTCGGGCAGGGCATCGACGGCGAGGCGCACCCCGGCCAGGATGTTGGGCTTGCCGTCGTCGCCCTTCGGCGCGCTGACGATGGTGGCGCGGGGGTTCTCCAGCCCGATCCGCTCCATCGCTTCGCGGAACAGCTTGCGGTCCTCGGCCATCTCGATCGCGGTGCGGTTGGCGCCGATCAGCTCGACCCCGAACTTGTCCAGGACCCCCATATCGGCCAGCGCCATGGCGGTGTTGAGCCCGGTCTGGCCGCCCATGGTGGGCAGCAGGGCGTCCGGCCGCTCCTTCTCGATGATCTTCGCCACCACATCCGGGGTGATCGGCTCGATATAGGTCGCGTCGGCCATATCCGGATCGGTCATGATCGTGGCCGGGTTCGAGTTGACCAGGATGACCCGATATCCCTCATCGCGCAGCGCCTTGCAGGCCTGGGCGCCGGAGTAATCGAACTCGCAGGCCTGGCCGATCACGATGGGGCCCGCGCCGATGATCATGATCGAAGCGATATCGGTGCGTTTCGGCATGCTGTCTCTCTGGCGCGCGGCGTCTCCGCAAGGCGGCGGAGCCGGGTCAATCGGGCAGGTCTCGCTGGAGGGGACCGGAAGCCTTATAGCGATCCTGCGGCCGAGGGCAAGGAACTGGATTCGGGCCGGTTGCCGCGGCAATCACCGCCGCGGGATCCGCTGCCGGAGCAGGATTCCGCCCGCCCGCCCTTACGTGGATGTCAAGAAACTGTTGCTTTTCTTTCGCTTTTCCACCGCGATACTGCCACGCGACACAGGGAGGCGCAGCGATGCACAACATGCTGCCCGGAGAAGTTCTCTCCGCGCTGGAGGTCAGCCGGCGCAACAGCCGGCGGGCGCGGACGCGACATCTTGTGGTCGCAGGCCAGCGCCAACACCGGATCATGGAGTTGAACCGGTCAGGATTCGTCATCGAGGCGGACGGCCTGCCGCATCTGCGCGGCTACGTGGAGATCCTGTCGGGCGAGGAGCGAATCGCCCGCCGCCTGGCGGTCTTCGCCTGGGCCCGCGACGGGCTGGTGGGATACGAGTTCAAGCACGACGCCCCCGGGCGCGGCATGCCGGTCGACTATGTGAAGCCGGAGCGGGTTGCTCTGCTGAGCGCGCCGGGGAAGTGAGGGGCGGATGACCCGGCCGCTGGTGCGCAGCATCGACCACGTCGTGCTGACCTGCGCCGATGTCGATGCGACGATCGACTTCTACACCCGGGCGCTGGGCATGACCGCCGAGACCTTCGCCGGCGGGCGGCGGGCGCTGAGCTTCGGCGAGCAGAAGATCAACCTGCACCAGAAGGGCGCCGAGTTCGAGCCGAAGGCGCGGGTCGCGACCGCCGGCTCGGGCGATTTCTGCCTTCTCAGCGTCGAGGCGGTGGCCGACATCGCCGCACATCTCGCCGCCGAGGGCGTCGAGGTCTTCCTGGGTCCGGTCCCCAGGACCGGCGCGACCGGGCCGTTGATCTCGATCTATTTCCGCGACCCGGACGGGAACCTGGTCGAGGTCTCGAACCGGGTCTGACGCGGGCGCCCTATCGGTCCGCCTTGCCACCGCGCCAGTCGCCCAGCGCCTGCAGGACGACGTTGCGTGCCTTCGGTGCCGGGCAGGCGGCGAACGGCAGCGGCCGGCAGACCTCGATGGCGGCAGTGCCGATCCGGGCGGTCAGCGCCGCGTTGACCGTGGCCTCGCCGAAGCGCCGCGACAGCTTGGCCAGGACGCCGCCGCCGACCAGCGGACCCAGCATGTCGTCGGTCGCCGAGATTGCCCCGGTGGCCGCCAGATGCGCGGCGATCGCCTTGAGCAGGCGCCACGAGCCGACCCAACCCGCGCGCCCCTCGTAGATCTCGGCGATGGAGCGGATCATGCGCATGTTGATCAGCAGCACCGCAAGCATGTCGACCAGTGCCATCGGCACGAAGGCGGTCACCGCCGCCACCCGGCGCGCCGAGGCCGCGGCGCAGGCCGACGCTCGGCGGTCGAGCGGGGCGACGAGTTCGCGCTCGGCGATCTCCAGCATGGCGCCGGGGTCCGGAGTATCGGCCCGCGCCGCGCGCACCCGCGCATGCGCCGGCTCCATCTCGGGCCGGGCGGCGAACAGCCGGTTCAGCCCGGCCAGCGTGTCGTCGAGCGCCTTGGCGGAGCCGTCCTGGCGGGCCTCTTGCGCGCGCCGGCGCAGCCGGTCCGCCCGGCGCTGGCGGGCCAGCGCTGCCAGCTCGTTCAGGGTCACGAGCAGCACCCCCAGGACCAGCCCGACCGCCAGCACCAGCGCCAGCCAGCCGGCCCAGGGCCGGTCCGCCAGGAGCCCGGCGACGAAATCATGGAAGCTCAGCCCGGCCCACAGCGCCAGCAACCCGGCGGCACATCCCCAGAGCAGTCGGCCGATGCCGGAGAGGCGCCGTCGTCCCGCCGCCGCCAGCACGCGCTGGGCGGCCGGGTCGAGATCGTCCTCGATCGGGGCGTCGTCGGGCGGGGGCGCCTCCGGGATCGGCGTTTCCGCGAGGTCGAGCACAAGGGGATCGCGACGTTGCGCCATGGGTTCACTCCAGCTTGTCGCCAATCAGGTATTCCAGCGCCGTGTCGAGGCGGATATGGGGCGGTCCGCCGGTCTCCGGGTCCCAGCGCGGCGGCGCGAACCGGACCGCAGCGTAGCTCGCCCCCGGCCAGTCGGCCGGGGCGCTGCCGGGCCCATCGGCCGCCAGCCCGGCCAGCAGCGCCGCCGGGTCGTCGGGCAGCTCGCCCGGGAACACCGCCGCCTCGCGCCGATCGGACAGGCGATGGCCCCGCACCAGGGCCAGCCTGGCGCCGTCGTGCCGGATCTCCTGCGCCGCGGTGGCGCGGATCGCGGCCAGGGCGGTGGCGCGGACCTCGGCGCCGCGAAAGGCGGCGCGGTGCGCCGCATCGGCCAGCACGGCATCGACCAGTGCCGCCAGCCGCGCATGCTGCTCGTGGTGCAGGTGGTCCGCCTTCGAGGCGGCGAACAGGATGCGGTCGATCCGCCGGGCCCCGAGGATGCGGTCGAGCCAGCTCGACTGGCCGTGCCGGAAGCAGGTCAGCGCCTCGGCCATGGTCGCGGTCAGATCGCCCAGCGCGCGCGGCCCGCGCGCCAGCGCGTCGAGCGCGTCGACCAGAACCACCTGGCGGTCGAGCCGGGCGAAGTGATCGCGGAAGAACGGCTTGATGACCGCGCGCTTGTACGCCTCGTATCGCGCTTGCATCTCGGCATAGAGGCTGCCGGAGGGCGCCTGGCGCGTCTTCGAGAGCGGTGCGAAGGTCAACGCCGGCGAGCCTGCCAGATCGCCCGGCATCAGGAACCGCCCCGGGGTCAGGGCGAAGAACCCGGCCTCGCGGCAGCGGCTCAGATACCCGGTCCAGGCCTGCGCCAGGGCCTCGGCCACCGGGTCGTCGTGCGGCGCCGCCGCGTCGGCGGTGGCGAGCGCAGCCCGCCACGGCTCGGCCGCCTCGCGCCGGGCCGGGCTGTCCGCCAGGGCGAGCGCCTGGCGCGACCAGGTCTCGTAGTCCTGCTCGATCAGCGGCAAGTCGAGCAGCCATTCGCCGGGATAGTCGACGATGTCGAGATTCAGCACCGACGGCCCCGCCAGCGCCCCGAGCACCCCGGCCGGGCGATAGCGCAGGGCGACGCGAAGCTGGCTGACCTGCCGGGTCGATTCCGGCCATGCCGGCGCTGCTGCGCTCAGTGCGGCGATATGGGCTTCATAGGCGAAGCGCGGCACCTGCCGGTCCGGCTGCGGGCGCAGGAAGCCATCGAGCAGCCGCCCCTCCGCCTCGGCGGACAGAAGGCGCATCCGGCCCCGCGCCAGCAGGCTCGCCACCAACGCGGTGATGAACACCGTCTTGCCGGCGCCCGAAAGCCCGGTGACGCCCAGCCGCAGCGTCGGCTCGAACCACGCCGCCGCGTCGCGCCCGGCGCGCTCGATGCCATCGATCAGCCCGTCGGCCCAGTCGCCAATGCCCACCCAACAGAGTCCCGTCGTTTCCAGAAGCCTCCAACATGGGCACTACGGCGGGCCGGGGGAAGGGGCGGGGGAAGGGGCGGGGACGGTGCGGGAGGGCCTCCACTTGACGCGGGCGCCGATCCGGTCACGCTCGGGGGCGCGATTCGACCGCTTTCCCGACCGCTTACCAAACCGTGCGGAGGCCGCTATGGCGCGCAAGCTCGACATCTCTCAGGCGGGGCCGCAGACCCTGGCGATCCATGCCGGCGAGGCGCCCGACCCGGCAACCGGCGCGTCGAGCCCCAACATCGTCATGTCCTCGACCTTCGTGACCGAGAAGCCGGAGGGGTTCTCGGCCTACGAGATCACCGAGGAGAGCCCCTATATCTACACCCGCTGGGCCAACCCCACCGTGCGCCAGTTGGAGCGGAAGGTGGCGGCGATGGAGGGGGCCGAGGCGGCCAGCGCCTTCGCCTCGGGCATGGCGGCGGCAAGCGCGATCCTGTTCGCCGAGCTCTCGGCCGGGGACCATGTGATCGTCTCCGACGTCGCCTATGCGGGCATCGCCGAGCTGGCGCGCGATACCCTGCCGCGGCTGGGGGTCAAGGTCAGCAAGGTCGACACCTCGGACCTGGCAGCGCTGGCGACCGCGATGCGGCCCGAGACCCGGCTGGTGTTCATCGACACCCCCTGCAACCCGCTGCTCAGGCTGACCGACATCGCCGCGGCGGCGGAGATTGCCCACAGTGCCGGGGCGCGGCTGGCGGTCGACAGCACCTTCGCGAGCCCCATGGGGTGCCGGCCGCTGGCGCTGGGGGCCGACTACGTGATGCATTCGGCGACCAAGTATATCGGCGGCCATGGCGACGCGGTCGGCGGCATCGTCTGCGGCGCGGCAGCGCTGATCCGGCCGCTGATCTCGGAGGCGATCGTCCATTACGGCGGGGTCCTGAGCCCGTTCAACGCCTGGCTGATCGCCCGCGGCGCGGCGACCCTGCCGCTCAGGATGAAGGCGCACGAGGCGACCGCGCTGGCGGTGGCGCGCTGGCTCGATTCGGACCCGCGGGTGGCGCGGGTCAACTATCCGGGGCTGCAGAGCCACCCGCAGCACGAGCTGGCGCGGCGGCAGATGACCAACTTCTCGGGCATGATGTCGTTCCAGCTCAAGGGCAGCGAGGCGGACGGCCAGGCGGCGGCCGAGCGGATGGGCAAGGAGCTCGGCATCCTCCACTACGCGGTGTCGCTGGGGCACCACCGAAGCCTGATCTGCTGGATGCCGACCGAGGCGATGGTGGCCAACTCGTTCAACCTGGAGGGCGCCCAGGCGGCAGCCTACCGCGACTGGGCAGGGCCCGGCATCTTCCGCCTCTCAATCGGGCTGGAAGATGCGGAGGACCTGATCCGCGACCTCGACGCGGTGCTGTAGGGCGGCGCAGGCGTCGGGGCGGGAGGCGACGCAATGAAAGTGACGATTCTCGATGACTGGTTCGACACCATCCGCCATTTGCCCTGCTTCGCCCGGCTGGCGGGGCACGAGGTCGCCATCTGGAACGACCATGTCGAGGACACCGACGCGCTGGCCGAACGGCTGGCCGGGACCGAGGCGCTGGTGCTGATCCGGGAGCGCACCCAGGTCCGCGGCGCGCTGCTCGACCGGCTGCCGCGGCTCAAGCTGATCAGCCAGCGCAGCGTCTACCCGCATATCGACCTGCCGGCCTGCACCCGCAACGGGGTGCTCCTGTGCTCGAACCAGCACGGCGGCACGCCCTCCTACGCGACCGCCGAGCTGGCCTTCGGCCTGATGCTGGCGGCGCTGAGGCAGATCCCGCAGCAGATGGCCTCGCTGAAGGCCGGCGACTGGCAGATGGCGGTCGGCCGCTCGGCCCGCGGCAAGCGGCTGGGGCTCTACGGCTATGGCCGGATCGCGCGGACGGTGGCCGGCTATGCCGAGGCGTTCGGGATGGAGGTGGTCTGGTGGGCTTCGCACGAGGGGCGCGAGCGCGCCAAGGCCGACGGCGTCCGGGTGGCGGAGAGCCGCGCGGCGTTCTTCTCCCAGTGCGACGTCATCAGCCTGCATGTGCGGCTGAAGCCGACGACGCGGGGGATCGTCACCGTGGCGGACCTCGGCCTGATGAAGCCCTCGGCGGTGCTGGTCAATACCTCGCGCGCCGGGCTGATCGCGCCGGGGGCGCTGGTGGCGGCGTTGAGTGCCGGCCGGCCCGGCATGGCGGCCATCGACGTGTTCGAGACCGAGCCGCTGACCGACCCGGCCGACCCGCTGCTGGCGCTGCCGAACCTGATCGCGACGCCGCATATCGGCTATGTCACCGAGGACGAGTTCGAGCTGCAGTTCCGCGACATCTTCGAGCAGATCGTCGCCCATGCCGAGGGCGCCCCGATCCACATGATCAACCCGGAGGTCTGGACCGGGGTGTGAGCATATCGCGTGCTGCGCCGGGCTGCCGCGTCGAAGGCCCCCACCCTGGCCCTCCCCCGCGAGCGGGGGAGGGGACGCCCGCCGCCGGGGCCGGCTACATCGCTGCGGCGCGGAACATCGCGATTGCGAGGTTGATCGGCGAGAAGCTGCCAAACCCGACGGTGAGGATGAAGGTCAGCCCCGTGACCAGCCACATCACCTGCGCACCGATCCGGGGAATCTGCGCGCGCATCGCCCACAAGGTCAGCAGCGTGTTCACCGCCACGATGCCGATTGCGCCGACAAGCGACAGGGCCACCGCGGCCATGCGGGCCTCGTTGGCGTTGAGCTGGATCATGTAAAACCAGATCGCGCGGCCGATGAACGGGGCCGCGAGCAGGTTGAACAGGG
>Ga0055449_10000293_pt1 | contig 14322 bp, 8 predicted proteins | sample China_Galinas_PW_2_FD_57739 | JGI IMG/M metagenome (GOLD analysis project Ga0055449, IMG submission 57739) | Wetland microbial communities from San Francisco Bay, California, USA, that impact long-term carbon sequestration - China_Galinas_PWB_D1 | ecosystem: Environmental > Aquatic > Marine >... | reverse complement strand
CTTGGCCGTCCAGACGACCTCACCGGTCATCTTGTTTAGCGCCAGGAAGGAAGGCGCGTCCGGCATCGGCATGTTCAAATGCTGCTCGTCCACGCCGTTGGACGTTCCGACGAACAGCAGGTCACCGCCGATCACCGGCGAACTGGTCGCGAGGTTGTGCGGAAACACCTCGAGATCGTCGAACATGTTCAACACCCAGATGAAGTCTGCGTCATGCTTCTCGTGGTACTTCTCGTCCTTGTACGGGCCGTCGTTCTCGCCGTCGAGAAAGCCTTCGGCGTCGGCGCACACCACCTGGCACTGGTTGCTCACGTAGTACACCCGGTTGCCCTCGACGATCGGCGACGAGCAGATGCCTTGCAGCGGCCAGTCGTTCACGCGCCCCGACGGAAGCTTGTCATGCGTCGCCTGCCACAGGAATTTTCCCGTCTTCTCGTCGACGGCCACCATGACGCCCTTGTCGCCCTTGATGTTCGGGCGCAACTCCCCGGCGTTGTTCGTCCCCACGAACACCCGACCGTCCGCGACCACCGGATTCCCGTACACCTGCGACCCGAGCGGCGCGACCCACTTGATGTTCGTCTTCGACTTAGCGTCCCACTTGGTCGGAATGCCGCGCTCCCCGGACACCATGTTGCGATCCGGCGAACCGCCCCACATCGGCCAGTCCCCGCGCTGCGCCTCCGCCAGAGGCTCACCCCAGGTCGGGCCCGCCCACCATGCGACGACGACGCACGCCACCGCCGCGACCACGAACCCGCGTTGCTTCATCAGCTTCATCACCTGTCCACCTTCCTCGAGAATCGGATCGTTCGCCTTAGTCATTGCGCGTGACCTTGTAGTTGTCGAAGTAACACGACGCCCCGTGCTTTTTCGCCGAAGTGCCCTTGGTGTACGCGTAGATCCCCGGGCTCCCCGCCGTGTTGGGGCAGGGGTCGCGCATCTCGATGTTCCACGCATCCGGCTCCTGCTCGTCCCGCGGCCACACCTTCGCCTTGATGATCGCCTCGTCGCCGGCCGGCTCCACGCTCAGCTTCGTGCGATACCACACGTTCGGCTTCCATTCGTAGGCCACTTCCTTCTGAATCCGCGGCAACGGTGTCCACGAGACGAGGCGAATCCGCTTCTCCGCGCCCAGCATAATCATGTCGTAGCGATCGTTGATCGAGCCCATGTCCGAGAGCACCGGGTAGCGCCCCTCTTTCGGCTCGCCCATCATGTCGAGCTGCACGGTATAGCCATATGGGATCGGCGGACCGGAAAACGAGAACATCCGCGCGTACTTCGCCGACGGGCTCAGCGCCTTCTTGTGCAGCACCACGGTCCCGTCCATCTCGACCAGCTCAGTCCGTGCGTCCACGCCGATCCAACCCGGCGGTACCTTACTCACCGGCATCTCGTCGAACGACTCGTTGATCGGAAGCGGCAGCGTCGTCCGCACACGTGCCGTCGCCGTCAGATCACCGACCTTCGCGGTCACCTTGCCCGTCACGTATTGCCGCTGTCGGGATACGTGCAACTGCCCGGCACCCGAAATCTGCCCGATCGGACCGCTGGTCGACCACTCGGCGTCGGGCGCCGACGATAGCCGCCGACCCGACTTGTCGAACAGCGCCACGCCAAACGCGATGCTGTCACCCGGTTCGGCCGCCACCTCTGCCGGCACCACCAGCATCCGCGCTGCCGGACCGGCCGCAGACGCCGACTCCGGCTCCAGCGGCGGCACCGCCGCGGTCACCTCGCCCGGATTCTTCTTGCCCAACGCGTACGTGCCGTACCGCGTCTGAAAGTACACCCGGCCGTTCGCCAAAGCCGGTGAGCCCTGAATCTCCACGACCAAATGGTCCGGCCGGGAGAAACGCTCCACATCGAGTGACATGCACTTGTCACCTTCGTCCTTGAGAATGTGGAAAACCCCGTTGACCTCGCCGACGTAGATCACGTCATCGGCCGTCACGATCGGCGATCCCTTCATCGCCCGGCCGAGGTCGTGCGTCCACGCCGTCTTCCCCGTCTTGGCATCGAGGGCGTACATCGTGGCGTCGTTCTCCACCGCGTACACGTGGCCGTGGCCCAGCGCCAGCGACGAATAACCGTCCTCGATCCCCTCGACGCGCCACACCTCGTGCGTGTCGGTCACGTCGCCCGAGCCGGTCACGTCGATGCACGCAACCGAGCCCATGACCGTGCCCTCGATGTTCTCCTCGCTCTGGGAAATGTAGAAATACTTGCCGTCCGCCACGCCCGTGGCGTTAAGCCCCGCCTTGCTGAAGCGATACGTCCACAGCTTCTCGCCCGTCCGCGCGAGCAGGCCGTACACATTGCCGTCCGCGTTCGGCGCCACGAGAATGCGTTTGCCGTCCGCATACGTCACTACCGGCGCCGAGTACGTCGTGTTGAGCGGACGCCCGCCCGGCTGCGCAACCCAGATCACCTTGCCCGTCCGCTTGTCGAAGGCGTAGTAGCGGTGACCCGCCTTGGCCTTGCCCGTGTCCCACTGCGTCAGAATGTACGTGAAACTGATGATCACGCGATCTTCGTCGATGATCGGAGTCATCAGTCGCCCGCCGTACCCGCTCTGCCGGCCGTACTCCTCCGTCAACGACCATTGCCACACGATGTTTCCGTCGCGATCGAACGCGAAGAGCTGCCCGCCGGTGCCGTGTACGTACACGTAGCCCGTCTCCGGATCGCCGACCGGGGCCGTCCACCCCACGCGATCCTCGACGATGTCGGTGTGGAACACGTTGAATCGGTGTTCCCACAGTATCTTGCCGGTCTCGGCATCGAGGCACACCAGACGCTCCTGCAGGCATTCGCCCGAGCCGACCGGCCCGGTGACGTACACCCGACCGTTCATCACGATCGGCGTGGTCCGCCCGCCGACCGGCGCCTCCCACAGAAGGTTCTCGCCGCCCTGCGACCAGTTGGTCACCGGCGCGTTCTCCCGCGACAAGCCGGACTGCTCCGGCCCGCGCCAATAGGGCCAGTCATTCGCCAAAGCCGGCGTCACACACGCCGCCAGCAAGATCCCAATCGCCAGTTTCTGATTCATCAGCCGTCGCCTCATAGTCCTCTCTTGCCTCTTAATGCCGATCCTTGCGCACGAGCCGTCGCGCCTTCATGTCGAATCTCGGAAGGCTCCCCGGCGGCGCCGCGCTGACCGTCGGCCTGAAGTGCAGCCGATCCTGGACGTGCGTCGCCACCCGGTCGACCAGATCGCTCGCCGCGACTCCGTCACCCGCCTCGATGCGCAGGTGCAACTCTGTCATGGATGCAACCTCGTGCACCTCCATCTGAAACTCCACGATTTCCGGAAAGGCCCGAACGATCGCCTCCACGGCCGCCGGAAACACGTTGTTGCCGCGGATCACAACCATGTCGTCGTACCGCCCAAGGATACCGCCTTCCACCCGCGCAAACCAGCGCCCGCACGCACACTCACCCCGCGTCAGCCGAACCTGGTCGCCCGTGCGGTACCGAATCAGCGGGCTCCCGACACGCCCCAGGTTCGTCAGCACGAGTTCGCCGGATTCGCCGTCGCCAACGACCGTTCCGGTCGCCGGGTCGATCGCTTCGGCGATGAACTCGTGCTCCATCACGTGCATACCGCCCGGCGCCTCGACACACTCGAATCCCCACGGCCCCATCTCCGTCATGCCCGCATGGTCGAATACCCGCGCCCCCCAGGCCGACTCGATGCGCGACCGCGTCGCCGGAATGTTCCCACCCGGCTCCCCCGCCACGATCAGCCCCCGCACGGCTGACGACGCCAGATCCAGTCCCATCTCGCCCGCAACCTCTGCCATACGCAGCGCATACGTCGGCGTGCAACAGACGATCGTCACCTCGTGATCCAGCAGATACGCCAGCCGCGACTGCGTGGTCATGCCGCCGGCCGGCAGACAGAAATTCCCCAGCGCCGCCGCACTCTCGAACGCCCCCCAGAATCCGACGAACGGTCCGAACGAAAACGGAAACACCAGCCGGTCGTCGTCGCGCAGCCCGGCCGCCCGGTAGATCACGCCCCAGCATCGCTTCCACCAATCCCAGCTTTCCGGCGTATCCAACCACCGAAGCGGCGCGCCCGCACTACCCGACGTCTGGTGGCAACGCGTATAGCGCGACCGATCGTACGTCAGATTCGTTCCATACGGCGGTGCTGCCTGATGATCCGCCTCGAGCTCCGCGCGCGTCGTGAGCGGCAAGCCCGCAAGTGACACACCACCACCCGCCGCATCGAGCCCATCGAACTTGCGCTGATAAAACGCATTGCCACGCACAAGTTCCGCGAGCAACGCATCGAGCTTGTGGCGCTGGTGCTCCGCGATCGCTTCGGGGCGCGCTGTTTCCAACTCTGAATCGAAATAGACCATGGGTGGCGTGGTCGCCAGGTTCCTCTCCAGAATCGTCGGCCCGTTCGTACGCGTCTGATACACACGTAGGCACCGGCGGTGGCCGCGTCCTGCGTGAGACCGGATGGTACCCCCACTCACGCGGAATTTGAAATCGACGAACCTCGAAGCGCCCGCCGCAACGGTCGCATTTTGTCAGGATATGTACGCAAACCGGTTGGCCGGTGCGGCAGAACCTCACGCAAACCACCCTGGCCATCGCCACGACACCGAGACACCGCGCGTACGGTTACGTAATGATTGCGCAACAACGAGCGCTCGCCCTCCAACGGCGCCGCCAACCGACGATCCGCCCCGGCCGCCGTCGCCCAAAGACAAGTGCCATTACCTTGGCACTTCCGCCAGCCGGCGCGATCGTGGGTCGACCGTGGACACCCCGCCTGCACCGCCGCATGCCGCGGGATGCCGACGAATTCATGCAAGCTCCGCTGTGAAATACACTTGCACGAGCGACACCCTGCCGGTACCTTGCAAGTCGCCGCCGTGGGCCGGGACGGGACGTCGCCGGGAATTTCCCTGCGCTTCACACCGTTGCTTGCGATGGACGACACACGCCGACCCGCTCGGCCAGCGACCGTCCCAGCATCGACCAGAAGAAACGCCCACACGAACGAATCCCTACGGACAGCGGCCATTGCGGGGGTTAAAAGGGGCAGATGTTGAGCAAGTCAGCCATTGCGGCTTCCATCGTGGCACTGATTGTGACCGCGGGCGTGCGCGCGGAGCCGGTGGAGATTCCGAATTACTCCTTCGAGCTGCCACCGGTGGATCGCAACGGCAACAATCCCTTCGGCGCCCTGCCCTACATCGACAGTTGGGACGAAAACGAACCTGGACTCCTGGACGAGTTGAATCAGAACACCGGCGTGTTCCTGAACACGGCCGACGGCGAGCTCGACCATATCGTCAACGCCGACCAGCTTCGACTCGCCTTCATCAGCACGCTGATCGGCAACGCCGTCCGGCAGGAGCTGGCCGCCGTGTACGAGGTCGACGCGGCCTACACCTTCACGATCGCCGTCGGCACGAGCTACATGTACCCCGCCGGCGAAACGGAAGCCCTCGACGTCGCGTTCTACTACGTGGCCGGCAACGACGAAATCATCATCGCCTCGACGACCGTGACCGGCGCCCAGGTCGAGCCGACCTCGCTTGTCGACTTCTCCGTCTCGATACCGCCGGTCCAAGCGGGCGACCCCTGGGCGGGCAGGCCGATCGGCATCCTGGTTCAACCCTCTCCCACCGATCCGGACGACACCATCGGCGAAGGCTTCTGGAACCTCGACAACGCCCGGCTGGACCGGGTCGCCTCGACCTGTACCGGCGATCTCGACGGCGACGGCCACGTGGATCTTTTCGACATCGCCCTCGTATTGGACGGAAGCTTCGGTAGCCTCGACAATCCCCAGCCGGAGCGGGCCGGCTCGTCGTGTGCCGGAGATCTCGACGGCGACGGCGACGTCGATCTCGACGACATCCTTCTGATGCTGGACCAGTTCACGGGACCGAATTGAACCGGGCGTCGGAGCACCCGGACAACCGCAATCGAGCGAGGAACCGCCTGACGGTGATGAACGCAAGAGACATCGAGAATCGTCATGCCGCCCGGGCACCGCGTCGCGAAGTCTCCCACGGCCTGACGCTGATCGAGGTGATCGTCGTGATGGCGATCATCACGATGCTGTTCGGCATTCTCGTGCCTGGGCTGACGCATAGCCGCCGCATCGCGAAGCAGACCGCATGCCTGGCGAACCTCCAGCAAATCGGCGTCGGCATCTGCACCTACGCCATGGAAAACAACGGAAGCATTCCCTACGGCCCCAAGGCGCCGCCGCCCTCGGCCACCAACTTCTACCCCAAGACGGGCGACGTCACCTCTCTGATTTCGCTGGAAAACGGCGCTCCGGTCGGCCTGGGGCTGATGCTCGAATCCAACCTGGCCAAAACCCCGCAGGCCCTCTTCTGCCCAGGCGCGGATGAGCCGGAGGACGCGCAAAAAGCCCTGGCCCGCGTCGGCAAGGCCCAGGTGGAGAGCAGCTACTACTACCGCCACGCCTCGGTCACGACGCTGAGCGGCTCGGCCCCGCCGCCGAAAGTCAAGCTCGATCTGCTCGGCAAGAACCGCCGCGGCCGGCCCATCCGCTGCCTGGTCATGGACACGCAGTTCATCGCCCCCGCCTCCATGGCGATGTTCAATATCTACTCGCGCACGCACCACGACCAGCGCGTCGTCAACGCCCTCTACACCGACGGCCACGCCGAGACACACCCCAACATCGACAATCAATACCAGGTGAACCTTTCCCTTTCCGTCTACAACACCCTCGATCGAATCCTGTCCGTCTTCGAGGACCTGGATACACAATAACGTGACATCCGATCGCTGTGGTCCGCGGTGCCGGTGATAACAAGGTAGTGCGGCTTTTTCCTCCCCTCCTTTGTTAAGGAGGGGCTGGGGGAGGTTCTTCCTTGAACAGCAACCCCCCTCAATCCCCCCTTAACCAAAGGGGGGGAAGAAGGGCGCCGACCTTTCCCGAAATGGTACTAGCTTCTTACGAACGCACCGTGCCCGCATCGATGCATTGGGCTAAACTCCTGACTGATGGCCGCCACCGATGCCGACAACCTCCGCGTGGTCTACCTCGCCGCCGGCGCGGCCGGCATGTACTGCGGAAGCTGCATCCGCGACAACCGACTCGCCGCCGCCCTGCTCGAACACGGCCGCGACATCGCCCTCATCCCGCTCTACACCCCGCTGCGCACCGACGACGGCGACGTCAGCCAACACACCGTCTACTACGGCGGCCTCAACGTCTACCTCGAACAGCGCTGGCGCTTCTATCGCCGACTGCCACGATTCGTCACCCACTGGCTCGACGCCCCGTGGCTGCTCGGATTCGTCAGTCGCTTCGCCGCCAGGACCCGCCCGGAGGACGTGGCCGATCTGACCATCTCCGTGCTTCGCGGCGATCACGGACCGCAACGCGTGGAGCTCGAACGATTGATCGACGCACTTCGTCCCATGAAGCCCTCGCTCGTCAACCTGCCCAACCTGATGTTCGCCGGCGTCGCCCGATCCCTGCGCGAAGCCCTCGACGTACCGGTGGTCTGCACGCTCAGCGGCGAAGACATCTTTCTCGATCACCTTCCCGAGCCGCACCGGAACAAGGCCTTTCGACTCATTCGAGAGGCCGGTGCTTCGATCGACGCCTACGTGGCCGTGACCAACTACTACGGCCGGTTCGCCGCCGAGCACTTCGACCTCCCGCCGGAACGGATGCACGTCGTGCCGCTCGGACTCGGACACGCGGACTTCATTGAGCGCGCCGAACACGCGGATTCGCGGTTCACGATCGGCTACCTCGCGCGCATCTGCCCGGACAAGGGGCTGGACAATCTGGCCGAGGCGTTCCTTCGCCTGCGTCGCGACGGGCGGGACTGCCGCCTCCGGATCGCGGGTTACCTCGGTCCGGGCGACAAGGACTACTGCGAGCGAATCCTGGCAAAGTTGCGAAGCTCGGGCGTGTCGGACGCCGTCGATTATTTGGGCGAAGTCGACCGCGACGGCAAGGCCGACCTTCTGCGATCGCTCGACCTGCTGTCCGTTCCGACGAAGTACCACGAGGCCAAGGGTCTCTACGTCCTCGAGGCGATGGCGGCCGGGGTGCCCGTCGTACAGCCGAACCACGGCTCGTTCCCGGAGTTCATCGAGGCCACCGGCGGCGGACTTTTGTACGAAGCGGGCAACATCGAGGCGCTCACCGATGCCCTGGCCTGCCTTATGGATGACGTGGCGCTGCGCCGCGAGATGGGCGCGCGCGGCGCGGAAGTCGTCCGACGAGACTTCACCGACGAGCGTATGGCCGACGAGACCTGGGCGCTTTACACTCGGCTTCGAGCCGATTACCAGAAGTCATCGGCCTGACGAACGAAATGACGACGTGGGAGGACCACGTCGCCCCATCGCCCTCCGCTTGAAATCGGGCACGCATGCCCGGAATGCGAGTGCCACCGTGACAGCCACCGTCGAAGTCGAAAACGTCTCCAAACAATTCAAAACGAGGTCGCAGGAGTTGCTCATCCTGGAAGGCGTGAAGTTCACGCTCAACGCCGGGGAGGCCCTGGCCGTCACCGGACCGTCAGGCTCCGGCAAGACCACCCTGCTCAACATCCTCGGCACGCTCGAACCGCCGGACACCGGCCGCGTCACCATCGCCGGTGAAAACCCGTTCGAGCTCGACGATCGCGCCCTCGCGAGGTTTCGCAACGCCAAGATCGGCTTCATCTTCCAGGAACACCACCTGCTGCCGCAGTGCAACGTGCTGGAAAACGTGCTGATCCCGACACTCGCGTTCAACACCGGCGACCAGCGTGACACCACCGGCCGGGCGAAGGAGCTGCTGGCGGCGGTCGGCTTGGCCGATCGCATCGACCATCGACCGGCCGAACTCTCCGGCGGGGAGCGACAACGCGTCGCCATCGCCCGTGCGCTCATCAACGAGCCCGCAATGCTTCTCGCGGACGAGCCCACCGGCAACCTCGATCAGAAGACGGCCGACACCATCGCCGAGCTGCTGGACAGCGTCCACAAGAAGGAAAACGCCGCGCTGATCGTCGTCACGCACAGCGAGCGGCTCGCCGAACGTTTCCCCCGACGCGTCGAGTTGAAGGACCACGCGCTGGTCGCCGTGTGAGGTACCTGCCATGCACCGTGTGAAGCTGCAAGTACGATCGGCCGCGTATCACTGGCGGATGAACCTCGCCGTCGCGCTCGGCGTGGCCGTCGCCGGTGCCGCCCTGACCGGCGCCCTGCTCGTCGGCGACTCGATGCGCGCGAGCCTGCGCGACGTCGCACTCGGACGTCTCGGCAACGTCGACGACGCGCTCGTCGCACCGAGATATTTCACCGAGGAACTGGCCGCCCGACTCTCCAAAGGGTCCGGAACCAGTGCTTACTTTAAGCAGATCTCCCCGGTGATCCTCCAGACCGGCGGGGCAACCAACGCCACAAGCGGCGCCCACGCGGAAGACATCCACATCATCGGCATACGCGATGACTTCTGGAAGCTCGGCAAGACGCAGTTCAAGGGCGTCGCAAACCTCCCCGCGCGGTCGGCCGTCATCAACCAGGCATTGGCCGATGAGCTGGGCATCGCGGATGGTGGCGATCTGCTGATTCGCCTCGGCAAACCAGCCGACGTCTCCACCGAGACGCTGCTGGGCCGACGCGACCAAACCACCGCGGCGCTGCGCCTGCCGGTCCATGCGGTCATTCCCAACACCGACCTCGGGGCGTTTTCGATCCGTCCACAGCAGACCGCGACGCTCAACGTCTACGTGCCGCTCGAGACGCTTCAACGCACGCTCGACAAACGCGGCCGGGTCAACGCGGTGTTGGTCTCCACTGGGCACGGGGAAGCGTCCAAAACGAAAGACGACGACCTGCTCGGGCACTCGTTGCACGATGCGGTGACGGTGAAAGACTTGGGCATCACCCTACGGTCGGACCAATCGAACGGCTACGTCGCCCTCGAGACGGATACGATCCTCGTCGCACCCGCCGTGGAACGCGCGGCCATGCAAACGGCGCGAGACCTCCATCTCACCGCCGAGCCGGTCCTCAGCTACCTCGCCAACCGCATCGAGCCCGCTTGGCCGCCCGCTGGCAATCCGAACGCGGACCTGGTCCCGTACTCAACCATCGTGGCGATTCGCGAGGATTCCCCAGCGCTGGCGCGAATGCACTCGACGAACGACGGCCCACCGCCCGCACTCCATTCGGGTGAGATCATCCTCAACGATTGGGCGGCGAAACGCACACAAGCGAGCCCCGGCGACTCGATCGCCGTGACCTACTTCGTGACCGGCGACGACGGACGACTGGCCACGCACCGCCACGAGTTCAAGCTCTCCGGCGTCGTCGCGCTCGCGGGCCCGGCCGCCGACCCCGGATGGGTCCCGCCCTACCCCGGCATCACCGACACAGAGAACCTGGCCGATTGGAACGCACCGTTTCCCATCGACTTCTCGCTTGTCCACGACGCGGATGAAGCGTATTGGCACAAATACCACACGGCTCCGAAAGCCTACGTCTCGCTGGAAGACGGGCAGCAACTCTGGGCTCACGACGGCGGACGGCTCGGCAACCTGACGTCGATCCGCTTCTACGCCGACAACACGTCCGTCGAGCAAACGTCCGAGTCGTTTCGCGCGGCGTTCCTGAAAACCGTCGACGTCAAAGCCCTCGGTCTGCACTTCGACCCGGTGCGGCAACAGGCCATCGACGCCAGCCAGGGCTCGACCGACTTCGGCCAGCTCTTCATCGGCTTCAGCTTCTTCCTGATTATCTCGGCTGCCATGCTCGTGGCACTGCTGTTTCGCCTGGGCGTGGAGCGGCGCTGCTCGGAAGTCGGCCTGCTGCTTGCCGTCGGCTACACGCCGCGGCGGGTCTCACGCTTTCTGCTTATGGAGGGCACGCTGATCGCCGCGGTCGGCGCCCTCGTCGGGCTCGCGGCCGCCCAGGCCTACGCCTGGCTCATGCTCGCGGGACTGCGCACCTGGTGGTCGAGCGCCGCCAACGCGCCCTTCCTCAAGCTGCACGTCACGCCCCTGAGTTTCGGCGTCGGCTACGTCTCCACCGTCGCCGTGGCCGTTGGCTCGATCGCCTGGTCCATGCGCGGGCTCACCAAGCAGACCACGCGGTCGTTGCTCGCGGGCGAAATCGGCGATGCCGCGAGCCGCAAGAAGAAATCGCCACGGTGGCCCACCGTCACGGCCGCAATCGCCGGCGTGCTCGCGGTCGTGTGCGCGCTGCTGCCCGCGGTTTCTCCGGATTCCGACCCCGCGATGGCCTTCTTCGGCAGCGGCTCGCTCGTACTGATCGCCTGTCTCGCGGCCTTCACCGCGATGCTCCGTCGCACGCCGCGCCACGCCGTCGTGCAGCCCGGCACCTCGGCCGTCATCAAGCTGGGTACGCGCAACGCGCCTCGCAACATCACCCGAAGCGTGTTGACGGCCGGGCTCGTCGCGTCGGCCACCTTCCTCATCGCCTCGCTTCAGGCCTTTCGCATCGAGACGAGCGCGAAGGCCGTGGAGGATCGGTCCTCCGGCGTGGGCGGCTTCGCTCTCATGGCGGAGTCGGCCGTCCCCCTGCCCTACGACCTGGCCAACAAGGACAACGCCGAGGCCCTGAATCTGAGCCCACAAACGACCGCCGAGCTCGCCGACGCCAAGGTCATCTCGTTTCGACTGAAACCCGGCGACAACTCGAGCTGCCTGAGCCTGTACAAGGCCAAACGCCCGAGAATCCTCGGCGCGCCCAAGGAAATGATCGATCGCGGCGGCTTCTCGTTCTCCGCCACCCTCGCCGAGAACGATGCTGAGCGTGCCAACCCGTGGCTCCTGCTGGATCACACGTTCGACGACGGCGCCATCCCGGTAATCGGCGATGACAGCGCCGTGCTCTGGCTGCTTCACTCCGGCCTCGGCAAGGACTTCATCATCACCGACGAACACGGCAGGCAGCTGCACCTCCGCTTCGTCGCGCTGCTGACCGGCAGCGTGCTGCGGAACGAGTTGATCATCTCCGAGCCGAACTTCAAGAAACTCTTCCCGTCGCGCAGCGGCCCGCAGTTTTTCCTGATCGACACCAGCGCGGCCGGGGCGAGTGACCTGGAGGTGGCACTGGAGCGCGACCTAGCGCCTTTCTGCACCGACGTGACATCAACGACGACGCGCCTGAACGAATACCTGGCCGTCCAGAACACCTACCTCTCGACGTTTCAGACGCTCGGCGGCCTGGGCCTCGTCCTCGGCACGCTCGGGCTGGCGGCCGTCATGCTCCGCAACGTCTGGGAGCGGCGGAAGGAACTCGCCCTGCTGCGCGCCGTGGGCTTCTCGCGCGGGTCGATCGGCCTGATGGTACTGTCCGAAAACACGGCGTTGCTCCTCGCCGGGCTTGTCAGCGGCTGCCTGGCCGCCGCGGTCGGCGTCGCCCCCACGCTCGCCCACGATCCCGGCTCCATCGGCTGGCCCGCGCTCATCGCCACGCTCCTGGGTGTACTTGCGTTTGGCCTCGGCGCCAGCGCCCTCGCCCTGATCCCTGCCCTGCGGGGCCGGATGATCGACGCCTTGCGGTCGGAGTAGCCCGCCCACCAACACCCCTGTGAGAACGTGTTCGCGAGGGCGAATCAAGCCCGATTTACCTCCGCGTCGATCGTAAGTGTTTGAAATATCTTCACTTATGTGAAATACCGTGCCCGCGCTCGGGCCTGAAGGGATTCAGATCAGGTCAAGGCACTGTGAAGTCGCCTCGAGGCTGCTTCATTAGCCTATGAAAAACAATAGCTTATGGGTTTTTTGCAAAATTTTCCTCTTGCAGCCCGAGGGGGTGCTTGGTAGGATAGGCCCAGCAATCGGGGATCTGTTAAAACCGAGCTCGACAGGACGAGGATGTGTGAAGCAACCCGAGCCATCGGGGTGCGAGGGTCTGTGTCGGCTTTTCTTGATTCCCGATCGCCGGCTGCGTACGATCGAGTGGCTGCAGGCCGCTCGACGGCTTGCCGACAGATAATCTAGCTTCCACTCGCTGCGGCACCCTTTGACCGCGCCAATACAAAACGGGGTGCCGCACGCCTTTTTTACAGACCTACGCCATGGCAAGCCGCACCGGATCGGCGTGGACCAACCGTTGATTTTGGGCTGAAAACCGAGGAAGAGGCAGCGAATCCGGGGCGAATCAGCGGGATCCCTCGGCGGCCGGGTCGACGTCGGTGTCCGAGTCGAATCCCATTTCCTCCGCGATCTGCTCGAAGGACTTGTCGATCCGATCCTCCTCGTCGCGGGACTTGGCTCGGGCCGCGGCCGGAGCCTCCTCCGAACGAGCCCGCCGGTGCTTCTCGACGATGGTCCTGGCCAGCTCAAATCGCTGCACCAGGGCGGGCATATCATGAATGCGATCGTCGGGCAGCGGACGGCAGGCGTCCTCGATGAGACGCACGACGCAGGCCGGAAGCTCCTCGGCGGCGTTCTGGTCGACGTGCGTGGACAGCCGCCGCCCAACCAGGCTCTGGGAGTGAATCGACGCCGTACTGTTGAGCTCCGTCTTGACCGCCTTGCCCGTCAGCACCATCTGCAGCGTCGCCCCCAGGCCGAACACATCGGTACGGGCATCGAGCTTTTCGCGATTGACCTGTTCCGGGGCGATGTAGTTGAGCGTGCCCTGGATGCGCGGCTTGGCTTCGTTCATCTTGGCGCTTTGGCCCAAGTCGATGAGCTTCACCTCCTCATCGGGCCTGACCATGATGTTGTTGGGCTTGAGGTCGGCGTGGACGTAGCCGGACTGGTGCATCGCGTGAAGACCCTCGGCCGACCGGATGAACAGCGACAGAATCTTGTCCAGTGGACGCCGGAATTCGCGGGCCGCCATCGAGATCCCGTTCACGTACTCCATGAACAGGATCGCGCCCCGCACACGCAGACGCTGCCTGAGCAGCCGCAGCTCGAACACCTTGCGCACAACCTCGTGGTCGATGGCGTTTGCGATCGCGTGCTCGGATTTCAGCAGCTCGACGAAGCTGGCGTCCTCGGGCTTGACGATCTTGACCACCTTGACCGCGTAGTCCTGGCCGTTGCGCATGTTGCGCGCTCGGTAGATGGCGGAATTCGCTCCCTCGCCGAGTTTCTCGACCAATCGATAATTGGGAATGTCGACCGACATCTCTTCCCTGCCGCAACGCGGCCAGCCAGGCCATCGTGGCTGTCGTGACGCAATCGCCGCGCGAGGTCGGAGCCCAACCCCCGAGGGTATCGGCCACGCCTCGAAACGACGAACCAACTGTGCCTAAAGCCTGGTCAGGGGCATGATTCAGGAATGGGCGCCGCTGCACGCGATCCGGTGGGGAGAGTA
>Ga0055449_10000289_pt1 | contig 14388 bp, 5 predicted proteins | sample China_Galinas_PW_2_FD_57739 | JGI IMG/M metagenome (GOLD analysis project Ga0055449, IMG submission 57739) | Wetland microbial communities from San Francisco Bay, California, USA, that impact long-term carbon sequestration - China_Galinas_PWB_D1 | ecosystem: Environmental > Aquatic > Marine >... | reverse complement strand
TCGGTGCAGAGATCGCCGTCGTCGCAAGTGGCTGTGTTGTTCGTGTTCTGGCAGACGCCGGCCACGCACGCGTCGTCCGTGCAGACGTCGCTGTCGTTGCAGTCGGCGTCGACGAGGCAGTCCTTACAGACGCCGTCGAGCGGGTCGCACTGCTGGGTGCCACAATCAACGGGCGTTCCGGCGCAGATGCCGCTGCCACAAACGTCGTTGTCCGTGCAAAGATCGCCATCATCGCATGCGGCCGAGTTGTTTGTGTTCTGGCAAACGCCGCCTACGCACGCATCGTCCGTGCAGACGTTCGAGTCACTGCAATCGGCATCCGCCAGACAGTCCTTACAGATGCCATCGGTCGGGTCGCACTGTTGCACGCCGCAGTCGACGGGCGTGCCCGCACAGACGTCAGCCGAGCAGACGTCGTTGTCGGTGCAGAGATCGCCGTCATCGCAAGCGGCCGCGTTGTTGGTGTTCGCGCAGACGCCGCCCACGCACGCGTCGTCCGTGCAGACGTCGTTGTCATTGCAGGCAGCGTCGGCGAGACAGTCTTTACAGACACCATCAAGCGGATCGCATTGCTGCAAGCCGCAGTCGATCGCCGTACCTGAGCAGACCCCCGCGCCGCACACGTCGTTCTCGGTACACAGGTCGCCGTCGTCGCAGGGGGTCGTGTTGTCGTTGTGCACGCACGTGCCGGCATTGCAGAGGTCATCGGTGCAGATGTTACCGTCGTCACAATCGCCTTGAACCAGACACTCCTTGCACACGCCGTCGGCGGGATCGCAGATACCGTTGTCGGTACAGACCACGTCGGTACCGGCACAGACGCCGTTGCCGCACACGTCGTTCTCAGTGCAGCGCAGGCCGTCATCGCACGGTGCCATATTGAAAAGGAAAGTACAACCGGAGAGGGTGCAGATGTCGTCCGTGCAGGGATTCAGGTCGTTGCACGCGGCGTTGACCGGGCCGTGCGCGCACGCGTCGGTCGCCGCGTTGCAGAAGTCGAAGGTGCAGTCGATGCCGTCATCACAGTCGGGTTCCCCGGATCCCACGCACACGCCATTGACGCAGACGTCCGTGGCCGTACAGAAGAATCCGTCGTCACACGGATCCTTGTTGTTGGTGTGAATGCACGAACCATCGATGCACGCGTCGTCGGTGCAGACGTTCAGATCGTCACAATCCGCGGAACCAAGGCAGTCGACGCACGCGTCGAGCTCATCATTGCAGAGTTGACCCGGACAAGGATCGCCACTCCCGGTGCAAACGCCACTCACGCACGTGTCGGTCTGCGTGCAGAACAGCCCGTCGTCGCACGGATCTGTATTGTTTGCATACTGGCATTCGAAGGCGACGCAGGCGTCGTCCGTACACGGGTTGCCGTCGTCGCAATCGACTTTCCCCAGGCACTGAACGCACGAGTCCGTCTCCTCGTCGCACACCTTGCCCGGACAAGGGTTACCCGAACCCACGCACACGCCGTTTTGACAAACATCCGTCTGAGTGCAGAACAGCCCGTCGTCGCACGGGGCCGTGTTGTTCGAGTGCTGGCATGCGAAGTCGACGCAGGCGTCGTCCGTGCACGGATTGCCGTCATCGCATTCAGTGTCGAGCAGGCAGCCGAGGCACTGGTCCAGATCCTCGTCACAGGGACGCCCGGAGCACGGATCGCCCGACCCGACGCAGGTGCCGCCACTACAGACGTCCGTGGCGGTGCAGAACAGCCCGTCGTCACACGGATTGGTGTTCGCCTGCGTCGAGCATCCGGTGGGCGTGCAGGTGTTGTCCGTGCATTCGTTGCCGTCGTCACACAACGCGTCATTCGGCGTATAGACGCAGTCACCCGTATTAGGATCGCAGGCGTCAGCCGTACAGTCGACGCTGTCATCGCATTGGACCGGCGTGCCCAGGCAGGCGCCGCCGCTGCACATATCGCCGGTGGTGCACAGATCCGCGTCCGAGCATACATCGTGGTTGTTGACGTGGCGGCAACCAAGGACTGCATCACAAGTGTCGTCCGTACACGGATTCTGGTCGTTACAGTTGAGATAGGAGCTTCCGCGGCATACGCCGAGCAGGCAGTGATCCTCCTGGGAGCACACACTTCCGTCGTCGCACGGGGCGGTGTTGTTGACGTAGAGGCAGCCCAACTGCGGGTCGCACGAATCGGTGGTGCAGACGTTGCCGTCGGAGCAGATGCGCGGCGCTCCACCGACACACACGCCCTGATTGCAACTGTCGTTCAGCGTACACGCGTTGCCGTCGTCGCAACTGGCGAAGTTGTTGAAGTACTGGCATTGGCCGGCGACGCAGGCGTCATCCGTACACGGGTTCGAGTCGTCGCACTGCTGATCGGCAATGCACTCGAAGCAGACGTCGTTGACTTCGTCGCACGCGGCCAGCGAGCCGCAGGGCGGCGATCCGATGCATAAGCCCGAATAGCACGTCTCGTTGCCGTCGCAGAACGTCGCGTTGGCACACGACGTGCCATCGGCAACGGCCGAGTGGATGCACTGTCCGCTGACGCAACTGTCCGCGGTGCAGGCGTTACCGTCGTCGCACTGGGCATTGAGCGTACAAGGAACGTCCGGCCCGACGAGCCGTTGCCGCACGGCGCGCCAATCGTGATACCCGATTCGACCGCTACGGTTGTCGTCGAAGTGCGCCAGGCAGGCAGCCGGCACGTTGGCTTCCGGAAGTCCGAAGCACCTGGCGAACATCGCCGCATCGCGAAGGTCGTGCGCGCCGTCCTCGTTCCCGTCGCCGTCCGCGTAACCCACGCCGGTTACCAGGAAGGACGTGAGATTCTGCAAGTGCGTGTCACCCGCTACGGTCAAGTGATTGAGCACGGCGCCGGACGTTGGCGACCGGCTCACCACCTGGTCCCCGAGCGACGACAACGCTGCCCCCAACAATTCGCCGTCGAGCAGATTGCCGTCGCGGTCCCAGCCCAGAGGGCCCACGGGTATGCCGACGTTGGCGAGTACGCCGCCGTTAGCCACTACCGGCTCGTGGGTCGAGATGTCGAACTCAACGATAGAGCCGTCCGTGGAACTGGTGGCCGGCCAGGCGGACGCCACAACCAGATTGCCGGCATTCGTGCTGCCGGCCGGGCGCGCGACGACCCCCACGGGCGAGATGAGCACCGTGGCATCGAAATAGCTGACGAACTGCCCGGACGCGTCGTACTCGATCACCGAGTGGTTGAGGCTGCTGGTGACAAACAAGTGGCCATTGGGGCCGAACGTCATGCCGTTGCCCCCCCGCAGGCAGCGGGGGTCACCGCAAGATTCGTTGAGCAGGCTGCCGCCATTGACGAAGACGCTTTTGAATGCGCCGGTGTTGCCGTCGAACAGAAGTATTCCGTTAATGCCGCCAATGCCGGTACTCGAGAGGAGGATGTCCCCGTTCTCGCGGCAGAGAATGGCCTGCGGCAGGACCAATCCTTCCGGGCCGGCTTCGATGAGCACGCGCAAGAGTCCGCCGGTGACGGCGTCAACTTCAAAAACTTCGCCGCCCTCGCGGCTGACCGCGAGCAGCGTTTCACGAAGCGGATGCAGCGCCAGGCCGTGCGGTCGATAGACCTGCACGTGAATGCCGTCAAATACGCCGCCCGGCTGCTTGTACCGCAAGACGGCGTTTTCGTAGGAGCAGCCGTCGACACGGCAACCGAAGCTGCTTGCAAGCAGATACGTCTGGCCCCCGCTTTGCGTGCCGGCCACGGTGGCAGGAGCCTGGCGCTCGGACGATGCCGTGGCGAGTTCCGTCGACGGCGCGACCCGGTCCTCCGGTGCCCCCAAGGTCACACCGTTCAAAAGAACTAACAGGCCGACGCAGATCCCGAAAAACGATCGCGTTCCCATAACCCCCCCGATCATCCTCGCCGGTCCAGACGTGAAGCGGCCTACCGATCAAGGCAAGGCCCACAGTCTACTCCTGCGATGTTACCGGGCTTCATGTTACCAAAACACCCGTCCAGTTTCACGTGGAGGTTAAAGTTGGATGAAGGGTCTGCTGTGGGCAGAACTTGCCCCAGTTGTGGCGCTGGGGGGATGGTGATTATCGGACTAAACTGTATTTCCATGTCACGCCGCGGCACATTATCGCTCGTGCCCTTGACAGCCCGTGGTAAACAGCGACAGTTGGGGGAGTGGTAAGGAAGAAGTAGTTTGGTCGGGTACGTTGCGTTTCGACAACATGCCCGCCACGCACGTCACAAGGAGTAGGTGGGGAGTTGTTTCGCCCGTTTCTGCCGTGCCGAACAGCGCGCCGTCTTTGAACGGGCGAACCACAATTTGAGTGAGCTGGGGATTCGAGCGTCGCTCGGGATACGGCGCTCGCCAAAGGTCTCATATCGAGGTACCGCACGCAAAACAGGAGGAAGCGGAAATGATCAGGAAAACGGGAATGATGATGCTGGCGATCGCCTTGGCATCGACCATGGCGTTCGGCCAGGACACGCACCGTGCCAGCGTATCGAAGAAGGGAAGCCTTCTTGTGTTCCCCGACGTGGAGGTGCGCTGGAACGCCGGTCAGGTCGTTCAGGACACGTTCCTGTCGGTCACCAATGATTTCAATGAGGACGTAATCATTCACTTCCTGTTCGTCAACGGTGACGACCCCGTCAAGGCCATCACCGTGAACAACCCGCCGGTGGTTGTCGAGCGCGCTCATGCCGGCTGGACCAAGCAGGACTGGGCCGCCACGTGGACGGCCAACGAGTCCAACTACTTCAGCATCATGACCGGCAATCCGAAGGGCGCTCCGCCGTTCGTCGGTCTGGACAACGGTCCGGAGGGTCCGGGTCGCCTGGATCCGGAAGGTTCGCAGGACCGTATTCTTCGCGGTTTCGTGCTGGCCTGGGCCGTCGATCGTGACGGCAACCAGATCAGTTGGAACCACCTCGAGGGTATCGCGACGGTGGTGAACTACCGTGACATGGGCGCCTGGGAGTACGGGGCGTACTCGTTCCAGACGGTGTCGGACACCTTCGAGGGTGATATCGTCGGCACGACGCCCGGCGTCCTGAATCTGGACGGCATTGACTACGACTACTGCTACAATCGTCTGCTGCTCGACTTCTTCGCGTCAGGTGCCGAGCCGTTCTCGGCGCCGCAGGGCGGCCCGTTTGTCATGGTCGAGACCGATCTGACGCTGCTGCCCATGAAGCAGGATCTGCGTCAGAACAACATCGGTCCGGTCCACACGAAGGCAACGTTCGACGTGTGGAACAGCAACGAGGATTTCCTCTCGCACACCGACCACTGCCTGTGGTGCTGGGACCAGGTGCTGCTCAGCGACATCGCGCTCCCCAACAACTTCCTGATCCAGCAGCTCCACACGGACAAGGGTAAGGCGCGCATTGACGGCGTCGCCAGCCCGTCCGTCTGTGACGCACCGAACTGCTGTGACCGTACCGACGTCGACTGCCAGTCGCAGTTCGAGTTCGAGAACAACGGCCTCCGCGCTCCGATTTGTAGCGAGGATGCGCCGCTGCTCGGCGTGGCGAACAAGATTCTGGCCTTCAGCGGCGCCGCGTCGGCGACGGCGTACGCCGGCGTGACACTCACCGGTCAGGGCGTCGAGGTGGGCGAGATCGACTCCGATCTGCCGAGCCCGCCGGAGCAGCTCACTGAACCGACGGACAGCACGAGCCGTGCTGGCGCTGCGCAGGCAATCCAGCGCCTGCAGCCGACGAAGTCGGCGACGAGAACGAGCGGTCGCTAGTCACCTGCACTGAAATCAGTGCCGATGACTGTGCGAGCGAGAGCAATCGTTCGACATTGACGGCGGGGCAGGGTGAAGGCACTTCGCTCTGCCCCGTCTTTCCTTTGTAACGGAATGACAACACGTGGTTCGGCCCCCTATGTGGCGGGTTGCATGCGCCGACAGCCTCTCAGTATGATTGCTCCGGGTTGTACCATCGAGCTAGCATGCGCGGCCGGCCGTGTCCATCATTCGCGGCCACAAAGAGGATTCGGAAAGCCGTTGGTGAAGCGCTGTCAGAATCGGATCCGCGGACTGGTTGTCGCATGCGCCTGCCTCGCGCTCGTGCCCCTCGCGTGTCGTACCGCGCCCGGCAGCCCGCCGCGGTCGTCCGCGGGCAAACCGCGGCCCCGGGCCGCCGAGCCACTCGCCAAGCGGGTCGACGCGTGCTGGAAAGCGCGCGTGGCGGAACATTGGGCGGCGATGTTCCAATACATCGAGCCTGAGAAACGGAAAGACTGGTCTCGCGACGCGTTCGCCGCCTGGTCGGAAAACAACGAGCCGTTTCAAGTGCTCGACTACACAATCAAACACGTCGAAGAGCAAGGAATCCTAGGTTGGGTGACGGTGGATTACACGAGCAAGATCCGCCAGTTTCCACAGTCCCCGGCTCGGAAAGCCGCGAAGCTGGAGAAGTGGTCGCAGATCGATGGCGTATGGTACCTCGTGCCAAAGGAAAAGGAGGCCAGCATCCCCGCGCCTCCGTCCCAGCGGGATGCTGCGGCGGAGCGACGCCTTCGTGAGCGGTTCGACGAGGCTTGGGATGCTCGGCGTCGCGGTGACCACGATGCCCTCTATCAGATGATCGACTTGGACCAGCGAAAGCAGGTGTCGCCGGCGCTGTTCGACAAAGGCGAGTCCGTGATCGACTACCTCGGCGCGGCCGTGCAGTGGGTCGAGGTCGTCGGCGATCGGGGCCGTGTCTGCGTGACGTACACTTTCAAGCTCGCCGACCCGAACATGAAGAAGATGCAGCCGCAGCACAAGACGATCATCGAAGACTGGAAACTGCAGCAGGGACAATGGAACTATGTTCGCAAGTGAAACCGGGGTTTGTCGTGGACGAACGGCCGTAGCGTGCATCGCGATTGCCTGCCTGACGGTGACCGGCTGTCGTTCAGGCGGTCCGGCGCGTCACACCGACGCGAGAAAAGGTGTGTCGGCCGTCTCGGCAAAATCGCCGCCGCGCGTTCGGTACCATCTGTGCACCGACGGTCTGCCCTCGGAGGGAATGTGGAAGTGTGACCCAAAGCTCGTCGACCTCGACGGGGACGGCCGGCTCGACCTCACGCTGATCCCGCGCCTTGGTCATGGGCCGCGTGTCTGGAGATCCCTGAAGGATGGATCGTGGCAGAGCATGTCCAAAGGTCTCGATACCGGCGAGACGTCATGCGGCGGCGGCGTCGAACTTGCGGACGTCAACAACGACGGCGTCCTAGACCTGGCCGTGGCCGATCACTGCCACGGCGGGTACGTTTACCTCGGAAACCCGGACGGGTCGTGGACGAACGTGGTCGAGCATCTCCATCCCGTGGACCTCATTCCTCCAGACGCCGTCAAGGAAGACTACAGTGGAGCCGAAGGCATCGACGTTGGCGATGTGGACGGAGACGGGAATGCTGATCTTGCGATCATCTCGAACGACGCCGGCGGCGTGAACGTGTACCTCGGGGACGGAACGGGTAAGAACTGGCGTCGCAGCAGCGAGGGCCTGTTGACGAAAGGGGCAGGGAATCGCGTCCGCCTGGTTGACCTCAACGGCAACGGCTCCCTCGACCTGATCGTTGCGCACTGTGACGGTCCTCGGATCTGGCTCAACGACGGCAGCGGCCACTGGAAACCGAGTTGGACCGGCCTGCCCACGCCGGAAGTCGGGTGTCTTTATCGCGGGCTTGACGTTGCGGACATTAACGAGGACGGCCTGTTGGATCTGGCCATGGCCAACTGGATCGACGGACCAGACATATTCCTACAGCAGCCGGACGGATCGTGGAAGCAGGCCAAGGATGCCTTCCCGAAGATGCTCGGCGGGGCGGTCGGTCTGGCGCTCGGCGATATCGACGGCGACGGCCATGTGGACATGGCGGTCTCCGGCCGGTTGCCCTACGACGTCGGCATGGTCTACGGCGTTTTTCTGCTGTACGGCGACGGCAACGGCTCGTGGTACTTTGACGAAAACTCAGGTCTGCCGACAACTGGCCTGCCGTTCACATGGGGAGTGGCGCTGGGAGACATCAATCAAGACGGTCGACTGGATGTTGTGGCCGGCAGCGGTGGGAATGTGGCCACGAACCCCAAGCTTGCCACACGAACTGTGAATTCCAACCTGCTCGTCTGGTGCTCGGAGAGCCCGAATTCGACCCAAAAATAAAGTGCCTCTCGAATACGCGAGGATCGGCCGGGCCGTCTTCACATTAGTCCCATGCGCCGCCTCTCTTGTGAGGACCGGAGACGCGACAACCTGATCGCACAATATTGTCAGGTATTTCCTGTTTCGCATTGCACGGCTTGGGTAATCCAGGTAAACCATTACCGTTATCTTGGTCCGCTAACTGGTCGAATGGTGAGCGCGGGTGGTTTGACTTTGGGTTAGCGACGTAGTCACTGCGCATCGGCCATGAATGAACACCTCAGGAGGGAAGCATGATGATACGCAGACCACATCCGGCATTGGTATCGGTTCTTATCGTCACAAGCCTTTGTGCGACTGAGGCGTTTGGTCAGTTGCGCCACGGCATTTCCGCGGCGAAGGGTTGTGCCGGTCCGTCGTGTGTCGGCGAGTTGGTCGATTGCACGATCGAGTTCGGCTACAACGACGATTTCGGCGACACCATTCGTATCCTCGGAGCGTACGATGTCGTTGACCTGGCCGCCGACCACGTACGCGTTCCCGCCGTCGGCGATCTCCCGATTATCGAAGTTGGCGGAAACACGTCGTGCCAGGTGGGTGGCTCCCTTCCGTGTGCGATCGGTCCGCCTTATAGCACACTGAACGGCCTACCCGGTGAGCTGGAACCAGGGTTCGTCGTCTTCGGCTCCAACACGTACGAGATTCAACCCGACGACGCGTCACCGCTCGAGAACCAAGCCAACATCGCGTGGCAGGATCTTTGCGACGAACCTACAACGAGCAATTGCTCGAGCTCGATTAATCACGCCAACGTCCCGGCGTCGACGCTGATCACGCGTTGCAACGATGATGACGCTTGCACAACGGACTCGTGCGCGGCAGGCGTCTGCTCGTTCGATTCCGTGTGCCTCGATCCGAACTACAACTGTGACGATAACGACGTGTGCACGGCGGATTCGTGCAATGATGCACTGGCTGGGTGCTGTGCCCACGAACCGATCCCGTGCGCGCAGCGGGACTGTTATGACAACACCGGCTGCGACCCGGTTGCGGGCTGTCAGTATGAGTCGGTGTGCACTGATCAAAACTACTGCAATGACAACGACGTCTGCACCACGGATGTGTGTGACGAGGGCGCTGCCGGCTGCTGCACCAATGAGCCGATCACGTGCGAGCCTCGGGCGTGCTACAACAACACCGGGTGCGATCCGGTAGCGGGCTGCCAATATGAGTCGGTATGCACCGATCAGAATTACTGCGACGACAACAACGTGTGCACGGTCGACGTGTGTGACGAGGGCGTCGGGGGGTGCTGCACCCATACGCCGGTTGTCTGCGAGCAACGGCCCTGCTACGAGTTGATCGGCTGCGACCCGGTTGCGGGATGCCAATATGCGTCGGTGTGCGACGATCCAAACTATTGCGACGACAATGACGTCTGTACCGCGGACTCATGTGACGAAGGCGTGGATGGCTGCTGCGCCCACGAGCCGATCCCATGCGACCCCCCGGCGTGCTACAACAACACCGGATGCGATCCGGTGGCCGGCTGTCAATATGAGTCGGTGTGTAACGACCCGGGGTACTGCGACGACAACAACGTCTGCACCGCGGATTCGTGCGACGAGGGCGTGGCGGGCTGTTGCGTCAATGATGAAATCCCCTGCCCGCAGCGGGCGTGCTATAACAACTCTGGATGCGATCCGGTAGCAGGGTGCCAGTATGAGTCAGTGTGCAATAACCCGAGCTACTGTGACGACAACAACGTATGCACCGTGGATACGTGCGACGAGGCATTGGGTGGCTGCTGCGGTCATACGCCGGTGGTGTGCGAGCAGCGGCCCTGTTACACGCTGATTGGCTGCGATCCCGTTGCCGGATGCCAGTATGAGCCGATCATCTGCGACGACGGTGACCTGTGCACGGATGATGCCTGCAACCCCGTCTCAGGTGCGTGCAGCTATACCCCACGCAACTGCAACGACGGTGACGCATGCACGGAGGATCGGTGCGATCCGTCGACCGGACGTTGCATCAATACGCTTCTCGATCCGCCGCCGGCCGGTTGCACCGACGAACCGGGCTGGAACAAGTACAATTGGACGGCAAGATGGACGGCTAACGAGTCGAATTACCTCAGTCTCTACACCGGCCTCCCGAAGGGGGCGCCGCCGTTCCTGGGTCTCGACAATGGTCCTGATGGTCCGGGTCGCCCTGATCCCGAGCACGCCAACCGCCGCGTATTGCGTGGCTTCGTCCTGGCCTGGGCGGTAGACAACACCGGCTACCAAGTCAGTTGGAATCACCTGTCCGGCATCGCCACGATGGTCCGTTACGACGATACGGAGGCCTGGGAGTACGGAGCCTACGCCTTCCAGACGCCACATATTTCCACGCCAGGCACTCGCGTGGGCGCTGTGCCAGGCCGGCTCGAGTTGAATGGTGCCGATTATGATGCCGCATTCAGCCGGCTCCTACTGGACTTCTTCGCGTCGGGCGCTTCACCGTTCTCGGTCCCGGCTCAGGCATCCTTTGCGATGGTCGAGACGGATGTGGCGTTGCTTCCGCTCATCCAGGACCTTCGTCAAAACAACATCGGGCCGGTCCACACGAAGGCCACCTTCGACGTGTGGAACAGCAACGAGGACTTCCTCTCGCACACCGACCACTGTTTGTGGTGTTGGGATCAGGTTCTCTTGAGTGACATCGCTTTGCCGAACAACATGCTGCTTTCGCAGCTTCAGACGGACAAGGGCAAGGCCCGCATCGACGGCGTCGCAAGCCCAACCGTGTGTGACGCACCGAACTGCTGCCCGCGGTGGGACGAGAAATGCAACCAAGTTTTCGAGTTCTACAACAACGGTCTTCGCGCACCGATCTGTAGCGAGGACACACCGCTTGTTGGTGTGGCCAACAAGATCATCGCGTTCAGTGGGGCGAGTTCGTCCAGAGCATACACCGGCGTGACATTGAGCGGACAGGGGGCCGAGGCCGGGCGAATTGACTCGGATCTGCCGTCTCAGCCGGAGCCACTCGTCGAAGCGCCCGCCGGCCAGTCGAGTCATCGCACAGGTCCGGTAGCACCAGTCACTGGACAGCGCGACGCCCTAGCTCGCCCCGTGTCGACCGGCGTCCAGGGGAACGACATCGCCAGTGTGCCGCAGCTCGACTGTGGGGCCGGAGCATGTGAACGCGCCAGCGCGAGTAAGAAAGGCAGCCTGCTCGTGTTCTCGTCGGTCGAACTCAAGTTTGACGGCGTGACACAACCGGACGGATCGATGGCGTGGCGACTCGCTCAGGACACGTTCCTGTCGATTACCAACGACTACCCGGCTGATGTGGACGTGCACTTCCTGTTTGTCAACGGGGACGATCCGCAACAGGCCGTTGGAGGTAATAAGTAGCCGGTCACTCAGTGAGCTTTACGCTAGAGACTTGCCGCCTTATGCGGCGGTTTTTGGGGCTTGGAGTAGGCTCTGCAGCCTTCTTTCAGTAAAGGGTGCATGACGGGAGAAGTGGCAAATGCGCTCCCGTATGCGTGCCGTTCTCAAGCAGGCCAGCATGTACGCAATAGGCATGAGCCCAATGACATTCGGACGTACGATCGCGGCGTTTGTGCTCTTGGCGGTTGTCGCGAGGGCCGGTGTCACGGAAGTGAAGCCGCCCGCGGCGGGCGAGGCGTCGCACGAGCAGCTTCTTGAAGGTATTTATGGGGGCGACTTCGTCGGGTTAGGTGACGACCTTGGAAACGGTCTTTGGTCGGTTTACAGCAACGGCGTCGTGACCGCGACTCGCATCGACGACTTTGGTTTGCCCGAACACTTGAATCTGCTCACCGGCCAGCCTGGTGCGGCAGACGACGATACCTGGACCGACGGTACCACCATTGCCACCGCCATCGCCCGATTTGCCTCATTCCCGCAGACTTTCGGCTACGACGCGGGAGACGGATTCCGACCGTTATTCGACATCACAGGGCACGGTTTCTCGGTCTCAGGCTCCGCCGCCACTACATTCGCGACTGGCAGCGTGTGGCGTTGGGCTCGGGCCGACGAGTGGCTGCACGGCCTGGTTAACGCACACTATTCCGACCCGGCCTGGAATAGCGACGGCCTTGACCACATGGTCACCTACCGCGTGGCTCCGATCGGCCACGAGAACGACGTGCCGCCGGTCTGGTTGCTTTTCTGGGAAGACCTGAACGGGCCGTTTGGAAGCGCGGATGATCCCTTCAACAACGGTATTCCAGCCGATCGCGAGTTCAACGACCTGGTCGTGGAACTTGCGGTGACCCGCCGGGCAGGCCATACCGACGAGCCTGGCTGGAACAAGTACGACTGGACCGCACAGTGGACGGGAAACGAGTCCAACTACTTCAGCTTGTACACCGGTCAGCCGAAGGGGGCTCCGCCGTACCTCGGCCTGGACAACGGCACCGATGGCCCGGGTCGACCTGATCCGGAGGACGTCGACTACCGAGTGCTTCGTGGTTTCGTCCTGGCGTGGGCGGTGGATCAGTCCGGCTATCAGGTGAGTTGGAATCACTTGTCCGGGACTGCCACGATGGTCCGTTACGATGACCAGGAGGCTTGGGAGTACGGAGCCTACGCGTTCCAGACGCCGGGTATCTCGACTCCGGGCGTGCGCGTCGGGAGTGTGCCGGGGCAGTTGGAATTGAATGGTGTCGACTATGATGCCGCGTTCGACCGGCTGCTGCTGGATTTCTACGCGTCGGGATCATCGCCGTTCTCGATCCCCGCGCAGCAGTCATGGGCCATGGTCGATACGGATATCACACTGCTTCCGCTGGTTCAGGACCTGCGTCAGAACAGCATCGGCCCGGTCCATACGGCGGCCGTTTTCGACGTGTGGAACTCCAACGAGGATTTCCTGTCGCATACGAGTCATTGCCTCTGGTGCTGGGATCAGGTGTTGCTCAGTGACATGGCTCAACCGAACAACTTCCTTCTCGACCAACTTCAAACCGATAAGGGCAAGGCGCGAATTGACGGCCTGGCCAGCCCGAGCGTCTGCGACGATCCGAATTGCTGCCCCCGCGGGGACGAGCAATGCAAGCAACTGTTCGCGTTCTACAACAACGGTCAGCGTGCGCCGATCTGTAGCGAAGACACCCCTTTGGTCGGGGTCGCGAATAAGATCATCGCTTTCAGCGGGCCGAGTGCGGCCAGAGCTTTCACGGGCGTGACGTTGAGTGGTCAGGGTTTCGAGCCCGGGCGAATCGACAGCGACTTGCCGTCGCAGCCGGAGCCGGCCACCGGACCGCCGGAAGGATATTCGGCGGGGCGTATCGCTCCTGTGCAGCCCGTAAGCAGGGCCTCTGATAGAGAGGTTCTCGTCGCACCCGGGGACGACACAAGCAACGCGATCGCCGGGGGAACGAAATTTGTCTGCGGTGACGGGGGCTGTGACCGCGCGAGCGCAAGCAAGAAGGGTAGTTTGCTCGTGTTTCCTTCAGTGGAACTGAGGTTCGAGGGCGTCACGGGAACCGACGGTACGACCGAGTGGCGTCTCGCGCAGGACACATTCCTCTCGATTACGAACGATTTCGACAGCGACGTACTTGTGCATTTCGTGTTCGTCAACGGTGACGACCCTCGTGTGGCGTCCATCCCCGGCAACTGAGTGCTCGGCTCACATGTTCCAAAGCGACGCCGGACTGCGCTTCCGCGCAAGGGCCGTGCTCCGCTCGTGGCCTGGTCCTGCGGAGGACCGGGAGGCAAGACGGAAACCGGTACAGTGTTCGGGTCGGGTCGGTTGCCACCCGGAGGAGTATTCAGGGTGTCCGCTAAATGAACGGCGCCCCTTGGCGAGCCGGTTGGTAGCTGTGGGAGTGAGGGGGTATTCAGGTTGGGCGGGGGTTCGATTCCATCGGCTGGCCGGTGACCCGCTTCTTCCACTCGTCCGGCAGCCAATGATCGATGTCGTTTGCCGGCGTGTCGGGCAGGTTAGCCAAGGGCTGCGTGAGGTAGGCCTGCGGATCGACGTCATGCCGGCGGCACGTGCTCGTCAGACTGCTCAGGATGGCTGCGGTCGTCCCGCCGTTCGGCGTGGCCACAAACAGCGCGTTCTTGCGCAACAGTGCGATTCGCTTCATCTCCTGCTCGGCCAGGTTGTTGTGGATCGGCACGGCCGGGTCGGTGGCAAACAGCGTCAACGCCGACCACTGGTTCAGCGTGTACTGGATCGCCTCACTGAGTGGATGCTTGGGAAGAAGCTTCGCCTTCTGTTCGAGCAGCAGTGCGTGCAGTGATTCGAGC
>Ga0055449_10000287_pt1 | contig 14457 bp, 8 predicted proteins | sample China_Galinas_PW_2_FD_57739 | JGI IMG/M metagenome (GOLD analysis project Ga0055449, IMG submission 57739) | Wetland microbial communities from San Francisco Bay, California, USA, that impact long-term carbon sequestration - China_Galinas_PWB_D1 | ecosystem: Environmental > Aquatic > Marine >... | reverse complement strand
CGCGGCGGGGGTAGTGAGGTGCCCCGTCCATGGTCGAGGCGTCGGCGCTGAATTGCCGATCGTCATCATCTCGACCATGGGTGATGAACGGAGAGAGTGGTCGTGTCGCGTCCGTCCCCCGCCCTTGGCCGGGACAACGGTATACGGTTGGCGCAGGTTGCATGACCCGGCCAAGAACGGGGCACCCGGCTGTTTTGCATGCTCGGGCTGCGGCTGATGCGCACGCGGCGGGGGTAGTGAGGTGCCCGGTCCATGGTCGAGGCGTCGGCGCTGAATTGCTGATCGTCATCATCTCGACCCTGCGTGCGGAACGAAGAGAGTGGTCGTGGCGCGTCCGTCCCCCGCCCTTGGCCGGGACAACAATACACGGTTGGCGTAACTTACATGACCCGGCCAAGAACGGGGCACCCGGCTGACACATCCCGTGAGACATCTTCGGTCGTTGCGGCTATGCTCGCGACATGTTGATCGCACTGCCGAGCTGTGCCAATCTTCCGGAGTGGGAGGTGGACGACCGGCCACTGCACGACGCGCTGGCGTCGCGCGGCGTGGAGATCGTCCGGCCGGCGTGGGATGAAGCGGCGTTTGACTGGTCGCGCTGCGACGCGTGCCTGATTCGCACGACGTGGGACTATCAGGAGCGGCTCGGGGACTTTCTCGCCTGGGCGGCGCGGGTCGCGGCCGTGACGCGGCTGTTCAACCCATTGCCCGTGATTCGGTGGAACACGCACAAGACCTACCTGCGTGATTTGGAGGCGCGTGGCGTGTCGGTCACACCGACGGTATGGCTCGAGCCGGGCGATGCCGTCGACCTGCGGCGCGTCTTGGCGGATCGCGGGTGGCACAAGGCGTTTCTCAAGCCGGCGATCGGGGCAACGGCGCGGGAGACGCTACGTTTCGAGGCGACGCCGGACGGCCTTGCCGCGGGCGAGGCGCACCTCGAGCGCATGCTTCGCAGCGAGACGATGCTGCTTCAGCCGTATCTCGACAGCGTGGAAACCCAAGGCGAGGTGTCGGCCGTGTTCTTCGACGGGAAGTTCAGCCACGGCGTGCGGAAGATTCCCGTGCCGGGGGATTACCGCGTGCAGGACGACTTCGGGGCATCGGACGAGCCGTATGCGTTCAGCGACGCGGAGCTTGCAATCGCGCGGCGGTGCGTCGACGCGGCCACGCCGAGCGAACTCGCCCCCCTGCTCTATGCCCGCGCCGACTTTCTGCGTGATCACGAAGATCAGCTTCGACTGAGTGAGCTGGAACTCGTGGAGCCGTCGCTTTTTTTCCGGCACGTACCGCGCGCGGGTGAAGTGCTCGCGGCGGCACTGCTCCGTAGAATTGCCGGTTCGTGAGTCACGCTACCCGAACGTTGTTGTGTTCGCACCGGGCATGCTTCCGCTGCGCGGAAGGCATGGCACCCGCGTATGGGACCCAAGTATGGAACCCGCACGTGACCGCCTATGGCTGTGCGGCCGATGACGATTCTCAGATTTCGGAATGACGTCTGCGGCCGCCCGATCCGCCCATCGGAGTTAGAGCGTCTTATTCTTCCGCGATCCGCGCGTGCAACCTGTTATCATAGCTCGTAGCCGGAGGACCGCCGGGCCTGACGGGTGAAGGTGTCCACGTTGCGTCATCGATACCCTCGATTTCAACGTTAGGCCGCCGGCGCAGCCCGCGAACCACGAGCCTTCAACGGAGGCGAACCGCATGCGCACGGGCCTGACTCTACTCATTGCGTCAGTTGTCTCGCTCCTGCTGACGGCGCGGCTGTCGGCCGCTCCCGTGTGGTACACCAACGAAACGGATTTCCTCAACGCCCTCAGTGCTCAGGGATACGTCGTCTTTCACGAAGGTTTCGAGGACGATGCCGCGTGGGGAAGTGTCCGATCCACCGTGACGGGCGGGAACCACACGGCGCCCAGCGTCTCGAGCCAGGGTGTCACCTGGTCGGCCAACAACGCCAACAGCGGCATTACGACGGGACCGGGCCCGGCGCTGACCGGCAACTGGGGCTTTTTCGAATTGCCCCACGGCGACTTCGCGAACCTGATCACCGACGGCTGGATCGGCACCGGCGATCAACCCATGGTCGCGATCGGCGGCTGGATCGAGGGCACCTTCGGCGGGCGCATCCACTTGATTCTCGGCGGCGACACGCTCAACCCGATCGACTTCGGCGGTGCCAACGCCCTGACGGGCGCCCACACCTTCTTCGGCGCGATCGACCCGGCCGGGTTTTCCACGTTCGAGTGGAAGGAAACCGAAGGCACGCCCGGCGATCAGAAGCTTATCTTCGCCGACGACTTCTACTTCGCCTTTGGCGGCGTGCTGGTCGACTGCAACCAAAACGGCATCGGTGACGGTGTCGACATCTCGACCGGCACCAGCGGCGACTGCAACTACAACGGGGTGCCCGACGAGTGCGAGATCGATGCGAACAGCACTGCGCCGGGAGGACCGTTTTACTGTGTGCTCAACTGTGCGGCGGACTGCAACGATAACGGGCTACTCGACGAATGCGAGGTTCGCGTCGCGGAGGTCTATGCCTCCGGACCATTGTCCCCCATCGGCGCCGGTTCGCCGCAGAGCTACGTGATTCCCGCCGCACCCACCACGCTCGCAGATGTGATTCTCGATTTCACCGCGTACGCCAACCTGGGCGGGCAGACGGACCACATCAGCGTGGACGTCAACGGGGTGATCGTCGGCACGGTGTTTGGCCCGGACGGCAGCGATTGCCCGGAAACCCAACCCGACGCAGCTCGAATCACCGTGCCCGCGGCGACGTTCAATGACGCAGTCGCCGGCGGTGACGCGGTGATTACCATGACGGCAACGGCCGAGGTCGCACCGGACGGATGCGCGCCGAACACCTACGTCTCGGTGGACGCCACGCTGTTCGTGCCGTCCGCATCGGACACGAACGCCAACGGCATTCCGGACGAGTGTGACGCGATCGCCGGAATCCCCGCGTCGTCGACCTGGGGCCTGGCGGTGATGGCGTTGCTGATCCTGGCGGCCGGGACCGTCGCGTGCACACCGCGATCCCGCGCCACATAGATTCAGGCATCGCCAGGTGGCCGTGTGCCACTGCTCTGTGGGCAGTGCCAATGTGTGGCATTCATAACGGGACGCAAGCAAGTAAGGTTTCGGCGGGTGGAACCCGCCCTACAGGGTCGTACCACTGCTCCGCAAGCAGCGTGGATTCACGGGCTGCACTGCTCACACAGCAGTGGTACAGTTCGCCTTCCTTTTGGTCCGCACAGCGGACCCTACTTTGCTGCGCCACGGATAAACCGCGGCGCTACACCCGCGATGGCTTCCCTTCGGTGCCGCATTCGGGGCAGGTGCCGTGGGTGCTGCCGGCAAGGTCGTAGCCGCACGCGGGGCAAAGCCCTCGTCGCTTTCGCCGCCGGCGGCGAAGCAGTCCGAAGAAAAGTGCGATGAGCGGGTACGCCGCCAGCACCGGGGCCGCAACGTCGAGCCAGCAGTACGACACCGTCGTGCGAAGGGCATTCTGCTTGCTGCTGGGCGAGTACACCAGGGTGCGCGGCCGGCTGGCGGAACCAATTTCGACCGAGGTGTCCCCTTCAAGCGGCGACAGCGTCGACGAGCGACCGACGACGGTGACATCCCATTTGGAGCGAATCGGGGCGGGCGGGGATGGCGGCTCCGATGGTGGCCCCGCCTCGGGCCGATGGACCTGGGACATGCGAGGATCCAGCACGGGCTGGAAATGCCAGATCAGAATCCAGCCGGCGGAAACGCGCACGCCGTAGGCGGGGTCATTTTCGTCGCCAACGTGCCAGAACGTCCACGGGTGAACATGGCTCACGACATCCGCGAGGGCCGCAGAGACTGCAAGAACCGCCAATAGTAGAAAGAGGGCTTTGCGTATCACGCCTTCACCTCGGTGCCGCATTCGGGGCAGAAGCCGGATTCGTTGCCGGTGAGGTCGTAGCCACAAGATGGACACTGCCCCGGCCGAGGTCGATCCCAACGCCACGCGAGCAGCGTCGCGACGCCTACAGGCAGGAGGAGAAACCAGAACGGCATGTCGAACCACCAGTCGGGGCCAACTTGCGAACCGTCCGCGAGGAATTTCTTGGACAGCACGACATGCGGCAGGAGGTGCATGTTGTCCAGCGGCTCGTCCATCCAACGGACTTCCGGCGGGCGCCTGGGTGCGATCGGGTAGCGCAGGTATCGAATGCCACCGCCGCTGACGGCGAGATGGTTCGGGTACACGCGGACGAAAACGCCGCGCCGTTGCGTAGTGAGCCAACCGGCCGCGAGCAGAATGCAGAGCACCAGACCCGCGCGTTTGATGAACCTCCGCAATCCAGGACGGCTCGTGCTCACAGCAACGCTCCGCACTCCGGGCAGCGGCCGGATTCGTTGCCGGTGAGGTCGTAGCCGCAGGTGACGCACAGGCCGCGAAGGCGGCGTTTTCGCCTTAGGGCGCGACGCGAGACGAAAGGAGCCATGCACCATAGTACCATGGTGACGGTGGAGATCAGCCAGGGGGAAGCGGATAGCATGATCGAGTGCGCGAGCGTCTGGGCATCCGACGATCGCCTGTCGGTGATGGTCGAAACCTCCCAGAGGAGTCCAGGTACTTGGTCCTCGCTTAGACTGCGTGCGACACCCTTGCGCGGTGGTGCGTACCAGCGGTCGGCGATTAACCACGTGCCCCTCTTTTCCGCATGAAGAGATATGGTGAATCGCGATGTGATTGACGTCTTGAAGTGAAGCGGCTGTCGTAGCTCACCCCACCACGCGCCAACCGTCAACATCGTGGCAAGCACCAGCAGCAGAATGTAGGACCACCGAAGCATGGCAATCTGATTCTACGCCCCGCGTTCGCTCATGTCGCGGGTGGGCTCGGGCTTGTCGGACGGAATCGGCCATTGAGGGACCGTCACGTACCATCCGAGAGAACGCCGGAGCCGGCGCTGGGACATCTCTGATCGTGCAGGGCATGCGTGTGGACGAAGAGGGCGTCCATTCCCTCTCCCTGGGGAGAGGGTCAGGGTGAGGGCCGAATTGACGGTGCGCCGCCTCGGCGCGAATGAATACGTGCCTGTTGTTGGCACGATCGGCCCTGCCCCCAGCCCCTCCCGCGGGGAAAGGGAGTTCATGCGACTGCACCGCGCGCACTGCGGATTCGTCAGGCGTATGCATGCACTGCTGACACAAGAGTGGCACATCGAATCGCCTTCGCTTTGGTCCGCACAGCGGACCCTACGTCGATGGTAACATATGAGTGGCACCAGTGAACGCTTCCGCGCTGGTCCGCACAGCGGACCCTACAAGGCGGCGGGTGGAACCCGCCCTACGAAACGCCTCTACGAGCAGTGGTCAACCCTCGTGATGGTCCGCACAGCGGATCCTACGAGCGCATCCGCACAGAGGTGCCTACAGATCGCATGCTTCTGCTACGCTGCGCCCCTCGTCAAGCTCAGGGCTTCGCTCCGCAGAAACATGGCACCCGTGCTGGCTCGCGCAGCGGAATCTACGGCCACAAAGACGTAGCGGCCTACCGCTCAGAAGTGCCACAATTTGGTGCCTCCGTACTGGTCCGTGCAGCGGAGCCTACGCTTTGACCTTTTGAACCGTGGCCTTGCCGATCACCGTGCTGTGTACCTTGGGCGAGCCTTTGTAGACCACATCCGAAGCGCCGACCGCCGTCACGTTGAGTGCCTTGGCCGCGTTGACTTCGACGTCGGACGCACCCTGCAGGGTGACGCTGGCGTTCTGTGCTTTCAGATCGAACGCGTGGATATCGGCCGCCCCCTGGGCACCGAGCGAAAACGCTCCGGTCTTGCCGGTCACGCGGACGTCGCACGAGCCCTGAGCGGACAGGGCGAACTTGGCGTTGTCGAGGCCGGTCACGTGCGCGTTCGCAGCGCCTCGGATCGACAGGCCCTTCAGATTCGGCACGGTGACGCGCAGGACGATGCCCGTCTTGGAGGTGAACGGTTTGTCCGTCCAGATCCTGAGTTTGCCATCCTTGACCTCGGTCTTAACCAGCGGCGCGATGTTGTCGTCGGCCGTGATGGCCAGCGGCGTCTGCTGGCCGATCGTGACGTACAGCTCGCCCACTACGGCCAAGTCGATCTGGTCGTACCCCTCGAGCGTGCGGTTCACGACGACCGACTTGCCGGAGCCTTCGACGACGTCCTTGCCGTAGGCGAGGGGAACCAACGATAGTCCGATGATGACAGCGGTGATGGTCTTCATTGCCAACTCCTTCTCGCTCGCCTGCACAATAGGGAAACCTGCCCGTCTGCTACTACATTCGTAGGAGGCCTTGGAATATTCCGCGCGACAGCTTGGCGACTCGGTCGTCGTCCGCTCGCGAACGCCTCACCTCGGCCACTGGCCCGATTACCGAAAGCAAGTCTACGTTTGCGGCACTCGCGACGCCGCACGGGCCAATAAGTTTGCTCGTGCCGGCCCCACGCGTCGCTCGGCACGGGCGTGCTCGCGAGCTTACCACGCTTGACAAGGCCCCACCGGCAAGCGACCTTGATCGGCACAGGGAGAACCAGCGGCATGCGAGTACTTTCGGGCATCCAGTCGAGCGGTAAGTTACACCTGGGCAACTACTTAGGTGCGATGCGGCAGTATCTCCAGATGCAGCTAGAGCACGAGTGCTTCTTCTTCATCGCCAACTACCACGCGTTCACGACGATCCAGGACGCGGCCCTGCTTGCGGCGTTGACGCGGGACGTCGCCCTGGACTACCTGGCGATCGGCCTCGACCCGGAGAAGGCGTGCCTCTTTCGCCAGACGGACGTGCCGGAGGTGTGCGAGCTGACGTGGATTCTCTCGTGTGTGACCGGTAAGGGCCTGCTCGAACGAGCCACCTCCTATAAGGATAAGGTGGCCAAGGGGATCGCCTCGTCGATGGGGCTGTTCTCGTATCCGATCCTGATGGCCGCGGACATCCTGATCTATCGCTCCGACCTGGTGCCGGTGGGGAAGGACCAGGTGCAGCACATCGAAATGGCGCAGGACATGGCCGGGTACCTCAACCAGGTGGTCGGGCGTGCGGTGCTCAAGCGGCCGGAGGCGAAGCTGAACGAGGCGATGGTCGTCCCCGGCGTGGACGGGCAGAAGATGTCCAAAAGCTACGGCAACACGATCGACCTCTTCGACACGCCGAAGAAGACGCGTAAGCGCATCATGAGCATCAAGACGGACTCGACGCCGGTGGAGGATCCGAAGAACCTGGACACGTGCAACGTCTTCGCGCTGTACAAGTTGCTGGCCGAGGCGGACGAGGTGGCGGCGATGCAGCGGCGCTACCAGGCCGGCGGCATGGGCTACGGCGACGCGAAGAAAGCGCTTGCGGACGTTGTCGATCGCGTGCTGGGGCCGGCGCGCGAGCGTCGCGCCGAGTTGGAGAAGGACCCGGACTACGTCGAGGACGTGCTGCGGACGAACGGGGCCAAGGCCCGGGCGGTGGCGGCGGCGGTCATGACTGACGTGCGCGAGGCGTGTGGTTTGCTCGTGTCGAAGGATACGCATCGATGAGCGGTTCGCCCGACTACCGGGTCGCGCTGGACGTGTACAACGGCCCGCTCGATCTGCTGCTGTTTCTGATCAAGCGGGACGAGGTCGACATCTATGACATTCCAATCTCGCGGATCACCGAGCAATACCTCGAGTACGTGAAGCTCATCGAGCACCTCGATCCGGAGGCGGCCGGGATGTTTCTGGTTCTGGCGGCGACGCTCATGGAGATCAAGTCGCGGACGCTGCTGCCCAAGCCGCCGGTGGCCGAGGACGACGAGGAGATGAACGATCCTCGGCTGGAGCTGGTGCGGCAGCTCTTGGAATACAAGAAGTTCAAGGACGCGGCTCGCACGCTCGACGATCGCGCAGAGGAGCACGCGAAGAAGTTTCCGCGAAGGCCGGTGCTGCCGGAGGTCGAGGAGGACGAGTACGAGCTTGAAAACCTGGACGTCTGGAATCTGTTCGAGGCGTTCAACTCGCTGCTGAAGCAGATCGGCGGGGGCGAGTACAAGCACAAGGTCGGCATCGACGACACGCCGATTTCGCTGCACGCCGAAGACATACTCGATTCGCTCGAGCGGGCCGGTGGGCAGCAGCCGTTTTCGGAGGTGTTCGCCGGTCGGGATCGCGGGGAGCTGATCGGTCTGTTCCTTGCGCTTCTGGAGTTGATTCGTCAGCGGCGGATTCGCGCGAAGCAGGACCGGCCGTTCGCCGAGATCGACATCGTCCTGATTGATCGGACGCCGCTGGACGAGGTGCCGGAGTTCGACGCGTCACAGGATGAGGCGGAGGAGTCCGATCGGCCGTTCTCGCTGAGCCCGATGCAGGTCGAGGAAGAGCTCGACGCTGCGATGGCGGAGTCGGCCGGTGACGACGAACTGGACCGGATCGAGCGGACGTTGAATCGCATGGAGGCGGAAGAGGCCGCGACGTCGCATCAACACGAGGAAGAGGCGGACGGGACGGAAGAAAGAGACGGTACCGAATCGTCGAATCCGAAACCGTCGGGCGGTGCCGATGATGCGGCACTAGGGGCAGCGAACGGGCTTGTTCCCACGGATTCGATGAACGATTCGCAGGAATCGGGCGTCGACGGATCGGCCGTCAGCAAGGCCAAGGATTCGCTCCTGTTGCCGCCGCGCGGCGCGTCTGATGCGGCGCCGCCTCATTCAAACCATCCTGAGGAGTCAAGCCATGAAACCCAGTGAGCGACTAGCGGAACTCGGATTGGAACTGCCGGCCGTGGCGGCGCCGGTGGGAAGTTACGTGCCGGCCAAGCGGTCGGGCAGCCATGTCTTGACCAGCGGGCAATTGCCGTTTCGGGATGGCGCGGTGGTGTACACCGGCAAAGTGCCGGGCGACGTCAGCGTGGAGGACGCGGCCAAGGGTGCCGAGATGGCGGCGTTGAATGCGATCGCGGCCGCAGCGTCGGTAGCCGGCGGGATCGACGCGATCAAGCAGGTCGTGCGCGTCGCGGTGTACGTCAACAGCAGCGCCGGCTTTATCGCACAGCCGACGGTGGCCAACGGCGCGAGCGATCTGTTCGTCAAGATCTTCGGTGATGCCGGCAAGCACGCCCGGGCGGCGATCGGCGTGGCCGAGCTGCCGCTGAACGCCGCGCTCGAGCTCGATTTGATGGTCGAGGTGTAGCAGGCGCCGGCGATTTACTGGCGGCGCATGGAACCCGCGCTACCTTTTCGGGTGCCATGCCTCTGCGCAGCGCAGCGGAGCAGAAGCATGCGTTTCAAGGCGCACAGACACTGGCCGTGGAGAACCGGAAACGCTGAAGGTCGAACACGGCCGGCCCGCTCGTTCACACTCGCGGCTCTGATCGTCGGACGGCACAGTAGCGCGCTCGCTCCGCAGTAAGTGCCAACGATTGGCACAATAGGGTCGCTTCGCAGCCATCCGCACCGAGGCCCCTCCCGCTCGGCGAGTGGAACCCGCCCTACACGGTCGTGTCATTGCTCTTTGAGCAGGGTGTATTTGTTACGCGAGGACATGGTCCGCGCTGCTGACACAGCAGTGGCACGATGAATCGCCTCCGTTTCTGGTCCGCACAGCGGACCCTACGAGCTGATTCGCACAGCGGACCGTACCAGCGCATGCGATCGCGCGTGCCCCCTGTTCCAACCACACGAGCCCACGTTGCTGCGGCCGAGCTGCGCCCGGCGCGCAGTGCCACCACATTGGCAGAGCGTGGTGCACGGACGCCGCTCACGCCTCAAAGCGAAATCTTCTTTTTTTTCGTTACTTGCGGGCGAAAACGCCGTTTCTGGAAACGTCCGCGATGGGGCCGGGCCATGTCGTGCGACAAGAAGGCTTTAAGAGAACGCTGATGTCAAACGACGGGGCGTCCCCGTCTAAGGGTGGCAAGGCCGCGGTGCCACAGCGCCGCATTCATTAACCGAAGTTTGTTTCCGGTCCTGCCGGGCCGGTCGAGAGGAGACAGTGATGAGTTCCAGAAAGGTGTTCCGCAGTAAGCGTCATGGGGGTCCGAAGGCTTGCGTCTGTATTCGCAGGGCTTCGGGCGTGTTCTTGCTCGGGGTCCTGCTCAGTTCGGTGAGCGTCTACGGGCAAGTGTCGATCAGCCTCGTGCCGCAGGACAGCGGCCCCTTCCTCGGCGGCGAGACGGTGACGGTCGACGTCGTCGCGAAAAATCCTGGCGCGGAACTTCCGATCGTTTATGCCCAGCTCGATTTCACCGATACGGATGCGGCGCTCGCCTTCCCGAGCGATTTCAACTGGTTGCTGGTTCCGGTCGCGTCGGGTGTCGGCACCATGCCGGTCCCGACGTGGTCCGAGGGCCCGCCGGCCGTCGAGTCCCTTCCCGCCATGGACTCGATCCGACTGGGATCGATCGACGTGCGGCTGCCGAACGAGGCGGGCTGCTACGTGCTGGACTGCCTCAACGCCGATGATGAACGGCGTGACTTCGGCGCCCGGTTCGACGTCGAACTGCCCGGGTCGCCGGGTCTCGTGATCCTCCGGGCCTTTTCCGGCGAGATCACCGGCGGGCAGTTGATACTCGGCGTCGGCCAGGAGCTCTGCAACGGCAAGGACGACGACTGCGACGGGTTGGTCGACGAGGACTTCTTCCGCGAGATCGTCAACCCGGTCGACGGCTCAATCACGATTCTCGGCCCGGGCGACCCGTGCTACACGGGCGTGGGCGACTGCGCCGGGCCGGGGCGGCTCGTATGCACGAAGGACGGCACGGACATCGAGTGCATTCCGGGCGAGGACAACCAGCCCGGGATCGAAGGACCGTACGGCGACAAGAGCTGCGAGGATTTTCGAGACAACGATTGCGACGGCCTGGCCGACTACGAGGACCCGGACTGCACCGGCCCCGAAAAATGCGACTCGTTCGATAACGATAACGACGGCCAGGTCGACGAAGACTTCCCCGGACTCGGGGACGTGTGCAACGTCGGGCAGGGCATCTGCGCGAAGGAAGGTATCATCGTCTGTCGGGCGGACGGCACCGGCACGCGATGCAATGCCGTGCCCGGGGTGTCCGTCCACGAAGGACCGCCCGGATCATTCCGATGCCGGGACGGGCTCGACGACGATTGCGACGGGCTCGTCGACCTGGACGACCCGGACTGTCAGGAGCCGGAGCGGTGCGACGGACTCGACAACGACGGCGACGGCATGACCGACGAGGACTTTCCCGGCCTCGGTTCGCCGTGCGAGGTTGGCCTCGGCGAATGCCACCGGTCGGGCGTGATTATTTGCAACGCTGCGAAAGACGGCACGGTGTGCAGTGCCCAGCCGGGCAAGCCGGAGCCCGAGGGTCCGGGCTGTGACTGCGGCGACGGGCTCGACAACGATTGTGACGGGCTGATCGACCTCGATGATCCGAACTGCGGCGGGCACGACCTGCGGGTGCAATGCGCCCTGCCGGCGGCGTGCGCGTCTGCCGACGGGGATTGCATGAGCCGCCACACGGCCGACTGGCAGGTGCTCAACGGCGACGGCTCGGAGACCGTGTTCGCGGAACTCGTCGCTCTGGACGCCTCGGATGAGTTTCTGGCTTCGATTCCCATCCAGAAGGGTGACGAGGTGCGCATGGCGAGCCGGGTCAACGCGGTTGACTTCCGAGCGAATACATCGACGGTGAACTACTCGCTGAACACCCTCTCTCACTGGGCGGCTTGCGAGACCGGGCCGGACGGCGGGCCGATCGACCCGACGTGCTGGGCGTTCGAGGCCGACTGCGACGACGACATCGATCTGGCGGACATGGCCGAGTTTCTGAACAAGTTCGGCACGTCGGTCACCATGCACGAACTGTATGCCCCGCAGGTGTTCATGCGAGTCAACGCATCGAACGAAAACAACAGCGTGGACGCCGTCTGCTCCAACATGCCGCTGTCCACCGTGGTCATGCCGCAGGAGCAGATCTTCAACGCCAACGGTACGCCCGTGCGCGCGGTCGTCACGATTCCTCGCGTGGATACGTCGAGCCTGTTTCTCAAGCTCGACGGCGTGGATATCTTCGCCCAGCTCGGACTCGACCCGGCGACCGACTTCCCGGGCGGACCGTACGGCGGTGAGGTGCAGCTCGAGGACTGTACGGTCGAGATCTGTGACCTCGTGGTGGATGCGGGCGGTCTGGACGAGTTTGCGGCCAACACGATGACCATGACGATCAACGGCCTCTGCTGCGGCGAGCACTGGCTGGTCTCGAACGCCGACCCGACACCGGGCGTCTACCCCGAGCCCCTGTCGCCCGCGTGCTTCGTGGACGATCTGCGAGCCAAGGGCAACGCGATCGGCTTCAGCGTCGAGATCACTTCGCCGCAGGAGGGCGAGCTCGCGATCACGGACGATGTCACGATCAAGGGCCGGGTGTGTCACGGCCTCGAGGTCATCTGTCCGTTCCCGACGTTCTGCGAACCCCAGGTCAAGCTCAACGGGCTGTGGCTGCCGCTTGACCCCCCGGTGGTGACCGTCGGCGACGGCGAGGATACAGGCAACAAGTACGAGTACAGCTTCGAGCACCACATGACGGCTCGAACGCTCGATCAGAACGCCATCCCCGGCACAACGCACCGGGGGCAGGGCATCCTGTACGCCGAGGCGATCGACGAGCTGGGCAACTCGGCGAACTCCGACAAGGTCGGGATCTTCGTCGGACCGAACCAGCCGGCCCCTGCGGCCACCGCGTCGACCATCGCGGGCGGCGATCCGACGATCGCCAACGGCACGGGCCTGGCGATCTCGCAGGCCGGCTTGGACAAGTCGTTCTCGGCCCTCGTCAATTCGACGGTTCCGCCCGCCATCGAATCCGAGCTGGCCGCGTGGCTCGACAAGTTTCAGGGATACGAGACGGCGATTCCGATGCCGCTTCATCTGAACGACTGGCACGTCCTGATCAACCCGGTACCGGGGTCGACCGGTCTGGATCCCGGACCGATCAGCGTCGTGACCACGCTGGAGGACGGCGCGATGAAGGTCACCACCACGCTGCCCGACTTTGTGGCCCAGATCGGGGCCAAGGGCGACTACCGCGTGACGGCCTGCGGCCCCTTCGGCAAGGTGTGCATCTGCGTGGCCACGCTCACGCTCGATGGGATTTTCGAGATTCGCGTGATGGATCCGCAGATCGTGTTCTCGATCACCGAGGAGGACATTCTGCTGGGCAACAGCATCCCGCTTCAGTTCCTTGTGGGTGACAACGCGGTGGACGTGACGATCGTGTCCGGCGGTTTGGACATCGGGTGCATCGCGGGCTTCGTTTTCGATCTCGTGAACGTGCTCGCGGACATCGTGAATTTCGCGAGCAAGGTCATTACCTTCGGCCAGTGGGACCCCGGGCTCGAACTCGGGCTGCCGCTCGAGGAGAACATCGAGGGCCTGGACTTCCAGAGTATGCTGAGCCTGATCAATGCCGATCCGCTGAGCCTCGAGTTCTTCCAGATCGCCGACGCCCCGCTGCCGGCGTTCGGGACGACGCTCGGGTTCAGCCTGGACACGGTGGAGATCATCCCGCAGGGCATGACGTTGTCCTACGGCGTGCAGTTCAAGCCAACGAGCCAGGATGCGGAGGTCGCGCCGATCTACGGCACGCCGGCCACGGCCGCACCGATTCCGCTGCCGCCGATCCCGGCCGCCAGCGACATCACGGTGGCACTGGCGGACGACGTGTTCAATCAGTTGCTGTACTCGATGACGTACACCGGCGCGTTGAAGACCGAGTTCGACGATTCGCAGCTCCTGCAGGACCTGTTGCCTGCGGACTGCAACTCGGCGGGCGCGGCCGCGAGCGTCGGGCAGTGTGAAGGACTCAAGGGTACGAACTGTGGCACCCTGGTGGATCCGGATGAGGCGGCGGCCTGCGTGCAGGCACAGACGCTGTCGGGGTTCCTGCACATCGGGCCCACGACCCCGATGCTGCTGCACGGTCGCGTCGACGTGCCGCCGAAGTTGGTTCTCGAGGACAACCCGGGCACGCCGAATGTCGTCGAGGGCGTGCTGCGGATCGACCAGCTCTCGGTGGCCCTGTTGGCCGATCGCGACGGCGACGCGATGCTCGATCCGGAGTTCAACGGCGACTACGACGCCGTGCCGGACTGTCAGGACGCCCCGTTTGCCGTCGGGCAGACGTGCCGACTGTGGGATACCTGCTACGACGTGAACTTCGACGTCGAGCTGAGCCTGTCCGTCAGCGGCGGCGTGCCGTCGATCGGCATGAAGGTGGTCGGCCGGTCGCTGAGCCACGGCAGTACGTGCGGCAGCGGCGGTGGCACACCGCTTCCCGGCTCGGACGGCATCGACTCGATCGCCCAGGGTGTCGTGCTGGACACGCTCGAGCAGGCGGTCACGAGCGGCATGCCGCCGCTTGAGCTGAAGGGTCTCGACTTCGGCGGGATCATCAACTTCGCCAATCCGGAGCTGATCCAGATCGAGAACGACGGCGACCCGACG
>Ga0055449_10000286_pt1 | contig 14570 bp, 10 predicted proteins | sample China_Galinas_PW_2_FD_57739 | JGI IMG/M metagenome (GOLD analysis project Ga0055449, IMG submission 57739) | Wetland microbial communities from San Francisco Bay, California, USA, that impact long-term carbon sequestration - China_Galinas_PWB_D1 | ecosystem: Environmental > Aquatic > Marine >... | reverse complement strand
GCCATGTATTGCTTGGCCTGAGCCTTGGCGTTGCCGTCCAAAGCGGCGTAGCAGACGTCGCAGGCCCACTTGGCCGCGTCCACCGCACGAATCTTCGAGGCGTTTTTGGCGATCGCCTCCAGGTAGGTGTAGTTTTCCGGCTCGTGCCCGAAGAGCCACAGGGCGTTGCAGAAGGCCTTTCGCGCGTCCTTGTCGTTGACGGAGCGCTTCATCGAGTCCTTCAGGCCGGCCTTCTTCCCGCCGATCGAGCGACGGGCGACGGCGCAGCCGCGAAGCGGTTTGAGGGCTTCCTCGACCGCGTCCGGCCAGAACTCCAACCCACTGACGTAGTACTCGACGGCATAGTCGAACTGCCGCTTGTCCCCGAGTTCGCGGGCGCGCGTGAACCACTTCTTGGCCTTGGCCTTCTCCGAGTCCGGGGTCTCGAGGCGCGCGTTCTCGTCGACTGGTTCCTGTGGGACCTGGGTGTTCTTTTTCTTTAGCATGAGCCTCTGATCGATTGGCGACCGGTCACGGCACAGGCGTGCAACGGCTGGCGTTCGAGCCGCCTGACATTCCCGGAGGGCCGTCTCACGTTGCCAAACCGACCCCATCGAGAACCAGCGTCACACGACGAGTCGGAGTGAGGCGGTTACGTTCGCTAGGTCCAACCTTTACATTCACAGACCAAGCAATACTATCTGTGGCATACCCCGTGTCAAGCAATGCGGCGCGGGGCGTCGGCACCGCATGACCTTATCGGAAGATGGGATGGATATCCCGCCGCTCGACAAGCTACGCATCGTGAAGTACCCCGACCCCGTGCTGAAGGCGACCAGCGCCGAAATCACGGCGTTTGGCCCGGACGTGCGCGCCCTGGCCAATCGTATGCTGGAGCTCATGCGCGGGGCCGACGGGGTCGGGCTGGCCGCGCCACAGGTCGGTGTCAACCTCCGGCTGTTCGTGTGCAATCCGACCGGCGAACCCGGCGACGAGCTCGTGTGCGTCAATCCCGTGCTGTCGGAGTTCGAGGGCGTGGACGAAGGCGCGGAGGGCTGTCTGTCGATTCCGGGCGTGAGCGTCATGATGCGCCGCGCCTTGGCGCTTCGGCTCGCGGCGAAGGACCCGGAGGGCCAGGGGTTTGCGTTGGAAGCCGAGGGACTCGTCGCGCGCATCATGCAACACGAGGTCGACCACCTCGACGGACGATTGATCATCGACCGTATGTCGGAGACGGATGCCATCGCCAATCGGCGCGCGATCAAGCAACTCAAGGAGGATTACGCCGCGGCGCAATCGTAACGCTCGGCGCGGACGCCCATCATGCGTATCGTTTTCCTGGGCTCGGGCGCATTTGCCGAACCGACGCTTCGCTGGCTTCACCAAAGCGAGTACGAGGTGCCGCTGGTGGTCACGCAGCCCGCTCGGGCCGCGGGGCGCGGGCGCCGTGTTACACGCACGCCGGTTCGAGCGGTGGCGGAAGAACTCGGGATGGAGGTGCTCGAGGCCGAGCGCGTCAACGAACCCGAGCACATCGAGCGGCTGCGCGCACTGGACGCGCACGTCGGCGTGGTCATCGCGTTCGGGCAGAAGCTCTCCAACGAGTTGCTTTCGGCGATGCCGGCCGGGTGCGTCAATCTGCACGCGTCGCTTCTGCCGAAATATCGCGGTGCGGCGCCGATCAACTGGGCGGTGGTTCACGGGGAAGAGCGCGCCGGATGCACCGTCTTTCGCATCGTCGAGCGCATGGACGCGGGCCCAATCCTCGTGAGTCGATGGACGGCGATCAAGCCGGAGGAGACGGCCGGCGAACTACACGACCGCCTGGCAGGCATCGGCGTGGACGCGGTGCAGGCGGCGCTGGAGATGCACGCCGGCGCAGCGGTGCCGCCGGGCGAGCCGCAGGACGACGCGCAGGCGACACTCGCGCCCAAGCTGAAGAAGGCGGACGGGATCATCGACTTCGACAAGCCGGCCGGGCGAGTCGCGAGCCACATCCTGGGCATGACACCGTGGCCGGGGGCGACGACCCGGTTCGAGTCTCAGGAGGGGCGGTGGGAGAACGTCACGATTCTGCGAGCCCGCGCGGCCGAGGCCGCCGAGAAGCCGAAGGTCGATCCCGGGGCCATCGACGATCGCCGCTACGTCGCGGCGGCCGATGGATTCGTGGAGATTCTCGAGATCAAACCGTCGTCCGGGCGCATCATGACTTGGCCGGAGTATGTCAACGGAAGGCACGTCCAAGCCGGGGATTGGTTCCTATCCGCTTGAGCGCTGCGCTTTGGCCAGCGCTTGCTGAAGTTGTGCGTGCATCTCGTCGAGGCGTGGGTCGCCCTTTGCAAGCGTCGCGTCCAGAATGTCGCATCCGGTTTGCAGTTGTGGGACTGCTTCGTCGTATCGGCCTTGCTCGACAAGAAACTTGCCGAGACGAGCCGCAGTCCAGCCGACGTACCAGCCGTCGCCGGACGGGATCGGTATTGACTGTTTGACCAAGTCATCCTGCCACGCCGCGGCGATCCGGTGGTTCGCTCGAAGAAGCTTCTCCGCGCCGTCGAGGTCGCGCTGCTTCTCGAGTACCTTGGCGAGTTCGTCGTTCATACGCAGGCTCGGATAGAGTGCATTGGTGATTCCGACGAGTTTGGCGGCGATCGGCGGCGCGGCGTCGGCCAAAGAAGTTTGCGGGTCACTCAGCGCCGACACCGCCTGCTCAACGTCGTTTGGCTTCTGCCCGTGGTTCGCGGCCTGGTATCGGAACCACAGTGCCAGCGCTTCGACAAGAAGCGGCTTGGCTTCATCCAGGTTGCCCTCCGCCACGAGTACGCGTGCCAGGTCGTATTTCACGCCGGGCACCCAGGCTACGCCGAAGAGTCGCTTGGTTCGCGGCTCCACCTCGCGCAGGAGCGATTCGGCCTCATCGAGTCGTCCCATCGACCGAAGCATGTTGGCGTATTCGCGCATGCACTCGGCCGTGAACTCATGGTCCTCACCGAGTACGGGTCGCGAGATACTCAGCGACTCGGCGTAGAGGCGGTCGGCCTTTTGAAGCTGCCCGCGCATCTGAGAGACCGCGGCGTAAGCATGCAGCATTCTCGCGAGGTCCGTGTCTTTGTTGCCTGCGGTCTCACGAAACAGCCGGATGGACTCGTCGAAGTCGCGTTCCACCTCGGCCCAATCCGGCGATGGCAAGCTCAAGCCCATGGCGAAGGCAAGCTCGCCCAGGCTGCGTGCGACGAGGGGATGGTGCTCGCCATAGGCTCTCCGCCGGGCGGCGAGGGCCTCCTGCTGCAGCCGGACGGACTCGGGGTTGCGCATCTCTGCGAGCACCATGCCGAGTAGGACCTTGCACCGAAGGGTCTCCGGATCGTCGCGTCCCTTCGTGCGTTCATAGAGGGCCAATGCCGCCCGCAGGTGTTTGACCGCTTTCTGCTTGCGCCAGATCGTCTCGTACGCGTTTCCGATCGTGTAGCGTACGAGGGCCTCCGCTTCGGGATCGTCGACGAAGTTCGTGGCCGCCTGCTCGGACGCGTGGTCGAGCATCTCGGATAGCGTCGCATCCGCACCAAGGCGTTGCGAACTCGCCTGAAAGAGTACGTCGGTCAGAAACGTCAGCGTCCGGCGCGCCCGGTTGGTCTCGAGCTGCTCGCGACGATACAAGACTGTCATCGTCACGCCGAACGCAGCGATCAACACGACGAAGGCCGATGCCGCCATCACCGCCACGCGATGTCGGCGAAGGCTCTTCCGCAGTACGTACCAGCCGCTGTCGCGCTTGGCCTCGATCGCTTCACCCGCGAGATAGCGGCGTACGTCGGCCGCCAGCGCGCCGGCCGACTGGTAGCGTCGTTCGCGATCCTTTGCCAGGCACGTTTGAACGATCGTCTCGAGCTCCTCGTCGGCGCCGCGCATGATCTTGGAAAGTGGCGTCGGTTGGCACTCCAGAATCCGATCCACGACGTCGCGGAGGTTTCCGGTGATCGCATAGGGAAACTGATCGGAGAGCAGGTGAAAGAGCACGACGCCGAGCGAATAGACGTCGGTGCGCACGTCGATGTTGCCGGGCAGCGCTTCGGCCTGTTCGGGACTCGCCCAGGGCAACGAGCCGATGAACTGGCCGGTCATCGTCATGCTCATCGTGGCGGCGTGCGACATAGCCCCGTCCCCCTCGGTGAACGTGGCGAGGCCGAAGTCCAACAGGTGCGGCAGGCCGATCGGGTGCGAATCGGCGTCGCCATTGCCACCGGCTCGGTTATCGGTGACCAGAATGTTGCTCGGTTTGAGATCGCGGTGAATGACGCCGCGAAGGTGGGCCGCGTTGACCGCGTCGCAGATCGCGGCGAAGAGCTCGAGTTTCTGACGAAGGCCGGGCTGTGTGCGACGCACATAGTCGTCGAGCGACACGCCGTCGACGTAGTCCATCACGAGGTAGTATCGACCGTGCCGCGATTCGGCTCCCGTCGTGCCGAGCGCATTCGGCTCGGTGGGCTCCGGCAGAAACCCCGCGTCGTACACGGTCACGATGTTCGGGTGCCGCAGGGCGATGAGGATGGCCGCTTCCCGCTCGAACCGGGCGCGGTCCTTCGGGTCGCCGAGGCTCGCGCTGCCCATGACCTTGATGGCCACGTCGCGCTGCGTGGAGACGTGCGTGGCGCGGTAGACCACACCCATGCCGCCGCGCCCGACAATCCCGTGAAGCTCATAGCCAGGAATGGCATCCGTTTGTCCAACGGCGCCCACGGACTGCGAGAAACCGGACCACGGACCGGACCCCGTGCCGCCGCTACCGTCACTGCCGTCGCTGCGTTCGGGCACGGTCGCGGCCCGCCGGGCCGCTTCGACCGCCTCGAGTCGGCGAAGCGCGGCGCCCAGTTCCGGCATGTGCTCGGGGTGGGCCGCGACGATTTCGTCATCTGGAAGCTGCTCGCCCGCGGCCCGCCGGCGCGCAACGGTCTCGAGAACGAGCCACAGCGGCGATTGCTCATGTTCGGACTGACGTACCATCGTTTTCTCTTCTCGCCCAAGCACCGGGTACGGGCACGACCGACCCCCTGAGTATCTATCACGAGTCGGCCGCGGCGCGCTTTCGTCGCCCTGCCGTCGACGCGTCAGGAATCACTCAGATAGCGCGTCCGACTGCCCAGAACGGCCAGCAGCTTGCGCTTGGCCTTGTGACAAAGGTTGCGTACGGCGCTCGGTGTTCGGCCCATTCTGGCGGCCGCATCCTCCACGCCCAGACCGTCGAGGTACACCAGCTGCACGGCCTGGCGGTAGGCCTCGGGCAGCAGTTCGATCGCGGCAGCGACCGCCTCGAGGGCCTCACCGCGTGCGGCGCGACGGCTGGGCGTCTTCTCCGGGCTCGCCATGATATCCAGCATGGTCACGATGGAGTCGTCCGTCGCTCCACCGATCGCCGCCGCCCCACCCCCGCGTTTGGCCGCCCGGTAGCGCTGAATCTGATTGCGGAGCCGCCGCAGAGCGATCGTACCCAGCCAACGATCGAACGAATCCGGCCCGCGCACCTCGAAACGATGGAGGTTGCGGTAGGCGTCCACGTGGGCGTCCTGGAGGACGTCGTCCGCATCGATCAGCGCTTGCATCGATCGTGGAATGCGGGCGGCGAGGAACCGTCGCATCCGGTCGTAGGACTCCGTGAGAAGTACGGTGACCGCGACCGAATCGCCCTGCACGGCCCGAGCGACGAGATCGGACAGCGTCTCGTCCTGGAGCGTGGTCTTGTCAATTCCGTCGTGCGACATCACCGACCTCCGGTTCACGGCGCGGCATGCCTCAATCATAGGCACGACAGTACGAGGTCCGGCCGCAGTCGAACCAGTGTACCACATCGGAGGTTCGCACTCATCCGCTCGCGTTTGGCGATGGACGCTGATGGAGGCCGCGCACGCGGGTTCTTGCGGCTTGGGCACGCGGGCCCGTTGTAATTTTCCGCAAAACCGGAGCGCAGGTGCCGCAAGTTCGGTTTGTTGCCCAGTGGCCATGACGGCTGGGTTTTCGGACCTCGCTACGTGCGGAGGGCGAACCGTGCCGGACACGAGCCGGACGTGAACATGAAGCAGGAACGGGGATCACAACATGACAGTCGGTATTGAGGTGCGGACGGAAGAGCGTTGGAACTTTGGATGGCCCACGACGCGCGGTAGGCGATGCGTGGGTTGGACGTGCCTTGCGGCGCTGATCGCCGTGGCGGCGACGGGGGGCACGTCTCGCGCGGGCGCGCCCGCATTTGCGGAGACACCCCAGTTCGGCACGACGAGCACGATCGGCGTCGCTTGGGGCGACTTCAACAACGACGGCGAGATCGATCTGGCGGTCGCGAATTACGCCGGGCCGAACGAACTGTGGATCAACAACGGCGATCTCACGTTCACGGAGGCTTCGAACATCGGCTCGGATGCGTACGCCTTGGTCTGGGGCGACTACGACAACGACGGGGATCTGGATCTCGCGGTCGGTCGCGGCAGCGGGCTCCAGAACTACCTGTACAGCAACCACGGTGACGGCACGTTCACGCAATCGGCTCAGTTCGGCGGTTCACGGACGAATGCCCTCGCTTGGGCCGACTACGACCTCGACGGCGACCTCGACCTGGCCGTCGGCAACGGCATCCTCGGCACCAACGAACAGAATTATCTTTACATCAACAACCACGGTCATTTCACCGCGGTCGCGCAGTTCGGCGGCAACCAGACCGACTCGATCGCGTGGGGGGATTTCGACGGCGACGGCGACCCCGACCTGGCCGTCGGCAACGGTGGTTTCGGAACCGAGCAGCAGAACTACCTGTACGTGAACAACGGTGACGGCACGTTTACCGAGGTGGCGGCGTTCGGCGGGCTCGACACGGCGTCGGTCGCGTGGGCCGATGCCGACAACGACGGCGACCTCGATCTGGCCGTCGGCAACTGGGGCGGCGGCGCAAACGTGCTGTACATAAACAACGGCGACGGCACGTTCACCGAGAGTCCTTCGTTCGGTGCACGCGACACCAACACGGTTGCCTGGGGCGACGCCGACAACGACGGCGTGTTGGATCTGGCCGTCGGAAACGGCAACTTCGATTCCGCGGATCAGAACTACCTGTATCTGGGTAACGGCGACGGCACGTATACCGAGGTCGCCGCCTTCGGCATGGGAAGCACCGACTCGCTGGCGTGGGCGGATTTCGACGGCGACGGCGACCTGGACGTCGCCTGCGGGAACGAGCACACACCGTCACAGAACTACCTCTACACGAACGGGCTGGACAACGGTGCGTCGGTGTCCGTCCACCTTGTCGGACGATACTTCGAGCGCGGCAGCGGCTACTCCAATCGCGACGGCATCGGAGCCAAAGTGTATGCCTATCCGGCCGGTGCCGTCGGCGACGAGGCTCAACTGCTCGGCATGCGCGAGGTTTCGGCACAGGGCGGCTTTACCTCGCAAAACTCGATGGACGCGACGTTCGGCGTGCCGGCGGACGATTCGATCGACGTTCGGATCGTCTGGCCGGGATCGGACGGCTCGAACATCGTACAGGACGTGTTGGATATCGCCGTGGGGCAGCGTCTCGTGATTGCCGAAGGCGCCTGTGTGCCCCCGGCCCCGCCACAGCTCGCCGTCGGCGAACGCGACAAGAGCCGGTTTCTTTCATTCGTACCGCCGGCAGACAATCTCAACATCGCGATTCGCGTGACGCCGACGGTTCTTCCCGGTTTCGAGGCATTCGAGGGCGTGCCGCTCTGGGTAGGACCGGCACGGTCCTATCCAGATGGGAACAGCGCCCAGCCCGATGCGACGTTCCTTGGCTCCAGGTTGCGCTGCGAGCCGTACTTCGCCGACTGGAGCACCATCGATCTGCTCCAGGTGTTCGGGGGGGAAATCCTGCCGGGGGCGACGTACCGCATCGACGCTGTGGTCGAAGACTGCGCAGGCAGCCTGGACGATCCGGCCAGCTACAGCGATCCGATCGTCGTGACCACCGGCAAGTGGGGCGACGTCGTCGCGCCGTACTTCGGCGATCAGCCGGGCGTCGCGCAGCCGGACTTTACCGACATCAGCGCCGTCGTGGAGAAGTTCCTTCAGTCGGCCACGGCGCCCAGCAAGACACACGCCGCGCTGGTGCCCAACGATCCGCTGCCGAATCAGTCGATCGATTTCAACGACATCGCGGCGTGCGTCTCCGGCTTTCTGGGAGCGCCGTACGCGGATGAGGGAGGGATTTCCGGCCCGTGTACCTGCCCGTCCAGCGTGACGTGCGGCGCGACGGCGTGCAGCAGCGACGGCCAGTGCGGCAACGGCTATTGCATCGACGGCTTCTGTCGCGACGCGTGCGGCCGGTGCGCACCGTAGGGAGCGGTCGTCGGTCGGCATCGCTCCACGGCAGCCCGATCAAACGAAGCGCTCTGCATCGGGGGTGGCTCGTGCTTGGAATCTGCATTCCCGGGCACGCCACCCCCCTCCTTTGGGTCGCAGTCGGGCGTTTGAAGAATGCGCCCGCGCTACGAGATGTCAGGTGGTGGCGCGATCGCTACGGCGTGCTCCGCGACCTTGCTCGAATCAGCGATCAACCCGTCCGATGCGCCGTGCGCTACGATGCCAGACGGAGCGCCGGGCGACTACAGCCTTACTCCTTCGCCAGTTCCGCCATGACATCGTCCGGCACGTCGAAGTTGGAGTAGACCGCGTCGATGTCGTCGTGGTCTTCGAGGGCGTCGACGAGCTTCATCGCCTTGCGCGCGTGGTGTGCGTCGAGCATGATCTCGTTTTCGGCGACCTGGCGAATGTCGGCCGACTCGGGCTCGATGCCGGCCGCGGTCAGCGCATCGCGCACCGTTTCGAAGGCATCCGGCGAGGTGATGATCTCGTGGATCATGTCGGAAGTCGACACGTCATCCGCGCCGGCTTCGAGGGCCACCTCCATGATCTGATCCTCGGTCGCCTTCTCCAGCGGCACGACGATGACACCTTTTTGATGGAACTGAAAGGCCACGCAGTTGGTCTGGCCGAGGTTGCCGCCGTGGCGCTCGAAGATCTTCTTGATCTCCGGGGCGGTGCGGTTGCGGTTGTCCGTGACCACCTGACACATGACCGCCACGCCGCCGGGGCCGTAGCCCTCGTAGAGCACCTCCTCGTAGTGCTCGCCTTCGAGCTCACCAGTGCCCTTCTTGATGGCCTTTTCGATGGTGTCCTTGGGCATGTTGCCGCCCTTGGCCTTGTCGATCGCCAGGCGCAGGCGCGGGTTGTCGTTGGGATTGCCGCCGTTCTTCGCGGCCATCGTGATCGCCCGGGCGAGTTTGCTCCAGGCCTTTCCCCGCTTCGCGTCCAGCGCGGCCTTTTTGTGCTTGATCGTGGACCATTTGGAATGACCGGACACTGCCTGCTCCTTACTCGCTTACGTCGTCAGGATTTATCATCGGCCGAGCCATGACCCTCGGCCGGTTGTTTCAACGGTGCGACCGCCGGCTCCTTGCCGGACTCGGCCGCGTCGATCTTGTCCTTGACCGTATCCCTGACGCGGCGTTCGTCGGCACTGCCGAGTCCCGCGTCGCTCTTCTCGCGCTCGGCGACCAGCTTGGCCGCTTCTTTCCAGAGCTCGATCGCCTTGTCGTGCTGTCCGGCGCGCCAATAGGCGTCGCCGAGGTGGTCGTGCATGACCGGATCGTTGCCGACCGGCGATGACTGCGAACGCTTGAGCCACTTGATCGCCTCGTCGAACTTGCCCTGTTTGTATCGCAACCACCCGAAGGTGTCGAGATAGGCGCCCTGCCGGGGCCGCTCCCCCAGGGAGTAGCGGATCATCTTTTCCGCCTCGCCCAGTTTGATGCCCTGATCGATCCAGGCGTAGGCGATGTCGTTGTTGAGGAGTACGTCGTCCGGCCGGAGCTTGAGCGCCTTTTCGAGGACTTCGTTGGCCCGGGGCTCGTTGCCCTCGGACCGGTAACAAAACGCCAGCAGTCGATAGAGCGCCACCTTGACACGCGGGTCATCCGCGTTGTCGAGCCACTCGTTCAAGTGGCGCCGAGCGTCGTCATAGTGCTTGGCGTCGACGAGGAGCAGCGCCCAGCGTTGGCGTAGCGCCTGCACGCGAGACCGAAGGCCTTGGGTGGTTTGCGGCTCATCGGGCTGAAGCATACGGCGGTGCGGCCCACCGTGGTCCGCGCCGGGCGGATGCTGTCCTTGCACCACGGCCGCGAGCCTCACGGCCGCCTCGTCATGCAGCGATTCGACGAGATCAATGGCTTCGTCGTACCGCTTCGCCAACTGCAACTGCGCCAGCAGAAAATCCTGAAAAATCTGACGTTGAAACGTGTCACGCAGCCGCGTCTTGACGAGTTCGATGGCTTCGTCGAGATGATGCCCGTCCGCGAGCACCGACGCCAGCATCCAGATCCCGTTGTCACTCTGGGGATCCTGGCTCAGCCGATCGAGCACGTACTGCGCCGCCCGATCGTGCCGATTGTCCGCCGCCAGCGCCGCGACCAGACTACCCAAGGCCGACCAGTCTTCCGGGGCCGCCTCCAGCAGCGCCGCACGAATCGGTACCGCCTTGGCCGGCTCGTCGTCACGCACGTATTCGTCCGCGAGCCAACGACGCCACTGCGGTTCCTGGGGCTCGGCGTCCGCCCACGCCTTGAGCTTCGCGACCACGTCGTCCTTCTTCCCGGCCAGTCGCAACGCATTGAGCAAACGCAGCCTCAGGTCGCGGCGGTCATCTTTGTCGAGGCTGTCGCTCGCGAGTCGCTTCTGAAGGTGCGCGATCGCCTCGTCGTAGCGTTGGATCGTCGTGAGCGCGTCGACCAGCTCCAGATGCCAGGCGTGCTGGTTCGGCCTGCGGACGAGCATTTTTTTCAGCAGCTTAACGGCGCCTTCGAAATCGAGATCGTGCTCCATCGCCTTCACCAGCGCCACGGTGGCCTCTTGGTTGTGCGGATCGAGTTCGAGGGCCTTCTCGTAGGCCGCCCGGCGCTCGTCGGTCTCGGTTCTCCCGTACGACTGCGCGATCGCGATCCACGTCGCCGCGTCCGGCTTGCCGATCTTCATCGCCTCGCGCAGATGCTGTCGCACTTTCTCGGGGTCGGTTCGAAGGTCGGGATCGAGCAGCGTTTCGCATCGCGCGATCGTCGTCGGCTTCCTGGAGAGTCGTTTCAGCGTTTCGATCTGCGCGAGCGCCTCGTCCGGCTTGCGATCGGACAGGTACAGGAAGGCCAACATCTCACGTGCGTCCTCACGATCCGGCGCCGCTTCGAGCAGGCCGCGAAGCTGCCGCTCCGCGAGGGCGGGCTTCCCCTCGCGCCGGTACACTCGGGCCAGCAGGTACATCGTATCCACGTCGTTGCGATCCAACTGCGTCGCGGCGCGAAGGTGGACCTCGGCGCGCGGCAGGTCGTCGAGCCGCTCATAGGCGATCCCCAGCAATCGCTCGAGTTGAGCGCTTTGCGGCACAGCCTCGTCCGTGCGCGCCGCCACGCGCAGGGCGTCGTCGTAGCGATAGGCGTCGATGTACGCCTGGGCAAGCGCCGCGCGCGTCGGGGTGAAGTGCTCGTTGGCTTTCAGGCTCAACTGGAGCCAGGCCAGCGCCGCGTCACCATTTCCCGCGGCCGCAGCGAGCCGCCCGCGCAAATAGGCTCCGGCAAAACCGACACGACCTGCGTCGGATGCGGTTGGCGGTCCGATCGACACTGTTTCCTTCGACTTGGCCGCACGATCGAGGATGCGATCGCCGCACGCCGGAATCGACTGCGCGTCCGGCGGCACCGCGGCCGCGCACGCGTCCAACGCCTCGGCCAGCCGATCCTCCGAAATCAGCAGGTCCACGAGCGTGCCGCGCGCTTCGTCGTCGTCCGGAAACCGCTTCAGGTGCGCGTGCAGCGCCTGTAGCGCCTCGTCCTTGCGATTCAGGCGGACCAGCACGCGGGCCCGCGCCAAAGACAACGACGCACGATCGGGATGTTTCTGAATCCGAGCGGCCAGATCGTCGAGCGTACCCGCCGGCGTACCGGCTGCTTCATGGATCTTGTATAGCAGATCGATGACGGCCTGATCGTCGCTGTCGATACGGCGAGCCACGGCTAGCGCCTCGTCGGTCCGACCGGCTTTGAGCAGCAGCTCCGCCTGGCGCGACGCCAGGTCCACCTTGGATCGATCCTTGTCGACCAGCGGCCGGAGTGCGTCGGCCGCCTCCGAAAAGCGACCCAACTTCTCGAGCAGTTGCGACTTGACCTCGGCCAGGCGCGTCGGGGCGTCGGCCACCAGCGGTCGAAACTCGGATCCCTCCGGCGGCAGGGGAAGCCCGGCAATCGACTTTTCGAACGCCGCAAACGACGTGAGCGCGGCCGTGACGTACCCCGCATCCTTGAGCGCCATCGCCAGGTAGTAGTGCGTCATGGCCGCGACCTCGGCATCCTCGCCAAAGTCCGGACACAGAAGCGCGGTTCGGAACTCGACGATGGCGTCGTCCGTCTTGTCGCGTTCGAGCAGGCAACGCCCCAGCACGTAGTGCGCGACGGCCAACGTCGGGTCGGCCTTGATGGCGCGCTCGGCATGGTCCTTCGCCCGCTCAATGTTTCGCGCCTGCCAATGCAGTAGTGCGAGGGCCGCGTGAATCTTCGGGTGGTTGGGATCGTAGCGCATCGCGCGCTCGAGCTCGATCGATGCCTCCGTGAATCGCTGCTGTGCCACGAGATTGTGCGCCTTGGCCAGGCGCGTGACGGCCCGCTCGGATAGAGGCTTCGATTGTTCAGGCGCCACTGGCACGGAAAGCTTCGGCTCGAGTTGGGCCAACGGTGTCAAGGCGCGCTTGTCCAGGTGTTGCTGCTGCTGGTCTGCTTCCTGGAGACGTGCGCGCGACGGACGACCGGCCGCACAGCCGGAGACCGCGGCGACCAGCGCCAGCGCGAATGCGAGGCCGCAACCGCGCCGCAATGCTTTTCGAACCTTCGAGAATTCGATCATGGCAAGGCTCACTATTGGGTACCCGAGGACGGCCATGGCAGTGCCGGGGTACGGCGATCGACCCCATCGCCGCCGCCTGCGTTTTCAGCCGACGGCTTTCTTACCGCGCTTTTGCTTCGCCGTCGAAGCCGAGGCCCTGGACCCCTTCTTGGCCGTCTTTTTCGACTTCTTGGCGGTGGTGCCCCGAGACGACTTCGCACCGGCGCGCTTCGTCGCGGCGAAGGAGCGCATGGCGACGCAGAACGTCTTCGCCTCCGCCGCGGGGACGTGGCGTTCGAGAAAGGCCTGGACCTCCGCGCGATCCGCGTCGGGATGTACCAGTTCCGCAGCGCGAAGCGACTCCAAAAGCCGGTCACACACAGGAATGGCATGCCCCCCGAGCGACCAGAGCAGGACCGACGCGACCGCGTAGGCGTCGACCCCGTCCAGCGACTCCAGGAAGGTTCTCGCGTCGCGTCGCCCCATCGACTTCAGGCGATCGAGCGACATCGCGTTTTCCTTGTCGAAGACCGCCTGCAGGGCCCTGAGCAGCATCTCATAAAGCGGAACATTGGCGGCCACGCTGTCGCCGGCGGCACGCTGGGCCTCCACGGTGTTGGACACGCGGAGCTCGTTCCAGCTCACGATGTTGCTCGACATCCGGTTTACGAGACGCTCCGCGTACTCGTCGCCGTTGACGACACCGAGAATACCGATGGCCAGTCGGCGCAGGGGATCGTCGAGCTCGACCGGCTCGTCCGAGGCCGCCGACTTTTTCTGCTTGGCATACGCCTTCTTCAGGCGTACGGCATAGGCCGTTCCGTTCTTCATGGGCTAACGAATCCCCGACGCCACCGATCGCAGGATCGGACGCACGCCGTGTCACTCCAATTCGTGGGGCTCCTCCCGCTCGTCCTCGGACGGCTCCTCCATGTTGTCGGTCGAGTCCTCCGAACTCGACGCGCCGCCGCTGTCCTTCAACAACTCCATCGTCCGCCGCGCGATTTTCAACGATTCGTCGACGCCGATGCGCAGCTCGGGGCAGTGCCGGAGGTCGAGCGATTGCGCGACCAATCGCTGGACGAATCCGGTAGCGCTTTTCAGCGCAGCCATCGTGCGCCGCTCGGCCGCGTCATCGCCCGGCACGCTGACGTACACACGGGCAATGAGCAAATCCGGCGTCAGCTCGACGCGCGTCACGGTCGTCAGCGGCGCCACGCGCGGATCCTGCAAGCGCTGATCGATGGCGTTACCGACAACCGCGCGAATCACGCTCGCCAATTTCTCCCGTCGATACAATCGCATGAACAAACAACCACTGGGCCGCGTCCGTCCGCCCCGCTACAACATTTCCCGCTCGTATTCGATCAACGTGGCCCCGGGCGCCTCGCGGAGCATGTCCACGATCCGATCGAACTGCGCATGAAGGTCGCGCGTTCGCACGGCCACCATGGCCACACCGAGCTGGCACTGCGTGTATTGATCGTGCGCCCCGACCTCGGAAACCGATACGTTGAATCGATGCCTCATCCGGTCCTTGATACTCTTGATCACCCGGCGTTTTTCCTTCAGGCTGCGGGCGTCGGGCACGCCCAGGACCACGCGCAGCACACCCACGTTCATTCGCCCTCGGACTCGATGATCGGGGCCGAGAACGTCCCGTCGTG
>Ga0055449_10000281_pt1 | contig 14622 bp, 12 predicted proteins | sample China_Galinas_PW_2_FD_57739 | JGI IMG/M metagenome (GOLD analysis project Ga0055449, IMG submission 57739) | Wetland microbial communities from San Francisco Bay, California, USA, that impact long-term carbon sequestration - China_Galinas_PWB_D1 | ecosystem: Environmental > Aquatic > Marine >... | reverse complement strand
ATGGCTCCGAGATCATAAGATGTGGGCCATTCCGGTTGCCGCCGCGGGCATAACGGCAACCGCTTACATTGGCCGTGCGCTTTTTCTAGCGCTGCGGTCAATACAGATCGATGAGGCGAACGTAGTGGGCGTCGATCATCTTCGCGAGTTGCTGAGAAGTGGCGATGCGCTCAAGCTGCGGCCCTACGAAGCGTGGAGCGACCTCGGGCAGAACTTGGCCGCCGTTATTCAGAAAGATCACGGACGATTTGAGCAGCGTGGCAAGGTGGGCAGGTCCTTGAACCGTACCACCGCATGGGGTTATCTCTGGGTTGCAATCTTCGTGTTGTTCGCTACTATTGGTAATCAGCTATCAAGCCTTACTATGGATCAATACCATCATGGCAGACGATCAGTCCAACAAACCGAGCGACCAGCAAACACAGAGCGATACCGGCCAAGATCGGCCAACATTGGTCGAGCCGCCGAAGACAGAAACAAAGACCGGACGAATCAGCTTGGTCGAAGAGGGAAAAACCATGGCCGGGTCGCTAGCGGAAAGAAGGCGAACGAGTAACAAGTGACGAGCCGCGCGACCGCGAAGGTGTGGATACAAGTGACAACTGACAGTTCGACGTTGGGCGGCACCAATTGCGACACGTGTGTCGCTCGATTCTGATCCGCACGTGGGATGCGAACAGATGGGGAGACGCGTCGGATACGCAACCACCTGCGATGGGCAAGGGTATTGTGCAACACAGCCTGTCGCCCGCTGCGCGGGCTTGCCTTTTTTTTGACGCGACGCATTCCCATGGCTCACGCCATGGGCTAATGCACTCTCGCCCGCTGCGCAGGCTGCCCCGCGACTCCACTGCAAGACCGCATTCAGCGCGTGCACGCATGCCTCACCAGGAGCTTAGTTTCCTCAAGCCGCGGAGGCTGAACATGCGCCCGACGAACAAGCCGGTCACGATCACGGCCGTCAACATCGACCGCCTCGTGGACGGAAAGATTGTCGAGCATGGCGGCGCCGCAAACCTGCTTGAGCCGCTGCTCAAGATCGGAGCCATTCGGATCGCCGACCCCGTCGTCACCAAACCAAGCGGCGAGTAACCCCGCGGCCCACACGGCGCCTCCTGGACCCGGCCCCCATCGACGACCTCCGTCGGCCACTCGACTGGTCGCGACCGCCTGGCTGATCGCTGTGGCACACGTTGGTCCTCCTCGCCGGCTATCGCTCCGCGCGCGGGGATACCTTGCGAACCGGGCGATTCTCGCCCAGAATACCGCTTTGGCGCAGTCGCAGGAAAGGAAAACACAGCCCATGGTGCCGTCGTCGGATCGATCCAAGAAACTCCGTAAGTTGATCGGAAAGGGCACGGTCATGATGCCGGGGGCGTTCAACGCGCTGTCGGCGCGGATGATCGAGCGCTGCGGGTTTGACGCGATGTACCTGTCGGGGGCCGTGCTGGCCAATTCGGTCGGCGGCGTGCCGGACATCGGCATGATGACGCTGACCGAGGCCCGCGATCACGCCTGGCACGTCGCCCAGGCGACCGACCTGCCGATTCTGATGGACGCCGACACGGGCTTCGGCGAGGGGCCGCACAACATCAGCCGGACGGTGCAGGAACTCGAGCACGCGGGAGTGTCGGCGATCCACATCGAGGATCAGGTGTTTCCCAAGCGGTGTGGCCACCTCGAGGGCAAGCAGCTCATCTCGATCGAGGCGATGTGCGAGAAGATCGCGGCCGCGGTTGCGGCGAAGGCCTCGCCGGATTTCATCGTCATGGCCCGGACGGACGCGCGAAGCGTCGAGGGGTACGACGCGGCCGTGGTGCGCGCCAACGCCTACATCGAGGCCGGGGCGGACGGCATTTTTCCCGAGGCACTTCAGGAGAAGAGCGAGTTCATCCGCTTCGCCGAGGATTTGGACACGATCTTGCTGGCGAACATGACGGAGTTCGGCAAGACGCCGTACTTTACTTCGCGCGAGTTTCGCGACATGGGCTACGACCTCGTGATCTTCCCGGTGACGCTGCAGCGCTACGCGATGAAGGCGATCGAGGCCGCGCTGAGGGTGATCAAGAAGGACGGAACGCAAGAGTCGCTCGTCGACGACATGCAGACGCGCGCCGAGCTGTACGAGTTGTTGGGCTATGACATGGACGTGCCGGGCAAGTGACGTCCGGTGGCACGTATCGCATCGATCCGGTTGGAGAAACAACATGAGCGATCAGGAATTCAGTCCGGGGCTGGCCGGTGTGACGGCCGGCGAAACCGACATCTGCTGCGTAGATCAGGGGCAGTTGCTCTATCGAGGGTATACGATTGCAGATCTCGCGGAGCACGTGGTCTTCGGCGAGGTCGCCCACCTGCTGCTGTATGGCGCGTTGCCGACGCAGGGGCAGTTCGATGAGCTTCGCCACACGCTGCACGAATTCCACGGCCTGCCGAAGCCGGTGATCGAGACGATTCGCGCGATCCCGAAGGACGCGCCGATGATGGACGTGCTGCGGACGGGCGTTTCGATGGCCGGTCACCTCGACCCGGTGAAGGGCGACGATTTGAACGCCCTGCGCCGCCGCTCGATCTGGTTGATGGCGGTCACGTCGGACGTTGTCGCGGCGCGGTATCGGCTGATCAACGGCAAGGAGCCTGTGGCGCCGAAGGACGGGCTGTCGCACGCGGCGCAGATTCTCTACATGTGTCACGGCACGGAGCCGGACGAGACGTCAGCCAACCTGCTCGATCTGACGCTGGTGCTCTATGCCGAGCACGAGTTCAACGCGTCGACGTTCACGACGCGCGTGATCGGCTCGACGACATCGGACATGGTGTCGGCCATTACCGGTGCGATCGGCGCGCTGAAGGGCCCGCTGCACGGCGGGGCCAACGAGCGGGCGATGGAGATGATGCGCCAGTTCAAGAACGCCGATGAGGCGAGCGCGTGGGTGAACGATCAGCTGGCCAACAAGCAGAAGGTCATGGGCTTCGGCCACCGCGTCTACAAAAACGGCGACCACCGGGCTCGCATTCTCGAGCGGGAGATGCGCAAGCTCGCCGAGCAGAAGGGCAAGCAAAACCTGGTGGCGATCTACGACGCGATCAAGAACCCGATTGTCAACAAAGAGCGGCCGATCTATCCGAACGTTGACTACCCCTGCGGCTTGACGTATTATTTGATGGACTTGCCGCTGGATCTGTATACGCCGCTGTTCGTGTGCAGTCGCGTCACCGGCTGGTGTTCGCATTTCATCGAGCAGTCGCAGAACAACCGCATCTACCGGCCGCTGAGCAAGTACGTCGGTCCGGCGGTGCGGCCGGTGAAGCCGATCGGCCAGCGGTAGGCAAACAACTCATGGTCAGCCTCGCGGCCCGGCTCGGTGGTGCCGGCACGGTCGCGGGTTGGGTCGGTGGTGCACGGGAGGATCGGATTCCGTGGTGTACTATCGGTTCAACATGCGCGCGATCAGGTTCCGTGAGTGCTGGACACTGGCGCGTGGCCTGGGCGCCATCACGCTTGTCTTCGGCAAGCTCTTTCGAATTGACTTCGGCGGATGGATTGGACATCGCGGCCCCAGTCCGCTGAGCAATCTGATCCTGGAGGAGGAGTTTGTCCCTCTCGCCATCCGCGATCAACTGACCCAAGTCAACGATCAGCTCGAAGGCCTCGGATTCGTCCACCAGTTTTACCACACGAACATGAGTGAGTTGAGTCGCGACGAGTGCGCGGCGAGCGTGCTGCGGCATGAGTCCGGCCAAGCGGTCGCGATCGTCGCTGCCGTGCGGCATTTTTCGATCCATCCACCCCTCGAGCGCGTCACAACCGGATTGCTCAGCGAGTTATCGAACGGAACGTTGTTGATCACGTCAAATCATACGAACGGCATTACCCGGCCGCGCGGCGTTGACGTTGCGGCCGTGGATACGAAGTCGGTCGAGGTGTTGTGGTCGCGCCATCTCGGGCGGCTCGACGCCGCGCCGATTCCGGCCAAGGAGATCAAGGATCGCGAGGCGGCCGTGGCAGTCGTCGAGAAGGACATGACCCTGACCTTCGAGGATCAGCTCGCCCGAGGGCTGATCGAACCGATGAGCGAGGAGGCGGTGGTGGCGGCGCGCGCCCGGGCTTCGATACCGATCGATCGCGAGGTCCGCCCGTCCCCGCCGGCGCATCCGCCCTTGTATCCGACGGCACCGATTGCCGGCGACTCGCCAGACGATGCACCGGCCGAACTCGCCGCTGAGACGATGGTCAGGCCGGTCACGCGGCAGGATGCCGCCGTTCTCGACGAGATCGAGAGGTTCGAGTCGAAGCCCACGAACGGGACGCTCTCGCTGGCCGTGGTGGTGATCACGGCTTGGCTCCTTTTCGGCACGGGTGTCACCTGGTGGTCCTCGGCGTTTACGCTGTTGATCGTGTTCGTCCTGGTGCTTCACGAGCTCGGCCATTACGTGGCCATGCGCGCGTTGAAGTATCGCAACCTGAAGATGTTCTTCGTTCCGTTTTTCGGCGCGGGCCTGTCCGGGCGGCGGTTCAACGTGCCAGGATGGCAAAAGGTGCTTGTGTCGCTGGCCGGGCCTGTGCCGGGAATCGTACTCGGCGCGGTGCTCGGCACGGTCGCGATCAGCACGGGCTACGAGTGGCTCATGGTTGTGGCGCTCGCGCTGCTTCTGGTCAACGCGTTCAATCTGCTGCCGATTCTTCCCTTGGACGGGGGGTGGGTGGCAAACGCCGTCCTGTTCTGTAGGAACTCGTTTTTCGACGTCGCCTTTCGCGGCGGGGCCGCCGCGATTCTCCTTGGCATGTACCTGCTCTTTGAGTCATCCATCTGCCTGGTCTTCGCCGTCATCGTGGCCATGGGCGTGCCGATGGCCCTGCGCATTCATCGAGTCGTTCGGTGCGTCGAGCAACGCCACGTCACGAGAGCGTCGGTCGACGACGAGCACATTCCGAGGGAGGCCGCCGTCGAGATCGCACGGGAGGTTCGAAGGGACTTGGGTACGCGCCGTGTCCCGACTTCGCTGATCGCGCAACTCGTCGTCCAGGTGTTCGAGCGGATAAACGCCCGGGCGCCCAGCGCTGCAGCCTCGTCCGGTTTGCTGGCGCTGCACGCCGCCGGCCTCTTGGGGGCACTTGCCGTCGCCGTGGTGTTCATGTTCGTGGGCTACGGAGGATTCGAGGTGTTTAGCGGCCCGGATTCGGAGTTCCTCGCAAACCATGCCGACCTGGTCGCCGTGAACGCATACGATTGCAGTTCGGGTCGCGTGGAAGCCGGAGATACGTCCACCGGCGACGACTGGAATACACTCGTGGCGACCTTTCCGGACGCGACGCTGGCGGCGACCGGGTTCGCCGCCATGGCCGGCAACCTGCCCGATCAAGCGGCGGCTCGGGTGGTTGGCCAAACCTTGTTCATTCGCACGCTCGATGACGACGCTGAGGTGCAACTCGACCGGGCCAAGCTGCTCGGGACGCTCGCGGCCGACGTAGTCGTCGAACGCGGCGTGAACTGGCCGGTGGCCTACTTCGCGTGGGAGGCGCCGACCGAGGAACTCGCGCGGCGGATCGAGGATGAACTAACGACCTACTATCGCGCCCGCTGCCAGATGCCGGCACCGTGGCATCCGGAGCACGAAGTGACGAATCCCGCCACGGATCCGCATTTATTTGCGCGGCAGACGCTCGTTCGCCTGGAGGATGAGCTGTACGGGGATGCCGTCACGTGGCTCGGCATCGCGAGTGTTGCGCTGCGCGGGGGGCCGCCGTCGGAGATGGAGGGCGTGATGAAGAATCGGCGGCTCGATGCCGTGGACCGCCTGACCGAGCAGGGCGTCAGGCTCGACCCTGAGGTTGTGCGGCTGTTCAAACTGGTCAACACGTCGATGCCGGGACTGCATCATCAGCCGGAGCAGCACGAACTGAACGCGTACTTGGGCTATAGGGATTTCGATCCGTCGATGGTACTGAGCAAGGCCAAGGGCCGCTACGCGTGCCTGACGGGGCGGGTGGCGCGCAACGGCCGGGTGCTGCGTGCGACCTCCATCCGGTTCGTGCATTTGTTCGACGGCATGGATGCGTTCTGCCGGTGGCTGTGCAAGCTTGGGTGTACGAAGATCCGGTACGGTTTCGTGGAGGAATCCTAGGACGAGCGTATGGGACGCCGGGCGGTCGTCGTGTCGGCGCCCGTAGTTTGGTCTTCCATCTGGCCGATTCGCCGCGGATGTTCGTCGCGGTATACTACAAGGGCAGGCCGCCCTGCGATCGCGGGGCCGCCGGTCGAGCGTCTTGCAGATCAATAGGACGATTTGCCACCGTTCCAGGTTGGCCTATCAGTACCTCCTGATGGTGGCGCGGTCCGTCGTCCGTTGGACAGGAGCGCTATAGCCTGTGGACTACTATCGAATCAAGCCGAACAACATCAGCTTCCGCGATTGCTGGACCATGACGCGAAATGCGAACGTCGTGGGCGCATGGATCAGCAAGATTTTTCGGATCGAGATGCCCGGTCCGGAGGGCTACCTCGATCCTCGGCCATTGCTCGATCGGGCCGTCGGCGAGACCGGTCTGCCGCAGGCGCTCCGCGATGGACTGGTTGCTGCCACGAACGAACTGCGATCGCTCGGCTTCACACACGCCGGCTACTTTCTGCTTACCGCCGACCTGTTCGGTGATGACTACGCCCTGAGCGTGCTGCGGCACGAAGCGGGGGATGCCGCGGCGAGCATTGTCGCCATCCGTTCGACGGCCACGCATCCGGCCACCGAATCGTGCATGACCCATCTCCTCAGTTCGGAGGCCGGCGGAACCATCATTCAATCCTCGAACTACAGCAAGACGCTTCGTACTCCACGCGGCATTCATCGGCGCGCGCGGCACAAGGCGTCGGCGGCCAGGCTCTGGCGGTTTCACCAGCAACGAATCGCAAAACTTCCCGGCGGAGTCGAGCGGATCGACTCTGGCGGTGCGGCCATCGCCCTCGTGGAACGGCAGGAGGGGCTGGAATTCGACGACCAGGTAGCGCGGAAAATCGCCGTGCGTATTCCGGATGAGGAGATTGACGCGATCCGGGCGAAGCTTTCGCCTCCGGTGGCGCCGGAAGAGTCCGTCGTGGCCGCGCGGCCGGTGGGGACAATCGACGACCCGTCGGATGGCGCGGTGGCGGCGGCGATCGACGAGGCGGGTGTCGAGGTCGCCCCGATCGGCGGGCCCCCGACTGAGGTGGCCCCGCTGGTGACAACGCCCACAGAAGGGGATTCTGTCGAGGCGGGGCGAACGGCCGACGACATACAGATCCTTCGCGAAGTCGAAAAGATCGACCAGCAGACGACGACGCGCCGGGCGGTGTTCATGACGCTGCTGATTTCCGGCCTGCTGTTCGTATCGGCTGGCGCGGCGTGGTGGTCGTGGCGGATGACGGCGATCCTCGTACCCGTGCTGCTCTTTCACGAGCTCGGCCACTACGTGGCGATGCGGGTGATGAAGTATCGCAACCTGAAGATGTTTTTCATTCCGCTGATGGGGGCGGCCGTCAGCGGGCGGAAGTTCAATGTTCCCGGGTGGAAGCAGGTCATTGTGTCGCTGGCCGGGCCGGTGCCGGGGATCGTGCTGGGCGGGGCCGTCGGCTTGGTGGGGTTGATCCTCACGAAGGAGTGGCTGCTCGAAGTGTCGTTCTGGCTCATGCTGCTAAACGCCTTCAACCTGCTTCCGTTTCTTCCGCTCGACGGCGGCTGGGTGTTGCATGCGGTTGTGTTTTGCCGGCACGTGTTTCTCGACGTGGCGTTTCGCAGCGTGGCGGCCGCGATACTCTTTCTTGGCTATCTCTATCTGCAGTCCTGGGTGCTGTTCGGTTTGGCGATGCTCGTCGGCATGGGCATTCCCGCGGCGATGAAGATCGACCGCGTCGCGCGGCGGATGATCGAGCGCGGCGTGCCGCGCGGCTCGCCGGATGACCAGCACATTCCCGAGGAGACGGCCATCGCCATTGGCCGGGAGCTGCGCGCCGCGTGGGGCAACAAGAAGATTCCCGCCAAGTCACTTGCCGGCTTCGTGCCGCAGGTGTTCGAGCGGATGAACGCCCGGCCGCCTGCGGCCGCGGCCTCCATCGGGCTGCTTGCCTTGCACGGCGGCAGCTTCGTCGGGGCGATCTTCATCGCCAGCGTGTACTTCTTCGTGGGCTACGGGCAAAACGGGCCGTTCTGGAATCCAGCGGGGCCGTTCGCGTTTAGGCAGCCGGAGCCGACGAACACGGTGGCGTACGATTGCGGCGAGGCGGACGCCGCGACGGGCTATACCGACATCGACGGACCGCTGCAGAACTGGCACACCATCGTGGCAAACTTCGACAGCACCGAGGCCGCGAAGGGGGCACTTCAACAGGTGTCGGCCGAGTTGCCCGAGCGGGCGGCCGTTCGGCGGTTCGGGAACGTGGTGATGCTTCGAATCACGAAGGACGATGCGGCGGCGCGGAAGGTTTGGGTCGATCGACTCGCGACAACCGCGAACGACGTGTTCGTCGAGAGTGATCTGTACAGCGCCATCTTTTTCTTCCGCTTCAATGCTCCTTCGGCCGAGCTGGCCGAACGCCTCGAATCCGAACTAGACATTTATCTCAACTGCTATGGAAACTGTCGGGCGCCGTGGCATCCCGAGCGGCCGGTAACCGAGCCGGGTACTGGGCCGTTGTTCTTGGCGCGTCGGACGCTGCGGCTTTTGATCGAAGCACGGTTCAAGGGCTCCGATTCCCACTTCGAGGGGATCGCGGCGGCGTACCGCACCGGTGATGAGCAAGAAATTGAGCGACTTCGAAGGGAGAATCGCAAGCGCGCGGTCGAACGCGTGCGCGAGCAGGGTGTCGAGCTGGATCCGGAGGTCGTGCGGCTGTTCGAGGTGGCGGGTCGGCCGGCCCAGACGACGGAAGATACGCCCGAGGCCATCGAACTGAGCAAGCGCCTGGGCTACGAAGTCCTGGCTGCCGATGACGCGGCCGGCCCCCTGGCGCGCCACTACGCAGCGTACGGCGGTGATGCCGAGAGAGAGTCCTCGACGTTGAAGCTCCGGTCGCTTCAATTCGAGCACTGTTTCGATGGCTTGGGCGCGTTCTCTCGGTGGCTGTGCGATCTGGGCTGCACCGATATTGAGTTTGCCCTCGCGAATAACAAGTAGCGTGCCGCGCGTTCCGGCTGTCCGGGGGATACACGGATGCGCCTGGCGGTCGGATTCGCCGGAGGACTGGAAGCATGAAGTGTGCGTACCATCCCGAACGCGATGCCATCGGCAGCTGCCTGTCGTGCCAGCGCGGGTTGTGCAGCGATTGCGCGGTGGACATGGATCGCGGGCTGGCCTGCAAAGACCGCTGCGAGGCCGAAGTGCGACGCTTGCTTGACTTGCGGGATTTCTCATTTTCCCAACCACACTACTTTGCAGAGCGCGTCCGGGCCGGGCGGATCGGGCGAGCGGTCGGCATTGGCTGGGGTCTCGCGGCCGGCTCGATCCTCTTCGGGATCGGCGTGTACTACGGGGCCGTGCCGTTGATGGTGGTCGGCGGGCTGGCCGCGCTGGTGGCCCTGGTCGCATTGGGCTTTCGAGGTCGGCCGGTGCGGGCCGATCAGTTTCGTCTTTGTCCGACGTGCGGGTACAACATCACCGGCAATACGACCGGCAAGTGCCCCGAGTGTGGGCGCTTCGTATGACGAGCCGGCACCGCGGTGATGATCGATGAAATGTGCGTACCATCCCGAACGTGATGCCATCGGCGTATGCGCGTCCTGTGGACGAGGCGTCTGCCCGGACTGCGCGGTGGACATGGATCGCGGCTTGGCCTGCAAAAATCGCTGTGAGCCGGAAGTGCGGCGGCTGCTTGATCTGCGCGACTTCTCGTTTTCGCAGCCGAATTACTTCGTGTCCGGCGTACGGATGATGCGGAACCGCTACCTGCGCGCCGGCACGATCAACGTGCTGATCGGGATAACGTTCATGGTTCTGTGGTACGTCTACGGCCGATCCCTCTTCGGCATTATCGCCGCGATCCCGCTGATCATCGGTATCTGGACGCTGATACAGTCGCGGCAGCGCGTGTCGACCGACCAGTTCCGCCTGTGCCCCCATTGCGGCTACAACATGACCGGCAATACAACCGGCAAATGCCCGGAGTGCGGTGGATTTGCATAGGGTTTACACCAAGGCGCATCAGCTCGGGCCAGCTGAGAGCTGCTGTAGAAAATCATGCTGTTCCCCAGTTAAGATGATCTTCGCCGAATCCGCTATTTGAAGCATCATTCGAGCGTAGTAGCCGACACACACCATCAGCACAATATTCGGTTGAGTGAGCACTTGGGACTGTGCGTCTTGCGTAGAGAATGGATCGCCATGAGCCCAAGTACTACACGCCGCATACACCAAGCGGTATTCGCCGCCCCTCCCGAGTGCGTTCGCCAAGTCACTTACAGACATTTTGTACCATGAAGAGGCCAGTATGGTCTTCCCTTTGCGCGTCTTCATCTCGAACATCGGGCGCACGCGATCGTATTCCGCCTGGTTTCGTGCCTCACCGGTTGCACGCTCCGGCGAGTTCGCAATGAAGTCGCTGATAGGACCGGAAGGATTCTCTGCGACGGCCCGAGACTGCTTGTGCTTTCTGATGTGGGTGTACTCCCGGTACGCGTTGGAGCGATTTTCCGGATCCTGCAACAGGTATTCGAACTGCAATGCCAACTCCAGCATCGCTCGTATCAGAGCTGGCGCCGCATACATATGGTGTTGAATCAACAGGGCTCTAACTGAGGCGAGAATCTGTCCACCCCGGCGGATGAATCGTTTGAGTGCGTCTTTCGCGTTGGCAGAGTACGGTAGCTGGTCCCAGCGGTGAAGTATGTGCTGCTCTGTCTCAATTAGGAAATCCCAGATTTGGCGCTGGCCATGGTCCAACCACGGCGCCGCCACGCGCGTTTGTTGGAAGGTGGCGTCAAAGTCGAATTGAAGGCAGTCGAATACATCGAGTCGCCCGAGCAGATTGGGCACATTCTCCGTATCAGCAATGGCGTAGCGCACCGGGTACAGAATCGAGGGGTCGAATCGCGTCTCAATCCTATGGACATACGCAACCGTGCGCCCACCGCCAACGCTTGCCACGTCGATCTTCTCCCCCGACTGCAGACCGAGGCCGAGTACGTCAGCTGCGGATCGCCGGAGCAACGATACTACCGCACCTGAGTCGATTTGAAGCGCTAGCGATTGAAATGTGCCGCCAGCGGTGCGTAGGTCAACTCGAGCGAACGGAACCCAGACCTCTCCGAAGTGTCGCGACTGGCGTCTTCGCCACTTATGCAGAGGCATCGTAAATCACGTCGACCTCAGACTCAACTGCCTCGAGAATGAAGTCGGCGCCGGGAGCTTTCTGGCGAGCCGCATTCGCCGCTTCGGGGGCGGTATCGCCCACGCCAAGTACCTCGCCATTGCCGACAGCGATCCACTTGCCCGCATATTCCCTTACGATTTCGGCGTCGTGCTCAACCAGCCAGTTGAAGTCGTCATCGCACATAGGTCACCACCAGGATCATACCACAGATTCTCGTGCCGGTGAGCGCCTTTCCGTGCTTACTGACAATCCGGTGTCACCCTACCCCTCGAAATCGCCGGGCGTGACGCCCAGATCGACGATGCTGCACGCGAGGATCGGATCGAGGCCGAGGGACTTAGCCTTGTCCACAAGTTCGTCGCTCTCCGCGCCGGGGTTGACGAAAAACTCCCTCGGCTTCGCGGCCGCGACCTCGTCGAGCACGTTCACGCCGACGGCCGGCGGGAGGTACATGGTGACGCGGTCCAGCGCGACGGGGATCTCCGCCAGCGATGTGTAGACTTTCAAGCCTTCGATCTCGCCGCCTTTGGGGTTGACCGGGTAGACGTCCCAGCCTTGTGCCTGGTGCGCGCGGACGGACTTGTTCGAGTATTTGCTCCGATCGGCCGAGGCACCGAGCACGGCTACGGTCTGCTTGGGCATGACGGGATACCTCCTTGCGGCGTGCGCTACGACCCGCGGTACTTTCTATGCGTGGTCGTGCCGGGTCGGCCTTCGCCACGGGCAAGCTTCCTCAAACGCGCGCCAGCACCAAGCGGCATTGCCATGTTGCCCGCGGAACGCCGCTGCGTCGAGAATGGCCCGCTTGCCCATGCCGCCCGGCGTCCGCCCCCCGACGAGCCTCCCGGCCGAGCGCTCTTCGAACACGGCATGTCGAAAACGGCGCGGCGAGCGAGGCTATTTGTCGTTCTTGCCGCTCGCTTCGTCTTTCTTCTTGGCGGTCGCGTCGGCCTCCGCGGCCGCCTCCATCACGGCCACGTCCTTTTCGTAGCCGGCCTTGAGCTTGTCCACGGTGTCCTTCGTCGTTCGATACAGCAGCAGTTCGAACGGCGGCTCACCCCAGTGGTCGAGCCGGCCCTCCTTATCGAACCAGAACTTATAGTCCTGCTGGCCGTCCTCGCGCGTCAGGTTGACGAGCATGGTGCCGTCGGTTTGCGGTTCGACCGTGTAGGTGAGCATATTGATCGATCCGTCTTGCGGGATGTATTCCGGGATCTTGAACAGCTTGAATTTCTTCAAGTCGAGCACGTGGATCAATCCGTCGAGTCCGTAGCAGAAGTGTCCCTTGGGCATCGGGACGTACTGCGGCTTGATCCCTTCGGACTTGGACACCAGCGGCGGCACGGCCACCACCTTGATCTCTTGCTCCTGATCGTTGACCACAATCTGGAGGTTGGGGGTGCGGTGGATGCCGGACGGCGTCGTCGCGGTACCGCCGATCACGATCTTGACCGGCTCGAAGTTGTATTTGAGAACCGCGTTGGACACGAGGGTGAGTCGCGACTTCTCGTCCACCTTGACGCTCGACTCGTTCTTGTAGCGGATGACCGGTTCGCCCTGGTAGTGATCGCCCCGGAGGGACACGATGGCGTAGCCGATGGTCTTGCCGTCCTGTTTGGCCTCGAAGTAATACGTCTCGATTTGGCCCGGTTGAATGCGGCGCACATAGGCCAGCACGTCATCGGTGGAGGATTCGGTCGGCCCGGCCAGGGCGACCGTCGACCAGGCCGTCAACCCGCAGGTCCAGGCCGCCAACGTCCACCCGACAATATGTCTAGTCTTCATAGCAGTTCTCACCATTTCGCGTTCGACGCTCCACCGAGTGCGCCCGATCGCGCTTGGCAGATGCGATTCTGCATTGTAACGAAGCCGGCGGGCAGATGCGAGCGGTGACGCGGCGGCGCCAGCCTCGGTTGTGACGTGCTCGTTGCGCCCGAAACGTGTCCGAAAGGGCCGGACTCAGCGTTGCATCGAACTCGGTCGCGCGTGCGGCCACGACGGAAGAACGTGCCGTTGTCGGGCACTCGGCCGGCTTTCCTCATTCCGGCAGGTCGGAGCGACACCGATCGCGCGTACCGCATTCCGGGCAGGTTCCGGTCGTGTTGCCCGTCAGATCGTAGCCGCATGATCGACAGCACCCCGGCGGCTTGGCGCGCACTCGGAGAAACAGGATGAGCGTCGGTACGAAAACCACGACGAGCGGGCACCAGAAGGGAAGGAACATATAGAATTCGACGTCGCGGTATGGGTGGCGATGCGCCTCCGGTATCCAAACCACCGTATTCGGAAACCATGGCGAGACCCCCGGCTCGGAGGAAACCGTGGGCGCCAGCACCGAAAAACCGAATCCGCCGCCGCCGATTCCGCCGTGGAGGTGGCGCGTGTCCGCAGTCACGCCGACCCACAATGTCACCGCCCACGTCACGACAATCAGGGCAGAGAGGCCGAAGCCAAGTCTCACGAGGAAGCGCAATCGGCGCGTCGGTTTTCGCATAGCACTCGCCGTTGCCACCGCGCCACTGGGCTGGTGGCACTCAAGGCTTGGGCAAGTTGAGCTGCATTGGCGGCTCGGCCATGGTGGTTCTAAGCCGCTCAATGCGTTTGGCCGAGCTCGCGCGAAACTGGATCGGCACGCCCTCTTTCTTGATGGCGTTGATGCGGCCGGTGGCGTCGCGATCGTACTCGACCAGAATCACACCGCCCTCACCCGTGGCCCAGAATCGATAACTCCCGTCGTCTTGTTTCTCGGACTTGTAGCGTTCCACATCCACCGTCCCGTCCTGTGGGTTGAAGGTGCGAAGCTCGAATCTTGGGAAACGCTTGGGGTCGAGGTGAGACACGATGAACTCCGCGCCCATGATGTACGGTCGCTCGGGAAGCGGCACGGTGTTGCCGGTAATGGGTGCGTCGTCGACCTGCTGATCCAACGAGACGACGTCGTCGCCGATCAACGCATGGTTGGCGGTTTGCTGGTGCATGCCGTCCGGCGCCACGGTGTTTCTGACCATGTTCACGTCGGAAGGCTCGAAGTTGGCCGATAGCTTCGCGGTCAGCCGGGCCTGGATGCGCGAAGACTTCGGCAACTGCATCAGCGATTCGAACTTGAGCGTGTAGCCGCCGTCCTTGTCGTGATTCGGCGTCAACTCGTAGACCATATACCCCACCGATTTGTCCCACAGGAACAGCTCGAAATAGAGCACCTGCCGCTTGGTGAACTCCGGCAGCGCCCGGACGACCTTCACGACATCGGTACAGGTCGGGATCTTGTCGTCCGTATTGTTTGGTG
>Ga0055449_10000280_pt1 | contig 14643 bp, 12 predicted proteins | sample China_Galinas_PW_2_FD_57739 | JGI IMG/M metagenome (GOLD analysis project Ga0055449, IMG submission 57739) | Wetland microbial communities from San Francisco Bay, California, USA, that impact long-term carbon sequestration - China_Galinas_PWB_D1 | ecosystem: Environmental > Aquatic > Marine >... | reverse complement strand
AGACGGGATCATCGGCGCGGGCGGGCGCGGCCGCCAGGAGTACGGCCAAGGCGATCGTTGCAGTACAGGGCGTTGCGCGATTCATTGTTGTCATCCACTGCGGGGCGCTGGGCGCGACGACCGGTCGGCACTCGTTCGTATCAGCCCGATGATTTCGCCCGGTCCGGAAAGTGTGTTGCCAACCACTTGGCGGTTTCCTTGATGCCGGGGCCGAAGCCGCGCGGGCCCATCTGAGCGCGGACGGCGATCTTGCCTTGTTCGTCCACGACGTAGATGCGATCGGGCGATGCGTTGTACGCTTTGTCGGTGGTGTTGTTCATGTCGTCGACAAGGCAAGGGACATCGATGTTCAGCTTGGCCATGCACTTGGAGGCGATGGCCTTGCGCTCGTTCAGGCTTGTCGGTTCCTTGATCGCCCCGTCGCCCCTGACGGGGATTGGCCGGCGGCTGTCGGCCGCGTGGGCCTCCTTGATGTAGATGACGTAGAAGTCGGCCACGTCGCCGTAGCGCTCTTTCAGGGCCTTCAGGGCCTTTGCCTGGTGCCGAAACGGAGGGCAGGTGTAGCTGCCGAAGACGAGCACGACCGGCTTCTTTCCTTTGAGTGAGGAGAGCTCCACTACCTTGTCGCCGTCGTGCATTTCGAGTTTGAAGTTGGGCGCATCGTCGCCGACCTTGGGGGCCGCGTCCTTGGCGTTCTTGTGCCCCTTCATCATTCTTCGCATGTCGTCCTTGTGTCGCGGCTGCGCCGTCACCGGCGGTGACAGTATCGCGGCGGTAGCGAGTACGAGAATTATGCGACCCGCGGACCATCGGTTGAAATGCATCGTGTTTCTCCTGAGCATGTTGACGATTGTCGCAGAGTCCCATGAGTGTATCACCCGTTCGGGGCGAATCCAAGCGTGCTGCCGCCTTGCGGCGGCCCGGCGGAGCTCAATAATGGGGTCCATGGAAGAAGTCGCGACGAGCGAGGCCGGCGCTGACCGCGTGGCGCGGCGGCATTTTATCCTTGGGACGGCCGGGCACATCGACCACGGGAAGACCTCGCTGATCCGGGCCCTGACTGGAACGGACACGGACCGGCTCCCCGAAGAGCAGCGGCGCGGCATGACCATCGAGCTCGGCTTCGCCGAGTTGGTCCTGGGCGACGTGTGCTTCGGCATCGTTGATGTGCCGGGTCACGAGCGATTCGTCCGGACGATGGTGGCGGGGGCGACGGGGGTGGATCTGGCGCTTCTGGTCGTGGCGGCCGACGACTCCGTCATGCCGCAAACGGTCGAGCACGTCGATATTCTGAACCTCCTCGGTGTCCGCCACGGGCTGGTGGCCGTAACGAAGATCGACGCCGTCGATGAGGACATGGTGGCGTTGGTCATCGAGGACGTGGCGGAGCTGCTTTCGTCCACCTCGCTGAAGGGCGCGCCGATCATTCCGGTGTCGTCGGTCACGAACGAGGGTGTGGACGCGCTGGCGAAGACTCTGGTGGCGGCGGCCGATGCCGTCGAAGCGCGGTCGCGAAGCGGCCCGTTCCGCATGACGGTGGATCGCGTGTTCACCGTGCAGGGGCGTGGCACGGTGGTGACGGGCTCGGCGCTTCACGGGAGCGTGCGGACCGGGGACACGTTGCACGTATGGCCGGCGGATGAGACGTGTCGCGTGCGCGACTTGCAGGCTCACGGCGCATCGCACGAGTTGCTCGGGCGGGGGCAGCGTTGTGCGATCAATCTGAGCGGGATCGACAAGGAGCAGCTGGAACGCGGCGCGGAGCTGGCGACGCCGGGGTATCTGACGCCGTCGCGGTTGGTCGACGTGCGGCTGAGCAGCCTTCGTTCCAACGGCAAGGCATTGAAGTCGTCGAGCGTGGTACGGCTCGAGATCGGCACGGCCGAGGTGCCGGCGCGTGTCGTCCTGCTCGAGAAAAAGGAGCTGGCACCGGGTGAGTCCGCGTATGCGCAGTTGCGCAGCGGGACGGCGTTGACGTCGGCGTATGGCCAGCGCTTCATCATTCGCGATGAAAATGCCACGCATACGATCGGCGGTGGGGTGGTGCTTCGGCCGGTCGCCCGACGTCGTCGCCGGGACTCCGAGCAAGAGCGGCTTTCGCTGGAAGCGTTGGAGTCGGACGATCCTGCCGCGCGGATGGAGCAGGTGTTGCGGTCGCATGGTTTTCGCACGCCGCCGGAGTTGACGCTGAGCGCGCAAGCGGGTGTGGAGCCGGAGGACGTTCCGGGCGTGCTGGCCGCGTTGGAAGCGGCCGGGAGGCTGGCGAAGATTCCGGGGACGGATGTTCGGGCCGTGCCGAGCGCCGTTGAAGATATCAAGAGGCGGCTGTTTCGCTGGCTGGAGCGGTTTCACGTGAAGAACCCGGACAGCCCCGGCCGGGCGGAGGACGCGGTCGTGGGCTGGCTGGAGCGACTGACGCGACGCGAGATCGCCAAGCCGCTGGTGGATGAACTCGTGCGGGCGAAGGAGCTGAAGCGGTTGGGCCAGTTCGTTTGCCTGCCGTCGTTCGCGCCGCAGTTGTCGGGGGCGGACGAGAAGCTCATGGCGCGACTGGTGGCGACGTTGCGCGACGCCGGGTTTCAGCCGCCGACGCTGGAGGAGTTCGCCAAGAATGCCGGTGTGGAGAGGAAACGCGTGGAACGATTGGCGACGCTGGCGGTGGCCATCGGCGATCTGACGCGCGTGGAGGCCAAAATCTTTCTGCACGCGGAAATGGATCGGGTTCTGCGGGCGAAGGTGGCCGAGTTGGTGCGGCAGACCGGCGGCGTGACGGTGGGCGAGGTGCGCGAGGCCCTGGACTCGAGCCGGAAGTATGTTGTGCCGTTCATGGAATACCTGGATCGCGTCGGGTACACTCGCCGCGTGGATGACCGGCGCGTGCTGGCGGCGCCGGCGGAGTGAACGAACGCCATTCTGGCCGAAAGGCATCGTGTCGTGAGCAAGTCACCCAAGCTGGAGCGCCTGGTCCGATCGCTGCCGTCGGTGTCGACCGTGTTGGAGACGGAGGACGTGGGGCACTGGCTCGCCGAGCTTCCGCGGGCGAGCGTGGTCGGGGCCGTGCAGTTCGCAATCGACGCCTGCCGGTCGCGCATCCTGGACGGGTCGATCACGGAGCCGGTCGCCCTCGAGGATGTGCTGGCGCTGGCCGAGCAGGAGCTGGTGGCGCGTTCAACGCCGTCGGTGCGGCGGGTGATCAATGCGACGGGGATCGTGCTGCACACGGGGCTGGGGCGGGCGCCGCTGTGCGAGGCGGCGATCGACGCCATCGTGGACGGCGCGCACGGCTACTGCTCGCTCGAGCTCGATCTCGCCACAGGCAAGCGCGGCAAGCGGAGCACCCATGTTCGCGGGTTGCTGGCGACGCTGACGGGCGCGGAGTCGGCGACGGTGGTCAACAACAACGCGGCCGCCACGCTCATGGTCCTCAACACCTTCGCCGAGGGGAAGCGCGTGGTCGTCTCGCGCGGGGAGCTGGTGGAGATCGGCGGCAGCTACCGCCTTCCCGACATCATGCGTGCCAGTCGCGCGACACTGCACGAGGTCGGCACGACGAACCGGACGCGCATCGGCGACTACGAGAAGGCAATCGGGGACGACACGGCCATGCTGATGCGCGTCCACACGAGCAACTTTCGCGTGGTCGGGTTCACGGAGAGTGCGTCGATCAAGTCGCTGGCCGAGGTCGCCCACCGCTTCGGCTTGATCGCCGTGGACGATCTGGGAAGCGGCGCGCTGCTCAGTTTCTCGTCGTACGGTTTGCCGGATGAGCCGTGCGTGCGCGACTCGATCGAGTCCGGGGCCGACCTGGTCTGCTTCTCCGGCGACAAGCTGGTCGGCGGACCGCAGGCCGGCATCATCGTGGGCAAGAAGGAATTGATCGCGCGGATCGAGGCGAGCCCGCTGATGCGGACCTATCGGGTGGGCAAGCTGACGCTGCTCGCGCTGGACGCGACGCTGCGACAATACCTCGATCCGGAATTGGCGCTGGAGGAAGTCCCGGCGCTGGCGATGCTGGCGATGTCGAGCGAGGAACTGGCCCAGCGGGCGCACCGGCTCTCGGGCTTGCTGCAGAAAGCGCTACCGGGTGGGGCGATCTATGAGCATTCCGACGTGAGTTATGCTGGGGGCGGGTCGATGCCCGGCCAGGAGCTCGAGACAGTGGTGGTGCAATGGCGGCCGGCGCATGCATCGGTCGAGGAGGTGGCGGCCGCGCTTCGCCAGGCGGACGTTCCGGTCATCGTTCGGGTGCGTGACGACTCGATCTGTTTTGACGTGAGAACCGTCCCTGACAACGATTTCGAGGTGCTGGTCGACTCGGTGCGAACGACGGTCCTGGATGCGGCGGACGAATCCGGCGGCGGTATTGGACTGGCGGTGCTATAGTGTCGTGGTGGATATTCGCCGGATGGCTTGCGAACGCGGGCTGGACCGTAGGGTGTCGGGTCTCCTCCGGGGCCATCCTCTGAATTCCGCGGGCTCGGGTGCGTTTCCGGCATGGCTCCGGGTACGTGGCGGGCACGGCATCCGCTAGGCTTGCCTCAATTTCATGCCGATAATGAGGTGAGCTCGTGCATGTTCCCAGTGGAAAGGTCATGGTGCGATGAAACAGTCGGTCATGGGCATCGTCGTAGGGGGAGGCCCGGCGCCGGGGATTAACGGCGTGATCGGCGCGGCCGCCATCGAGGCCAGAAACAACGGCCTGAAGGTCTTGGGCTTCTATGACGGGCTTTCACACCTGGTGGACGACGACTTCAACCCGGACCGCCACGTGACCGAGCTCACCATCGCCAACACGAGCCGCATTCATTTTAATGGCGGTTCCATCCTGCGAACCGCGCGCACGAACCTGCTGGACCGCGATCGGCTGGCGGAGTCGTCGGCCGCGTATCCGGATCGTATACGGACGGCGCGCGTGTGTGAGCGTCTGATGGAACTCGGGGTGACGCACCTGCTCACCATTGGGGGGGACGACACGGCCCTGAGCGCTCGATTCATCGCCGAGGCGTTGAAGGATCGCATCCGTGTCGTACACGTGCCCAAGACAATCGACAATGACCTGCCGCTGCCGGGCGACGTGCCCACGTTCGGCTTTACGACGGCGCGGCACGTCGGTTCCGGGATCGTGGCCAACCTGATGGAGGACTCGCGCACGACGCAGCGGTGGTACGTTGTCGTGACGATGGGACGCAACGCGGGCTTCCTGGCCCTGGAGATCGGCAAGTCGGCCGGCGCGACGTTGACGCTGATTCCGGAGGAATTCTCCGACGGAACCACGATTCGTGAGATCGCAGACATTCTCGAAGGCGCCATGCTGAAGCGCCGAATGATGGGGCGGGAGTACGGCGTGGCGGTGCTGGCTGAGGGCCTTGCGTATCAGCTCGGCGATCAGGACGAGCTGTCCAAACTGCTGGGGCGGCAGATTCCGGTGGATGCGGCCGGCCACCCACGCTTGTCCGAGGTGCCGCTCGGGCGACTATTGAAGGAAGAGCTTGTGCGGCGATACGCGGAGCGGCACGAGAAGATCACGGTGGTCAACCACGACGTCGGGTACGAGTTGCGGAGCGCACGGCCGACGACCACCGACCTGTGCTACACGCGCGACCTGGGGCACGGCGGTGTTCGCCTGTTGCTCGATTCGACTCGCGACTTGCCCAACGGCGTGATGGTGACCCTCCAGGCGGGAAACCTCGTGCCGATCCACTTCTCCGAGATGGTGGATCCGAAGACCAACCGGACGGCGATCCGCCAGGTGGACCTGAACAGCTACTCGTATTCGGTGGCTCGTGCCTACATGATCCGGCTGGAGCAGAGCGACTTCGAGACGCCGGCGGTGCTGTCCGCGTTGGCGGCCGAGGCGCACATGACACCGCATCAGTTCCGTGCCCAGTTCGAGTATGCGGTGGGCCAATCCCAGCGCGGTCCCGTCGCGCATCGGCTCGATCCCGAGGCGGCCGTGTCACGTCCGGCCTCAACGGGGTCGTAGGCGCGGCGCCTCGCGCGAACGTTACTCCGGCCGCAGCATTCGGTAGATCACGCCGTTGCCGGCCGGCGTCGTGCCCAGCAGGTACATGAACTCCTCGTCGAATGTCAGGCCGCTGTAGGATACGCCGTCGACGGGCGGCTCGTAGGACTCGATCACTTGCCCGGTTTGCGGATCGAGGCGTACCACCGCCTGCGACGCAATCGTCGCGATGCCCCAAACCTCCTGGCCCTCCCAATCGAACGACAGCGCCCGCAGGTCGCGATTGAAACTGATCTTGCGCTCGATCACGTCGGGTTCGCCGTTCGTGTTCATGATGAAGAACTGGCCGAGCTGATTGTCGAACGGGCGTCCGTGCAGCCAGAGCCGATCGGCGATCGGGTCGTAGGCCATCGCGCGGAAGGTGATCGGGCCGCCCATCTCGTCCTCGCTGCTGACGGTGTCCACCAGCGTCGACAACGTTCGTTCGAACGCGTCGCGACTGCCACCGCAGCCGCAGTGTGTCCAGAGGAATTCATCCTGGACGGTTTGGACGAGGCGGCTACTCGTCGGACCCAGGGGGGCGCCGAGCGAATCGGTGTCGAGGTCGAAGACTTCCATCATTCCTTCGGCGCCGGAGTTGTAGACGAGGTTGCCGTCAAACAGCACGAGGTCGCCGAAGAACTGGGGTGCGGGCAACCCGTCGAAGACTTCGTCGACAATGAGCTCGCCGCCGGTGACTCCGACCGGCAGCTCGACCTCCCGCGTGAACAGTGCGACGTGGCCGTCTTCGTCCGCGATCCCGAGCGCCTGGTCGTCCGTCACGACGACCGGGAAGAAGTACGTGTAGTCCTCAATGGCGGTGTTGAAGACCGTATCGGTCGTGTCTTCGGCGGCGAAGTCGAGCACGAGGGTTTCGCCGTCGTACAGCGCGAACATTCGCAGGCTGTCCTTCGTGCCGGTCAGGCGATCTCTCAAGAAGAGGCGGCCGGTGCCGTCCTCGTTGATGATCATGGCCGTTACGTCAGTCGTCACACCGAATGTGGCCAGACCCTGGACGAACGTGGCGAGCATTCCGCCCTGCTGAAGCAGCCACGTTCCGGTGATCGGCGGTTCGTTCGGCTGCCAGGACATGACCACCGGCGCCGGCGCACGCACGTCCGAAATCGTCAGTTGATCGGCCAAGGTGGCCGTCTGGGCGACGGGAAACGGGTCCATCTCGAGCGCGTCGTCGTCGCCGATCGTGCCGGTGATGTCCGGGAACCTATGGTCGTTCGTCGAGACGCCAGACGGTGCCGGCTCGAAGTCGGCGTACTCGACTCCGACGCGACCGGACAAGCGGGCCGGTTCGGACGATAACTCCGCTTGCAAGCCACAACCGGCCAGGGTCATCGTTGAGACGACGATCGTCACAAGGGTTTGGCAAAAACGCATGGTTCATTCCTTTTCTGTAGTGCGCTCGCGACGGGCGGGCGGCATCGTTCACCTGCCCCTGGCGGCCGCGGCGCGGTCAGACTCTCAGTTTCTGGAACCAGGGCGAACGCGAATCGCCCTGTGCTTTTCGGGGCGACGCCGACGTGGCCGCGTTCACGCCGAATCTGACTTTTTTCGATGGAGATTCTTCGCCGGCGCCACGCGCCGCATTCTTGGGCGTCAGCGCGCGGCGTGCTAGAATCCCGCCGACACCTTCCGGGCGGCGATAGGAGCGAGTCTGATGCGCGTGAACTACGTGATGATTTTCGTGAGCGACATGAAGCGTTCGGTGGCGTTCTATCGGGACATCGTCGGGATGCCGCTGAGATTCGAGTCGCCCGGATGGACGGAGTTTGGGACGGAGGGGGCGACGTGGGCGCTCCACGCGGCCGAGGACGCGGGCGCCGACAACGCCGGGACGCGCGCGGACGACGCGGAGCATGAGCACGCGGGTCAATGTCGCCCGGGTTTTTCCGTGGCGGACCTCGACGCGTTTCATCAGCGCATGTTGACGCACGACGTGCCGTGTGTGCAGGAGCCAACGGCCGTCTTCGGCGCGCGCGTGGCGCAATATCGTGATCCCGACGGCCTAGCGTTCTCGGTCGGCGAGGGATAGCTGAAGACGCGCGTGCTCGCTCGCCAATTCGATTTGTGCAACGCCGCGGTGAGGCTGCGTCCGGCGCCGATCGAGGCTCCAGGGCCCTTTTCCGTACGGTACATGCATTGCCCGGACTGAGCATGCGGTCGGCGCATGCAACTCCGCCGTTTCCGGGAGTTTGCCCCAACCGCCCATTGGGCCGCCTTCGCGTAAATCCTGCGCAACACCGGTCACATTTCCGTTGAACTGGCCCGGCCGCCGCGTTACATTGTCGCGATTAAATTTGGGTCGGGCCGTGGTGGGTATGGCGGGACGCGGCGTCGTGTTCCCGACTGAACTGTTATCACGAAAGGAGAATGATCGTGCATATCATGAGAAGGTGCGTACCGGTCGCATTGGTGATCGTTGCGGGAGCGGCCATCAGTGCCATGCTGCCGCAGGCGCCGGCCGAGGCCGGGCCGCCGGTCTGTCCGGATATATACGCACCGGTTCAGTGTGACAACGGCAAGATCTACCCGAATCAGTGTGTGGCCGATCGTCACCACGCGAAGAACTGCGTGCCCGTCGGGTTCGAAGAGTCCCTGATGGGCCCACCCCTCTGTCCGGACATCTATGCGCCGGTGCAGTGCGACAACGGCAAGATCTACCCGAACCAGTGCGTGGCCGATCGTCATCACGCGAAGAACTGTGTGCCCATCGGGCTGGAAGAGTCCCTGATGGGCCCGCCCGTCTGTCCGGACATCTACGCGCCGGTTCAGTGCGACAACGGCAAGATCTACCCGAACCAGTGTGTGGCCGATCGTCACCACGCGAAGAACTGCGTGCCGGTTGGTTTTGAAGAATCGTTGTCCCTCCAAGAGTCGAAGGCTTGTCCGAAGATCTATGCACCGGTCGAGTGCGACCACGGCAAGATCTATCCGAATCAATGTGTGGCCGATCAGCACCACGCGAAAAACTGCGTGCCGCTCGGGCTGTAGTCGTCCGTCGAATTCCGCAGAAAAGTTGCAGGTGCGATCGGAAGGATGATCGCACCTCGAGGCACCCATTACCCGCGCCGGAAAAAGCGCGGGTGATGGGTGCCTCTTCATGCGACCGCGCGTCGACGCTATCGCCTTGGGGCCGGCCGAAGCGTGTTGCGGTACCCGGCCCATGTTTCCTTCGATCCGGATGGCGGCAGGGAAGCGTCCGTTTTTCCGTAAAACGACGGTCGCGTGTAAGTAGTTGTGCGGGCGCGAGGCGCGCGGGCCGATCGACGTCATCATACCCGGCGTGGAATCGTTGAACCCGGCTGGAGACAAACCGATGACCCGACGTATCGCATTCGTATTGAGCTTGTGCCTTCTTTGGACGTTCGCGTCCGCTGCCCACGCGCAGCGATCCGAACATCGTGGGCGACGCCATCGTCCTCCCGCAGCGACCGAGCCTCGTGCCGACAACCCACACGAAGCTGGGAAGGACAAAAAGGCAGGGGGCGCCAACCCGGATGCGAAGGACGCGAACGAAAAGAAGCCGGACAAGAAGGAAGCGCCCAAGCAATTCGTGACCGAGCATCAGCTCACGCTGGCCGACGGTTCCACGATCGACTACATCGCGACGGCCGGCGAGATCTTCCTGAGGGACGACAAGGGCAAGCCTCAAGCGAGCATCTTCACCATCGCCTATACGCGCAAGGACGTGAAAGACCCGAGCACGCGCCCCATTGCGTTCGCCTTCAACGGGGGGCCGGGGTCATCGGCGACATGGCTTCATCTCGGTCTGCTCGGGCCGAAGCGCGTCGACGTGCCAAGTGATGGCACTGACGCCGGGGCGCCGCCCTACCACCTGAAGGACAACCCCCTGTCCCTGCTCGCCGTGACCGACCTGGTTTTCGTCGACCCCGTCGGGACGGGCTACAGCCACGCCCTCGGCGACAAGAAGGACGAGGACTACTGGGGCGTCGACCAGGACGGGAGTTCGGTGGCCGAGTTCATTCGCGACTACATCACGGACAACCATCGATGGAACTCGCCCAAGTACCTCATCGGCGAAAGCTACGGCACGATTCGAGCGGCCGTCCTCGTGCGAGACCTGCAAGCCGGGCTGAACAGCGTCGCGCTGAACGGCGTGGTACTGATCGGGTCGGCCATGAACACGCGATTTCTTGGCGGCGGCGCCGAGGACATGCCGTATGTCACGTACCTGCCGAGCTACGCGGCCGCTGCCTGGTACCACAACGCCCTGCCCAAGAAGCCGGCCGACTTCAACGCCTTCATGGACGAGGTGACCGACTTCGCCGAGCACGATTACCTGACGGCCCTGTTTCAAGGTGCGGCCTTGGACGACGCCACCAAGGGCCAGGTGCTTGAAAAGCTTCACGACTACACCGGTCTGAGCAAGACGTACCTCAAGAACGCCCACCTGCGCGTCGGCCCGTCGCGGTTTCGGCGGGAACTCCTGCGCGATCGCGGACAGGTCATCGGCCGGTTCGACAGCCGATACGTCGGCACCGAGCCCGGAGACAATGCCGGGGAGTATCCCAGCGGCGACCCGTCCGGCTCCGGCGTGGACGGGGCGTTTGTCGCCACGATGAACGACTACCTGGAGCGCGATTTAGCGGTGAAGATGGACCGCGACTACAAGGTGATCAGCGGAAAGGCGGGCGGCAAGTGGAAGCCGCCCGGCCGGATGGGGCGCGCGTTCGGCGGCTTTTTGAATGTGCTGCCGTATCTGGCCCGCGGCATGGTGGACAATAAGGATCTGCGCGTGTTCGTCGCGAGCGGCTATTACGACCTCGCCACCGCGTACTTCGCGTCGCAGCACATGGTCCACCACAGCGGTATGGATCCGGCCCGCGTCACGATGAAGACCTACGAGGCCGGGCACATGGCCTACGTACACCAGGCCTCCTTCGAGCGGCTGGCGAAGGATCTCAAGGAGTTCGTCGAAGCAGGGGCGAAGTAGTAGCCGCGTTCGTGGGTGGCTGCCCCACGCTTGAGTGGAGGACGCTGGTACGCGCACGCCGTTGGCGGTATCATCCATGTCCGGCCGACGGGCATAGCTCGAGAACAGAAATAGACGGCAGTGACCGGCTTGAGCCGCTCGGGGCAACGCCAGCATCCGAAGCGACGCCCCTTGTTAGTATTGGCGGCGGGCGCGGCTGGCACAGGAGTTCGAAACGCAGTAGCCATCCCAAGGAGATGAACCATGCTGTTCCACATCACGCAAACACACACTCCGGAAACGTGTCCCAAGAATGAAGGGGGATCCAAAACGCTTTTCGACCCGGAAGCCAAAGGCGTGAAGCTGCGGGCGATGTATGGTGCGTTTCCCGAGCACGTCATCTACTACGTGGTCGAGGCGGAGAGCGCGGAGGCCGTCGCGGGTTTCCTGATGCCCGGATTCAAGCGTTGCACCAGCAAAATCACGCCGGTCAGCGAATCGCCGATTCAAAAGTAGTCCCGGCGCATTGGTGTCCGGCGTGTTGGTGTCCGGCGCGGGTGGCATGGGCAGGCGGTTGTTACGCCGGGGCCCTGCGACGCGTGTGCGACGCGGCCAAATCCGTCGGTACATGCATGCGCGTTCAAACGAGCTTGCCCGTGGCGATGCCTGGGCCGGTGTGATTGTAGGCTCCGCTGTGTGGACCAATAGGCAGGCTGACGACGCTCCGCAGCCGTCGCGCCCGCGCCCGCGGGCGTGGGGAGACGTTGCGGACGGGCGGGCAATGGCTACGATGGACCGCAGCGTTCGTTAGCGAGGGAGCTCCCATGCACACGCGATGGCGCGATCATACCGCCTTGTTTTGCACGTTTCTTTTTGCGTTCGGTGTCGCCGGGTGTCGCTGTGCGCCGTCGCCCTCGGGGGCCGGTCGGGGCGCATCGAAGGGATCGGACAACCACGAAGAAGGAGCCGTCATGAACTTGAAGGTTCAAAGCTCGGCGTTTTCCAACAACGAGCCGATTCCGAAGAAGTTCACCGGGGACGGTGCGGACGTCTCGCCCGCCCTGGCGTGGTCCGGCGCACCGGACGGCACGAAGGCGTTCGCGCTGATCTGCGATGATCCGGATGCGCCGTCGGCCGAGCCGTGGGTGCATTGGGTTATCTACCACATCGCCGGCGATGCCGCCGGCCTGGCGGAGGACGTACCCAAGGAGGCCGCGTTGGCCGATCCGCCCGGTGCGAAGCAAGGGCGGAACTCGTTCGGCAAGATCGGCTACGGCGGCCCCGCGCCGCCGAAGGGACACGGCGTGCACCATTACCATTTCAAACTCTACGCGTTGGATGCGCCGCTCGAGCTGTCCGGCCCGGTCGACAAGAACCACTTGCTTCATGCCATGCAAGGCCACGTGCTCGCCCAGGGCGAACTCGTCGGGACGTATGAACGGAAGTAGAGTACCTTCGGGTCGCGTGTCACGGATGTAGCGCCGTCCCTTGTGGGCGCCGCCGGTTCTTCCTTCCCCCCTTTTGTTAAGGGGGGATAGAGGGTGGTTCGTGAACGACGAAGAACCTCCCCCGGCCCCTCTTAACCAAGGAGGGGAGGAAAGGCAGTAGGGTCCGCTGTGCGGACCAATGGGAATGCGTCAACGCGACGTTTTTTGCAAACGTGCGGATGAACACTTCCCCCCTTCGTCAAGGGGGGATAGAGGGGGGTTCGTGAACGACGAAGAACCTCCCCCGGCCCCTCCTTAACAAAGGAGGGGAGTAAGGTCCGCTGCGCGGACGAACAGGAAGGCCCGCGGCGCCATAGACCCATATCGCACCCGGCCGCTACTTCTTCTTGACGGCCTTCAACAGCACCAGCAGGACCACGGCGCCGACGGTCGCCATCACCAGGTTTCCGATCAGACCGCCGGCGGTGAGGCCAAGCACCGCGAACAGAAATCCGCCCAGGATGGCACCGATCACGCCGACGATCATGTCGCCGACCAGGCCGAAGCCGCCGCCCTTGACGAACTGCCCGGCCAGCCAGCCAGCACACAGACCGATGAGTAAGAACCAGACGATCTCCATGAGCTGTCTCCCGAAAGGTCGAGGTTTACGGGTGCATTGTACGACGCGTTCGGACGTTGGCCACCGCGCGGCCGCGGCTACGCTACTTCGAGAGCTGTTCTCGCAACTTGGATGCGACTTCGGGCGACGGCAGATTCTTTCGGCCGGTGGCGATCAGGGCGAAGTTCTCGGCGAGAATCTCGTCGGGGTGAATGATGTACGGCGTGTTGCGACCGACCTGCTCGAAGTACCGTGATACGTCGGCCGAATCCATCAGCACGGGACGACCATCCACCTTCGTGGCGATCCAACGGCCGCGCTTGTTCGTAACCTGCATGAGCTTGAAGTCCAGATACCCGAGCGGAAAGGGGCGGTCGTCCGATTTGTCGTAGCGATCCACCGTGGAGAGAAGCACGGGCGTGGCCGACACCTTCCGACCCTGATACTTCACCTCGATCACCACGTCGTAGGCGGGCGCATCTGGGTTCGTGATGGCCTTGCGGCCAAGCGACGCCGGGAGCGCGATCTCCGGAACCGTCTCAAACCCGGTGATTCGATACAGCGAAGCCCGCTTGTCCGGGTTTGCCTTGCTGATCAGATGAAACAGCTCATGAAACAACATGTGCTCGGTGTCTTCGGCGGAGCCGTTCAACGTGCCCTGTGGAAGGACGATGGCATTCCCACGCGTGTGGGGCATCCCGCCTTCCAGCAGCTTCGTGGTTCGCACGAGGAGAATTGTGGGCGGCAGCGAGCATTTGAGCCATGACAGCCTATCGCGCATCCCGTTGATCACGCCGGTCAATGTCTTCACGTCGGCGTCGGCCCACGCGATTGCCTGTGCCCGGGCATGGGCGAGATACTCCGCCGGTGTGACCTTGTGCTGAGAGCGGAGTCGCAGCTCGCGATCGATCGGGCTCATGTGCTCGACGAACGAGTCGGCCGCACCCAGCACGGCCTGGCCCTCCTGCACCGTCGCAAACTTGACGGTCGACGACCCTACGAACGAAATCTGTGCGGAGGCCCATTCCGCGCCGCAGCAAACGACGATGGCGATGATCCAAACGGCGGCGTGTCGACGGAGTTTCATAATCGATTTTCTCTCGTGAGGCCCTGGCTTTTGTGTGTGCATCTCTTCGAGATCGTAGCACGCAGCGCCGGTTGTGGCGCCAAGCGGCCCGGCCGGCGTACCCCCCTCCCCTTGGGAGGGGCTGGGGGAGGGCTAACGGGGGGCGTCAATGCTACGGATTGGCACCTCACGACATCATCGGCCGGGTGGCCCACCTCATGAGCGCAGCGGTGAGGTGGGTTCACGATCCGGACAACCCGTCCCTGCCGCCCGGCATGCCCTCCACGGCCGTATTCGCGAAACGCCTCCCGATATTCCGCGACACCTTCGGCGTCGGACCTTTTTGGGGGGGCACGCATCCGTAGGCGTTCCGCCTGAGGCGGACTCGCCCTCGCTCACCCACGGCTATTCTCCTAAAGCCCTCCGGGCTGGACGAAGGTATCCGACAGGTGCCGCGAAACATGGCAGGGCCGTTTCCACATTAGCGTCGTCACATTACAATTGGTCCATAACCGACTATATCTGCTAGTGGTCTCCGCCCAACGGTCTATGCCTTATTCAGGGCCTTTCGCGCCCGCTTGA